>Ga0247727_10019845_pt1 | contig 10362 bp, 13 predicted proteins | sample WisWelCaveWW1625_FD_202498 | JGI IMG/M metagenome (GOLD analysis project Ga0247727, IMG submission 202498) | Biofilm microbial communities from Wishing Well Cave, Virginia, United States - WW16-25 | ecosystem: Environmental > Aquatic > Deep subsurface > Groundwater > Cave microbial mat | place... | reverse complement strand
GCAGGCGATTCGGCGTTGTGTCGGACATCGGGGGGTACCTCATCATGACGGCCGGCAGGATAGTCAGTCAGTGCTCAAGAAACAAGCACTGGACGACCTTGTAGCCTGGCCATGGTCCGGCAGGCGCCGGCATTGGCACTGTTGCGCTAAACTGCCGGAATCTCTCAGCTAGGGTACAACGGAGCCGTTTCATGCTTGATTTGCCGCGTATTCGTGCCGCTTTCCCGGCGTTAAATGACCAATACGCCTTGTTCGACAATGCCGGTGGTTCACAGACGCTGGGCGGCGTTGCCGACGCCGTGCGCGATTATTTGTTGACCACGAACGTGCAGTTGGGTGCCAGTTATTCGGTGTCTGCGCAGGCCAAAGCCAAGGTCGTGGCGGCGACTGAGCGATTCCGGGTTTGGTGCAATGCAAGCCGCAGTGACGAATTGATGTTTGGTGCATCCTGTACCCAACTGCTGGCGAATCTCGCGCTGGCCCTTCGCGAGAGGATCAAGGCCGGTGATGAGATTATTCTGACCAACAGTGAGCATGAAGCCAACGCCGGGCCCTGGAAGCGTTTGGCAGAGCAGGTGGGTGCAACCGTCAAATACTGGCAGGTCAATCCGCAGAGTTTTCATCTGGAAGTGGCTGATTTGGAGTCGTTGTTGACGCCTCGGACCACACTGATCGCGATGTGCCAGGTTTCCAATATTCTCGGTGTCATCAATCCGGTTGCGGCGATGATTGGTTTGGCGAAACCGCGCGGCATCTTGACCGTGATCGATGGTGTTGCGTTTGCCGCCCACGGCGCGGTCGATGTCCAGGCCCTGGGTTGCGATGCTTATGTCGTCAGTCTTTACAAAGTTTTTGGCCCGCATATTGGCCTGATGTATCTGCGTCATGAACTGATGCGCGAATTACCAAACATCAATCATGGCCATGTTCCGGCGGAGGTCATGCCGTATCGACTGCAACCGGGTGGTGTCTGTTACGAGTTGGTCGCCGGAGCGGCGGCGCTGGTGGATTACCTGGAGCAGATTGGTCGTGAACTCGGCGCTGGCGGCGACAGTCGGATGGCTATCGCAACCGCGTACAAGGCGTTTCATGGCCATGAAAATCGGCTGACGGAACGCTTGTTGTCATTTCTGCGCGGCTGCAAACGGGTGCACGTTATCGGGCCGGCCGAGGTGACAGCGGAGCGGGTCGGTACCGTCAGTTTTGTAGTCGACGGCGCGACACCGGAGTCAATTTGTCTGGCCGTTGATGGCCACAATATGGGTATCCGTCATGGCCATTTTCATACCGTACAATTGCTGCAAGACTGGGGTTTGTTTGCAGGCGGCGTCGTGCGGGTCTCATTTGCGCATTACAACACGATCGAAGAAGTGGACCGTTTGATAATCGCGTTACGGCCGTTACTGATTGGGTTGAGCTGAGTGCACGTGCTCAACGTGAATTGCGCTCCTGGTCTACCGCAGGGTGCGCCGAGCGCACGGCGCACCCGACAAAAATCACGCTGCCCGGATTGAGCAAGTGCCACCCCAAAAAGAATCAAGGCGACCTGGGGTCGCCTTGATTTGTCGCAGTTCAGTTTGCAGTTGTACCCGATCTCGGGTTCGTTCAGCTTTTTGGCTGGGCCCGTGGGCGCCGCCTTTGCGCAGGATGGGCGCACAGGCGTGGCGGTTGCGTGGTTTCATGGCCTGTTCCTTATTTGGCGCGGCTTGCAGGCCGGTCGCGAGTGAAAAGATAGCATTTTTCCGGGAACTATTTCCGGAAATTCATTGCAAGGTGTTGCGCTGATGGGCTGAAACACTTGCCGGCAACCTCTCTGGCGCACTCACTCGCCATGTTCTTTGTCCAAGGTGTCGACCACGTCCACCTTTCGATCGTACCGGTTAACCATTGCTTGTGATTTGTGACCGGAGAACCTTTGTTTGTCGCCGTCGTAATCGCTAATCGACTTGGCTTTGATGTCGTGGAAATGAATGTCGGCGCCGGCCAGGTTGGCGTTTTTCTTCGCCGCTGCAAACCGGAACTGGAAGGTCCGCAGCTTTATTGGCTGGCCGTTGGCATCGTGCAGTACGAACACCGACGACACCTTCGCCGGTTGTGATTGCGCTAGTGCGACGGCGGCCCGTAGACGTGGTGTCCAGCGTTTGATTTGGCGCTTGCCGGTCTTGCCTTGCCGAATGAAAATGCCTTCGTCTTGTAATTGTTGTGTAGTCAATTTGAGCACGTCGCTGATACGGGCGGCGCAGAGGTAGGAAATTTCCATGGCAGCCTGAACAATCGGACTGGCTCGCGTGTGGATGGCGCGGTATTCAGCGTCCGTGATGTAACGTTCCCGGGCCTGTTCTTTGAATGGCTTCACGTCACGCACCGGGTTCCGGGCAGCATCGCCACGCTCGACGGCCCAGCCGAACAGTGTCACCAGCAGATTTCGCTCCCGATTGGCCTGAACCTTGGCGGTCCGTTTGTCCATGTATTTGCGGATGTGTGGGGATGTGATGGTGTTTGGGTCCATGTGGCCGAACACTTTGTCGAGGCGGCCCCACTGCAACCGGTAATCGCGCTGTGTAGTAACGGCCAGTCCAGCAAATTGCTGGCTCTGAAAATAGCGGTTGGCGACCTTGGCCAGCGTCGCTTTGAATCCTTCCTGTTGGGTCTCCCATGCGGTCCATACCGCCGAAGCCGGGGCGTCCAGCGGGGCCAGCTTGACGGTTTCGCCGCTGGCGGGTCGGTATTCGAAACAGGATTTCCCCCGGTAAACCCGGGGCGGCAACCAGGTGTTGTTCGGCGAGCGGGGGCGGCCCATTAGACGACCTTATCGAAGTGGGGTTCATCGCTGGCTCGCTCAATGCGGCCGGCGGCGATTTTTTGACCAGATAGGGCCGAAACCATAGCAGACCGAGCGACCAACGGGAAACCGTCAAGCGGCCGGGCCCGGAACGGCACGCCCAACCGGGACAGAGCCCGGGTTTGGGCGGCGCGTTGCCGGTAGCCGGTCAAATCGACCAGTTCTTCAAAAGTCAAGACTTCGGCGATCACGATTTCGGCCCTGGGCTTACTGCATTACAACCGGGCCCGGATACGGGTCGCTACTGACTGACGTCACTAGCGGGTCATTCATCAAAACAAGTAACAAACCGCCGTTGGTGTAATCGGTGGTGACGTCTTGGCAAGTTCCGGACGCCGGAAATTTGCTTTGCATTATCCCGGCAGAAATTGGCGTCCCGGGGGCGACATAGCCGACATTTAGACGATCTGTCGCGTCACCAAAACCAAACACCGCACCTTGTAAACGCCCGTATTCACTGACGCTGGAATTGTGCGTGTACGCTTGCCCGACACAACCCAAGTTTTCGAAATACACGTCGACGGTGGTTGGTTTACCCCCGTCCGGCGCTGGCAAGGCGAACAGATACCCGGAGGCAGAGCGACACTGTAAGCTATTGGCTTGATAAATCGGGCGGTCAGCGGGCAACCATCCGACGTATGTACAAACATCCCCCGGCAACAAAGCCCCCGCGGCGTTTTTGGCGCTGGCCGGGCCGGTACTGACTACGCTCACCGATTTACTGAATACCAACATGTCTGCTTGTAGTTGACTCACTGTAGCTTTTAACGCGTCAAAGTCCGCTTGTGAGACCTCGCCGTTGCCCCTGGCGTGAGAATCCGGTAAGCACGCAGTCAGCGCCGATCCGGCAATTCCCGCGATCAAAACAAACAGTGATGCATTTAAATACCGTTTCATCGTTCATACTCCCTTTTGGTGGAAACATCCGCTGTTGGCGGAATTCATTGATTTGCCGTTTCAAACGCTGTTTGGTCGACATTTCGATGGGCGACAGCTACCGCCATGAACATTTCCGACACCCTCATCGACGACCAATCCATATCGAATGTGTCGTCGTCCCATTGAATAACGACCATGACCGCTTTCACTCTCGGCAGCTTGTCGAGCGTCCGATGCAAAACGACCTCGGGGGTCAGTATGGTTCCGGGTAGGTGCTTGATCATCAAATCCCCCGAACTGCGAAGATGACCGCTTGCCACAAGTACCGGCGCCGGTACGCGCCGGAATGGGCCCATGCCGCGCGCCAGTAGAAAGCCGCAGCCTTTCGATACGCCTGTCGCGCCGGGCAAGCAGTTTCAAAGCCAATCATTTGCTTTTCTCCAAATTCCATTCTTGCAGTGTCATCGCGAACACGGTTTCGGCCTGTTCGTGGTCCAGAATTCCGCGAATCCAATTACGGGACTGCGGCGACAATTTCGGAATCGACAGGTTCAGCACGCGCCGGGCGGCTGCAAAATCATTGTTGTAATGGGCGATCCCGGCGGTCGCAATTGCATCGGCCAATGTCATGCCGCCATCCTTTGTAAATCCCAAGAAAGTGCGTCGAACAAGGCCTGTTGGCTGGCGTCTTTCGAAGCCAGAACATCCGCGGTACTGCGGTCGATGGTTCCTTCGGTAAGGAACCGGCGGACCAAGACTTCGTGTTTCTGACCATCTCGCCAAAGGCGGGCGATTGTTTGTTCGTACAGTTCCAGCGACCAGGGGAGGCCGAACCAAGCCAAGTTGGCGCCGCCGAATTGCATGTTCAAACCATGCCCGGCACTGGCCGCGTGCAAAAGCAATACCGGGATTTCACCGGCGTTCCAGCGGTCGATGGTTTTCGGGTTGCTGTCCAGCAAAAGCGCGTTTTTGATTCGGGCTTGAATGCGGGCGATGTCGTGTCGGTATTGGTAGGCGATGATTACCGGGTCGCCGGACAGCTCTTCGACATACTCGACAAGCGCGTCCAGTTTTGCGGTATGAATCTCCGCGACCGATTTATCTGGGCGGTAAATTGCGCCGTTCGCGAACTGCCCGAGCTTGCCTGACAGCGCAAGAGCAGATTTCGCGGTCAGTTTTTCGTCTGGCAGTTCCGCGACTAGAGTCCGAACAAATTTCTTATAGGTCGCGGCGTCGGCGTCTGACATCTGAACGATGTCGTCGACGATAGTCAGCGGCGGCAACCCGGCGTGATCAACGTCCATTGCGAAGACAATGTCGGACACCGCTTCGCGGATCTCCCGGTTGGCGTGGGGCAAGGGCTTGTAAGTGAATCCGTCGAAGCCCATTTGGAACCAACGGTCGCGGAAGGCAGTCACGGTGCAACCCAGGCGTTCGCCGCTGTCCAACAGAAAGATCGGGGCGTACACGTCCGCGATGGAGTTGGCCGCCGGCGAGCCGGTCAATTGAATTAGCCGGTCGACATACGGCATCACGACCCGCATTGCCCGCCAACGTTGTGTTGTCCGGTCTTTGAATTTCGACGATTCGTCGATGACAACGCAGTCGAACGGCCAATGGAAATTCGGGCCTTTCTTCCAACGGTTCTTTTCTTCGTCGTATATGGCCCCGCATTGCTCGACTAGCCAACGCAAATTTTCCCCGTTGATACAGGTCAGGAAAGCGCTTTTCGAAAGCGCGGCGGCACGCTGCTTGGGCGTTCCTGTCGCGATAGCGATATCGAAGTCGAAGCCGAATTTCCGGGTCTCGCTTGGCCATACCGACTGAACAATCCGGAGGGTGCCGATCACCAACACCCGATCGATATCCCCGCCGGCGCGAAGGTATTGCAGCGCGGACAACGTTGTCGGCGTCTTGCCACGACCGGGTCGCAGCCAAAGGGCGGTCTTCTTTTCCCGGATCAACTTGACGCGGCCGGCGGCCTGAAAGTCCTTGGGGACGAAGCGAACGACGGAGCCCATTACAACCCCCGAGGCCCGTAAGTCTTCAAATCGCGGACCATCTGGTCTGCTTTTTCGAAGCTATCGATAACCCGGACCATGAAACCGCGAGCGAGCAAATCCGCGATCTCGATTTCTTGGAGCGGGTCCGGGGTTTCGCCTGGCTTTTTGATCTCCGCGAACGCGATTTCACCCCATCGAGGGCCAAGACAAATCCTGTCCGTGGCGCCGTTATGCCCGGGCAATTTGAGTTTGTCGCAGCGCCAGCCGATAGCGACAAGGCCGACCACCAAACGATTTTCGATGTCTTTTTCGCGCATCTACGTCAGTCCAAATAGGATTGTTCGACGCGACCGGTCGAATCGGTCGCGTCGTTCCCAGTGAAAACGCCAGACTTGTAAGGCAGGATCACGCCGCGAAATTGGGGAACATCTTGCAAACGGACTAGCCCGGGGCCTAGACCGTTTAATGCAATCTGTACCGAGAGCGAGGCGACTTCGGCGGACTTCCCCAACGCTTCGGCGGCGCGAGCGAATCGCGCCAACAAACGATGATCGAACACCGCTCCGACACCAGACGGTTTCGAAGGAAAGACGCGTCGCCAATCCGGGAAAGTGTCGGAAATGATTTCCGCTCGGAAAAAATTACCGAAAACATCTATCAAAACCTCGTTGGCGTCACCGTCGCGGACAAGGGTAATGGACTTCGCCTTGGTCTTTTTGGCGAATTTCAACGCTGATCCGATACATCCCCGGTCAACAACGAACATCGAATCTTTCGTTTTTGTCTCAGTTTCGTAATGCCCGAGCGCGGTTCCGCACGTTGCGACCAAATGTAAACGCCCCGCTTGGGTAGCGAACAAAACCCCCATCAGATATTTGCGAAAATCCTTTTCGGCGGTAAACTGCCAGATCGCAGCGAGTGGGGCGGTCGGCACTGTTATTGTCTGTTTTTCCATTTGAGCTACTCCAAAAAGGCCATTTCTTCGGCGCGAGCGGGCAACGACTCGCGAAGGTCGCGACCGTCGATTTCGTTTCCGAACGTTTTCCAGTCTTCGACACGTTCACGGGCGAACAGCTCGACTTTTCGCGCGGCGGGGTACAGCCGTTCGATTCGGGAATGAATAGGCGGCTTCGCTGAATGCCGCGTCCGGGGATGCAAAATGATCTCGGGTTCTTCGAACACGATTTGGGAAACGCCTCGGTCGGCGACTGGTACGCGGCCGCGACGACCGAACAGCACCGGTTCGGAATTGGCGCGGGTGTAGTGGCCGGTGCCCATCGCGGCGGTGCCGGCTTTGGTCGTCTTGACCCAAACGAACGCACAGGTTTTGTAGGTGAAGCCCCAGGCGGCCATAACGATCAAGGCTTCAAGCAAGTTCGGCCAGGTAGCCCACAGGAAAAGCGCGCAATCTGGCGAGGCGAGATCACCAACTGGCAACGCTGCGATAGCGTCGGTGTCCATCGTTGGGTAGTGCGAATCGGCAAGACCGCGACCCGTTCCCGATGTGTTCCAACTGTCGTATTGCCAAGCCGGGTCGGCCAAAATGACGTCAAAGGACATTGGTTATGCTCCGATATTCGATTTGTTTTCCGTCTCGGGCGGTCAGAGCGATCCTGTATTTCATGCCGGGCGAAATGCCTCTGTCGATATAGACGACCGTCGCGTCGGCGACGCCACGCCAGGCTAAGCCGGCGTCTATTCCTAGCCGGCGTTCTTCGGGAACGTCGTCACTCAAAACCCCCGGTTGCGTGTAAAGCAAATGCAACGCGATGGGAGCTTCGCCCCGGCTTAACGAGTCACGAAGGCAGGCGCGGGCATATTCGACATTGGCGTCGACATCACCGGCGTAGGGACTTTCGATAATTACCCGGCGCATTCGGAATCGCTCTTTTTGATTTCAAACGGGCAAACACACAGCGCCGCGAAGATTTCTTCCGGGCTTTCCTTGACGATTGCGATCATGGTCGGGTTGGTTCCCTGTTGAGTGGCCAACCCAGTAGCGCCTTTTTCGCGGCACTTAATGAAGTTCACTCCGTCCAAATTCACGAAGATGGTTTCGCCTCGCAAATCGTGTAGTTTTACCCAGTTCATTTGATCAATCCTTCCGGTAGAAACGACCGGACCAGCCGGCCGCTTTGATTGGGGCGTCGCGGCACCACGCCGGTGCCGAAGCCATCGCTTCGATCAATTCGTCGACGCGGTCGTCGCTGTCTTCGGAAATTATTTCGTCGTGAACGTGCCCAACGATTTGGAAATTGGCGGCGTCGGCGTTCAACAAGCCTTCGGCGAGAATGTCGCGGCTGATGGCCTGAATGATATTTTCCGTGACTTTGCCGGGGTGGGTTTTGATTCGGCACCATTTCCGGCTGTACTGGTTAACGCCTTCATAAGTAACCGTCGGCTTGTCAACACCCCAAGGCGTCGGCAAAACCTCGACTTTCGGCCGGCAATAGAAGATCGAACGGCCGGACGGAAGAACCAGGCGAAGGAAAGGACCGTCCTTGATGAATTGGAAGTGAGTAACGCGAGCTTTGCCGCCGTATTGAATGACTTCCTTCATTGCGGAATCACAGTCCCACCAGAACTGAACGATCTCCGGAAATTCCGACCGGAAGAAATCAACGGCGGATTGCGCTTGCTCGAGCGACATCTGAACGCGCATACCGGCCGCATAGGCGACAAGACCCGGGCCCCCGAGCATGTACCCGCAACCCAACGTCGGCGGCTTGGCGAAATTGCGCTGGTCTTTGGTTACCGCGTTGTAATCAACGCCCATCCAACCCGAATAGAAGAACGAATAGGGGTCGCGGCCGTCGCGGAAAGGGGCCAAGAGCGATTCGGCGTTCGCGGCCCAACCCAACATCACCGACTCAATGGACGACAAGTCCGCAACGTTCAAAACGCGGCCTTTCTTGGCGGCGACCGAGCAACGGATCAGGGTGGAAAGAATCGCTGTCGGCTTTGCGTACAGCGCGGACAGGAATTCCGGGTCGCGTGCTTTGACAGCTCCGATAGCGGTTTCCATCTGCTTTTCTTTCTTGAGAACCCCGCGCGGCAGGTTTTGCGGCTGAAAGATCCGGCCACCCCAACGATTTGTCCGGCCGGCGCCGGCATATTGAAAGCAGCCCCGGACGCGGCTATCGAAGCCCGCCGACCGCTTCAAGGCGTCGAATTTCTTGATCGATGTTTTGGACGTTTCGGCCCGGATTTGCAGGGCGGCCCGGACATCGCCGGGAAGCTCCGGCAGTTCCAGTAGTTTTTCGACCGTGGCTTTCTGCAAATTCTCGACTTCGAAATCGACCCGTTCGTTTACCCAGGCGAGCAACTGATCGCGCGAATTCGGGTTGTCCAGCTCGGTGATTTCTTTCGCGTCTTCAAAAGCCTTCGATTTGTTGTCGGCGTCGATAGCCAAGGCAGAGTCGACCAAGTCCATGTCGATTGGCAGGCCGCGCCGATTGATCTTCTGATCCAGCGTCCAAACCCGGCGTTCGAACTCCGAAGGAGCCCACTTGACCAGCTTTTTGTAAACCGCCCGTTCAGCTTCAACATCTTGCAGGCAATAAGTAACGAATGCGGCCCAATCTTCCGGGTCGGTATTCCAATCGCGAATCCGCGCCTTCACGTATTTACCGTTGGCGTTCGGCTTTTGTGGTACACAAAACGTCCGGATCAAGCGGCGGTTGTGCGCTAGTTTCTTTTTGTCTTCCGGCAAACCGATAACGTCGCCAACTTCACCAAGGGAGCCCGGCAGCGCCAGTGAATAGGCGACGGCCATGGTGCAGAACCAATGTGCCGGGTTTTGCGGCCAGTCCAAGACCAGGTCGAAGATTGCCATTTCAAACGGGGCGTTATGAGCGACCTTCAAGACCAAGGGATCGTCAATCATACGGGCCAGTTCATCGGGCATGTCTTCCCGATGCGGCAGCCAGACCTTTGGCTTGTCTTCGTAGCGGGCCCAAGCGAGCATCAGCACCCGCGCGGTCGGGTCTGCGGCGTAGCGATACAAACCGCACGACTTCAAGTCCGTTTCGCTGAACGTTTCGAAGTCCACGAAGAGGATGTCGCGAAAAGGCGCCGGGATAATCATTTCTTCGCCTGTTGGTTACGGTGCCAAATTTGTTTGGCTTCGGCCGCTATTGCTTGCGCGCTTTTGTTGGGGTTTTTCGCGTATAGCTCTTTCGCTATGGTCGAAAGGCCGGGCCTGCGCTCTTGTTGATTCACTGTTTTTTATCCCTCTTGACGCATAACCCCGAACCTTTCCGGTGCGGGAAGTGATAGCCCCAACAATCGCAACGAAGGCTTTTTCCCCACTCGTTGCGCATTCGATACCCGTCGACGCGCCGGTCTTTACAGCGACACCAGCAACGCGGCAGGCGTTCATACAAGCAAGGGTGTTTCGGCAGCGTTCGTCGCGCTCCGCCACGCCGGCACCGGACAGGGTGTCGGCGTTGCAATTTGGCGCGACCGAGGATCACAGAACGACTTCAATGCCAAGCTTTGCGGCAATGCTGACAAACAGATCTTTCCAAAGCACGTATTGCAGCGCGTCGCCGTCGCTCTCAACGGCTTTCAGGCACACGGCTTCGGTCTGGTCCTTCACGTATTGCAGCGCGTCGCCGTCGCTCTCAACGGCTTTCA
>Ga0247727_10019844_pt1 | contig 10362 bp, 14 predicted proteins | sample WisWelCaveWW1625_FD_202498 | JGI IMG/M metagenome (GOLD analysis project Ga0247727, IMG submission 202498) | Biofilm microbial communities from Wishing Well Cave, Virginia, United States - WW16-25 | ecosystem: Environmental > Aquatic > Deep subsurface > Groundwater > Cave microbial mat | place... | reverse complement strand
GGTCACTTTCCTCGGTTTGGCCCGGTTGATCTGCAACCGGGACAGACGATCTGCGAGGGTCTCCCTATCAAAGGCCGTCAGGGGCTCCATTTGCGCAAGGTCATAGAGATCGCGAACCAGATTTCTTTCCATCGTCGCCGCGATCTTGTTCGAAAACGCCTCGGCCGGATCCATCGCCGCGATGACTTGGGTCTTCAACGAATAGGGCCGGGTCAACGGCGCCGTGGAAAGAGGTTTCGGGGGCAGATGAGTCGAGGAGACAACATTAATTTCGACCTTGCCCTTCTGGCCGGAGGCCCGGTCGCGGACCTCAATAAACACGCCGCGTGAGTTGGCCTCAAGATCGGTGACTTCAACCCCATCGATTTCTTCGAGGGCCTTTTTGACGTCCTGTCCGAAGAGATTCCGTTTCTTGGTGCGAATCCAGGCGTAGTCCAGATCCTGCGTCGAACGCGGGCTGTTCAAAAGGCGTAGCAAGACGCCTCCTTTCAGGATCAATTCGTTCTTAAATTTGTCCGCGAGTTGCGTCAGCATCCTCGCCAGCAATTCGTCAGAGGTCACGGATCACTCCTTCCACGAATTTTCGGAACTTCGGATTCTTATAGCTCCTTAGATAGTTTCGGAGTTTCCGCGGATCGAGTTTCCAAAGATCCACGTCCTTGAGGGGATCCACGACGAAGCTCGCGCCTTTGGTGTAATAGTAGAGCAGGTCGAGATAGGCCTTTTCGCTGTCCGCCGTCGTCACGCCGTTCGGAGCCTTGACCGTACCGAAAATAAGATCCTTCTTGATCTTGAAGAACCTCACCCTCCCCGCCGGCGTTTGAACCGTGGTCGTGTTGCCGGGATAAATGGCGGACACGGATCGGACGGGCACCGTCCCGATGAGGCCGTTCTTGGCGAGCACGGAATCCAGGGAGATGCAGGCGTTCTGCTTCAGCCGGCAGGCCAACACCCAAAGGTCGGGCTCCTTCGTCACGTAGACGCCGCGCCGGACCTTGAAGAGCACGCCGTCCCTCACCAGCCGATTGACGACCTTGGCCGTGCGATCCGACGAGTGAAGCCCGATCAGGTTCCAAAGATCCGAAAAGGCGAACACGCCTCCCAAATCGGCCGAAAACCGGCCGATCCGCTCGGCAAGTTGACTCTGAGGGACCATTTTCATAGTACTAGTTTAGTGCCTATTTTATGCACTAGTCAACTACTATGAAATTCGAGGCGGGACGTTCAGGTCAAACGGGTAAAATGATCATCACTTAAAATCCACTGAAGGAGCTCCCCTATGGAAAGCGCCCACAAAAAAGTTCTCAAGGTCCATCAAGAGACGGAATCCCACTGGGTCGGCGACGGCTTCCACGTAAAGTCGGTCTTCTCGTACAACGATTCGGGAGAAGCCTTAAGCCCGTTTCTGCTGCTCGACTACGCGAGCCCCTCCGAGTTCCCGCCGTCGAGCAAGCGGCGCGGCGTGGGGGAGCATCCGCATCGCGGTTTCGAGACGGTCACCATCGTCTACCAAGGCGAACTGGAGCACCGGGATTCCAGCGGCGGCGGCGGCAAGATCGGCCCCGGCGACGTGCAGTGGATGACCGCCGCGTCCGGCCTTGTCCACGAGGAATTCCACTCCGGGGATTTCACGCGCAAGGGAGGCGTCGTTGAAATAGCGCAGCTTTGGGTGAACCTGCCGGCCAAGTTCAAGATGTCCCCGCCGCGGTACCAGACGATCCTCGAACGCGACATCCCCGCCGTGAACCTTCCCGGCGGGGCCGGCACGGTGCGCGTCATCGCCGGGGAGTTCCAGGGACGCAAGGGCCCGGCCCACACCTTTACGCCGATGAACGTCTGGGATCTGAAAGTGACGGCCGGTCACCGAGCGGAATTCGTCCTACCCGAGGGAAGCACGACGGCCCTGCTTCTTCGAAACGGGGAAGCGGTCTTGAACGGGGTGAAGGCCGAGGCCCCGGGCAGTTTGGTTTTATTCGATCGCGCCGGGGAGAAGGTCGTCATCGAGGGCAAAAAAGACGCTTCCCTCATCCTGCTCAACGGAGAGCCCATCGACGAGCCGATCGCCGGTTATGGACCCTTCGTCATGAACACGCAAAATGAAATTCGGCAGGCGATCGAAGACTACCAGAGCGGACGGATGGGACACATCAACGCTTGAGACCCTTTCGACCTGTTTCCAACGCAAGCAGATAGGCCTCGACGCCGCCGTGATCGACCTCGATCTTGCGCAGCACTTGGTCGGCCGGGCCCTGTCGGACGATGTGCCTGGGCGGGATGGGACCGGGAAGGACGACCGCCCCAGGTCGGTTCATGGCGGTGAATTGGTACACGAAGGGCTCCGGAATGGCGGCGATGACGAGCCAACGCCCGTGCGACGATTCGTCGCGAAAATTTTCCCGGGAATAAAACCAAATACCTCCTTGGGCGCCGTCGGACCGCCAAAAGTCGTTCGCGTCGCTGACCGCGTGCGGAAACGGCGTTCTCTCGAACAGGTCCATGCGACGGGAATGAAGAAAAGGCCAACGGCCCACGTCCAGCTGATGGTCCTGCAAGAGGATATTCAAGCCGATCCAGAGCGCAGCCTCGGCCCGGGTCACGCGAAGGAATTTCTTTTGGAAATGTGCGAGCGCCAGAGTGGGCGCAGACCGCGTGAGCGGCGCGCTCCGTCGCCCCCTTCGTCCGAACCAGCCGTCGATCAGCCAGAACGTGGGGTCAAAGTGCCCGTTCGAGAGCCCTCTTTCGACCAGAACCCGCGGGGCATTCCGTAGGCGGGAGGTAGTCCTCTCCTGGGGAAGCCGGTGCAAGACTTTTTGGAAAAGACCCGCCAACCGCATCCGGGATTCCGGCGTGAAGAGCGACGTAAGCGAGGGATCCAAGTCCCCCGACGTCCCTTCGATACCGCCCCCGCCGTTGCTGGCAAAAGGCCCTCGAACGGGATTTCCCCGCCAGGGAACGGAATCGTTCGGAGCTCGAAGTCCTTCCAGGGCCTGCCCCAGATGGGCGGCGGGCCAAAGAGGGGGCAGAATGCGCATGGAGGGGCTTATCGCGGTTTTGAAGAGTGGGTTGTGCAGGATCTTCTACAGATCTTCTAAACTCTGACGTAAACGCCGATCAGCGGACGGCGCGAAGGATGGGCGGAGACGTGGTCGCTGACGAACCCGTCGGCCGTGCGGATCTCCACGTGGCCGGCTCCGCGCCCTCCATAAACCAAAACGGAGCCGATGGGGGCAGCGAACGGGTCGCTGACGTCGATCTTTGTAAAACCGAATTTCTGCTCCAGCTCGTCGCCGGCTTGTTTGGCGTACCGGGTGGTCGGACGTTCCTCGAGAACATTGGCTTCCAGCATCGCGTTTTTGACGGCGCGCCAGCAGCGGCGCTGGGATCGTTTTTGCGCGTTGGATTCGGCGATCTGGGCGGCCTTGATCATCTGATCGTCATAAGAATGGATAGAGGTGGTGATCTCCGGCTTCAGACCGAAAACGAAATAGGGATGGAACCTCGCGGACGCCGTCGAGGAGACGGCGAGAATGACGCACAGCGAAAAGAGACCGATAAAAAACTTCTTGGACATAGCTTTACCTCGTTCACTATTTATCGGCTCAAGCACGCCAAAAGGTTCGTGAATATTGAAAAGCCCAATGATTTCAGGATGACTTTTCCCCCACGGCTGTGGATATGGCAGGTGAAGATCTGACGCGAAAATCCCGGATCAAAGAATCCCCAACACCTTTTATGCGACGCAAGAAGATCTCGGCATGAATACCGGCTTCGGAGTGGCACGGCCGCACATCGGAAACCCGTTCGCGGTATGAGATTTGGAGCAGTGGGGGTTGTGGTAGATGGTGAGGGGCATTTTTCTCCTCTTTAGGCTGCTAAATTGAACTCAATCGTATCGTACTCCACGACAGGCACCTTCACGGTCCTCCCCGCCTGAGTCGACGTCTTCACTTTGATCGCGCCCATCTCCTCAAAGAAGAGGATGACCTTATTCAGGTTCGAAACATCCATCTTCGTCAGCTTGGCCAGTTCGTAGACGGATTTGGGTTTGAAATGGAGGATGTATTTCAAGACGTGTAGGTTGAGCACGAAGCGGTCGAAGTCTTTCTTCTTATCGAAGCTGATTTCGTAGTGTGGCGTGGCCACCTTTGCCTTTTTTGCTTTTCGGAAGGCTTGTTTGAAGTCTCGGAGGATTTCGTCTGAGGTTTTAAGGGAAACGATGAGATGTTTCATAATCATTCACATGGATATGAGGTCCCTTGGGATGATGATTATCCACGAGCACTCGCTGACCGGTACGCTCGTCGAAAAGAATCAGCCTGAATCGAACCCCTTCCGGACACCGCACTGAGGCTTCGACCCGATGGAGCTTCAACTCCAGAATGTAACGTCCTTGCAGTCGAGCCTTATGCCAATAGATCAGCGTCGCTTTCATATTGGTTTTATCACACCTATATTAGAATTGTCGATACCTCCTTGGTGTTAGTGAGCAATTTGTATGCCAATAGTTATCATTAGGAATTCAGGAAAAATTCGCGGGAAGGCGTTGATTTTCGGACCCTACCGTCCGGAAATCTAACTGGCTCACCTGTATTCGTCTATTTGTGAAACTGTCTGGGGATTGAGAAAAGGAACTTATTTTCTAAGGTTCCCACATGTGCCTGGCACCGACTTCTTTATTGCCTACGGGCCTGTGTTTCAGACATGCCATCAAAATATCAGTAGCTACAGATCCTTTTCAAGAACCCTCTCAACTTGCCAAACTAGCCTATCAAATGATCCCTTATCCAAAGCCCTTTGCCCAGTCAGCATAGAGGCTAAAAACGTAGGCACGCGCTTTCCATCGGCTAGCTGATACAAATGGCACCCATGAGTTCGATCCAAAGGTTCTCGTAGAGAGGGAAAGCGCTCTCTCATAATGTCGCAAGCTAAAGCATTTGCCACAACAATAGCCCTTGGCATCATATGATCGATCGTTTTGGAGGCTATTTTTAACTGCTCTTCTGCAAAATCGGTTAACTTGCCTTTGTTATAAATAATCTTTTTGAATTCCTGCTGACTTCTCATTCGATAGAAGAAGAGATCGATGTGGGACCACTCCTGATTTAATCTTTGTCCCATGGAACGAAACTTCGAGAAATAATCGTGGTGCTCCCATGCATCTCTCTCAATGCTCGTCAGCTCCTTGAGATTGACGCTGGCTTTATCTTTCCATGGCAAGAAAGGCTCAATGTCTTGGGGTGTCCGACTCGTCCTTTTAGCGATTTTCCGGAACCCAATTTCACTCGAAGATGGATTGATTCCAACGAAGAGGAGGCTATTTTTCTTTAATTCGTGAAAGACTAAAGGAACCTGCTTGATCTGGCATTCCGGTCTCCCGCTATACTTTTCCCACAGTGACAAAATTTCTTCGTTTGTCCATTCAGCAACACTGTCCATCTGGGCACCTCAAAAATTGTGAATACTTATTTCTTTGCCTCTTCTTCTATAATCTCCTTGCCACTAACAGCCTTAAGCTCCGTCTTCATGGCCATCCCGTATTTTTTCTTGATCTCAATCAACGTCGCTTTCGTAGTGGCATTCTTGTCCTTAGGATCCTGAACGTATTCAATTCCAATGTGGTCTCTTTTCTTTTTGCTGAATAAAGTGAAGAGGAAGATAGGAGCAAGGATTACGGCAGCTGCAACACTCTCTCCTACCCTTCTCCGCGCATACTCTCCGGCTGAAATGGACTTGATCCCTTTGCCGGGAATCTCGACGTTGAGATCCTGATTCTTCTTGTCCTTGTATGCGATCTGAATGTTCTCATCGTTGATCGTAACCTTGCATGAACTAAATTTTCCTTTGTGGTTTAAGCACTGAACATCGTACTCGGAGGCAAATGCGATGTTTGCTGTCAGCGTAAGAACCAGAAAAACAGCAATACTCCTCATCGCAACCTCCCGGTTAATATATCAGCTGCGTTTGAAAAAATTGTCGAACACTCCTCCATCAAATTAATCGCCCCTTACCGCCTCCCCTACTCACACCCACAACTCGGACTCAACTCCCCATCACAACACAACGCTCTCCCTCCGCGGCACCCGCACACACCCCCATGATGAGAGCAGCACCCTCTCTTCGCATTTTCCTCTTCGCCGATGATTTCTTGCGACGACACAGCCGCATCAGCGACCCGAACATCCGCTTGCAGGAGAGTTCCGAAAGCGATTAGTCCCAAGGCGGCAAAGAGGAAAATCTTTTTCATAGGGTATGAAACGGATTTTGCTCCCAAGCCGCGGAGAGGACACGAAGAAAATGAGAAGGAAGGAAAATTTATGTCTCAAACTGTCCGAGGGCGCTGATAGGAACTTGGCCTCAAGCCGCCCAACTCAGATTCAGCTTCTTGCGGCTCCGAACGCAGTCCAACAGGTAGAGATCGATCAGCTTCTGGTAGGGAATCTTTGTTTCATGCGCCAGCTTCTTGAAATAGTCGATGACTTCGGGACTTAAGTTAATCCCTATGGCCTTTTTCATGCTGGGATAAGGATTCTTTACCTCTTTCATCTTTGAAAAATCATATTCCTTTCTCATAGAATGTTTCCTCCTTCTTCGTAGCCTGCCTAGCCGAAATGATCCGTGTCACAGAACCGAATTCCCTATAGCAATGAACGACCGCGAGAAGCCTCCACAAGGAACTCATCCCCAGAATCACAAAACGATCCTCGTCGTCAGAATGGTCAGGATCAAGGAACAACCGCCCTTTGGGGTCATCGAAAACGCTACGAGCCTCTTCAAACCAAATGCCATGCTTGGTCCGATTCTTCTCATTCTTATCTTTATCCCATTCAAAGCGTAAGAGCATACAAATTATATCTAGATCCTATATAGACTTCAATGCCAAACTGAGCTCCCAAGACTCGACGTTCTGAGGAAGCAAGTTCCGGGCCAGAACTTTCAGGCGTGAAATGAGGCTCGTCGTGAATGGGATGAGCTAAATTCCGGATGGTCCCGTCCGGGATTATGGACTCTGCGAAAGCCAAGATATCTCAACCAAGATCAACCAAGATATCTCACGAAACTTTCCGCGAAAACCGTCGATAGCCCGCTCATGATCGTCGCACAGACCCTCTTTCAGGAACGATTTGGCTCTGCTTCGAAAGGGCCGCGCTCGTCCTGAACCAGACGGAACCGCCCTACGAGGCCAGTTGGAGGTTTCGCCAGAAAATCCTGACCGACCCGGCGGAGATCGCCGCCTTGGGGATTTTCCTTTTGGTCCCGCGACCCCCTCGAATTTCCTCTTGATTGTTCCCTCTCCGAATCACTTCTTGACCTTAATCTCCACCCTTCTGTTTTTCTGGCGCCCCTCGGGGTCGTCGCTGCCGTCGGGCTTGTTGTTGGGCGCGACGGGTTGCTTCTCGCCCAAGCCTTGCGTGGTCACGCTCCGGTTGCCGAGGTTTCCGTTCTTCGCGAACCAGGCATTCACCGAGGCGGCGCGGCGCTCCGAGAGTCTCTGGTTGTAGGCGTCGTCCCCCTTGGCGTCCGTATGGCCGGCAATGTCGACCCCTCCCTTGGTCTGATCCCGGATGATCCCGGCCGCCTTCTGCAGGGTCGCCTCCGCCGCGGGCTTGAGCGTGTCCTTGTCGAAGTCGAAGAGCACGTCCGCGGCCAGGTCGATCTGGATCTCAAGGGGAGTTTGCTTGACCTGAAGGTCCAGGACTTGTCCGGCGACACCCGACGTCTTCCCGCCCAGATCGATCGCGTTGGAAACCATGTCGATCACCTTGGAGACCAGGTTGGTCACCGGGAACTGCAGAGTCTTGATCGCAGCGGCCAGCTGCTCCTTCGTAGGATCCGGCGTAGGATCCGGGGAAGGACTCGGTGTCGGGGCCGGCTGGGCGAGACCCACGCCGGATCCGATCCAGAGGATCGGGAGTATGAAGCTGGCGGCGATCAGGCTTCGCATGAGGCGCATCGCAATATGCGGTTATTGGCTGATGGGCACGTCATCCATGGGAATGAAATCCGGGATGTTCACGGAGATCGCCTTCACCTCCGGCGGAGGCGCGGGAAACTTGGCGTAGACGCTGACGCGCCCGCCGGGCTTGACGTACTCGGAGCCCTTGGTGCAGACGCATTTTCCCTCGCTGTCCTTCACCGTCATGTATTTTTTCTTGTTCGCGGCGTCGATCAGGTAAGTTTCGGCGACCTTCGTATCGGTCATGTAGTAACCCGTCGTCGTGCCCGTGTTGGACATGGCGAACTTGAGCGTGAGCGTGTCTCCGCTCGTGCGCTTGAGCTCCGTCACCTCGAGAGTGACGCCCGCCGCGCTCTCATGATCCGTCCGAGCCGCCGAGTGAGCGGGCGCGGGAGCCGCCGGGGTTGGGGCCGCGGCCGCCGGCGGGGCGGCGGGTTGGGCCTCGGCCGGGACAGCGCCCATCAGGGCCGGCAGGACGGCGATGGCAAAACCTGCGAGGAACTTTTTCATGACTCATCCTCCTTATTGTGAGGGTGAAAAATACAATATTTTCTCCTCACGGCCTAGTTCAAAATCAGACGGCATTCGGAAGGTTTACCCGCGCTTCTCCCAACGAACCGAGGAGCATTTGTCGTTCATGTTCCCCAAATCCCGCTTTGACCCGTTGCCGAGCAACACGCGCTTCGACTTTTTAAATCCCTTGTCTTCGTATAGAATCGCCATCCAGCCCGAAGGTACTTCAAACTGAGCGGACGAGCAGGCGTCGTTGAATTTGAGGGAGTCGAGGTCCCTCACGTTCTTTGGAAATGGAATCATAACCTGCCGGCCCTTGAGCTGCCTATCGGTGTAAATCCGGATAAACCCCTCTTCCCTTTTCTGTACTTCCGGCTGCTTCTCTTTGGGTGTCTCTTGCGGCTTCGGCGCTTGTTGCGGGGCCGCGGTCTGAGGCTTGGTAGATTCCTTGGGACCGCAACCTGCCACGGCAATGAGCGCGAACCCGATCAAAATAGTCCTCGTTGGATTTTTCATTGGGCCTCCTCTGTTTTCCATTACGAGCATCTGCTCGTAACGTGCCGCGGGAAGCGGCATATTCGCCACTATTTATTCATTTTCTTCTGAAAAGTCGAGAAAGGTCTGTCTCATTTCTAATCCAAGACGATCGAGCGCAACTCTCGGGATTTCGAGCCGACTAGGGAGGCGATGACCTTGATCCCTTGGACCAACGCCGTCGTCCAAAGCTACCTGGCCGGATTTCAGGTGGGTCTCAACCTGGCGCACCGGGTTTGCTACTTTTCCCCCGAAATCGGGCGCATGGTTTCGGAAACGCCGTCCGATGCGAACGCCCTTCCGGTTTCCCGTACGGCCCTCTCCTTCTTTCGGAGTTTGTCGCAGAGCGATTTGGAGCGGCGCGACGAGCTCGTCTTCGATGTCACCGTCGGGCAACGCCGGCACACCTTCCATCGCCCCCCGTTTTCCTCGCTGTTGTCCCTTGAAACCGGCAGGTCCCGTCACGGGGTCGCGCTCGCGATCCGGCACGTTCTGGATTCGTCGGCCCCGGCGTATCTGTCGTCGCATTTCACGGTCTCGTTTTCGGGAGCGTCTTGGGGCATGGGCCTGGAAGATTTTTTCGGGGTTTCCGAAAATTCCAAATTCGATGTCATCTTGGGAAAGGTCTTTCGCAGTATCGGCCTGCCGGAAGACACCTCCATGGATGAGCATTGGGGACCGGACCGGCAGCAGGTGACGATGGATCCCCAACCCCTGGTTCCGGGCGGGCCCGGGGTGGCGGTCGCCTTCGACCGCCTTCGCCCCCATGACGCCCAAAGCGCGACGCGTCTGGAATTCTCCGTAGATCACGTCAATCCCCTGGGGCCCTACCTTCCCGGCGGGATTTTTCAGCTCTGGAGGCTGGCGGAGCGGATGATGGGCTTGGGACGAAATCCTTAAGCGCCGGATCGCCCAAATAGGTTTTCGTCAAGAGGGGCGTCTTGAAGCGGAACCTCGCCCAAAGCATCCGGAAAGGGAGCAAGGCGATCAAAAAAATTTTGGCCGTCACACTTAAACTCCGCGGAGGAACCTCGGAAAGACCGAGGCGCTGAATCCTCGTTTCGAAACATCGCAGCGAATGTTCGTAAAAGGCATCGAAGCGACTCATGATCGGATGAGTCTCTCCCGCCTTTCGGCTGAGCGTCTTGTTGATGAACCGTTTGACGAAGCGAAGCCCCCAAACCTGAACCATGGCGAGACCCAAAAGAAGTGGACGGGACGAAGGATACTTTTGCAGCCAGGCCATCGTCTCCTTCTCGCCGAACTCGACGTGGCGCTCCTCTTCTACGACGGAAGTCGAGAGTATCCTCTGAATCTCCGGATCCGGGATCGTATCGATCAGCGCGTAAAACACGCCCAGC
>Ga0247727_10019843_pt1 | contig 10362 bp, 14 predicted proteins | sample WisWelCaveWW1625_FD_202498 | JGI IMG/M metagenome (GOLD analysis project Ga0247727, IMG submission 202498) | Biofilm microbial communities from Wishing Well Cave, Virginia, United States - WW16-25 | ecosystem: Environmental > Aquatic > Deep subsurface > Groundwater > Cave microbial mat | place... | reverse complement strand
CTGGCCATAGGCCCCAAGCTACCGCGCCCATCCTCGACTCTACCAGACCGACGGATCGCGGCGGTGCAGCAATCCGACAGCAGCTGGGGGGCAAGCCGACCAAGACTGAACATCGATCAATCGACGCTCATGACCCACAACGGGAGAAGCAACTGCGGTTTTCCGTTCACTCGGAAGCCGCATCACATCTGGCTCGCCGAGATTCTCAGTAAAGCTCAAGGGTTCAGGGGGTAGCCTTTGGCTTGAACAGACGTGAGGGAGGAAGCCGTGAGTGTCCGAGCGATGACGCTGCGTCGTTGCGAAGGGCGAACTTATCTTCCGGTGGGAGGCCCAGGAGCACGGACCAGTAAGATTATGGGCGCCCATTTGCGCCCTCGCCCGAGCCGCCCACTCCCTAGTCGTCCTCCGCCACGCCCTCCTCGCGATCAATTCTATTCTGCATGCTTGCAAAAACGAAGACCAGGGCCACGAAGGCGATCAGCGAGCCCTGCGCCGCCATGTAGTATCCTAGAGGAAATCCCAGAATGACGATGGTGTTAAGCTCATTAACCCAGAAATGGACCCCAAAACCGAAGAAGAACCACAATGCTAACATAACAAGCATCAAATCTTTGGTGCGCGACCAGTGCCTAGATTCGCCCGACGCGGATCCGGTCAGCGCAACTTCAAACTTTCTGCGTCTAATTCTCCTCTCCATCAAAAGAAATAAGCACGCCGTCAATATAGCTGCAATAGCATAGATCGTTCGCAAATCGGCCATCCGGGCCAAACAGATAGCGATACCTGCAAAAACAAGTAGTCCTGCACAGACGGCGACAACATAAAGTCTTAGTAGGTTGACAAACGTCGGCACACCAAGATCACCTCTTTGCATTTCGAAACGCTCCCCACACCTCGTTGAGGCCGCCAAAGAATGCCACCACAGATGCTATCGCTCCGCAAGTCTGCGCAATGGCTGGACCGAGCGGCTGCGCCAATAGCAGAAAGAGCACCAAGCCAATCAGCAACGCAATGGCATAGCGCCGCAGTAGGCCAAGAACGCTCGCATCGGGCTCCTCGGTTGCGCCAGAACGCTTCATCTGCTGAACACCCTCCACAATTCCCGCAGGGTACAGATGCAGTAGATAGTCAGCGTTGCAATTTTAAGCCAATCCAATACATCGCTAAGCTGCACATAGAATAGTTCGGGAATAATGACGAGTTGCTTCTTCTCAGGCCATAAGTTTGCTAATAGCAGGTCCAAGAGTTTGATGCAAACCAATATTAAGCCTAGTACCGCCGTGTGGCGCAATATCACAGACCATTCGTGAAAGGTGCGCGCAAAGAAATCGCACAAGGCGATTTTTATAAGCTTCCAGCTCAATTGTTCGGAGCCGGGATTGCTGTCCATATCACCAGGACCTGCTTCGGCCGAGCGCGATCATCACTCCGATATCTTCATAGTACGGAGGCCCGCCTGCGGCAGCAACACAAAAAGAGGTCTGTCCAGATGCAAGATGCTGTTACTTGCGCTCGGTTTCTGGTCATATCCGAGCCATGTCGGTTCCTGGCACCAAGGGTGAATTCGCCGCACTGCAGCATTTGGCCAGCAGCCAGGGGCATAGCGGAAGCGCCAGTCGCGGCGGGCTACAAGCCATCGGCGCAGAGCGCTGCCGCACAAGGCCGGTTGAAAAAAGAGCCGCCGGGGCTTCCGGCGGCTCGTTGAGTTGGTCGCGCACGCGACCGATCCCTACTGCTTGTAGCTAGGCCCGCCTTTGCCCGCTGCGCGTACGGTAGATGCTGCGCGAACGATTGAAGCCCGAAGGGTGGAAACCGACTGCGGGTTCCATGCGTAGCACGAAAGCGTGACCCGAAGGGGCGCGCCGTACCCAGAGAAGAAATACCAAAAAAAAGCAAGAGGCCCGGAAAACTGAGCCTCCCGTAACGCCGCGTGATAGTGGTTGACTAGGGGCTAGGTTCGTCTTCGTCTTTTTGTTTACGCTTTTTCCGGGCCTTCTTCGGCACAAGGTCTTTCAAGTCCACGCCGAGCAAGGTGGCTTGTTCCGCGATCGTAGCCCGGAGCTGGGTGATGCCGGTGGCTCGCATTTCATTCATTCGCAGGGTTACGTCCACGCGAAGCTGATGCAGCTCGGCGTAGTTCAGGTTCGAGATATCAGGCGTGCTCATGGGTGATGTCCTTTGCTGTGAGCGCGAGGTTCAGTTGAAAGTCCGGCGATGCTTGCGCGATGCGGCGCTTTGCAATGCTCATGTAATCGCCATGGCTCTGTTCCGCACTGACGTAGCAGCCTATGCGACGGCGGCGATGAGGTAGTGCGCGGGGGTCGCGTCCTCGCCGTCGCGATCGATCATGCGGCGCCAGCCGAGGTAGCTGTCGAGGTATTTGGTCGCGACACCCCGGAAGCGAACCATCCAGGTCTTCAGACCACTGGCGTAAGCGTTGACGTTCTGGATGTGATAGCCCTTCCAGACGTGTTCGCCCTTCGAGGCGATGATCCACACATGCAGGATACCCTGCCTGGCTGCGAATGCGCCGTAGGCCTTTTCGCCATCGCTGATCAGCAGGGTGTCCTTGGCGACGATCGGCGCCAGGTGGCGGGTGATGCTTGCGGTATCGACTTTGTCGAGCATCGTGTCGGTCGTGGCACCGGTCCGGTAGCGCGCGATCAGCACAGGAGTGTGCTCGTCGGAGAGCCCCGGCTTGGATGCCTTGCCGCCGCGTTTCCTGGGCGCGCGACCCTGCACCTTGCGCGCGCCTTTCTGGGATTTGAGGATATAGGTCTCGTCCGCCTCGACGATGCCCGTGACGCTCGTTGCCTTCTTGTGCTTGGCGGATTTCAAGAACCGGTGTCGCCAGCGGAACGCCGTGTCGAGCGCGATCCTGCACCGCTTGGCCGCCTTGCGCAGGCTGACGCCGTCGGCGAGCGCCTGCGCATACCTGAGCCACGCGTCGCGCCGCTGCAGGCGCGCCAACGGCGTGCCGGTCAGCGCGTTGAAGGTCTTGCCGCAAGCCTTGCATTTGTAGCGCGTCAGCGGGTTCGGCTTGGCCCACGTTGCCACCCTCTCCGACCGGCAGTGCCCGCAGCGCGGTGCAGCTGCAAATCGTGTTTCGATGAGCGCGATCGCATCGTTGACCGACGACTTGCGCTTGATCGCCTCCACAAGCGCCTCGCGCTGCCCGGCCGTCAGCTCGCCGAGCTGCTCTACAAGCGCTTGGAAATCCTTGGCTTCCACGATGGTCCTCCCCGCGGCAAATCACCTGCAGGGAACATCGCACCACTTTGCGTCAGAACAGAGCCATCGCCATTGATCTCGATGCCGATGAACTTGTGGCCGAGCTGGATGGCGGCTACTCCGGTGGTGCCCGATCCCATGAACGGGTCGAGGATGGTGTCGGCAGGGGAGGGCGCGACACGATTGACGAGCTTGCGCATGAAGCCGAGCGGTTTCGGGCAAGGATGCGGGGCACCTTCTTTAGGACAGTTGGAATTGAGACGGATGCTGTCCGGCCGGCGCATGCGCAGTTTCAGATCAGGATCGGAGCCGTAGACGAGGATTGGCTGCCACGAACTCCAGCCCCACGGGGTGTAGGTATTTCCGCAGTAGAACCACGCGAGCACCCAAGATTGAGGTTGCGGGTGCCGCATGTGAAGGCCACTCGGCGGGCGACGCGGCGCATCTCAGGCAGCGCTTCGCGTGCCAGTAATTCGAGATTCCCGCGCGTGTCTTGGTAGGTGTCGCCGTAGTCGATGCCGACGCCATACGGCGGGTCGGTGATGATGCAGTCCACCGACTTGTCCGACATATTCCGAAGAACCTCGATGCAGTCGGCGTGAATAAGCTCAAACATGTCGCTCTCCATCATGTTGTGTAATCAAGAACTGGAGAGCCGTGAGGCCATTTTCAAAGGTCGATATTGTCTGGCTCGGAACGGTGAGAAACGGGGCGGGTTGATATGATGAGAGCAAAATAAAAAAGCTCCCCTTACGAGGAGCTGAAGTTGTCAGCCAGGAGGCGCGCAGCCTGCTTGTAGGAAAGCTGCTTCACCTGCGCTACGAGTTCCAATGCGTCGCCGCCTTTGCCGCAATGACCGAAGCAAAAGAATAGGCCGAGCTTCGGGGTCACGACAAAACAGCGGGTACTTGGGTGGTCGCAGAGCGGGCAGGAGCCGCGGTACTGACCGCCAGTCTTTTTCAGTTTGATGCCGAGCCAGTCACAGACCTGCTCGATTGGAATGTGCCGGAGCTTTTTGAAGTCCAGTCGCATAGTGCACCTCACTGGTTCGAGAACAAGCCAGGTGCATTGTACGCGATATAATCAGTGTAGAGATTTCGTGGGTGGATGCGGATCGTCGCAAGTAGCGTCTGATGCAGCGAACATGACGAGGGCTTGGATGTCCGCACCCATCCGCGAGGTCGGATCGGGAGAAGGGAGCCAGCAGATGGCTTTCAAACCTAAGGTCGCAGCGAAGCAACCTGAGCCAGCAAAGTCCATGCCGGTATTCGTGGCACGGGCGAAGGTGAACGGAGAGCGTTGGGAAAATATCGGAGCCGCTTGGCACGCCGACATCAATGGCAAGCCAGGCTACTCCGTGAAGCTCAACACGATCCCGCCGGAAGTTGGGACGGTTCGTTTCTGCTGATGCCTCCGTTGGAGAAATCTGACGAATAGGCGAGACCGAAGGGAGGGGTCGCTGTCATGGCGGCCTCTCTTTCTAGGCGGCCTTTGGCTTCCACGACTTGGCCGCTTCTTGCGCCGGCTTCCCATCCGCGAGCGCGATGAACAAGCCGAGCGCCGATCCCACTTCGACGAGGAGCGCAAACAAGAGCGTGAGATAGTAGCGGCCGTCCGTGATGCCGAGAATTTCAAGTGCGGCGGATTGCGGATCGTCTTGCTTCATGGCGCCGCGCTCTCTGTACGCCTTGACCTCCAGGCGCAGAGCTTCGATGCGCTTCTCCATTTTCGACGTCTTCGGCCTCGCCTCAACGTCTTTGAGCATAGCGAGGGTTGTCTTGTAATTCTGCGAGAGGGCGGCCTGCTCGGCGGTCGCCTTGTCTCGCAGCGATGCCGCAAAGCCCATCGCGCTCGTAAGAGAGAAGACGACGCAGAGCGGCAGGAAGGCGGCACCGGCGGCCAGGACTGAATAGCGCCGTACATCCCAGGCCTGGAGCATGCGAAGCGGGATCACAGCATTGGCGGCCGTCGCAAGCACACCCACACTGCCATACACGAAAGCAAGCAGCAGGGTCTTTCCCAGTGTGAAGGCGAAGATGAAATTCGCTATCGCAGAAGCGGCGAGGAAGCCGTACGCGATTGCAGCGGCGGCGCGGGTGAGGTTCACGGGTTGTCGCCTATCAAGTTGAAGTCAGGATGTCCGACGCGCTCCCACGGGGTCGTGATGACGTGGATGGTGTCCGGGGGTCGCCATTCATCTTCCGCGTATTGGTAGGCAAGGTCGTAGTGGGCGGGCTTCGGGAAGTGGTCGAGGTCTTTGTGGAAGTCGGGGATCATCTTGAAGAGCAGAAATTTGCAGGGGCCGTAGGTCTTCTCGACGTAGTTCATGACGTGCCGCTTGCGCGCTGCTTCGGTAAACAGAAACGGGATGAGGCAGGTGTCGAAGCCGAAGTGCCGCGCGTAATGCTTGTCGCGTACGAATTGGATCGCGTGGTCGATGTGTTGTTCGAGCGTGGTGAGCGTCCGAGTTCCGCGATCAACCTGTAGGCCGGGGACGCAACGGTTTTCTTCTTGTCCGGTCGGCAACGTGACAACGAGAACGAAGGGCGTGCCGTCGAAGCGCGTCACGGCATCAAAGTCGAACGTGTGCTGACCAGCTTTCTGAAGCGTAATGCGCAGCGGGTCGTCGGAGCGGCGCGTGACCTCCGGTACTTCCGGGTGCTGCATGAGCTCTGGGAAAAGTAAGAGCCGAACATTCGGCGCGTGATCCGCGGCGTAGCGAAGCGGCGCATAGAAGCCGATGTCGACGATCAACTCATGCGCGTATGAGTTCGAACGATGCGCGGAGTTCGGGTAGATGCGGCCGGAAGCTCGATCGGATTGCGGAACGGCGCGGCCGCGCTCGACCAGTTCCTTGAAGCCGCGTTCGGCGAGCTCGTAGACCGCTTGCTTCGCCAGGAAATTAGGGGAGGTCTTTTGCTGGGAAGGCCTGGCGAGGCAGCAATTCGGCTTCTCTTGCAGCCAGCCGAGAACCTGGCTGTTGTAGATGTACGCGCCGCCCACGAAGTAGCGTATCCATTCCGTCGTGAGGTACTTGAAACTGAGGTAGGGATCGAGCAGGGCGAAGGTTTCGATGTGGCGGTCGGAGAGGCGCTTGACGGTATGGTCGTACCTGCGGCCGATCGGCGGCTCGTTGCTGGCTTTGCTGCGTCTGCGGGTGGGCGTCTCCATGGAGGGGTAGATAGGAAAATCGGATGCGGCACGTAAGACGGGCGATATGGTTTGAAAAGGCGAGCTGTGTGCTGCGCTGGTTCGATGTGGTGCGCCTGAATTATTTTACCATTTTTTTGGTGCCACGATCGGCTCAGGCTCTGGGGCGGGTGTGGTGGCAATTGGTGCGCTCATCTTCAGACGGTTCGCCTCCCGCATCCGCGCGTGCGCCGCATCGCTCATCAGCGGTGCGTTTTCGAGAGTGCCATAGGTGACAGTGAGCCGGATCGCTTTGTCGGTCATGCCGCGCACGAACACCGCGAAGGCTGCGTGCTGCCACTCTACTGCTTTCATCGAGCGGATGAAATCGCCATCGCAGTACATTTCTCTGCCGAGAGCTTGCGCGTCGCCATACGAGACCGGCCCGGCAATTTTGATTGCGGTGGCTCCGTAGACAGCCGCTTTCACGCTCTGTTCCATTTGCTCGATGAGCTGCGTCGCAGCGAGAAAGCCAAGGCCAAACTTCCGGCACTCCGTGAGGATACTTTCCGTTTGCTGGTCGAAGATGTGATGCGCTTCGTCGACCACGAGCACGCAGAGATGGCGTTGGTCTTCGGGTATCGCCGCGCGGCGGAACGCTGCAGATAGGAACTGGGCGACCATAAAGCGGAGGAAGACGCCGGAGCCTTCTGCGCGCAGTGCGTTGCGAGCGCCGTTGATGAGCACCACCTTCTTCTGCTGCATGGCTTCGTAGGCATCGAAAGAATTGCGCGGCGCTGAGAACATGCGCCGAAAGGTATCGTTGGCGAGGACGGTGTAGAGCCTGCGATTTATCTGCTGCCGCGTCTCGCCCATCGCGCCCGGGTTGAAGAACTGGTTGGCGAAGAAATCCTGCACCAACGGGTCGAGACCGCGGATGATCGGCGCATACTTGGAGTGGTCGAGCGTCTTCGCCTTCTCTTCCATCACCTGTCGCAAGGTGTCGATGGTTGATCCCGGGATGGCGCGCAGAAGCATCAGTATGTAGGCGACGGCTGTTCCTTGCTTCGTCGTGAGCTCGCTGGAGAGCGAAGACATGAGGTACGCGAACGTCTCGTACGTGCTGGCGTCGAGCTGCTGCGTGCCGAGATCGAGGAAATTGAGAGCAGGCGGCCCGGCCGGGTCTTCGGGATCAAGAATGAGCAGGCGGTCGCGAAGCCGGCCATGCTCAGGGTGGAAGAGGTCGAGCTTCTCGATCTTGCGAAGCAGATCGCCATGCGGATCGAGCACAAAGAGGCCGGGCGGATCTGGTTCTTGCAGGAAGCCGTGGCAGATAGCGCCAAGCAACTGGGTCTTGCCGTGATTGGGCGGCGCCAGAATTATCCCGTGCGATGCGTAGGTCTTGCGCGGAATGGTGAAGGGGATTTGCGTTTGGAAGATTTGCTGGAAGGGGGTGTCCTTGAGATAGGCCTCGACGAGCTCAACCGCCGGCAGCTCCGACACGTCGGCAGTGATGAAGGGCTTGCGGTGCTCTTCATCGGGAACGAAGCCCGACACAACACAGATATTTTCGTAGATGCGCCGGTTCACGGTGGTGAAGAGACCGGCTTCCTGCAGGTGCTGTTTGGTGACGGTGCCGATGATGCGATCAACGACGTCGCCGGGGTCGGGCACCAGTGTGATGAGCGGGACGGTGAAAGCGGCAGCGCCAGCGTCTTCAGGAAGTGCTGGCAGCGACATGATGATGCCGCCCATGACATTGCCGAGCGCGGTGGTGAGGAGGTCGCTGACGCGTTCGTGGTTGGCGAGAAAATGCTGTTGTGATCGCAAAAAGCGGCGCAGATCAACCTGCTCTGGGAGCGAAAGAACGGCGCGGCTCCAATCAATCTCAGGGCCGGAAAAGATCGTTGTTTCGAGAGCGAGGAGGTGTTGCAGACACTGCTCGGCAGCAGCGAGAAGGGCGGGCGCAGTTGGCAGCGTAACCTTGGCGCCGATGCTTTCGACGACGAAGTTAGAGACGCCTTCCAGGGCATCCGGCTTTGCCCACGAGGAGGCACGGTGGGTGCGGCGCACTTTGTTGTAGAGGGCGATGGTGTCGGATAGATCGCGGGCGCGCTCGTCAGTGAAGCGGCGCAAGAACGGCGTGAAGACCGACGGCGGGCGATATGGCGGGCGTTTAGTATTCAAGGAGTTGCTCCCGGCCATCGAAGGTGAGGGCGGTTTCGAGATAGGCCGCAATGAGCTCGGCGGCCTTGGCGATGATCTGTTCGACGTTGAGGATTGCGTCGAGGTCTTCGGCTTCGACGTGCTGACCGGCGATCAGGTCGGCGACGGTGATGCGCAGCGAGAACGCCATTATCACACCATGGGTAATGCCGCACACGTTTGCCCACAGGGAGGCGGCGAGCTCGGAGAGGGAAGGCTCGAGGAGAGGCACCTTGGTCGCGTTGTCGAAATGTTCGTAAGCCGCGTCGGCATGATCGGTGCGGGCGTCGCTGTCGTACACGACGAGTGACAGTAGGTTGTACTTCTCGGCGAGGTGTTGCTCTTCGGCCGAGAGCTCGAGCCGCGCATCGAGCAGAAACATCATCGAGCTCCAGATCCATCCATCGTCGCGTTGCGAGCGGCGGAGCAACAGGTGCATGGGGCGATCCTTGTAGAAACCGGGCCTGAGATACGCGAAAGAATGTGGAAAGCGAGCGGCTCCCATGGGGAGCCGCGAGCCTCGGTCAGTGAAAGTGGATGGGGAAGACCCCGGCGACCCGGCCGATCAACGCGATCGCGCCGAAGAGCATGACAACGACGAAGGCGCGGATTGCCAAAGGGTCTCCACAGACCAGCTGCACACTTTCCGAGACAGAACGAAAGAACTCGCGGGTAGTCATGGTGCGGTGCCGAGGACCACCGCCTATGCAGGTGGTGGCGGAACAGCTTCGGGTTGTATCTGTAGTCGACCGGAACGGTACGAGACGATCATGGCCCAGGGGAAGAACACCAGGGCGAGAGCGGTGTAGTAGCCGGCGACGACGAACTGCGCAGGGTCGAAGTGGAAAATAAGGTTGGCGATCCAAGCGGTGAAGGCGGCGAGCCAGATGCAGAAGAGGATGCCGACCGCGCCATTGAGAATCGTCTTGAAGGCACGATCGCGGATGGCGTGGGCGGCGGCACGAGGAAGCCAAATCCATGTGAGAGGAAAGAGAAGAACGCCGGCGGCCATGGCGGCAATCGCAACGAGAGCGTAGGAGAGAGCAAGGCCGAGGCTGGGAGCAAAGAACGGTTCGACGTTGCGCAGCACAGCGACGAGATATGGCTGCACGAAAATAACGTCGGCGACGAGCAGCGCCATCACGGCCGCCGTGGATGTGATGTAGACGATCGTCCACAAAAAATACGTGCTCAGAAATGTGTTGTAAACGTAGACTATTGTTTCGACGATGACGATGGTGGCTACGCTGCCGAGGAGGCGGAAAAGGTACCGGATGTAGTAGCCGACGCTCGCCCACATGCCATCGGGCGGGGAGCCGACATTGAGAACGTCAGAGAGCTGGAACCGACGCACGATGCTGATAGCCGAACCGTAGATGATGATGAGAAGGAGGGCGAGGCCGAGAGCTTCGCGCAGCTTGAGGAGCTGATAGAGGGTGTCGAATTGCATCGCGAGAGTGGCTTGCAGCGAGGGAAGAAAATACTCCGTGAATCGGCGCAGCACGTTTGCGATCACGAAAATGACGGTGAGGGTCTGGGCAATTTTTGTGTACAGCGGTTCGGTGTCGAGTCGCCGACCATTTTCTAAGAGGATGACGGCCACAAGTACGGACAGCGTGATCCAAAAAGCGGTGACCGTTTGATAGTCAATGAAATAGAGGATGGGAAACGCCATTGAACCGCCCCGGGTTTGTCGGAGGCTCCAACTCTTGAGAGACTGGAGCCATGACGAATCACAGGACATCCCCGAAGTTTTCCGCCGAAGTGCGTGAGCGCGCCGTGCGGATGGTGCTGGAG
>Ga0247727_10019842_pt1 | contig 10363 bp, 10 predicted proteins | sample WisWelCaveWW1625_FD_202498 | JGI IMG/M metagenome (GOLD analysis project Ga0247727, IMG submission 202498) | Biofilm microbial communities from Wishing Well Cave, Virginia, United States - WW16-25 | ecosystem: Environmental > Aquatic > Deep subsurface > Groundwater > Cave microbial mat | place... | reverse complement strand
CAAGCGGCCCATAGGCAAACCCGCCACCGATGGCCACGATTTTAACGTTGGCGTGGTGATAGCAGACATCGTTGCGAATCTGCTCCAGGCAGCGCAGCGTGGGGAAATTGGCGATCGAGTAGGTGTATACCACGTATCCTTCCAGGGCGATCCCGGTCGCCAGGCCCGTCATATTCTGCTCTGCCACACCCGCATTGAGGTATTGCCGAGGGAAACGCGCGGCAAAGTGGGTCAGCACGCCAAACCCCAAATCGCCCGTGATGAGCAGGACGCGCGGATCGCGCGCGGCCATCTCTGTGAGTGTCCGAATGAAGGCGTCTCTCATGGCGCATCCGCGAGTTCTGCCCGTGCGCGATCATATTCGTCACCCTGCGGGCTGCGATAATGCCACAGGACCGTGTTTTCCATAAAAGAAACCCCCTTGCCTTTAATCGTGTGGGCAATGACGCAGGTAGGACGCGCATCCCGCGTCGGATCAATCTGAAGTGACGATCGGAGCGCGTCGTGGTCGTGGCCGTCCACCTCGATTGTCCGCCATCCGAACGCACGCCATTTCTCCGCAAAGGGCTCCAGACCCAGCGTGCTTTGAATGGTGGCGAGGCTCTGAATTTTGTTGTAGTCCACGATGGCGATCAGATTCGATAGCCGATGGTGGGGCGCAAAGAGGAGGGTCTCCCAATTGGAGCCTTCGTCACATTCGCCGTCGGAGAGCAGGACATAGATACGATGCGCCCGGTCGTCGAGCCTCGCGGCGTAAGCCATGCCTGCGCCAACGGCCAGGGCGTGGCCGAGCGAACCGGTGGAGAATTCCACGCCAGGGATGCCGATGTGCGAGATATGGCCGGAAAACCGACTGCCGTTCACGTAGTGCTTGGCCAGATCGGCCACGGGGAAGTAGCCCGACTCGGCGAGCGCCGCATAGACCCCAGCCCCTGCATGGCCCTTGCTTAATAGAAACCGGTCACGCGCGGGCCAGGTGGGATCGTCGGGCCGTTTCGCCAACACCGCGCCATACAGCACGGCAACGATGTCGGCCATGGACAACACCGCCGCGACGTGGGAACTCTTGCCGCGGTGCGTCATCTCGATCGCATGCCGGCGGATTTGATGGGCCAGCCGTCGCGTTTTCGCAACGGGATCGTCAATGGATAAGTCGCTCACGGAATGCCTTCTCCACGGCGCGCAGGGTCTCCCATGTCTTGCAGAAGCAGAAGCGGACCTGTGCGCGGCCTTTCTCGGGCGTCGCGTAAAATGAAGAACCGGGCACCGAGGCCACGCCGGCGACCTCGATGAGTTTTCGGCTCAGCGCGAAATCATCCGTTACGCCCAGACGCGCCATCACCTTGTCGGTCTGGGCAACCACATAATAGGCCCCGCGCGGCGGCGCGCAGTCGAAGCCCGACTGCCGCAGCAGGTCCACCAGAAATGTCCGTGCCTGCGCATAATGCGTACGCAATCCCTCGTAATACGAGGCGGGAAACGACAGGGCGGTCACGGCGGCGTGTTGAAGCGGTGTGGGCGCCCCGACCGTCAGAAAGTCGTGCACCTTGCGAATCCGCCGCGTGATCGCAGCCTCGGCAATCGCCCAGCCCACCCGCCAACCGGTTACGGAGTAGGTCTTGGAAATGGAGTTGATCGTGACGGTGCGCGCGGACATGCCCGGAAGGGTCGCAAGAGAGATGTGCCGCGCGCCATCGTAGGTGATGTGCTCATAGATTTCGTCGGTGATGGCATAGGCGTTCCACCGCATGCACAGCGCCGCGATTTGCGCCATCTCTGCCTCTGAAAAAATCTTCCCGGTCGGATTGTTCGGCGTGTTGATAATAATCGCCTTGGTGTTTTCGTTGAACGCCGCGGCCAGTTCATCCGGATCGTACGTCCAATCCGGCGCATGCAGTCTCACGTAGCGGGGGACCGCGCCGGAGAGAATGCCGTCCGGCCCGTAGTTTTCGTAATACGGCTCAAAGACGATGATCTCATCACCGGGGTTGATGAGGGCCATCAGCGTGGCAATCATCGCCTCGGTGGCGCCGCAGGTTACCGTAATGTCTGTCGCAGGATCGCAGGAGATGCCGTTGTACCACCTGGCCTTGCGGGCAATCGCCTCGCGCAGCGCAGGCTCGCCAAAGGTGACCGGATATTGATTGTAATCTGCGGCAATGGCGGCGATGGCCGCCTCTTTGAGGGCCTTGGGGCTTTCAAAGTCCGGAAAGCCCTGCGACAGATTGTAGCCCCCCGCCGCATCGCATAGGCGGGTCATCTCGCGGATGACCGACTCGGAAAAGGTTTCTGTCAGTTTGGAAAGCGGCTTCATCGTCATCCCAGGTAGAATGCGCGCACGACGCGGATCACCTCGGCAATCTCGGCGTCCTCCAACTCCGCGTTCATCGGCAACGAGCAGACCTCCCGGCTGATGGCCTCGGTCTCGGGGAACGGCCCCTGTTCCATCAGGTTCAGCGCGGGGTGGCGGTAATACGGTTTGCGAAACTGCGTGAGGACCTCGATCCCATTTGCCTTGAGGAATTCGGAGAAGGCGCTGCCCTGTCTGGCCCGCACCGTATAGTTTTGATAAACGTCGTTATGGCGAGGGTCGTCGTAGTGGGGCAGCAACAAGTCCGGCAAGTCGGAGAGCGCCGCGCGGTACTGTCGGGCGATCGCTTGGCGCCGCGCGATCCAGTCGGGGAGGTGGCGGAGTTTGACGTCCAAAAAGGCGGCTTGCAGATTGTCGAGCAAACAAGTGAAGCCGTGGCCGTGGTATTCGCCCGTTTCTCGGTCTTCACCGTTGTAGCGCATCCTCCGCGCAAATTGCGCGATCCGCGTGTCGTTGGTCGTAATCGCCCCACCGTCGCCATAGGCGCCCAGCATCTTAAACGGGTAAAAACTCCAGCAACCCGTGATCCCCCACGATCCGGCGCCCTTGCCATTCAGCCGCGCGCCAAGACTTTGGCAGGCGTCTTCCACGACGGCCAGGCGATGATGCGCCGCAATCTCCATGATGCGCGGCATGTCCGCCATGTGGCCGCTTAAATGAACGGGCAGAATCGCCTTTGTCCTGGGCGTGATTGCCTTCTCGATCTGCTCGACCGCGATGTTAAAATCGCGTCCCACATCCACAAGAATCGGTCGGGCGCCCACGTGGACCACCGCCGAGGCCGTGGCCACGAATGTGTGCGCGGGAACGATCACCTCGTCGCCCACTCCAACGCCCGCGGCCCGCAGCGAGAGATGCAGCGCGTCGTAGCCGCTGTTGAGACCGACGGCGTAGCGCGTCTCGACGAACCGCGCGAGGTTCTCCTCGAATGACTTCAGATGGCGACGTTGGATCAACTCGCCATTTTCCATGACGTCGCGGTAGGCAGCATCCAGCTCGGCCTTCAGGTTCTGATAACCGCGTTTCGGATTGACAAATGGGACCTGACGCATCCTGCTCTCCCCTGTGGCGTGGCCGCTTATTCCTTCACCGCAAAGCCGATGTAAGGATCGAAATCCAATCGCTCGATGCGCAGATGCCCCGCGCCAATTTTCTCCAGCATCGCAAGCGTCTCACCCGGCCAGAGGGGATTATCCAACTCATCGAAGGCAATAATCCCCCCTCTGGGAATACGGGGATAGAAGTGCTCGATGGCCACGGTCGTGGGCGCATATAGATCAAAGTCCAAAAAGAGCAGGCTGACGATGACATGCGCGTGCGTTTTGATGAACTCAGGGATGGTGTGGACGGCATCGCCCTTCACGAGGTGCGCCTTGTCCACATGCCCCAGGAAGCGGTCGGAATCGTAGGCCGCAATGAGTTCCAGAAGTTCGGCGTGACTGTCGGCATACAGGTCGCCGGCCTGGGACGCGCGGAGGGCACCCTGATCCTCGCCGCGGACGGCAGGGAACCCTGCGAACGAGTCAAAACCATAAATACGGCGGCTGAGATTCGTCGGCTCCAGGATGGCGCTGAGCTTCGCCCAAGCCATAAACCCGCCGCCCCGGAAAACACCGCATTCGACGATAGAGCCTTTTACGGGAAGAACCCGCTTGAAAATTTCGTACTGGGCGAGGAAGCGGGTCAGGTTTTGCCGCCGAACGTATTTGGGAAAGGACTCCATCTTCTTCTCCCAGGCGTCCGGGTTGCGTTTAAAACAGACGGCATTTTTACGACCCACTTGCTGCTCCGCGGGCGTCTGGAATCCCCCTTCCGGCGCCGTTTCGTGTTGCATCACGTCCCCCCCACCTCTTGTGTATTTTGCGACGGCTCGGCACAAACGGCGTGCCGCAACAGGATGCGCGCCGTTTGGTAGAGAATGCGCAGGTCCACCCAAAAGCTGCGCTCCCTGAGGTACTGGAGTTGAAGGCGCATCTTCTCTGGATGGATGAGCCGCAGATAGGCCGCGTCGGGATCGGCGATCCCAGACCGTTGAACGATCTCCCCCTCGTCATGAAAACGGATGGACGCCCAGTCCGTGATCCCAGGGCGCAGCGCGAGCAACGCCCGCTCGTGCGGACGATACCGCTGCACCGCCCACGCAACCTGGGGACGTGGGCCAACCCAACTCATCTGGCCCGCCACGATATTGATGAGCTGTGGCATCTCGTCTATTTTGTACCGCCGGAGGATGCGGCCCACGCGGGTGAGCCGGGCATCACCCGACGCGGTCGTCGTTCCGCCCCGACTTTCCGCATCGGGGATCATACTGCGAAATTTATAAATCTGAAACGGCCTCCCGTGCCGCCCGATACGTCTGCCCCGATAAAAAATCGGTCCCGGCGCGTCCAGCCAGATCAGAATGGCAATCGCCACAAACAACGGCGAAAAGAGTGCGAGCCCCACCGCCGCCGTGCTCAGATCGAAGAACCGCTTTGCCATCATGCCGCCTTATGCAATTCGAAGGTGAACATCCAGGACATTCTCTTGATGAACGGCGCGCGCAAGATCGCCGTGTCCATCGCGTCAAAGAGCGGTAGCGCGGCGGGAATCCAGGCCCCCAGAATGCTAAAGAGATGCCAGTGGCGAACCTCTTTTACCTGGAAGAAGCGCGCGGCAAACGCCAGGTCTTTGTATGAAAGAATGTGGGCCGCTTCCCACGCGGTGCGCATGGCGGGGGTCCGGTTGCGATAAATCTTAATCAGCGGATTGTCGTCCAGCGCCTCTACCGCCAGCATAACGCCGCCGGGCTTAAGGATGCGCCGCAGCTCATAAAAGGCGTAGCTGAGATCGAGGTGATGCAACATGCCGGAGCAGAGCACGGTGTCCACGCATTGATCCGGCAGACCGGTCCGCTCGCAATCGCCTTGCACAAAGTGCGTGTCGCCGGCCAGACCTTGCGCCGCAGCCAGGCCGGTGGCGTTTTGGACGGAGACATCGCTGATGTCCAGGCCGATGGACAGCGCGGCGCCTGCCTGGGCCGCTTTGATGGCATTGAGCCCATTGCCGCAGGCGTAATCCAAAAAAATCTTGCCGCGCGCATGCCGGGCGATCCATGCATCCACGTAGGCCGAAGACTGTGCCACCGTGCGGTAGAATTTTTTGTTGCCGTAGAGCTGCTCATAGGTGTCTTGGGGCAAGACATTCATCCGGGACGGGTCTCGATTTTGATTGTGAAATGCCAGCTCCGCCCGCTTGCGTTCGTCAAGCCCCGCAAGCCATTCCGCGTTGGTCTTTCGATCGGCCCCATCTAGCACGTCCAGCAATGCCTGCTTGGTCATGGCTCCCTCCTCTTTGAACGTTGCGCGCCGCCCCGCAATCGCAACACGTAGATCGCGGCGCTATGCGGATGGCTGCAGCGTCGCGGCACAGTAGATCACTTTATGTCGGCGGTCGGCCTGGTCCGCGTGAAGTGACGCCGGCGCGATATACGGCGGCATCCGCGCGCCGATCTCCGCGGGCATCGGAACAAGTCGCCCAAAAATCCAACGTTTCAAAAACTTTTTCCTGTCCGCCGTCTTCGGCATGAGGTTGAGCGTCACGGCCAGTTTTTTAAGCGGCCGCGTGGCGCGCTGGCGCCATGACAGCGCGTCGGTCTGCATGTACCCAAAACAGGCGACCGAAAAACCGTGTGGCGTGAAAAGATCGCGCAGCGCCACGACGCCATAATATTGGTGGCTGTGTGGGCTGGGATTAAAATCAAACAGGTCCTTGTTCGCCGTGGCGACAAGGACCTGCCCGCCCGGGCGCAGGGCGCGACGGCACGCTGCGACAAACCGCGTCGCTGATGGCAGGTAGTAGATCGCCTCAAACAGCATAATCACGTCCAGAGAACGGTCGGCGCACGGAAGCGCCTGGGCGTCAAAGCGCGCAAACGGAATGCGTCCATGATAATGGGCCTGGGCGATGGCCAGGATTTTCTCGGAATAGTCCCCCGCCCATAGGCTTTGGGCGCGCGCCGCAAGATAGCCGAGGCCCGGCCCCGTACCGCAGGCGGCCTCTAGCGCATCTTTCCCCACGCAATACCCCGCGGCCCAGGCATAGCGATGGCAAAGCCGAGCGATCTGCTCTTGAGATACGGCGTCGCCGGCCACCTCCGTGATGGCAAGATAGTCCGTCATGCCGCCTGCCTTTCGCATCCGACCGCGCGAACCTTTTCCAAGTGGCCCATCATCTCCGCGTTGATCTTCTCTGCGGAAAATTGCCGTTGATAGAGCCGCGCGGCGTTTGCCGCAAGCGTGCGTCGCCATGCCAAATCGTCGCGTAAGCGCAGCAGAGTGCGGGCCAGATCGTCCGCGCCGTCATAGGTGACGCCGCACTGATGGGTCGCAAGCAAATCCGCCAGGGCCCCTTTGACGCCGGAGAGGATCGGCAAACCTGCGGAAAGATACTCGGCGGGTTTGTTGGGGATGTGGGCAATAAAATTGCCATGCGACACATAAGGCGCAAGCCCCACCGCGCTGAGACGCATCAGCGTCCAGATTTGCGCCATGCCCACCCACCCAGGAAAAACCACATGCGCGCAATCGCCCGCCAGGGCTTTATAATGTGCCGCGTAGTCGCCATGTCCGCACAGTACAAAATGGACGGGTCTGTCTTCTCCGCGCAGCTTTCGCGCCGCGTCAATGACTGTTTTAAGATCAAACTGACGCCCAAGCGTTCCAAAAAAGCAGACGATAAACGCCGTCTCGGTGATGCCCCGTGCGCGCCAGAAGGCCTCTGCCTCCTCCCGATCGGGTGGGGAGGGGGACGTTTGTCGGTAGCCGATAGGAAAGTCGCAATCCAATGGGGAGGGCGCCCGTCCCGCTTGGCGCGTTGCCCACCCCACATAGGCGGGGGTCACACCCATCAGGGCGGTTGCCCGTGCGCAGACGGTGCGGACTTGCGTGAACAGCGGCGCCAAGGCAACGCGCGCCAGGCTGCGCGCCCAGGTGGGCGCCAGATCCAGAAAGACGTCCGGCCACAGGTCACGCACGTCTAAAACCACCGGAACGCCCCGTCTCCGCCCGTACCGCGTGGCAGCGTCACACAGCTCAAGTGTGGGCAGCGCGCACACGATCACGTCCGGTTGGGATTCTCGATCGGCCCACCGCGACCAAGCGCGCGCGACACCGTAGTGATTCACCAGTCGCCTGAGGGAGACGTTCTCCGGATAGGAGACCGCGTACAACAGGTTGAGTTGATAACGGTTTTCCACCCTGATGGACGTGTTCGCGCGGAACCGCTGTCTTTTTTGCGTGTGATCGAACGTGGATGACCACCAAATCACCTCATGTCCAGCCGCAGCCAATGCCGCGGCCAACATCCCTGTCCGCAGCAGCCTGGCTTGCGGGCCGTCCGTCGGCAGGGGTTCTCCGATCGTCATCAGCCAGACGCGCATGTCCCTCTTCCCCTGATTTCTGGCCGTCTGTGGCGCGGCGCAAAATAGGCGTGGGCACAGTGGGCGGTGGCCGTTGCCACATCCCTGGCCATTGCCTGGGTCCTTCGGATGCCGGTTGTCACATGCTCCTGATGGATGATCTTCAGTTCTGGCACATAGCGGACCGTCATCCCCAAGTCGCGCGCCGTCTCGGCCACAAAGATTTCTTCTCCAAACAGAAAACAGGGATAATCCAGCGTTCCCCCAGCCTCAAAATAGCGTTTACGAAAAAGAATGCACGCGCCATGCGGGGCATACACCACGCGACCGCCTGTTCGGTAACGGATCCCCCGTGCCGCCCCGGCGCATTGCGCCTTGAATCGTGAACCCATCTCGTAAAGCGCCAGACGCCCAGGTGTTTGGGTCGCCCATTGAATCCACCGCATTCGCAGTGCGCTGGGTCGGGTGATCATGTATGGATTTTGTTCGCGCCCGGTAAGCGCCGAGCGGATGGAGGGCGCCACCACGCCGACGTCCTCCGAAAGTGACAACGCATAAAGTGTTTTGTGAAAAGACGCATCGGCGAACCGCAGATCCACGTTGGACACCACGACCCACTCTGGCAGGGGCGCGCCTCGCAAAAAACGATCCAGGCCGAAGCGCGCCGCGCCGAAGTAGCCGAGGTTTTCTGGCGTCGGCATCCACTGGATCCGACCGGGCTTCTCGCACAAGCGTTTCCCAAAATCGTCGTCTACCCGTCGCGTCGTATTGTCCACCACCACGACTTGGGCCGAATCGGCGTCGGACTGCCGCAGCACGGCATCCACCCATTGCCGTGTTTCATCGTCCGAACCGTAGTTGACACCAATCCAAACGGCGGTCATGTCGGCGCCCCCTCGCGAAGGGCGGGGCCACTCCCACGCAGGCCGATGCCCCAGAGATACAGGCTCAGCAAAAACCAGGCGAACAGAATGCTGTTGTAATTGAAGATGCTCGTGATTACGTCACCCGCCAATGCGTAAAATGCAATGAGGATCGGCATCCAAATCAGACGACCTTGCCGCGTCCAGTGGTAAGCGCGTCCAGCCACCCCGCCCATGAAGAATAAGACGACCAGGGCGCCTGGCGCCGTAAAATCCTGAATCAGCCCTCGAAAAACCGTGTAGATATTGCTCAAACCCCCGGGTTCCACTTCCTGGATATCACGATACAAACCCGCTTCGCGGGTGGAAAGACCTAATAAGTCGAAGAACCCCGCCAGGGAATACCGGCCCCAGGCAGGACGCAACACAACGTCCCAGGTGGTTTCAAACCACCCGGAAAAGACGGAAACGTGACCAAAAAACGCGGAACGAACACCGGGGGAGGCGATCTGGCCCCATAGGGTATCCCAACTGGGTGTCTTCCCCTCCCGTATTACCTGGCCCGCGCCAAAGAGCGCGATACCCAGCAGACCAATTCCCAGGAAGACGACGGCGGTTCTTGCAGTCCATGGCGAGCGTTCTTCCGGCCACATCCACACCCGAACGGCAAACCATCCCGCGCCCCACAAGATACCGGCAAGAATAAAAGCGGCGCGGGTGGTATGCAGCGCAAACATCAAAAGCGCGGGTAGGAGGGAAGCGATCGAGAGGCATCCGTCCCACCGAGATTGCTTGACCGAAGAGAGCATGCCGCCGAGCATGGGGCTCAGATAAACCCCGATCAGCAGAATTCGGCTGATCCATCGTGGATACACGTCTTGGGTATGTCGTTCGACGTACATCTCGTGCGCCATTTCCACATAGACATCGCCGCGCAGCGACGTCATGGGACGCCAGGAAGCGGAAAGATCCGTGACGGAGGAAAGGATGCCGCACAACATCGCGATGAGAATGAGACACCGAAGATAGGGGAAACAAGAGGCGTCCCGTTTTTCATTTGCATGCCGCGATGGGGTCGTCATCGGGTGGAAGGGGTAGGACGCCATGACGCTACCCGCGCACACTGTGGCCGCGCAAAGGGCAATCCACCACAAACCCGACGACGCCACCGCATAGTCCGGCGCGAAGAGCAGGGGAAGCGCCAATGAGAAAAACCACACGAGGGCACAGACCGGTCCGGCTTCCAGCCAACTCTGGCTCATGGCGCGCGCAAGCAGCGCGAGAATGCCCAGCGCAAACACCGGGGGCCAAGATGTGAGGAAAGATACGGGCATGGAATTCATCGCAACGGGTTGGCCCTTCCCTGCGGGCAATCCGGGCCTGGGCCGTCGCCCCCCCGGCGAGATGCCACCTCGAAGAGACGCCGAGACATCATAAAAAGCAGAGCGGCGTCCACCGCCACGCGCGCGCCCCACGCCATCGCCGTCCCCTCAATGCCATATCGGGCGGTCAGCGTCCAGACGAGCGCGGCGTAGAGAGGAAGTTCGGCGAGGTGCAATTTTGCCGTGATGTCCGGGCGGCCGATCCCCTGAAGGAACGCAAATGGGATTTGGGCTAGGCCATTGACGAAACGGCCCAGTGCTAACCATTGCAACACCCGCGTCCCCTGGACGGCAAATTCCGCGCCCACCCACCACCGCAATCCCGCGTCCGCAAGCGCGATGGCGATGA
>Ga0247727_10019841_pt1 | contig 10364 bp, 7 predicted proteins | sample WisWelCaveWW1625_FD_202498 | JGI IMG/M metagenome (GOLD analysis project Ga0247727, IMG submission 202498) | Biofilm microbial communities from Wishing Well Cave, Virginia, United States - WW16-25 | ecosystem: Environmental > Aquatic > Deep subsurface > Groundwater > Cave microbial mat | place... | reverse complement strand
TGGTGGCGTAGATTTAAAAGCGCTCGCAAGGTCTGTATTAATTGATTTAAAATTGCAATCCGTGAGTCAGGGAGGGTCTACAATAACACAGCAACTTATCCGTTCGGTTTATCTGACAAATCAAAAAACATTATCAAGGAAAGTGAGAGAGTTGGTTTTAAGCATAGAGTTGGAAAAAAATTACTCTAAAGACCAGATTTTTGACTGGTATTTAAATAGAATACCTTTTGGTGAAAACACATACGGGGCTGAAGCGGCGGCGCAAACTTATTTTAACAAACCCGCTTCCGACTTATCTTTGGCCCAGGCTGCAACCTTAACAGGATTAATACCGGCTCCAAGTTATTATTCGCCATACGGACAGCATAAAAATCTTTTATTAAATAAAAAAGATTATATTTTAGGGCGCATGCAGCAGCTCGGCTATATTGATGAAAAACAGCTGGCAGAGGCAAAACAGGAAACAATAAATTTTTCCGACAATTCAACACCCATAAAAGCTCCCCATTTTGTAATATATGTCAAGCAGTACTTGGAGAATAAATATGGAGAAGGTTTTTTAAAAGAAAAGGGATTGAAGGTTTATACAACTTTAGATTGGGATTTGCAAAATTTTGCTGAACAAGTGGTGAAAGATGCCGACAAAACAAATAGGCAGTTTGACGCCAATAATACAGCGTTAGTTGTTATCGACCCGAAAACGGGAGAAATATTATCTCTTGTGGGGTCAAAAGATTATTTTACAAAATCCTATCCTGAAGGATGCGATGAAAAACCAAGCGGAAGTTGTTTATTTGACCCAAAATTTAATGTGGCAACCATAGGTTACCGTCAGCCAGGTTCCGCTTTTAAGCCTTTTGTTTATGCCACGGCCTTTAAAAAGGGGTATACTCCAGATACAATTTTATGGGATGTTAAAACTGAGTTTAACTTTAAATGCAGCACTGATGCCATTCAAGAAAAAGACCAAGATGATAAAAACTGCTATCACCCTCAGGATTATGATGAAAAATACAGGGGCAAGGTGTCTTTGAGGACTGCCTTGGCACAATCTCTTAATATACCATCCGTAAAACTTTTATATTTAGCCGGGCTATACAATAGCCTGCAAACCGCCAAAGATTTTGGCATCACGACATTAAATGAGCCAGACCGCTACGGGCTGTCTGTGGTCTTGGGCGGAGGCGAAGTGACTTTACTGGAAATGACATCTGCCTACGGAGTTTTCGCAACAGAAGGGCTAAAAATCCCTCCTGTGAGTATTTTAACAGTAGAAGACAGTGATGGGAATGTAATTGAAAAAAACATCAAAGAGGCGACTAAAGTTTTAGATACCCAGATTGCAAGGGGGATTAATGATATTTTATCGGATAACAATGCCAGGGCTCCGATGTTTGGTATAAATAATGCCCTATATTTTAACGACTACCAAGTAGCCGCAAAAACCGGCACCACCCAGTACTTTAACGATGCCTGGACGATAGGATATAGCCCATTTGCGGCAGTCGGCGTTTGGGTTGGGAATAATGACAACTCCTCAACAAATAAAAAAACGGGCATTGGTTTGGCCGCCCCCATTTGGAGGGAAGTCATGAAAAAATTATTAAATTCCCGCCCGGCAGAAGATTTTGTAAAACCGGATATTATACAAAACATAAGTCCTATTTTATTGGGCCAGTTGCCCGAAGAAAATCCTCCCCATAGTATTTTATATTATATTAATAAAGATGACCCGTTGGGGCTTCCTCCGCAAAATCCCAATAATGACCCGATGTTGCCCTTTTGGGAAGACGGCATAAAAAATTGGATTAGCGGCGCAGGACAAATAAATATAGAATAATGCTGGATAAATAATAAAGAGATAAAGCCTTGGGGTTTCTATATTGATTTAATGGGCATCACCACATATATGTAACTGGTATCTCCCACCGGCTTTAAAATACACGGCCCATCTTCTTTGCTTATATTAAAAATTACTTCTGAACTTTTGATATTTAAGAGTCCGTCTATTAGATATTTATAATTAAAAGAAACCTCTGCCGGATCCCCCTCAATTTTTGCCGGAATATTTGATTTGTTTTCTCCGATATCGGGGCTTTTCGCAAGAATTTCAACCTCTTTTTTTTCCGGGCTTATTAAAATTTTTACCTCATTAACTTTACCGGAAAATAATGATGCTATTTTTATTTGGTTTAAAAACTCATCCTTTTTTAATATGATGTTTGTTTTGAATTTATTGGGAATAATATCTTGGTAATTGGGATATTCACCCTCGATTAAGCGGGAGGTAATTTGAATTTGCGGGTGCTTTACTTCGGCCATGGGGAATTCAAATAATGCCTGATTGGCAGAAAAATATATTTTAAGCATCCCTTCTTTGTTTTCTAAAATATTCATAATCTCTCTGGCTGGTTTTTGTGGCAAAATAAAGGAATAATCTTTTTTAACGGGTGTTTCCAAATAAATATTCTTTTCTGCTAATCTAAAACTATCCGTTGCCACAATTTTGATATTATTTTTAGAAAAGGAAAAATAAATACCAGAAATTTCAGGGCGGCTTGCAGATATAAATGCGACATCAATAACTTGAGAAAGGCTTTGGCAAAATTTTTTATTATCAACTTCTAAATATTCTTCGTTTTTGAATTTTGGTATAATAGGAAATTCCTCTGGGTTATGCCCTTGGATTTGGGTTTTAAAATTTTCGCATTCAATATATAAATTTTGCCCCTTTGCCTCTATTATAATTTTTTCATTCGGTAGGGAAGAAATAAAATTGGAAAGGAATTTTGCAGGAACAACTATTTTCCCTTTTTTGATAATTTTAGTTAAAATCCATAATTTAATACTGGTTTCCAGGTCAGTGGAAATTAAATTTAAAAAACTATCTTCAATATCTATTAAAACATTATTTAAAATCGGTAATGATAAATTTTTGCCAACAATTTTTTCTACAATATTGAGTCCGGTTTTTAAATTTTCTTTTAAAATCTCTATCTTCATAAATAGTAATTAATATATTAATAACCTTATAATTGTTATTGGTAATTGTATTTTTAATATATTTTAATAATTTTTTATAATGATTTATATTTAGTTTTTTTAAAAATAAATTGTGGATAAGGTGTTTTTAAAGTATAATATTAAAGCATATAAAATATTGGTATATATTTTTACATTTTAAAATGTAAAAATTATTAAACACTCTATCCACTATATACTCTCTGTTTTATCAGGTTTAATTCTTCTGTTAATTTATTATTTTCTTCGCTTTCTCTGAGGATTTTTTTATAAGCATAAATCACTGTTGTGTGGTCTTTGCCGCCGAATTTGCGGGCTATCGCCGGGAAGGAATATTTTAATTCCTTCCTTAGTAAAAACATTGCTACCTGCCTTGGTCTTACAATCTCTTTACGCCTTGTCGAATTAAAGAGATTTTTTTCTTCCAAATTATAAAATTTGGCGACCACCTCAATTATTTTTTTATAATTTGCCACATCAAAAGGTGAAAAAATAAAACCTTTTAATAATTTTTTCGCGGTTTCTATAGTGGGCGCATTATTGTTGGTTTTACTAAAAATTAACAAACTATTTAATGCCCCCTCCAACTCCCTGATATTTTTTTTAACATTTGAAGCTATATATTCTAAAATATCCTCAGGTAATTTCAGGTTTTTTTCCTGAAGTTTTGTTTTAAGTATGACCAATCTAGTTTCATAGTCAGGTAAACTAATATCGGCTATCATCCCCCCTTCAAATCTTGACCTTAATCTTTCCTCTAATTCCGGTATGGCATTCGGCGGCTTGTCTGAAGAAAGGATTATTTGCTTGTTTTTTTCATATAAAGAATTAAAAACATGGAAAAACTCCTCCTGTGTTTTAATTTTACCGGCTATAAACTGGACGTCATCAATAATTAAGACGTCTATGGGCGCCAAGCTGGCTTTAAAAGACTCCATAGTATTACTTCTGATAGCTGAAATAATATTTGAAATAAGTTTTTCAGAGGGTATATATTTTACCTTCTTTTTTTTAAGGTTGTCGGTTATTTTATTCCCAATTGCCTGTATTAGATGTGTTTTCCCCAACCCGACGCCGCCGTAAACAAACAACGGATTATAAATATAGCCTGGATTTTCCGAAATTGCCAAACCCGCTGCGTATGATAACTCGTTAAATGAACCAACAATAAAGTTCTCAAAAGTGTAGCGTGGGTTGAGGTTAGTTTCTTTATTAATTTTAAATTCATCAAACTTTAACTGCTCTATGTTTATTTTTTCATTTTCAATTATTTCTTTTGTTGCGAAATTTTTTAATGATTGCGGGTTGATCGTAAATTCCAACTCTTTAATAGTATTATCTATATCATGCATCGTTTTAAGCATTAATTTATAATATTTATTGCTCAGCCATTCCTTAGAAAAAGCATTAGGGACTGAAATTACCACTTTTTCATTTTCCTTTAAAGTTATCTCAGTGTTCTGGAACCAGGTAGCAAAATTGGCCTTAGAAATATAAAGTTGCATTTGGGCTAAAACCGATTGCCAAAGCTCGTTATTGTTCATAATTATGAGTGAGGGAGATGTGAAAATTTATTTTCACATCGACCGAACGATTAATTATATAAATTATATTTCTATATAGTGTTTATTTTAAAAAATTACTTAATATCCTATTTTTTCTATTTATTGATTGTTTGTCAAATTAAAATAAAATAGGCACATATGTTATTAACCTGTGGATAAACTGTGTTATTTATTTTAATACAGACGCACAATACAAAATAATTTGAAATTTGAATTTAATAACCAATGTTTAAATTTTTAAATTTAAAAACGTGACGTCGGATTTTATTTATTTAAAATTCAGCCTTTTTAAATTGATTTTAAGTTGTAAATTTCAAATTTCAAATTAAATTTAAGATTTGACCAAGACATTCTTTTATACTATACTAACGATATTATACTAACCTAAATATTTATACAACATGAGCTTTACTTATAAGCCAAAAAAGAAAAAAAGGAAAAGAACGCACGGTTTTTTAAGGCGCAAACAAACCAAAATGGGAAAACAAGTTATTCAAAGGAGAAGAAATAAAAAAAGAAAAAGATTGACGGTATAAATGCTGCCAAAAATAAATAGGTTAACCAAAAAAAAGGACTTTGAATTGGTTTTTAAAAAAGGAATAGTTTTTAAAAATGATTTTTTATTGTTTAAAACAATAAAAAATCATTTAAAAGAAAGCCGTTTTGGTTTTGTGGTCAGTAAAAAAATTTCCAATAAAGCAAATATAAGAAATAAAGTCAAAAGAAGGTTAAGACAAGCAGTTTTGAATAAATTAAAAGAGTTTAAAAAATCCGAGGTCGGGAGTTCCCTCTACGAGGGGAACTCTCGCGACCCTGTTGACGTTGTTATTATTGCCCTGTCCGGGATTGAGGGGAAAGAATTCCCACAAATACAGGAGATGATTATTAAATTTTTAAGAAAATAAATATATATGTTTGGTTTTTTGGTTGATATTTTTAATATTTTTTTATACCGTCCACTCTTTAATTTTTTAGTTTTGATTTATAATTATCTGCCAGGGCATGATTTTGGCATGGCAATTATTATATTAACTATAATTATAAGGATTATTATTTACCCTCTTTCGGTAAAAGCTCTTAATTCGCAAAAAACTCTCCAAAAACTGCAGCCCCAATTACAAGAGATACAAAAGAAATATAAGAATGATAAAGAAAAACAAAGCAGGGAAACATTGGAGCTTTATCGTAAGGAAAAAATCAACCCCTTTAGCGGGCTTTTTTTGGCTTTAGTGCAGCTTCCTATTTTAATCGCTTTGTATAATGTTTTTTGGAATGGCCTGAAATCAGGAGAGCTTAGTAATTTGTACAACTTTGTATTAAATCCAGTTAACATTAACTCAATGTTTATTAATTTAGTAGACCTATCTAAACCGAATTTAATTTTTGCTGTTTTAGCCGGCATTATCCAATTTTTCCAGACAAAAATGCTGATACCTGACCAAAATAAAAATCAAGGTCAAAAACCTGATATATCTTCAAAAATGCAAAAACAAATGGTTTATTTTTTCCCCATAATTACGGTAATAATACTTTTCAATCTTCCTTCGGCGCTGGGATTATATTGGATAGTCAGTGGATTATTTTCCATAGTACAACAATATTTTATCCTTAAAAAAGTCGCTGAACCGCGCGGAAACTAACGCGAAACAACGCGGAAGTATTCTGCGTAATTCCGCGTAAAATTCGGCGTAATTCTGCGATTTTTCATAAAATAAAAAATGATAGAGTCAGATGAAATTAAAAAAATTAAAGAGGTAGTTGAAGAGTTTTTTGAAAAAATGACAATAACAGATTTTAATATAGAATTAGAATCATATTCCACAAAGAAAGAACATTATAATTTAGCCGCCTCACCCCAAGGGAAAGATATTATAGATATTGTTGATTTGGATATAAAAATAAAAGAACCGCAGATTTTAATAGGCCAAAGCGGCCAAACCTTATTTGAGCTTCAGCGTATTTTAAGGATAATTTTAAATAAAAAACTGCAAAAGAATTTTTATTTGAAGTTAGATATTAATGATTATAAAAAGAAAAAAATTGAATACCTGAAAAAACTGGCAAAAGACTTAGCTGATGAAGTATTTTTAACTAAAGAAAAAAAAATTTTATCTCCTATGCCAGCCTATGAAAGGAGGGTAATTCACACAGAGTTGGCCGACAGACAGGATATTATTACAGAAAGTCAGGGTGACGGAGCAAATAGATGTGTGGTTATTAGGCATCGTTAAAAAAAACTAATTTGCAATGACAAATTAGTTTTTTTAATTAATGAATTTCAGGTATAATATCCATTCTGTACAAATACTTTTCGCCGCTTAAGAAATCTTCACCGGACAAACCACTTACTCCATTATTAAAAACTTTGCAAGCCCTATCTGTATAATCATAAAAACCATCTTCATCATAATCAATATCGTTTCTAGCATAAAAGATAGTATAAAAATCCCCGTCAGGTTCTACCCAATTTAAGCATGGTTGGAATGGGTCAAATGGCGTGCACTCATCTGGCGGCTCATCTCCTGTGTAGGTTTGCCCAAACCCGCCCGGAGGAAAACAGAAGGGGTTTTCCAATGGATCGCACGGCGGTGCCAGTAAATCATCAGGAGTCCCATTAAATCCATTATCTGGATCACCGCTATATCCTTCATATACTGAAAATTGCGGCTCTAGATTAATTATCGCTTTCAATCTTACAAAATAATCATAACTGTAAAGGGTAACCCCTTTGTTTTTGCCTGTTTGAAGTAATGGATTATAAGTTATAACATTTGCATATAAAGGGTTGAATTCATATCCATCTAAATCTTTGGGAAAAGTAACGCCACTATAACAGACACTTCCCGCATAATGGTTTACGATTGGTGGGCTGCATTCTCCGCTTCCATCGGAATTTTTATTTAAAATAACCCCGTATCGTGTCCGCCAGTCACTACCACTAACAATTCTCATTGAAAGCACAGGCTCGGCTATATCCTGAATGCTCCAACTGCCGAAAATAGGTATTTCACCCGGACTTTTTTGTATTTCAGAACTAATGCCTTCACAGCCCGGATTCAAGTAATAATAAACACCGGCATCCTCATATTCCCATGAAAAAGATAATACCGAACCTTTAATATTTATACTGCCGGTACTGCCGCACGGCACAAGAATTGTACTTCCATTATTACCCACTCCAAAATCTGTTTGGCCGTATGTCCTGACTAAAAGAGTTTTACCAGCGTTGCTTTCGGTTGGGCCGCAATTATAAACAAGTGTTGTATACTCCGGGTTTACTTCAAGCGGATCTGACGTATTTGATACTGCTTGGGGTGCTTGTTTCGGTACTGTGCCTTGTCCTATTAAATAAACCCCCGGCGGCAGGAAAAATTCATTCATTTGCGGGTTTATGAATTCGGGGTTTATGGTTCTTAAAAGTATAACAGAGAACATCAAAAGTATTATTCCTAAAATAGAATCAAAAATCCTTTCTCTTGCGGCTCCCACTGCCGCTGGACTGCCAGCAGCTATTAATATCTGGATGCCGGCAATAGCTATGGATATAATGCCAATTGCCGCAGCTGTTGTTACCGCAAAAATAAAAAAATAAAGAATGTAATCCACTAACGAGCTGTCGCCTGTTATTACTGGAGCTCCAGGAAGTGGAGGATAACTTACTTCAAGAGCCAAAACAGGCTGACTTAAAGACAGAAAAATAGTAATTATGGTAAATAAAAATATTAAATTTTTGTATCTTTTAGGCATACTTATAATAGTTTATATCTAGTAGTGAGTAGTTTGTAATTATTATATATTATCATATTTTGAAATGTCAGACAAAAATTACTGGGCTGCGGCTGTTTTTAATTTTCTTTTTGCCTCTTTGATTTTTTCAACTTCTCCCGGGTTGGTGGTTATTATCTGGTCTTCTGTGTAGCTGGCTTTTACATTAATATATATGTGTTTCCTGCCGGCGAAAAAAAGCCCTTCTCCGACAGCCGCCTCCAGTAGAAGCATTTTTTCCTGCTGGGTTAAATTGAATGTTTTTTGCACTATATCAATGGCCGCGGTTGATTGTTTTAACAAAAGCTGCAAAGATGAGTTTGTTATAATAGCCTTCCCATAAGATGAGCGCATAAAATCTTCTATATCCTGGGTGATTGTTGTTACCCCCAGCCAGTACTTTCTGCCTCTCTTAACCAGGCCGAACAAAAATGAAGCGCCATCTTCCGACTGCATCAGCCACCAGGCTTCATCAACCACTAAAATTCTTTTTTTTACTTTTGTCCTGATAATATCCCAAACATGCCGCATAATCATAAACAGGGCAATGGGTTTCAAGGAATCTTCCATATCTTTTATCCCAAAAACAATAAAGCTTTTTTCAATAGTTATATTAGATTTTTGATTAAAAAATCCTGCAAAAGTTCCCTGGGTGAATTTTTTAAGGCGTCTTACCAGAGATTCTGCTCCGGTCATATTTTCCAGAATTTCCACAAAGTCAGACATTATGGGCGTTTTATCCCGCCATGTACTAGGGTCAGATTGCACAGTTATATCTCTTATTGCATAAGTTTCTGTAAGGGCCTGGTCTAAAATACTATCTTCCTCAGTACTTAATCCTCCCAGCATTATTCTTAGTAACCCCACCAAGTTTATGATGTTTGACCTTAAAATATCTTCAGGGTTATCATCGGGTCCGGGCAAAGGCAGGTCAAAAGGGTTCACATGGTGTCCGGACGTTAAAGATATTTTAAAAAAATCCCCTCCTACCCCATTAGCTAAAAACTCATATTCATTTTCCGGGTCAATGACAATAACTTCAATCCCCCACATCAAATAACGCAGGATTTCCAATTTTATCGCATATGACTTGCCTGAGCCGGATGTGGCGAAAACAACTGAATTGGCGTTTTCTAATGTAAACCTGTCAAATAAAACAAGGGAATTATTATGCCCATTGATGCCGTATAAAATCCCCTCATTAGAGCTTAAGTCAAAAGAAACAAAAGGGAAAATAGTTGAAAGCGGTTCTGTGTTCATTGGCACGTTAACTGAAATTAAATCCAATCCGTAGGGGTTGGTTGATATAAAGCCCTCCCTTTGTTTAAATAAAGCCGGTTTTATATAAATCAAGCGGGATTCAAAAATTGACCTTAAGGCAAGCTCCGTTTCTTTTATTTTATCTTCCGTATTTTCATAAATAGTAATATAAAGTCCAAATCTGAACATCTTTTCCTGGGCAGTTATTATTTTATTTCTTAGACTTTCAATGTCCTGGTAGCCGGTTTCTAGGGCAGGGTCTGATATAAGGCCTTTTTCCTGCCTTTCCATTACTTCTGAAGCCACTTGGGTGATTTTTGACCTCAATTTTTTTAAAATTAATTCATTGTTTATAGGATGCACGAAAAAAGATATATCCATGGGCGTGCTTAAATTGATCACAGGAGAAAGCCACCCTGTATTTAAATACCTGGGATAAGAAAAAATAAAAAAGGTTTTGACAATTTTCTCTCCCAACTTTATGTGGTTTTGGTCAATTCCAATATATGGAGGAGCGATAATGTCTTGTATATTTATATTTTCTTTCTCAGATATCTTATCTTCTATGCCCTCTTCTTTTTTTTTGCCAAAAAATGGGAAAGCCATTGTTTTAATTTGAAATTTGAAGTTTATTTTAAGAGTTCCGGCAGTATTTCCGGATAATAGCCAATTTCTGCTTCATTTGGATGATGTGTTGCCCAAAATAGTTCAATTAATTCAGGAGTTGTTAAAGGGACAGCATTTAAGTCGCAT
>Ga0247727_10019840_pt1 | contig 10364 bp, 7 predicted proteins | sample WisWelCaveWW1625_FD_202498 | JGI IMG/M metagenome (GOLD analysis project Ga0247727, IMG submission 202498) | Biofilm microbial communities from Wishing Well Cave, Virginia, United States - WW16-25 | ecosystem: Environmental > Aquatic > Deep subsurface > Groundwater > Cave microbial mat | place... | reverse complement strand
AGCCCACACGGATCAAGAGTGCAGTCTGAAAAATTTTTCCTGCGAGCGTTTTTGATCCGTGTGTACTCTCAAGAAAGCCCGGGCTTTTTAATGCAAGCGCCAATACCGCAATTTTAAAAAAAGGAAAGGGGCAGTACGTGGAACCAACCGGACTCAAAGCGAGCGGCGTGCGTTGGGATCTTTCCGATCTCTATCTCGGGCCGAACGATGCGCGCATCGCGAACGACATTCAGCTCGCCGCGCAAAAGGCGGAGGCGTTCAATCAAGCCTATCGCGGGAAAATTGCCGGCGCCGCGATCACTTCTCAACGGCTACACGCGGCGATCCTCCACTTGGAAGAAATTTACGCGCTCGTGATGAGGCCCGAAGTGTTTGCCTATCTCGCCTTCTCTTCGAACACAGCCGACGATCATTGCAAAGCGCTCTATGCCAAGTCGCAAGAGGCCATGGCGCGCGTGCAAAATCTCGTGCTCTTCTTCGAATTGGAAGCGCAACAAATCGCGCCGGAGAAATTTGAAAGCGTCTGCGCCGATGCCGCGCTCACAGCTTACCGCCACTATCTCGAGGGCGTGCGCTTATTCACGCCCTACACCCTTTCGGAAAAAGAAGAACAGATCATCAACAAAAAAGATTTGACCGGCAAACATGCGCTCGTCAATTTCTTTGATGAATACACTTCGTCCTTCACCTGGCAGATCGAAGTCAACGGCGAGCAGAAAACCCTCACGGCCGAGGAGGTGCGGAATCTTTTGCGCCAACCGGATGCGGACTTGCGCGAGCGGGCGAAACGCGCATACGACGGCCGCTACGGCGACAACGCCATCATCTTTGGCAACGTCTTCAATGCCATCGTGAAAGATCATGCGCTGGAAATGGAGGTGCGCGGCCATCACAGCCCAATTGCGCCCGCGCATTTGCGCAATCGCGTTGTGCCGGAGATTGTGGACACGATGATGCAAGTGACCACGGCGCACAACGATCTCGCGCAGGAGTATTACACGCTGAAGGCCAAGCTGCTCCGCCTGCCGAAAGTGCGCGGCTGCGATCTCATTGCGCCGGTGAGCGACAAGCGCGAGGCCATTCCCTTCGATGAAGGCAAACGGCTGGTGCTCGAAGCCTTCGAAAATTTTTCGCCGGTGTTGGCGGGTTATGCCCGCCAGATGTTCGAACGGCGCTGGATCGACGCGGAAGTGCGGCGCAACAAACGCGGCGGCGCCTATTGCCACGGCGCGGTGCCGCGGCATCATCCGTATGTGCTGATGAGCTACAACGACGACATTGACAACGTCTATACGCTCGCGCACGAGTTGGGTCATGCGGTTCATGATTTTTGCTCGGGCAAAAAGCAGACGTTGTTGAACTATCAACCGCCGCTCGTCGCCGCCGAAACCGCCTCGGTGTTCGCCGAAATGCTGTTGACGCGCAAGCTGCTCGCGGAAGTGGCCGACCGTGATTTGCGCGTCGCCATCCTCACCGGCAAGCTCGAAGATTTGTTTGCCACGATTCATACGCAAAATTACTACACGCTGTTTGAGATTGAAGCGCACCAAGCCGGCGCAAAAGATCGCCTTGCCACACAACAGCTTTGCGAGATGTGGATACGCCAACGCAGCGCGATGTACGGCGAGGCCGTGGATTTCCTGGCCGAACAACAATGGTATTGGGCCGCGATTCCGCATTTCATTCACACGCGCTTCTATTGTTATGCCTACACCTTCGGCGCGCTGCAAGTGCTCGCGCTGTTCAATCGCTATCAAGAAGAGGGCGCGCCCTTTGTCTCGCGTTACATTCAGATGTTGGAGGCGGGCGGCTCGCAAGCGCCGGAACAGTTGGTCGCGAGCCTGGGTTTTGATTTGCGCCAAGCGGCCTTTTGGGAAGGCGGCTTTGTGGTGATGAAAAAATACTTGGATGAGCTGCGAGCGTTGATCGCATGAAACTTCTTTTCTCCGAAACGCTGCCGGACTATCAGCATTATATTTTCCCCTACGCGATCTGGGCGTTTCCTGAAACCGGTGAAACGCCCGCGGATTTTTTTGCGCGCGGCTTTTTGCCTTCCTCTAAAAACCTCGACCGCTTCTATCTCTGCCGCAGCTTGCGCATCGCGCTCGCTGATTTCAAACCCTCCTCCGAAAATCGCCGCATCTTGCGCAAAGGCGAAGGCTTTGCTCTCGAGCTGGCGCCGCGGGCGCAATTTGATTTCACCCCGGCGCGGCGAAAGTTTTGTTTGAGCTACGCCGCCAACAAGTTCGGGCAAGAGGTGATGACGCCGGCGCGTTTGGATAATCTTCTCAATTCGGCGACCACTTCGCACGTCATGATCTTTCATGATGAGCAAACGAGCCGCGAGATCGGGTTGGTGACGATGTTCTTGCAGCCGCGGCGCGCGGCGCAGTATTACTATGCGTTTTACGATCTCGACTATGCGGCGCAAAATCTCGGCATGTTTATGATGACGTCCGCGGCCAATTTTTTTGCGACGCAAAACTACGAACACCTCTATTTGGGAAGCTGCTATTCGCGCAATGCACTGTATAAAACGCAATTCGCCGGCGCGGAATTTTTCAACGGCGCGTGCTGGTCGCGCAATCTTGACGAGCTAAAATTTTTGATCGCTAGAAGCGAGCTGCCGCGGACGCAACATCTCTTCGAGGCGGAAGAGTATGTTCATCGCTTTCACGAAGGCGCGTTGGGAATAGCAGTACGGCGTTCGATGTTTGAGCTTTCGTAGCGCAGACTTCCAGTCTGCGAACCATGCAGGCAGGAGGCCGGCGCTACAACATCTTCGCCGCCATCTAGTTGTTTCAGGAGAATGCTGGAAAGCGGTTACTCATTCAAGCAAAATGCTTTTAGGGCAAGGAGCGCTGATGTTGTCTAACCTGAGATTCATTATGACTTGCTGTTTGGCGGCAATCTGCAGCCTGCCTCTTCGCGCGCAAGATTTTTGGCCGTGGTGGGGCGATGGCAAAGGCGAGTTGTCTTCTTACAAAGTCACCGTCTCGCGTTATGGCGAGTTGCGCGAAGGTTTTGCAGTTTTGGTTTTCGTTACCGAGGATATCTCACGCACCACGCGCATCAAAGTGGAGTCCGACGCGATTGCGCAAGCCGACCGTGTGCCCGTGCTCAAGCTCAATCACGTCGTCAAATTCACCACCGGCATTTATGATTACTCGCTCATCACTTCGACGTTCAGCGCCGTGACGCCGGAGTTGGGGCACGCGCCGTTTCAGCCGCTCAAGATTTCTTTTTCCGCGCAAGAATGGTGCGGCCACGTTTTTCAACTGTTGCTGCCGCAGCGCGAGCAAGTTGAGCTTACCTTGCACAGCTACTTTCAGAGCGAGGGCGATCAAAAGCGCAATCTCGCTCTGCCCGCGAATGCCGCGTTCGAAGACAATCTGCTGATTTGGATTCGCGAGCTGCAAGGCGAAGTTTTGCCCGCCGGCCAACGCCGCGAGCTGCAAATTCTGCCGAGCGCGTGGGCCTTGCGCGCGGCGCATCAAAAAGTCGAGTTTCAATCCGGTTGGATTATGAAAGAAGAGGGCGAGACGCTGAAGTTGGCGCAGGGCAACATGGCCTCATGGCGATGGACTTGGCAAGCCGGCGCGCGGCAAGAGAAGTATTGGGTGGAGAAAGCGTATCCGCACCGCATTCTGCAATGGAGTTCGAGCACGGGCGGAAAAGGCGAGATCAAGAAAACTCTGCGCGTGCCCTATTGGTCGCTGCACGGCAATGATGATTTGCACAATCGCGAAGAGTTGGGGATCAGCAACATGGAATGATGGCGTGCCGGGCCATTGGAGCAATGGACTACGGCGGATGTTCAGACAAGCTGAAAGCCGCAGCCCTTCGGGCGGCTCCAGCAGATAGATGAAGCCCAACGGATAAAGTTTTTTTCTTTTCATGCGTGGGTCTTAAATCTATCCGCTGGTGATAAAAAAGTTGGAATTTTATTCTGCGCTTGCAAAGCTCATCGCGCAAAAAAAACCGCGCTTCATTACTTCCTCTATCCATTCCTCTGCAACTTCGCCACTCCAGAGGCTCAAAGCCCTTTCGGATCATACAACGCGGCGAGCACGACTTTGCCGACTTTTTCCAAGCTGGCGGGGCTGCACTTGTCGGGAGTGTCTTGCGTGGTGTGCCAATGAGGATAATCGAAGTCGATGAGGTCGATCATGGGAATGCCGGCTTCGAGAAAAGGAACATGATCATCAAAAACTTCGTGGCGAGAGCCGGCGATAAATTCGCGAATGCCGAGCTGCGCTGCAAGCTTCCACACTCGATCAACCACACCGCCGGCAAAGCGCAGCGAATTGCCTTCTTGGTAAATGGCCAAATCACGATCGCCGACCATATCGAGCAAAATGCCAAACATGGGGCTGTAATTCGGCGCTTTATGGCGAGCGTAATATTGCGCGCCAATCGCATAGCTGCGCGAATCGCCGGGCGCGCCGAAATCTTCGCCGTCGAAGAGAATAATATCCACGCCCAACAACGGCGGATGCGAATGGAGCACACGCGCGATTTCCAAAAGTATGGCCACGCCCGAAGCGCCGTCATTGGCGCCGAGCACGGGCATATGATGCTTGCTCGAATCCGCATCTTGATCGGCCCACGGCCGTGAATCCCAATGCGCGCCGAGCAGCACGCGCCGCCCTTCTTGAGGATTGAAGCTCGCAACGATGTTGGTAAGCTTGACTTCGTTCGGCAAACGCGGCGTCGTGTGCGCGAAGGTTTGCTCGACCACGGAGCCGGCGTATTTGCGCAGCTCATTCACGAGAAAAACCAGACAGCTATCGTGCGCCTTTGTGCCGGGCACGCGCGCGCCGAAATCACATTGCTGCTGCAACAACGCAAACGCATTTTCCGCGGAGAAGGGAGGGAGAATGAGCGGCTCTTCTTTTTTTTTATTAAAAAAGAAAACGGCCACTGCAAGGGCAATGGCCGCGAAGACGAAGCTTCCCCACACGAGACGCCGGCTTTTCGCAGGCGCCGGCTTCGAGGCGGAATGACGGTGTGCAGATTTTTTTTTAGCGGAAGAAGTTTTGTTGGACATGAGGAAGAGGGTTTTCAATTGCCAATTCACAATTAAAATCTTCGCGGTTGTGTTTTCTTTTTGGCTTCGGCTTCACTCGCGCGCGGCGAGCAGCTCGTGCCCCAAACGAATCGTCTCTCGCACGAGCGCTTCAAAATCTTCCTTGCGGCTGCGATGGTTGGTGATCGCGGCGCGAAGGGCATACGTGCCGCGGAGCACCGTCGAGGTCGGCGAGGCAATGCCGCGCTCGTGCAGCTCCATCAAGATTTGCCGGTTCAGCTCGTTCAACTTTTCTTCTGCAACATTCTTTGGCTTGAAGCGAAAGCAAACGATGTTGAGCGCGACCGGCGCGACCAATTCCAGTTCTGCGTTCTGCTCGATCAACTGCGCGAGATAACGCGCCTGCGCGATGTTTTGCCGAATGAGGCGGCGATACTTATCCACGCCCTGCTCTTTGAGCAAGAGCCATACTTTCAAAGCGCGAAATCCGCGCGAGAGCTGGAGGCCGTAATTCGCCAGCCAAAACGGGCCTGCGCTCAAGCCGCGCTCGTGCTGCACGAGATATTCGGGCACGAGCGTGAAAGCGTTTTGGTGCGCCGTGCGATCCTTCACCAAAATGCAGCCGGCCTCATAGGGCATGTACATCCACTTGTGCAAATCGAACGCGAGCGAATCCGCGCGCTGCATGCCGTGGAGCAGACGGCGCATCTCGGGCGCTAAATATGCCAACGCGCCGAATGCGCCATCCACATGAAACCAGAGCTTTTCGCGGCGGCACAAATCGGCAAGCTGCTCCAGCGGATCAATCGCGCCGGTGTTCACGGTTCCGGCGTTGCCCACCACGCAGAATGGAATATGTCCCGCGGCGCGATCTTCCGCGATCTTCCTTTCCAATTGCGCGAAGTCGAGACGATAGTTTTTATCCACCGGCACTTTGCGCAAGGCCTTGCTGCCCAACCCCATCAACTCCACGGCTTTTTGCACGGAGCTGTGCGTTTCGGTGGAACAGTACACGGTCATCATTCCACGCGCAGCAGTCACGCCTTCTTGGCGAATATCAAAACCGGCTTGTGCGTTGCGTGCAACCGCGAGGCCGATGAGGTTCGCCATCGAGCCGCCGCTCACAAGAAGTCCGCTCGCTTGTTGCGGATAGTCGAGCATGGCCTTGCACCATTCGAGCACTTGCTGCTCGACATAAATCGCGCTGTGATCCGCGCCGCCGACATTGGGATTCATCGTGGCCGCGAGCAGCTCGCTCAACGCGCCGAGCGCCGAGCCGGTGCCGTTCACAAAGCCCCAATAGCGCGGATGAATATTGCCGTGCGGATAGGGCAACACGTGCTCGACGAAATCTTGATACGCCTGCTCCGCGCCTTGGGGCTCATCCGGCAAAGGCTGCTGCAAATGTTCTTTCGCGCTGTGCGGCATCGCGCGCCACGCCGGCCTGTCGCGCACGGTTTGCAGATACGTGATCATGTCATCGACCATGCGCCGGCCGAGGGCGCGCACCTCCTCCCAATTTTCGGGATCGAGGGTTTCTTCATGGCGCAGAATTTCTTCGAGATTCATCAAATGGCTCCGTGCTTTTGGTTCATCAATCTTACTTTGCCAGCACCAGCTTCTTCGTCCTCACCACGCCCGCGACTTCCAAGCGATAGAGATACACGCCCGTCGCAACCAACTCGCCGCGCTCGTTTTGAAGCCTCTCGTAAAAACTTTTTGGCTTCGCGTAGAAAGGCATCGGCGTGTTTGATGTGCTGGGAAGCTTTGTCGTGATCGATGTCTTCCGTCCGACCGTAATCAGCAATATGCCGGTCTTCGAAGCCATCGATGAGGTCGCGATGATAAATCGGATTAAACAGTTTGGTTTTAGAAAATTCTTTGCCGAAGCGGGAAATGACCGCGCCATGCTTGGAAAATGTCAACCCCTTCAAGAGCAATAAAGCTTGCGCGACATAGAACATCGCATAATAAGCACGCGAGGCGGCTTGGCCTGGAAGTTTTTCTTTTAACAATACTCGCGCGCCGCGAATACTATCTTGTGCAAGCCTGAACAGGCGGGCAACATCCTCATCCATGAATCAGAACCCCCTCGCGTTGAACGTTTCGCAGCAGTGGCGTTGCGCCCTTTTCATATTCGGCAAGATCAATGGGAAGGCAAGCGAGTAGAATGCCATATTTCAAATTGAGCTTGGCAATCAGCGGAACGAGTTGGCCGGCTTCGTGCGAAGTATTCCTCGCCTCCTCAAGCACGACCAGAACGTCCATATCACTCTCCGGCGTTGCTTCACCGCGAGCGTATGAGCCGAACAATACCAGGCTGCGCAAGCGCGCCCCATATAACGTCCGCAACGCGTCCCTTAGCTCGTGCAACATCGGATGAATTTTCACTCGCGTTTTCCGCATGGCATCTCCGTTTTCATGATCATCGGCAACGCAATAAATATAATTTACCGAAGGTATGGAAGCAAACGTAACTTTCATTTCCGCCGCTGCCATCCGACTGTGGGAAGCCGTTCAAAAAACAAAGGCGCGAGACGATAGCAGCTGTTTTTATCTCGCGCCCTACATAGCAATATCGTATTTTCACGCAACCTTACTTTGCCAGCACCAGCTTCTTCGTCCTCACCACGCCCGCGACTTCCAAGCGATAGAGATACACACCCGTCGCGACCAACTCGCCGCGCTCGTTCTTGCCATCCCAAACCACGGAATGCTTGCCTGCAATCACTTCACGATCAACCAGCGTGCGCATGAGTTGGCCGAGCATGTTGTAGAGGCGCAACGTCACGCGGCCCGCTTCAGGAATTTGATAGCCGATCGTCGTGCTCGGGTTGAATGGGTTCGGATAGTTATTGAACAACTCATACGAAGTGATCGGCTCGGAAGCAGTTTCTTCTTCATCAAAAAAAGGGGAAGCTTTCACTGCGCCGAGGCCGCCGTAATATCCCAAACGATTCGCATCACCAGTCGCAGTCGCAGCAGAAGTCGCGGCATCAACGGCATACAGCCTGGTATTCGCGGGCAGATTCACGGTCATCGCGGTGACGACATCCGATGAAGCCGAACTCGTCATCACGCCGGTGCGATAGATACGCGGCACATAACTGCCGCTCGAACCGGTGTAGCCCGTGACATAAAGCCGCTGCGTGTTCGCGTTCCACGAAACATCTTCGACGGTCATGCTCGCCGCCAAACCGCTGCCCGCAACGGTTGAGAAGGTGGTGCCGTTCGTGGTTTGATAATATTTCGAAGCCGTGCCCACCACATAGCCCCAACTCGCGTCGATCATCTCGATGCTATAAAACGGCGTGATGGTTGACAAGCCGCTCCACGTTGGAGTTCCAGCAGTTCCGTTCGTGGTGCGATAGATGCTATTGCCACCGGTGGCATACGCGCCGCAGATATAAACGAGATCGGCCGTCACGACATCAATGCCATAAAACGCGGTCGAAGAAGAAGTGCTCGTGCTGCCCAACGTGCCGCCGTCGATGCGCGTCCAACTTGCGCCGCCATCGATGGAGCGCACAACGCGCACGCGACGCGAGCCGCTGGTAACGTAGCCGATTGCATAAAGCGTGTTGCCAATGCCCTCGATGCCGCGCCAAGTTGTGCCGCTCAAAGTGCCGAGCGCGACCGAAGTCCAATTCGTGCCGCCGTCAATCGAACGACGCATGGTATTGCTCGAACCCACCACGACGACCGTATTTGCATCAACTGCTTTCACGCCATACAACGCGCTTGAAGTGCCGCTGGTCAACGCATTCCATGCGAGGCCGCCGTTGGTTGTCTTTGCAATTTTGCCGCTGCTTGCAACGGCATAGCCCGTGTCTTTATCGAGCATATCGACTTCATTGAAAGTATAAGTCGAGCCGCCGAAGCCGGTCACTGTTGCTTGATTCCATGCGCCGCCGTCTTCCACGAACACGGCATAACTCCGCGTGGGCACTTGCAGCGTCACTTGCCCTGCGCTTACGGTGAGTGTTGCGGTCGTTGCGTTGCCGGTGACATCAACCAACGTTGCGCCGTTTGGCAAGTCCGTCGTATTCACGCCGTGCGTCACGTTCAAAGCCTCGCCCGCAAAGTTAATCGCCACGATCACATCGCGTCCGGCAACTGCGCCGCGCAATTGATAGAGCAAGGTCGTGTTCGGAAAGCCGGTCGTGTACGTCGCGCTATACGGCGTGCTGAAGCGGCTGAGATAATCGCGGCTCGTCGCGCCGTAGCAATAATTTTTATGAATCTCGATAAGCTGATCGATCTTGGTTTTCAAACCGGCATTATAATAGTCGGGATAAAACACGCTGGCCACGCCGAGTTGATTGTTCGTGAGCGTGTACGCATAAGCAAGAATGGGTTGGTTGTCAACCGGCTGGCCGGGATCGCGAAAATCGTGATTGTTCACGAAAGTCACGGCGTAATCGCCGCTCACGCTTTGGGCATCGACGATGCTGGCGTTGAACACGTTGCGCGCGTCATAGCCAAAGAGATCGCAAGCTTTTTCCAACGCATCGCGCAGCGCGAAATCAAACACGCGCGGTTTGATCGCCGCTTGCGTGCCTGCGTCCATAAAGCTCTTCACGTCATCCACCCAATCTTTCAAGATGAACGAGTTCGAGTCGAACCATTCGCCCACGACCATGCCGGGATCCATGCCGTTCGCGTGCAGGTTGTCGAGCAAATCGCCCACGAACTGCGGCGGGAAATGCTTCACCGCATCCATGCGCAAGCCGCGCATGCTCACGCTGTTCCACATCCAGCGCGACCACGCGAACAACGTATCGCGTGTGGCTGTGGCGAATTGATCGTAGTCATAAAAGAAATACATGTAATCCCAATCGCCGCACAAACACGTGGCGCTGCCGTTGGGCTTGAAGCACGTGTGATTCATGCCGCCGCGTCCGCTGGGCATGCCGAAGAAGTTCGTGTAGGTTTGATATTTGATCGCGCTTTGATGGTTCGTGCCGCTGTGCCATAATTCAAACACATAATGATCCGTGTAGCCGCTGGAGTTGGTCATGAAGATCCAAATCGTATCGCCTGCGGCGTTATAGTCGCTCGCGCCGAGCGTGAGCGCGAACTCGTCGATCTTGCAGCCGGCGCCGTCGATGTTGGCTTGCATGTCAATGCCCAACGTGATCGCGTTGTTCGGCTCGCCGCAACCGCCGCCGCCATTCGGCTCGGATTCATTCTGCGCAGGCAGGCCTTGATTGCCCACGGTGTTGGTTTCCATATAAGGCTTGTAAGGCTTGCCGTGAAAATTCGCGTGCTCCGAAGCGGATTTGAATTTGAAATAATACGTGCCCGTGCCGCGCCCGGTCGCGCCGCCGATGGG
>Ga0247727_10019839_pt1 | contig 10365 bp, 16 predicted proteins | sample WisWelCaveWW1625_FD_202498 | JGI IMG/M metagenome (GOLD analysis project Ga0247727, IMG submission 202498) | Biofilm microbial communities from Wishing Well Cave, Virginia, United States - WW16-25 | ecosystem: Environmental > Aquatic > Deep subsurface > Groundwater > Cave microbial mat | place... | reverse complement strand
GCCACCCGATGACCAGCCCCTACAACCTACACAGCGACAAAAGCTGGGACGACACCATCCGCGAGCTGAACCAGACGTTCATCAAATGGTCAGTCACGGAGTGGACCGTCTCGCCCGTCCGCCCGAGCAAAGACGACCGAAAAGTAACGCTCCGCTACCTTCATCCATCAACCAATCGCTGGGTCGAGCTCAACATGGAAAAGCAATGGAACGCGCGCCTCAACCTCCGCGTCCTCTACCTAGCGGTCGACGCCATCCGACTCAACGAACGCCGCGGCCTCGGCGACATCACCGCCAGCGCCTACCTCCAGCTCGCCGCGCCCACCGGCCACCGCGACCCCTACGAAGTGCTCGGCGTCCGGCCCGACGCCGACTTCGAAGACATCCAGGCGGTCTACCGCGCAAAAGCGAAACGCCTCCACCCCGACGCCGGCGGCAGCGAAGACGCCATGACCGAGCTAAACGCCGCCCTCGAACACATCATCAACGAGCGGAAGCCATGACAAAGCCCAACTACAACCTCCAGCTCAAACGCCGGCCACGCAAAGCGCGAACGGCCGTCGCCGCCACCGTCCTCGTGCAGCCCGCACCCGGCGACGGCGAACCCTATACCGTGCGCCTCATCCAGACCAACGCCCACCACAACGCCATTCTCTCCGGCCTCAAACTCGTGCAAGCCACGCAGCGCCGCCCACCGAGACCCCCATGAGCACAACCTGCGCAGGCTGCCACCAACCCATCACCTGGGTGAAGACCAAGAATAACAAGAAAACTTGCCTAAACCTGGACGGAACAAGCCACTGGGCAACCTGCCCGCACTTCGACTCATTCCGCACCAAAGAAGACAACGCCCTCGCCGACCTACGGAAGCTCGACAACTGGACGAAAGCAAGCAGCCAATGAAAGGCATCTCACTCACCATCAACCTTCCACTCCAACACCGGCCCGACGGCAGGAACGCAGCAACCTGCGTCGGCTGCAATCAAACAGAACACACCAAACTAGAGGAGCACCAGGCAGACGAAGTAATCCAAGACTCGGCCATCTGGACAGCCATCGACCGAGAACGCGGGGACGGCTGGTGCGCCGCCTGCCACCAGCGGTACAGCGACCCAACGAACTACGAAGGCAACATCACCAACGTCCGGATCTGCATCATGGAACCCCGCGAACAGATCGTCTGGGTAATACTCGCCGAACCCGCCCACGACCTATGACCAATGCGCCTCCGCCGGCCAGCCACCGCCCAAGTCGTCGGCGCCTTCCTCGCCGCCCGAGCCGACCTCGCCCCCGATACCCTTACACGGTACCGGTACACCCTGGGTCGCCTCACCAAGGCCCACCCACGGCTCCCAGAAGACGCTCAGACCATCGAAACCTTCATAGCCAGCCTACCAGTCGGGCCCGACACAAGAGACGACTTCTGGCGCGACCTCCACGCCCTCTACACCTGGGCCAGTCAGCGGCTCGGCGTAAAGAACGGGATGCTCACCGCCCGCCGCACCAAGCCCCGCAAGAAGCTCCGCAAGACACTCACCGACGACGAACTCGAACGCCTACTCTCCCGCAAACTCAGCCGTCGCGACGAAGCACTCGTCACACTCATCCTCGACACCGGCATCCGCACCGGCGAGGCCCACAGCATCACCTGGCCCAACATCAACAAAGAGACCGTCCGCGTCACCGGCAAGACCGGCGACCGCACCATCACGATCAGCCCAGCCACCCGCCAGGCCCTGATCGGGCTCGGCAACGCACACCACCTCTGGCTCGGCACACGCGGCCCGCTCACCAAAGGCGGCCTCAGCCGCGTCATCCGCCGCACCCTCGCCGCCGTCGACATCATCGGGGGCCCGCAACGTCTGCGCCACACTTTCGCCCGCCAGTGGCTCCAAAACGGCGGCAACATCCGCACGCTCCAAGAAATGCTCGGCCACAACAACCTCTCGACCACAGCGCTCTACCTCGAACTGCTGCCGGGCCGCGCTGCCCAGGACCAGGCCCTCTACTCACCCATCGCACGCAGAGCGAAAGGAAGCCAACCATGACACAGATCCCATACCCGCATCAGCAAGCAACACCGCCGAAGACCAGGCTCATACTCGCCGATCGCTAGACGAAAGAAAGGAGCAACCAGTGACCACCCTCACAGTAATCACCATCACCGAGCTGCCCGACAACGAACCACACCAGCACTGCGAATTCGGAGCCGACGACTGCACCCGCGTCGCCACCCACACCGTGCGAAGCGAACACCACGACCCTCACAACCCGGACAACGAATACGACACCTCCGACATCTGCTGCCAGCAGCACACACACGACGCCGCCACAGCAGCCCTCACAGACCCTTGACCCCACCACCAACCCCCGTGTACCATCACCAACAAGCAAAGAGCGCCGAGGGTCGGGCCGCCACTTCCAACCTCAAACCCCGCCACCAGGACAGGCGGCCCGACCCCAACACGGAGACGACATGGCCGAGATCGACGACAAGGAACTCGAACAGCTACGCGCCGAAGCCGCCGCCGGGAAGAACGCCGCCGCCGCCCTCGAAAAGGCGCAGGCCGACAGCAACGAGCGCATGAACACCACCATGGAAGCCTTCCGCCACACCACACGCGCCGCACACCCCAACATCCCCGCCGAGCTCATCGCCGGCGACACACCAGAGGACATCGCAGCCTCCGTCGAGCGCGGCAAGGCGATCGTCGAGAAGGTGACGGCCGCCAACAAGCCAACCACATCCAGCACACCATCAGTCACAGCGGCCGCACCACCGCGCACCATCGAAGTCCCAGAAGGGATCACCGGCGCCGCGCGAATCCGATATGGCCTCGAACAGCTGAAGAAGCAGTAGCATGCCCATCACCCTCGCCGAAGCCGACAAGTACAGCACCAACCAAGTCCTCATCGGCGTCGCCGAGACCTCGATGGACGCCAACCCACTGCTCGGCCTCATGCCCTTCGTCCCTGTGCGCGGCAACGCCACCCAGTACCAACGCGAGCTCGCGGCCTCCGCCCCAACCTTCATCGCGCCCGGCGGCACCGTCATCGAGGGCACACCAACCACCACACAGATCACAGTCGCCCTCAAAGTCCTGATCGGCGACGCCGACATCGACAAATTCCTAAGGGTCACCCGATCGAAAGACCAAGACCTCGAGGCCGAGCTCCTCACCATCAAGGCCCGCAACTTCGCCGACACCTACGGCGACAAAGCGATCTACGGCAGCATCGACGCCGACCCCAACGAGTTCGACGGCCTCCATGAGATCATCAGCGACGACGTCACAGCCCAGCAGGTACACGCCGGGTCCGGCATTACCCCAGGCGCCGGCAGCTTCCTCCTACTCGACCGCCTCATCAACCTCGTCCGCCCACGGCCCCAAGCACTTCTCGCCAGCCGCCGCAGCATCGAGGGCATCCAGGCCCTCGCCCGCTCCCAAGGCTGGGATCTCGCACTCTCACAACCACAGGGCATCAGCCGTCCCGTCCGCTTCTTCAGCGACGTCCCGCTACTCCCCTGCGACTTCATGGTAGACACCGAAGCCATCGCCGCCGGTGCATTCTCCGCCAAGACCGGTGGAACAGGCAGCTCCATCTTCGCCGTCCGCCTTGACGAGACCGGCCTGCTAGGCCTCACAGCCGACGACCCCGACGCCCAGGACGACCTCGAACGCATCATCCAAGTCGAACGCGTCGGCACCCTCGAAACCAAAGACGCAAATCGCTGGCGCCTGAAACACTACGGCGCTCTCGCCGTCAGAGACTCCCAGGCCATTGCTCGCCTCGACGGCATCAGCTCCGCCATCTGGACGAACACCTAGAGCAGCAATGCCCGGCATCTACTGCAACCACTGCAAAACAAAAGTCATCGTCGAACAGGACGGTAAAAGCTGCTCGAACTGCGGCGGCAACCTCCTCACCGGCAAACCAAAGCCCCGACCAGAACGAGCGCCACCAGGCCCGCCGAAAGACCACCAGAAGAAGCCACGCCACCAGCACCCAATCGTCGACACCTCAACCTACAAGGACGCCGCCACCACACCCATCCACCAAACGCCACCACCAGAACACGAACCCATCACCAGCACCTAGGAGCGCAGGCCCAGCATGGCCGACACGCCGCTCCCCACCCAGCTCCGCAACCGCGACCGCAAACGGCTGCAGTCCTACACCGAAAACCTCGCCTTCTACGACGGTAAGCAATGGACAACCGCCGCCCGCAGAGGCGAACGCCGGCTAACCCTAAACTACGTCCGCTCCATCATCCACAAGACCACCAGCTACCTACTGACCGGCCGCACCACCGTCGCCGCACCACTCGACGACACCGAAACCGCAGCAGAAGAAGCCCAACGCACCGAAGTCGCCCTCGCCCAAGTCGCCGACCAGAACAACCTAGAACAGCTCGACTTCGACACCGAGCTCGACGCCGCAACGCTCGGCGACGGCGTCTTCAAAGTATTCTGGGACACGGTCGAACAACGAGTGCACATCACGGCGCCAGACCCCAGCAACATCCACGCTTGGCACTGGCCCGACGACCCCTCCCGCCTTTGGCGCGTCGCCAACACCTACACGCTCGACGCCAACGACACCCAGCACATCATCCCGTCGATCGCCACCACCAAGAAGCGCGTCACCATCACCGAAGCATGGACACTCACGACCTACCAACTGTGGGCCGACGACACCCTCATCGACGAAACCACCAACCCCTACGACTTCATCCCCTTCGTCATCTTCCCCAACCTCCGCGAACCTAAACAGCTCTGGGGTACCTCCGACGTGCCCGCGCTCATCGACCCACAGCGCGAGCTGAACCGCGCGCTCACCCAGCTCTCGAAGATCCTCGAGCTCTCCGGCAACCCCATTGCCGTCCTCGAGAACGTCACCGAAGCCCAAGACATCGCCGTCACACCCGGCGCCATCTGGGAAGTACCCGAGAAGGCCAAGGCCTACCTGCTGGACCTCCTGCAACACGGCGGCGTCCGCCTCCACATCGACTACGTCGACGCCATCTACCGCACCCTCCACGACCTCAGCGAGACCCCGCGCTCCGCCTTCGGAGGCATCGACCGCGACCTGTCCGGCGTCGCGCTCCAGCTGGAGCTCGACCCGATCGTGAAGAAAGTACAGCGCAAGCGCCTCATCCGCACCGCCGCCTACCGCGCGCGCAACGAGATAATCCTCCTGCTCCTTAACCAGTTCACCAACGCCGGCCTCACCACAGCCAACCATGACATCCAGTGGGGCAGCGTCCTGCCCACCGACTACGACCGCCAAGTCGCCAACGAGGTCGCGCTCGTAGGAGCCGGCGTCCACGCACGCCGCTTCGCCGCCGACCAACTGGGCGGCGTCGACAACCCAGACGACGAGTTCGCCCGCTGGCTCGAAGAAGAACAGCAAGCCCGCAACGCGGGGGCCGGGCCGCCGTAACCCACCACCACCCCACCATCCAACGGCGGCTCGGCCACACCTCATGACCACCGGCATCCCCGCACTCCGCCCCTACCAGCAACAGCCCGCACGCGCCATCACCGACAGCATCCTCCACCAACGCGGCCTCACCTTCACCGTCGAGATGGCACGCCAGTCCGGCAAGAACGAGCTCAGCGCGCAGCTCGAAACCGCGCTCCTCGCCGCCTTCGCCCCCGGACTCGGCATCCAAGAAGCCACCATCATCAAAGCCGCCCCAACATTCAACCCGCAGGTGAAGATCTCACTACGCCGCCTCGCCGACAGCCTGCGGCGCACCGGCATCCCCTACCGACCAGAAGAAGGCCACATCCTGCGCGTTGGCCCGCACCAGATCATCTTCCTCTCCGGAGAACCAACCGCCAACGTCGTCGGCCACACGGCCAACCCGCTCCTCGAGATCGACGAAGCGCAAGACTTCGACATCGACAAGTACGACAAGGAATTCCGTCCCATGGCCGCCGCCAACAACGCCACCACCGTCCTCTACGGCACCGCCTGGTCCGAGCTCGACCTCCTCCACCGCGAACGTCTGCGCGCGCTCCAACTCGCGCGCCACGACCAAGTGCAACGCGCGTTCATCATCCCCTGGACCGTACCAGCCGCCATCCTCCCCGCCTACGCCCGCTTCGTCGCCGACGAACGCGAACGACTCGGCCCCAACAACCCCATGTTCACCAGCCAATACGACCTGAAGCCCATCCCCAGCAAGGGCCGCCTCTTCGACGCCACCACCCTCAGCCAGCTCCTAGGCGAACACCCACGGCGAACCACACCACCACCCTTCGCGACCATCGCCGCCGGCCTCGACGTTGCCGGAGGCGGCGACGACCAGCCCGGCACCCACGACCGCACCGTCCTCACCATCGGCGCCGTCGCAGCACCACCAGCGCTCGACATCCTGCCCGCCAACCACGTCGCAGTCCTCCACCACATCGCCTGGCAAGGCCTCCCACACGAGCAACTCCTACCCCAGCTCATCGACCTCATCATCAACATCTGGAAGCCCACCGCCCTCACCGTCGACGCCACCGGTCTCGGCGAGACCACCGCCCGCATCCTCACCCAGTGCGCGCACCGCACCGACGTCACCACCCTCAAGTTCACCCGCCCCACCAAGTCCCTCCTCGGCTACCAGCTCCTCGCCGCAGCGTCCACCGGACGACTGAAGATCTACGCCGACGACAGCAGCGCCGAACGAACCACCTGCTGGCACGAACTCACCAAAGCCCGCGCCGACTACCTACCCGGCCACCACATGAACTTCTACGTCGACCCCACCGAAGGCCACGACGACTACCTCATCTCCCTCGCCCTCCTGCAACACGCAGCCGAACAAGCCACACCCCGCATCGCCAGAGGCCGCAGCGCCACGCCGTCCTAACGGCCCGTCGCCTAACGGCGCCGTACAGCGTCGCGTCGCAGGTCACGCACGCACCGGCCGGCTCGGCCCTCCTTTGCGCCCCTCACGGTGCGCACCCTCGGCTCGCGCCTCGCCCGCCTCCAACCGCCGCCTGCTCGAGGAGCCGCCTGTCCGGTACGCCTACGGCGCGGGCCCGCGCGCCTTCTGTCCCACTCCAAACGCAACACTTTTGCCCAACTGTCCCGATCCAATCCAACGGCTTCGACCAACCTCGTTTCGTTCCCACGTGCAACAACACTCTCTCGCTCCGCTCCGGCCCCGAACCGCTGGTCATTTTGTGGCCCGCTCCGCCTTCGGCTCCGGTTCACGAGGTTGGGTGACCGCGTCGGGGCCTGCGCTCCGCGCACTTCCTTTCGTGGTAGCGCTCCCCGTGGTCGCGCTCTTTGCCATCCCCCCGGCGGTGGGACTTAGCAGCATAGCGCCCGATCCTCACCGCGCAACCACCAACCGCGCCCCTTAGGTGCGCTCACGGCCCTCCCCGCGAAGCGGGGCCCCGCCGTTCCTGGTTGCGCGCCTCGGCGTGCGGGCGCTAACGCTTGCGGCGTTCCCGCCGCCGGGGGGCTGGGGGCATCGGGTCTCCCTCCCGTGTTCGCTCCTCGGCCACAAGAAAGGGGTTTCAAACATGTCCTGCAAATGCTGCCGCTCCTGCCGGGTCGGGGCCTTCCCGTGTCCGCTCTGCCCCCACCACAAACACGGTCTCCTGGGGCCGCTCACCATGCCTCCGTGCGGTCGCTGTGCCTCTTGCGTCGGTGGGTTCCGCTGTCCGCTGCCGGCACGCGCAGCCCTGGCGGTGCACCCGTGATCTGCCCCTGCTGTCGCCTGCAGCCGGTCTGGCATCCGCGCCCGTGGTGTCGCCTCTGCTGGTCGCGCTGTCGTGTGGCGGCGCCCTGCTCCGTCCGCGCATTCGTGCTGGGCCGGCTGCTCGGCGTCCGCTCGCTCCGTCACTCACCGCTGCAAAAGGCGCTGCTGTGAAGGCCAAGAAAATAATGCGGTGCACCGGGTGTGGTACGCCGGATGTCAATACCTCAATCAGAATCGGCTTGGGAATCTACATCCGTTTCTGTTACTCCTGCTGGTTCAAGCTGCCCAGTGAGGTTCGTGAGGCGCTCGGTGCGCTGGCCCTCGACCTGTAGAGACATGGCCGGTCCTGGCCGAATTCGAAAGGAGCAACCGTGAGCTACCAACAACTGATCGCCCAAATGGTCGCCGCCGTCGCCATGCGGCGCCAAGCGTCAAACCTTCTCGGCGCGGTCGACAACATCAAACAGCAGCTCGGCGAGTACTTAGACGCAGGCAACTCCGAGCTGCGCGACCAATCCACCGAGATCTTCGCCCATTGGAAGGAGCGCCAAGGCAACCGTCACCTCGACTGTCGCCGCCTAGATGACCACACCCTGCGCTGGGCCGCAGACAACGGCCTACTCGACGGCAACGTCACCGCCATCGACGCACAGGGAACCAGCGCACGCGAACTTTACCCTATCCGTGAAGCCGTGTATCGCGACCCGCCCACTCGGTACATGGACATCGCAGCCCCGTCGTGGCAGCGCCAAAAGGAGCTCGAAGAACGAGCAGCCACGCTCGCGGAGCCGGTGCCCGCGCAGCCGGCCAAGTGTAGTTGGTGCGGCAACGAACCCTGTTCATGCACGGGCCAACAGCCGCAGCCAACCAGCTCGCCGGCGGCACCAGCCCGCTACGCCATCAAGTGCGACGACTGCCAACAAACGATTGGCCAGACGGCCTCACTCGCCGAATCAGCAGCAGGCGGACGCTGCCCTAGCTGCAAGCAAAGAGCACAACCCACCCCACCAGAGCCAACTCCCATCACCGGCCAGGTCTGCCCCGACCACGGCAAGGCCAAGCACTCCACCAAGTCCGGCGGGTTCTACTGCCCGTCCAAGATAGCCGACGGCTCCTGGTGTAAATGGACAACCGCCCGCGCAGCGTCCTAAAGTGTCGCCACCTGGCGGTGCAGCCCCTGGCAGGTAACCTGTGCTGCCAGAAAGCGAAAAGAGAGGCCCCGACAAGTCGGGGCCTCTCACCGTTACAGCCCGGCGCAGCTGCTACAACACCACCGGGAGCCCCAGAGGTGTACCACACCAAGCCGTCAACGGCTCAGCCTCTGGAGCGGGGGAAGGGACTCGAACCCTCGGCCTCCTGCTTGGAAGGCAGTGTCCCAATTTTCAATTCGGCGACGAACGCCTCGCCTGCGCGCCAACGCTCGCCCATAATCGGTTCTGCCAGCCCCACCACGTGTCACCAGGACAGGCGGTGCCGTGGCCAGGAAGCGCCCACTCTCGGTGCCCCTTCAGCGCCAGCAGCCGGCCCGCGCGGCGCATCATCACCACTAGCCCCATCGCCGCAGCGCAGAGCTGGCCGTCCCCGGGGTGCCGGCTGGTGAAGTCGCCCATCAGCGCCAGCCCGACCGTCTCATGATTCCGGCGCGCCACTTGCGCGCCGTAGTACCTAAGGTCGAGCGTGTAGAACAGCCGCCCATTCGGGCTAGCCATCATGTGATAGGGGAAGGTGCCCCAGCCCTGCGTAAGGCTGTGTCGGTGGATCGCCTCCAAACGCTCGAGATCCTCATCGAGCGTCGAGCCGTTGAAGTCGCGGTCACCGGGCGCCATGATCGCCGCGTCGTGGTGCACAGCAGCACCGATCAGCTGCGCAAAGTCACGCTGGTACACCGCCGGGCCCTGCAACGGCCAGAGGTGCCGGACGTCGGCGAACCGCAGCCCGTACATGACGATCTCGCGCGGCATCAGATCACCCCCAGCAGAACACCCACCGCCGCCAGCAAGACCCCCAGCGCGAATAGCCAGAGATCGCAGGCCAACAGCAGATCAGACTCTCTCACGTATACACCGCGGCAACCACTGCATCCTTCGGGTTGCCCTCATCAAAGAATTGCACAGCGCACTTGCGACCCGCAACCATCTCAGCGCTCGGGATCCCCCGCGACACCGGCACCCCCGTCAGCCAGACAGCCAACGACCCCACCAGCTGCACCGTCGCCAGATAGGTGCCGCTGTCAAACGCCTTCACAACGCCCCGCCTCATCAGACCGCCCCCAGCAGGAGCCGATGCTCATACACCGGCGGGCGCCGACGGGCAGAGTCCCAGCGTGCGCCACCCATGGTGTACTTCAGGTCCAGGCCCACCACCCGGAACTTCGCCGAGCTCAGGCCGGCCTGAGCATCCGTCACCGCCACCACGTCCTGCAGCTCCTCGCCGCAGTTCACCGGCGACAACAGCACGCCCCGCTCCTTGTCCAACTCCCCCTGCCGCACCGTCGCCGTCGCCCGATCGCCAACCAGCGTCGACGTGTCCAGCGTCTGATCGTCCACCTGCCGCAGCCGCTCGCCCAGATCATCAATGCTCGCCCAGTCAAACGACTCGCCCAGCTGACCGGAGCCAAACACGCTCGCGCGGTTCCAGCCAGCGGCCGGCGTCGCGTA
>Ga0247727_10019838_pt1 | contig 10365 bp, 7 predicted proteins | sample WisWelCaveWW1625_FD_202498 | JGI IMG/M metagenome (GOLD analysis project Ga0247727, IMG submission 202498) | Biofilm microbial communities from Wishing Well Cave, Virginia, United States - WW16-25 | ecosystem: Environmental > Aquatic > Deep subsurface > Groundwater > Cave microbial mat | place... | reverse complement strand
GGGCCAGGCGCCGGTCGTCGCGCCCTGCGGGCGGTTGGCATAGGTCACCCCGGCCTGGATATTGTCGAAGAACCATTGGGCTTCTTTCTTACTGCCATAGAAACCGGCGGTCAACCCGTAGTCCACGTCGTTGGCGATCTGCATTGCTTCGTCGAGCGACTTCACGCCCTGCATCATCGTGATCGGCAGGAACATTTCGTGTTTCCACAGGCGATGGCTCGTCGGCGCCTCGTCCACGATGGTGGGCGCGCAGAAGTAACCCTTCGCCAGATCGCCGTCTCGCAACTGCTTGCCGCCGGTCAAAATCCGGCCCGCGCCGCTCAGGTCTTCGGTGTACTCGCTGAACTCACGATATGAGTTCGCGTTGATGACCGGCCCGAGATAGACCTCGCGCCGGGTCGGGTCGCCGACGATGAGCTTATTGGTCAGGGTGAGGAGTTTATCGGTCAGGGCCTCTTTCACCGGCTCTTCGACCAGAATGCGCGAGCAGGCCGAGCACTTCTGCCCCTGCAGGCCAAAGGCCGAGCGCATGATGCCGATGGCGGCGCGGTCGAGGTCGGCGTTCTTCGAGACGATGGCCGGGTTCTTGCCGCCCATCTCGGCCACACACGGGCGGGGGTATTGGCCGCTGGCGAATTGCTTGTAGATCCTCATGCCGACCCCATACGACCCGGTGAAAGTGATCCCGGCCACGCGCGGGTCGTCAATCAGCGTTTGGCCGACCGTGGAGCCGCCGCCCGTGATGTAATTGAAGACTCCTTCGGGAATACCGGCATCACGGATGCATTCGGCTAACAAGCGGCCCGCCCAGGCTGTGTCGCTTGCCGGTTTGAATACCACCGTGTTGCCCGTCACCAACGCCGCGCCGCTCGGCCCGCCGGACAGGGCGAAGGGGAAGTTGAAGGGACTGATCACCACCCATACCCCGTAAGGCCTGAGGACTGAAACGTTGGTGGCCCGATAACCGACGAGAGGATCAATACCCATCGGTTTGATGAAGCCATCGTTGCGTTCCATCGAGTCGCAAGAGTAATAAATCAGGTCAGCCGTCTCCTGCACATCGCCGAGGGCCTCCAGCCGGCTCTTGCCCACTTCCAACGAGACAGCGGCGGCGATCTCGTAAACGCGCTTCTCGATGTTGGCCGCCGCCTTGCGCAGAAGTTTGACGCGATCCTTCCACTTCATCCCCGCCCAGCCGGGCCAGGCGGCTTCGGCGGCGCTGATCGCCTCCGTCGCATCCTGCGCCGACCCTTGTTGGAAGGTGCCCAACACCCACTCGGTATTGATGGGCGAGCGATCTTCAAACTTGTCGGCGAGGAAGCGATCCTGCCCGTTGACGATCATGCCGTGATCGCGCCCGAGGCCCGCCTGCACACTTGCCAGCGCCTTCTCGAACTTGGAGTGCATTTCTTCGGGCGGGTTGAACATAGTGGCATAGGTCAGCCGGAAGGGGGCCAACTTCGTGGGGGCCAACTTTGTCGGGGCGGCCTTTTTGTGGTTGGTGGCTTTTTTAACTACTGTCTTCTTCTTGGTTTTGGTTGTCATAGGAGACTCCTGTTAATGAGTTGAAAGGGTGATGCACCAAGTGGTTGTGTGTCTATTATAAGTGAGTCCGCCTAATCCGCCCATTACCCTTTCCTATCGGCCTCACAACACCGTCTGCAACCACCCCATCCCCGGACTTGCCAGCGCCGGCGTCGAGGGCTGGGCGGCCTCGTGATCCACGCCGATCAACGGAAAGACCGAGACCGGGCTTTTGAGGCGGCGGGCAATTTCATAGGAGGCGGTGAAGTTGCAGATGTGATCGTTCGTACCATGCACGATCCCCACCGGGCAACGGATATTGCCGACGACATCGCGCAGATGAAAAGGTTTGGAAACCTCAAGCAATTCGGATCGAGTCTTCGCGCCCATGATCCACATCATTAAATCCTGAATGCCGGAGATGGCGTCTTTCATCCCGGATCCGATATCGAACGGGGAAGCGAACACTAGGCAGGCTTTGGCGGGCGGGCTGACTGCCGCCGTGCGCTGAGCGAAGAACGCGCCGAGACTGCCGCCTATCACCCCCAACCGGTCTGGATCGATCTGGGGATGGGCGGCCAGCGACTCCAGCGCCGCCGCCCCGACGACCTCGTCATCTACCTGCAGGCGCGGGCCGTCGAAGCTCTCGCCGTGCGCGGGCAGGTCAATGCAGAACGTAGCATAACCCGCCTCACGGAAGAGCCTCAGCGTGTAATCGAAACTGTCTTTGTCGCCCGCTGCGCCGTGCAGGCCCACCAGCGCCGGATACTTTTGCGCGCCGTTGATACTTGAGGGCAAGTGAAGCAAACCCGCCGTCGAGCCGTGGGCGTGGCTGAAGGTGAGGCGCTCGACCCGCTCGCCCGTCAACTCGCGCAAAGAATCGTACAGCCGCCGGGTGAGTTGAAACATACCGCGCTTCTTTTGCATCGGCATGTGGATGTAATAGCCGTCGCCGCCATAAGCTACGCCGATAAGGCCCAACGCAGTGTGAATTTCCTGGATGGCAGTCTCGCCGTCATTCCGCGCAATGGCGGCGTCCACCGCCGAGATGTGGGGCTGGGCCAATTCTTCCCACACTTCGCACCACTGGCCGCGCGAACGCAAGTGCTTCGTCGCCGTTTTCAGCGTCTCTGCGCTCACGCCCAGATTCCTCACCAGCGCCCGGTTGCGGGGCGTGTCCAGTATCGTTGGCCCCAACCCCAATCGCAAAGCCAGCTCAAACAGCGGCGCGGGCGGCCCCTCCACCATTCGCCCGCTTTTGGTGGTGACGGGTGTGGTAATGTTGAGGGAGCAGAGGTAGGCGGAGAAGGAGGAGGTATCGAGGGTCATAAAGTCACTGTCATCGCCCCCTCCGGCATCAACACTCGCCCCTCAAAAATCTTCTGCGCCCGCACATACTCGGCGATGGCGGCGCGCTGGCTCATGGCTTGATGCACGAGGATCAGAGTCGAGACGTTTGACTCTGCCGCAATCTGCAAGACGTCTTCAACGTGGGTGTGCACCGGCCCTTCCTGTCCCGGCAGGGCATAACATTCGTGCACCAGAGTCGGCGCGCCGTTGAACAGGGCGCGGGTGGCGGGCGTGGCTTTGCCGTCGCCGCTGTAGGCAAAGTGGCTCACGCCGCCCGCCTCCCAGCGGGTGGATAGCACGGCGATGCCGTGATCGGGTAGCGCGGTTTTGATCGTCACTTCGCCAAAAGTCGTTGAGGCGCCGGGCGTACACTCGATGAACTCAATCGGAAACTTCACGCGCGGCAGGCCGGGGGCGTAGGCCAGATCAAACAGCGCCGTGACGTATTGTTTTGTATTCGGCGGGCCGATGATGACAAGAGGCTTTTGCCGTTTGCCATCCTGCATCACCATCAACAATGCTGGCAGGCCAAAGGTGTGATCGGCGTGATGGTGGGTGAGCAGGACGGCATCCAGAAATTCGGCCTCGCGCGACCACCGCCACAACGACTGCACAGCGGCGAAGCCGCAGTCAATCAAAATGTTTTGCGAGTCTTGATATAGCAGTGAGGTGTTGGGCAGGATTGAGTCAAAAGCCTCGCCACTGCCGAGAATAGTCAGTGTTGGCATAACACACTTTCCTTACCACAAAGTCAGGAAGACACGAAGGAGCACAAAGTCTTATCTTCTTCGTGAAACTTTGTGCCTTTGTGTCTTCGTGGTGAGGCGACGTTCACGCCATCATCTCAAGGGTTTCAAAGAACCGCCGCAACTGCTCCCGCTGTCCATCCGGTACATAGTCCATGTTGACCCGGCGTTCGTTCACTTCCCAGTACTTCTCGCGGGTGATGTGCAGTAACTCGTCGCGGATAGATTTGATGGTCGCCGGATCGAGGCCGTGGAAACTTTGGCCGATGAGGGCGACTTGATCGGCCTGGCCATTGAGCATGAGGGCGCTGGCCAGAATGGCATGCGCTTTTTTGACTCCGGGCAGAGGGTGTTTGGCTTTGAGGTCGTAGTTCAAAAAACGTTCGAGCAGAACCTGATGGTTGGGGGCCTGAGACTGGAAGGCGCTCTGCACGAGCAGGCCCAAATCGTGGGCGACGGCTTCCACGATGAAAGGCAGGCCGTTGTCGCGGGCCACCTGTCCATAGTATTCAAAGTAGTAGGCGATCTCCTGCACCAGTTCGGGATGGGCGCTGTTCATCGTTTCGGCGAACATCCGATACTGATCGAAAAGGGTGAAGACCGAGCGTGCGTCTTTGCGGGTGATCGCCATGCGCACAAAAGTGTTGAAATACTCGACGACCATTTCGCGCAGGGCCACATCGTGTTGAACGGTTTCGTCGAGGCCTAACCGGCGCGAGGATTTGGCGACCGTGCTGACCAGATCGTGCATGCGGGGGATGGCGGCGCTCATTACCTGCCGCAACTGCGAGAACACTTTCATTTCCACCCAGGCCCGGCTGGCGGTAAATTCTTCCACCGCGTGCGAGCCAAAGCCCAAAAAGAATCCGGGATCAGCGTTGAACCACATGGACGGCAATTGAGGTTTGAGCGCCCAATAAGTACGGGCCACGCGTTCAAGGCTGAGCATGCTTTCGATGGCGGTGTTGCGGTCGGCCCGATCGACCGAGCGGATGGCGATGTTGGCGATGTGTTCGATCCCGTCCGAGACAGATCGCCGATAGTGAGCGGCCCGGCTCCCTCGACGCGCCGCCGTGCGCAAGTCGGCGTCAATCTCGGCCTCCAGCCGTTCGAGCAGGGTGTTGGGATGTAGGAAGCGGAAGATGTAATACAGGTAGGGAAACAACAATGCGAAGCTCACCGCCACCAGGGCCAGCGAGAGGTGCATCGAGGTGTTGGGCACAAAGTCATCTTTGATCGCCCAGGCGATGGCGGTGTTGTTCAGATCGGCGAAGACCACAAACGTCAGCACCGCGGCGTTGATGGGGTCTTTGATGAAGAACTCAAGAAACTTGAGCGAGTACATGTTGGCGGTGAGAGGCACGGCGATGGCGACGGTGGTGAAGGCGACGGCCACCAGTTGATTGAGGTTGCGATTGAGGGCATTACTGAGGTGACGGGCTTCGGCGGGCGTCATCACCATCAGGCGATCCCAGGCCAGGCCGCCACTGGATAAATCCACCGCCAACTCAATGGAGATGATGACGAGGAAGGCGGCGGCCATCAGGAGCACGCCACGAGCGAAGGTGAAAATACTACGTCCCATGTTTCGATTCTGATTATCAAACGTCAAACGCCATTCAGAGTTGACGTTTGTCGTTTCGCGTTTTACGTCCCACATTTCACCAGTCGCCCGTCGCCACAGGCCGCTTCGGATCACTGCTCCACTCACTCCACGAGCCGGGGTAGAGTTTTGCGCCGGGCAGTCCGGCGGCTTCCATCGCCAGCAGGTTGGCGGCGGCGCTCACGCCACTGCCACAATAAAACACGGCTTGCTCCGGTTGTGTTTCGGCCAACACGTTTTGCAGTTTAGCCCGCAACTGATCGGGCGGCAATATCCGGCCATCAGGGCCGAGGATACTCTGCCAGTAAAAGTGCGTTGCACCGGGGATGTGGCCTGGTACACGGTCAATAGGTTCTTCGTCGCCGCGATAGCGAGGGAAGGCGCGCGAGTCGATCACTTTCCATGATGAGGATTGGGACAATTCGGCGACTTCATCCGCCCCACGAATCATTTCTAAGTGGGGGCCGCCGACGAACTGCGCCGGGGGCCGGGACTCCGCTCCCGAGCGGGTGGGAAAGCCGACGTTGGCCCAGGCTTGCCAACCACCATCCAACACGGCGGCGTGGTCGTGTCCCATATACTTCAGCATCCACCACAATCGCGCTGCGCCCAGTCCGCCATACTGATCATCATAGACCACCACTTGGGTGTCGGGCGCAATGCCCCAGCCGCTGACGGTTTTGACCATCGCCTCGGACGAGGGGAGTGGATGGCGGCCATTGCTCCCGGTCTTCGGGCCGCTCAGGTCGTCGTCGAGATGAGCATACATCGCGCCGGGGATGTGGGACTCAAGATAGGCGCGGCGGCCTGCGCCAACGTCATTGAGATTGAAGCGGCAATCCACAACGGCGAGTTTGGGGTCGTCGAGATGTTGGCGCAGTTCCTGGGCAGAGAGCAGGGTGGTGTAGTTCATAGTTAAAGCTGTCGGCTAAGCCTGTCAGGTTTAGCCAATTGAGATTTGCGATCCATACGGCGTCTTTACTACGTCAATGCGGGCCGGGAAGGCGTCTTTGAGATCGTCAAGGTGGGTGATGACCAGGATGCGTTGAAAATCATCTTGAATGACATTGATGGCTTCGACGAGGCGCTCACGGCCCTGGGCGTCCTGCGAGCCAAAGCCTTCGTCAATGATCAGCGTTTGCAGTTGGGCTCCGGCGCGATGGGCGAGCAGGCGCGAGAGGGCGATGCGGATGGCGAAGTTGACGCGAAACTGTTCGCCGCCGGAAAAGTTTTCGTAGGCCCGCGTGCCGAGTTCGTCGGCGATTTTGATGTCGAGAGTCTCGCGGGCTTCACCGGCTTGCGTCTCGCGTTGAGTCTCGAAGCGCACGTTCATCCGCCCACCTGTCATTTTTTGCAACAACCGATTGGCCGTCAATTCGATCTCCGGGATGGCGGCTTCGATGATCAGGGCTGGCACGCCGCGTTTGCCGAAGGCCTCGCGCAGTTCTTCGAAGATGCCCTGCTCGTCGGCCAGTTTTTTGCGGGCGGCCTGCTTCTCGGCGCGATATTTGACGAGCGAGTCGAGCGAGGCCAGTCGTTGGCGGGCCGCGCCGAGTTCTTCGGTGGCGACGCGCGCCTCGAAGCGCAGTTTGTCAAGGGCGTTTTGCAAGTTGTCGGCATCCACCGCGCGCGCCGCAAATTGGCTCGCTTCGGCGTCGAGGGCCGACCGTTGAGCACGATCCGCCTGCAAGCCTTCGAGCCAGCGGTTGCGGCGGGCGGCCAGGGTTTCGATCTGGGCGCGGGCCTCTGTGGCGGCGACCACTTTGCCCTGCAGGTCGGCCAGTTTCTTTTGCAGAGCCGGTCGCTCGCGCAAGTCGGCGTTAATTTGAGCCAGCGTCCGATCATGCGCGGCGATCTCGTCGGCCAGTGTTTTGAGTCGAGCCGTGTTTTCGCGATAACGCGCGCGGCGCGATTCGACCTCGGCGTTCAGTTCTTCGATGATTTGATGGCGGTGATCTTCGGTGAGGGGCTGGCCGCAAGTGGGGCAGACCGGCTCGGTGGCGGCGCTGAGGGTTTCGACTCTTTTTTTGAGCGGCTCAGTTTGCGGCGCGAGGGCCTCGTTCTGGCCCTTGCGTTGGGCCGACTCTTCGCCGGCGGCCTGACGTTGTTCAGTGACTCTGGCGCGCTCGGCCTCGCGTTCTTCGAGTCTGGCCAGGAAGGTGTGGACCGCCTCCAATTCCCGCGCCAGCGACTCCGGGTCACCTTTGGCTTGCGCGGCGCTGAGTTCGGATTCGATCTCGACCAGTTCTTTTTCACCGGAGGCAATGCGCCTGTCAAGATCGGCGAGTTGGCGGCGCAGAGCGTTGAGGGCGTCGCGGGCCTTTTCCACTTCCGCCCACTGCGCTTCGGCGAGGCGAAGTTTCTCTTGCGACTCAGTTAATTTGTGGTTGGCGGTAGCCAATGCCGATTCATATTCAGCTTTGCGATTCAGTTCGCGATCATAGTTTTCAATTTCAACCTCAATGCGGTCAATCTGTTCGCGCAGATCGCTCAGGCGGTCTTTGGCGCGGGACTCGTAAGCCGTCCACTGGGCCAGGCCGAGGACGTCGGCCAGCACGTCTTTGCGCTGGGTCGGAGTCTTGCGCGTAAACTCGTCGGCCTTGCCCTGCTGGATGAAGGCCGAGTTGACAAACGTATCGAAGTCGAGATGCAAAAGTCCGATGAGTTTCTTTTGGGTGGCGAGGATGGTGGCTTCGCTGAGACCCTTCCACTTGCCGTTCTCGCGCACTTGAATTTCAAGGGTGCTGCCGCCGCGCCTGCCACCTTTTTTCTGACGGACAACCTGATACTGTTGATTGTGCAGTTCAAACTCCAGCGCCACCCGCATCTCGGCCGCGCCCTGATAGATCAACTCCTCATCGGTCTTGGCGCGGGCGCGACCCCATAGCGCCCACGTCATGGCGTCGAGCAGGGACGACTTGCCCGCGCCATTGTCGCCAGTGAGGCAGGCCACGTGCAACCCGCTGAAGTCGAGCGGGTCGGGATTCTTGTAAGGAAGAAAGTTTTGCAGTTCGAGGCGGAGCGGGATCATTTCGATTCAATTTTCACTGACTTCACCAATATCGTATTACACCCTTCATCCTGCCAATAGCCCATGAACGCACCCTGGGGATCATCCATATCAATTTTGAAAATCTCGCGGCCCTGGATGGTGACGTTTTTCATTCGTCGGTGAAAAGTGTCTCGGCCATTTGTGCGTAGCGCGCCGCCTCTTCCAGCGATTTGCCCTTGGACACAAAGTAGCGCTCGACGAGTTGAGTCGGCGTCAATCGTTCCGGGCTGACGCCGCCCAGCTTGGTACGCACTTCGCGTTCGACCTCTTTGGCAATGGCGGCGAGGGTGGAGACTTCGGCCTCACGCAGGGCGCGTTCAATCTCGCGCTCGCGCAAACTTGCGGCTTGCGCTTCTTTCAACTTCACATTCACTCGCACGATCGCGCCTTGGAGACTGCGTTTTTCGATTTTCTTGATGACGACCGAGGTCGGGTCGTCCGCCTCGCGGGCGTCAACTTTGATCGTCACAAAGGGCCGGGCGGCCACTTTGACGAATTCCCATTTCGTCTGGCCCCGGTCGAGTTCGACCCAGCAGAAGCCTTTATCCTCCACTTCTTCGCCGAAGTCAATGCGTTCGAGGGAGCCGGAATAAACCACCGGCGGGCCGACCCTCACCCCCGGCCCCTCTCCCGATGGGAGAAGGGAGTCATGGGTGGTGAGGTTTTGATGTTTGTGGATGTGACCCAGAGCGACGTAGTCCCAGACCGGATCGCTCAACGCCGATTTTGGCACGACGAGGTCGCGGCCTAACATGACCGAGCGTTCGGAACCGTAGACCGCGCCGGCCACCGAGAAGTGCCCGGCCAGGACGCGGGGCATGGGTTGGTCGGCGGCCTCCCCAGTGAGCGACCGCAACATCGTAATCACAATGTCCTGCAGGGCGGCGTCGAGTTTTTCAATCGAGTCGCCGCGATGATCCTCATGAGCCAATAAGCGGTTGCGGATCGGATAAGGTACCCAGGCCAGGAAGACCGGGCCGCGCTTGGTCTGCACCACCTGACTATCATCTTTGTGGCCCACGATCACGTTCGGCACGTCGAGGGCGCGGAAGATGTCCACGCTGGTGGCTTTGGAGGCCATGCCCGGAATGTCGTGGTTGCCGACCAGGAGCAGAACCGGAATCTTGTCGGCGATCTCTTTGATGCGTTTGGCGAATTCACGTTGTTGGGTGGGGTCGGGGTCTCGGGTTTTGAAGGCGTCGCCGGCAAACACCATCAGGTCGGCGTCGTGGTCGAAGGCGTATTGCTTCACTTCGTCGAGCCGCTCCAAAAAATCGCGCACCCGGCTGGAGATGCCGAGTTGCGGATCGAGTCGGCCATAGTTTTCCATGCCAATATGCAGGTCGGCGAAGTGGAGGAGGCGGATAGACATAGGAGATATGGTGTGAAGGCTATTATACCCAGTCGTGACATTTATCAGTTCCCAAACATGCCACATCAAACTTGCCAAACCCGGATGGGAGTAAAATACTTCAAGCTATGATCCTCAAGTCTCTTTGGCGGCGCAAGACCCGCACCCTGCTCACCCTGTTGGGCATCGCCGTGGGCGTGGCGACGGTGGTGACGCTCTCGGCATTTGGCGAAGGCCTGGCCGGCAACTTCGAGAAAATGTTCGACTCGGCGAAGGCCGACCTGACGGTGGGGCAGAAAGACGCCCTCATGCTCATCATCAGTTCGGTGGATGAAGAGGTGGGCGATGAACTCCGGCAGACGCCGGGCGTATCGCAGGTGGTGGGCACGACGGTGGGGATTGTGCAGTTGCCGGAGGCCCCGTATTTCATCGTGATGGGCGAAGACCCGCGCGGGTTTGCGATCCAGTATTACCGCCTGATCGCCGGCGGCCCGCTCGCCGGCCGCAAACAAATTTTGCTCGGCAAGACCACGGCTGAAAATTTCAAGAAAGGGGTGGGCGAGGTCTTTCGCATCAACGAGGTGAGTTATCGGGTCGCCGGAATTTACGAAACCGGCGTGAGCATGGAAGACGGCGGCGCGGTGATGAGTCTGGAAGATGCGCAACGCGCCTTTCAGAAGCGTGGGCAGGTCAGTTACTTCTCAATCAAGCTCAAAGACCCGCGCCGCGCCGACGAGAT
>Ga0247727_10019837_pt1 | contig 10365 bp, 8 predicted proteins | sample WisWelCaveWW1625_FD_202498 | JGI IMG/M metagenome (GOLD analysis project Ga0247727, IMG submission 202498) | Biofilm microbial communities from Wishing Well Cave, Virginia, United States - WW16-25 | ecosystem: Environmental > Aquatic > Deep subsurface > Groundwater > Cave microbial mat | place... | reverse complement strand
TTTCATCGAGAATGAATTCACATTTGTCTTCAGGGATCCAATTGTCTACGTCATCGTCATCTTTGTGATATTTTCGTTTGTGGTACTTGCCCTGAATAAGCTCCGTGACAGGAAGCTTGACATTGCACATGACAAACTTGTCTTCCACAATAAATTCAAAGAGCGCGAAGTCTTGCTGTCGCATATCGAGTGGATGCACATCGGTCGTGAGCGAAGCGTGCGGACTGCTGGACGGTTTCAGGTGATAGTTTTCAAGGTGAAAGGGCGTCGGCGTCTATTTCGGCTTCGGGTCGGCCGCTACGAGCGGGCAAAGGAATTGGTGACCGAAATGCAGACTATCGCGGAGCGAGTACCGAAGGAAATGGGAAAACGATTTCGCCTCAGGCAAAAGGCAGAATTGTAATTCATGGCATGTTCTCATCCATCAAGAAATTACACTTTGTGGGTGTCGGCGGAATCGGCATGAGCGGCATTGCGGAAATATTGCTGGACCAGGGTTTCAACGTGAGCGGCTCCGATAAGCAGCTCAGTGAAGTGACGGAGCGATTGCAAAAGCTCGGCGCTGAGGTCTTTGAGGGTCATCGGGCCAAAAACGTGAAAGACGATATCGACGCTCTCGTCTATTCGTCCGCTGTCTCGCTGGATAATCCTGAAATTGTTGAAGCGCAGCGCCGAAAAATCCCCGTCATCCGGCGCGCAGAGATGCTTGCGGAAGTCATGCGACTCAAGTATGGGATCGGGATTGCAGGAACGCATGGGAAAACCACCACGACTTCGATGATAAGTCTGGTTTTGATGGAAGGGGGTCTCGATCCCACGGTCATCGTTGGTGGAAAATTGAGCGGCCTGGGAGGGACAAATGCCCGTCTCGGGAAGGGGGATTTCATTGTCGTCGAAGCGGACGAGTATGACCGTTCGTTTCTCTCCATCACCCCCACCATTGCCGTGCTCACAACACTCGAAACGGATCATCTGGATTGTTACAGGGATCTTGAGGACATCAAGATGGCGTTTGTTCAATTTGCCAGCAAAGTTCCTTTCTACGGCTTCGTGGTTTTGTGTTTGGATGAGCCCGCACTGCAGGATATCATGCCGCAATTGAGCAAGAAGAAGATCATAACCTATGGCCTGAATCCGCAGGTGGATCTCCAGGCGGCGGATATTCTCCACAAAGAGAATACAACCAACTTTGTCATACTTCGAAACTCCAGTGAATTAGGGAGAATCACGCTTCAGGTGCCGGGCAAACACAATGTGCAAAATGCCCTTGGTGCGATCGCGGTCGGTCTGGAGCTCGGCGTACCGTTTGCAAAAGTGAAGATGGGAATCGAAAAATTTTCCGGCGTGTATCGTCGGTGGGAGAAAAAAGGGGAAGTCAACGGCATCATGGTGTATGACGATTACGCCCATCACCCGACAGAGTGCAGGGTGACGCTGGCTGGCGCAAAGTCCGGCTGGCGCCGCCGCCTGGTATGTGTGTTTCAGCCTCATCTCTACTCACGAACGAGGGATTTCTACGACGATTTCGGCAAATCATTCTTACTCTCGGATGTTCTTGTGGTTACAGATGTATATCCCGCGCGTGAAGAACCGATTCAGAGTGTCACGGGTGAGCTCATTGTGAACGCTGCAAAACAGTTCGGGCACAAGGATGCCCACTACGTTCCCGATAAGAAAGACGTTCCCGGCTATTTGAAAAACGTTGCGAAGAATGGAGATCTCGTGATAACGATGGGGGCGGGAGATATCTGGAAATATGGAGAGGAGTTCTTGCAGCAATTGCGCCAGAAACAATAAAATGATATTGAGCACGCAAACATTCTTTCTACGGACTTTTGGTCCTCTGCCTTGATAGGGCTTGAGAACGTACAAGAAATATTTCGTGGTCATGTTGCGTTGCATGAGCCATTGAAGAAATATACGTCGTTTCGCATCGGCGGCCCCGCCGATTACTATTTGGAACCGGTCGGCAAGGACGATCTCGTGCGGCTCGTGACGTATTTGCAGGGTCAAAATTTTCCTTTCGTCATAATCGGGAACGGCAGCAATCTGCTCGTGAGCGATGAAGGAATACGGGGAGCGGTCATCAATCTCGAAAAGGGGTTGAGCAACATTTCCTCGGAAGGTAATGTGGTGGCAGTGGAGGCGGGTGTGAGGCTGCCGCGGTTTGTCGATTTCTGCATCCAGCGTGGATTGAAGGGAGTTGAAATGTTGCCCGGGATTCCCGGTACGGTTGGCGGCGCGGTAGTGATGAACGCCGGCGCTTTCGGTGGTGAAATCTCAGACCATCTCGTCGAGGTAGAAGTGTTGCGCGCTGGCGAAATCTTACGGGTGAAGAAGGAGGATGCTGGCTTTTCGTACCGGAGGTCTGGATTTCGCCGCGATATTGTCTTAAGCGCAACGTTTCGATTGAGCCAGGGAGATAAGGCCGAAATGATGAAAGTCCGGCGCGAGCTGCTCGTTAAACGGAATGAATCGCAACCGCTGAACATGCCGAATTCTGGAAGCGTTTTCAAGAATCCTGAAGGTTCGTTTGCTGCCAGGCTTATCGAAGATGCGGGTCTGAAGGGAAAGAGAATCGGGGGGGCCCAGATATCCGAGAAGCACGGAAATTTCATAGTCAATGTGGCGAAAGCAACTGCGGCCGACGTCCTTGCGCTCGTTCGACTTGCTCGAGAAACGGTCGCTCAAAAATTTGGAGTCATACTTGAACTAGAAGTGAAACTCTTAGGTTTTCCCGAGGATGTGTATAAGGAGGCACGTTCATGATGGAGGACGCAATTCAAGGGAATTGGCCTGTGGAAGCGAGGTCTCCATTGGCTTCTGGAAATGGGGTGACGACAGGAGGTCTCAAATCGACGATCGTCTTTCTTCTCCTCTGTGCATTGGTTGCGGCGAGCATTGTGGGCGCACATCGATGGAAGGAGACATTGAAACTTCGGCGTGTTCTCGTCGGAGGCAGTCACATGCTTTCGCCGGCGGAAATCGTGAAGGCATCGAAAGTCATCGCGGGTGTGCCGATATTTGCCGTCAACGTCAATACGGTTCGGGAAAATGTCGAATCCATGGTCTACGTGAAGTCGGTGCTCATTGCACGCGATCTTCCCGATATCTTGCGGATACAGATCAAAGAGCGCGAGCCCATTGCCGCGATTCCCCGGCAGCCAAACATTTTCGTGGACGATGACGGTGTGGCGCTTCCACCGTACCCGGGAAACGCACTCTTCGACGTGCCGTTGATTACAGGAGTCGGTGATCTGGAGGATATGAAATTCGGTTCTGTTGTGCAAAACGCGCAAGTGCTGCAAGGGATTTCTCTTCTGCAACAGGCAAAAGCGTTGGACATGGAAATATATCACATCATTTCAGAAGTCCATCCGATCTCCGGTGGTGGGAGCATCCTCTACTCGTCTGATGCCGGAGTCCCCATCCTGCTTGGAAAAGATGACGAAGTAAAGAAACTTCTTATGCTGGAATCGTTCTGGAAGCAATTCGTCCATCAACGCGGTGCGGAAAACTTGAGCGTTGTCGACCTCCGCTTCGACGACCAGGTGATTGCGCGCTGGAAGGTAAGTCCGCCAGACGCAACGCGGGACAGCACCTCGACGCGATCGGGCACCCGTGATCTTTCTTTGCATTCTAACAAGGGAAACCGCTATGAATAACGAAATCATTGTCGGTCTTGATCTCGGAACAACAAAAGTGTGTGCTGTCGTGGCATCAACCGATGAGAATGGGCTGATCAACATTCTGGGCATTGGCCGCAGTCCGTCGGAGGGGCTGACAAAGGGCGTCGTGACCAACATCGACAAAACCGTACGCTCCATCCAGAATGCAATTGCCGAAGCTGAGGTACAATCCGGCGTGATGATCCAATCCGTCGTCGTCGGGATCGCAGGTGAGCATATTCAGAGTTTTCAGAGTCGTGGAGTCATTGCTATAAGTCGGCCGGATAACGAGATCGCTCAGGAAGATGTTGATCGTCTTATCCATGACACGAAGAAGGTTGCACTTCCGGCTGATCGAAAAATCATTCATGTCATTCCACAGGAGTTTATCATCGATGGTCAGCCCACCGTGCAGAATCCTGTTGGTATGTCATGTGTCCGAATGGAAGCGAACGTCCACATCATCACCGGATTGGTCACGGCGGCACAGAACATCTACAAGTGTGTGCAGCGCGCGGGACTCCACATCCGCGACATGGTCCTTGAGCCCCTTGCTTCGAGTTACGCGGTGTTGGATGAAGAAGAAAAGGAAGTGGGCATCGCGCTTCTGGACATCGGGGGCGGCACGACCGACCTTGCAGTGTTCGAAGACAGGACTATCCGTCACACCGCGGTTATTCCTATCGCGGGCAATCAGGTAACGAATGACATTCGAAAAGGTCTGGGTGTTTTGTCGGCCCAGGCGGAGAAGCTTAAGTGCCAGCATGGTTTCGCACACATACAAAGCGTTGTAGACGATGATCCCATAGTCCTGCCGGGGATCGGAGGACGTCCCCCGCTCGAAATCGACAAGAAACTCCTTGCGCAGATCATCCAGCCGCGCATGGAAGAAATCCTGGAGATCGCCGCAATGGAAACCAAGCGCTCCGGCTACTCGAAGCACCTCAGCGCAGGTGTCGTTCTCACCGGTGGGGGATCGCTGATCAAAGGAACGGCAGAGCTTGCACGGGACGTTCTGGGCATGCACGTAAAAATCGGCATACCTTCGGGGTTCAATGCCGGACTGGTGCGCGAGATAAGCAATCCAATCTATGCGACGAGTGTGGGTCTGGTGATGTATGCGCTGAAGAACAAAGAGCGCTCGGCGGTGAGTTTCGATGATGGGAAGAACGGAAAATCCGTCAAGAGCGTTTTCGGCAAAATGAAAAGCTGGTTCGATGAACTATGAACCGACAACCAACAACCAACAACCAACAACCGACAACCGACAACCGACAACCGACAACCGACAACCGACAACCGACAACCGACAACCAACAACCGACAACCAACAACCAACAACCAACAACTGACAACTGACAACCGACAACTATCAACTTTTTGATCAAACAACATAAGGAGGAGCACTAGTGATAGAACTCGACAATTACTTCGACCGCGGAGCGAGGATTCGTGTGGTAGGGGTTGGCGGTGGTGGGGGAAACACCTTGAACAGCATGATTGGCAAGGGTGTTCGTGGTGTAGACTTTTTCGCCATCAACTGCGACCTGCAGGCGCTCGAGCGGAATCAGGCACAGAACAAGATTCAAATCGGAAAAAACCTCACGCGAGGCTTGGGAGCCGGTGCAGATCCGAGCATCGGACAGCGTGCTGTCGAGGAAGATCGGGATGAAATAGGCCGTGCACTTGCCGGCAGCGACATGGTTTTTGTCACTGCGGGAATGGGTGGTGGAACAGGAACAGGCGGCGGCCCGATTGTTGCGAACATTGCCAGGAGCGTGGGCGCGCTTGTCGTCGGCATCGTTACCATGCCGTTCCTCTGCGAAGGGAAAAAGCGACTGGCTCAGGCAGAAGTAGGAATTGAGGAAATGAAGAAGCACGTGGACACGCTGATCGTAATCCCCAATCAAAAACTTCTCTCGCTTGTTGAGAGGAATACTCCCTTGCTCGAGGCGTTCGATCGGGTGAACGATGTGCTCTACAACGCTACGCGGGGGATCTCGGAGATCATTACGGTCCCCGGACTCATCAATGTCGATTTTGCCGATGTCCGTACCATCATGCGCGAAATGGGCGATGCAATAATGGGTTCCGGTGTGGGAACGGGTGAGAACAGAGCTGTTGAGGCCTCACAGGCTGCAATTTCGAGTCCGCTCCTCGAAGGGGTTTCGATTGCCGGCGCCCAGGGTGTTCTGGTCAATGTTACGGGCGGGCCGCACATGTCACTCGTGGAAGCGAACGAGGCAGTTGAAGTCATCAAAGAGGCGGCCGGCGAGGAGGCAAACGTTCTCATGGGATATGTGATCGATGAGACGTTAACAGAAAACATGATGGTAACGGTCATCGCCACAGGTTTCAACAAGCGTCCTTCCGGCGGCGTGCGGCACATTAAATCTCCGAGCGTTATCGATAGAATCCCGAGTACCGTGAGCGATATGCATAGGCTCGATGAGCCGGCGTACATTCGCAGAGGGATTGACATCTCCCTCAATCCAATAAAGTCACATGATGATGAACGGGAAAAAATCAACAAGGGTGATCCTGAAAAACCTGCCTTTCTTAGGAAGATCATGGACTAGTCAACCGAAGGCGTTGCGTTAGCCTTATGGTTTGCCAAACGTAATAGAGTGCCCCTCCTTAACGGCATCCCGGTTTGCGGGGTGCCGTTTTTGTTTTCACGCATCCATCGAGGAATGTTTGACAGTGTGAGGCGAAGGGGGTATATTGGGAGGAGCCCCGCCGGTGGCGGGGTAAACTCGGGGGCGAAACAGACCTCAGTATTGCGTTAAATGATGCGTATTGGTTAAACCCGCCAGACCCGCTCGACCGAGTCGCTCGGGCGAGCAGCTGCCGGGCTGGAATGCCGGAGGCGGGCAGTTTTATTTAGAGAGCATTAACAGTCAAAAACCAAATAAACGCCATCCCGACATTCGTCGGGACAGGTTATGGCGCATAACATACCCCAGAGAGACAATAAACGCCATAGTTCGTTAACACAGGAGTTAGCTGCAATTGCTATCTGGCATATCCAGTCATTACGTGTTTTTGTTCTTTCACAGTTCATCGGTATATTTGACTTACACTCGATCGCATGAAATCAGCCTATGCCACCTGTTAAAAAAATAGATTCGAGCGTTGTGTCCATTGCCGCAGTCGACGTATTCTGTGGAGTCGGTGGACTTAGTCATGGTCTAATCAAAGCGGGTGTTAAGGTCGTCGCTGGAATTGATATTGACGAGAAGTGTCGGTTCGCGTTTGAAAGAAATAATCAAGCTACCTTCATTCATAAAGGAGTTCACGAAATTACAGCCGATGAGATTCTAGCACTGTATCCCAAGCAAAGCTGCAGAATCTTAGTTGGGTGCGCGCCATGTCAACCCTTCTCAAAACACACACAAAAAGAACGGAATAGGCAGAGCAAAGAAGATTGGGGATTGCTGTATCACTTTCTAAGACTGATCAAGGAAACAAAGCCGATCGTCGTGTCAATGGAGAATGTCCCGGACATTATGAAGCAAAAGGTCTTCTCTGATTTTGTTTCGGAGTTAAGCATTGCCGGGTACAATGTCGACTGGAGTTCTGTTTTTTGCCCCGATTATGGCATTCCACAGAGTAGAACTCGACTCGTGCTTTTGGCTTCGCAACTGGGAAAGATCAACCTCGTCCCTCCAACATCTAAGCCGAATGAGTACAAGACTGTGCGGATGGCAATCGGTCGTCTGGAGGCGATTGATGCAGGTGAAGCTTCAACAAAAGACAGATTGCACCGGGCTGCCGCCCTAACTGATATAAATCTCAGGAGAATCAGAGAATCCAAGCCTGGTGGTACATGGCGGGATTGGGATCGGAACCTCAGAGTGCCATGCCATCGGAGATCATCGGGAAGAACTTACCCCTCTGTTTATTCACGAATGGAATGGGACAAACCGTCCCCAACAATCACGACGCAGTTCTACAATTACGGTACTGGCCGATTCGGGCATCCGGAACAACACAGAGCTATCTCAGTGAGGGAGGCCGCGCTCCTTCAGACTTTTCCAAAAGGTTACAAATTTGTCGAACCTGAATCCGTGTTTCGTTTCAAAGAACTCGGCGCACACATTGGAAATGCTGTTCCTGTTCGACTGGCGAAGATAATCGGAATGAGTATTATCAAACACATTGAGTCCAGAAATGGCAGATCAGATGGCGCATAAACAGTTTTCCTTTGAGATCTCCCTCAGTGTATTGAACCACCTCGGGAGGAATCTATACAGAAGTTTTGGCACGGTCCTCGGAGAGGCGATCTCCAATTCCTGGGATGCGAATGCTCACAATGTGAGAATATACATAGATAGGAACCAGAACAACTTCCTAATAAAGGACGACGGCGACGGAATGACCGAAGGTGACTTTCAGAACAAGTTTCTTAAGATTGGCTACTCGAAACGGAAAGATGAGAAGGCTGTGCCGCCGCGCGGAAGATCCTTCATTGGAAGAAAAGGCATCGGTAAACTTGCTCTTCTGTCGTGTGCTGATCGCATCTCTCTAATCTCACGCACTGAGGGAAGCGAATACATCGGAGGTGTAATCGATAACTCTGGTCTAGACGCAGCCATTGAGCATGACCTTACTCCAGACAAGTACACGTTAGGAGAGTGGGACAAGAAGTTGTTTGAAAAGTTTACTGAAGGTCACGAACACGGTACTATCATTTATTTCCAGAACATAAGAGAAGGAATTAGGAACAGTCTCGCCTTTTTGAAGAAGACGATTGCGCTCTACTTTAGGTTCTCTCTGATAGACCCGTCTTTCAACATTTTTGTAAACGATGAAAAAGTATCGCAAACCGACCTAACTGATTTAGGTCAGAAGACCCAATTCCTCTGGAACATCAATAGTCTAGATGATCCATATATCAAAGACGTGCTCACCAAGCTCAAGGAGAGTAAGGCACTTGAGGTTTCAAACACTGGGTATAAGGGTTTCATCGGATCCGTGACCAAGCCTCGCGACCTAAAGATCGTCAATGTTGAAGAAAGGGTTGGTGTCGACCTATTTGTCAATGGTCGTCTTCGAGTAAGAGACATACTCAAACATATTCCATCTTCTCGAGTCGTTGAAAACTACCTATACGGCCAATTACACTTCGATATTCTAGATGATGACGTTGATCGCTTTACGAGTAGCAGGGAAGGCATTGTTGCAGACGACCCGAAGTTTAAGGAGATGTTGGAGCATTTCAATGCAAATGTGATGCGAATAGTTATCGAGGACTGGGACGCGTGGAGGATTAAGCACCGTGAACCCGGTGATCCAGACAATCTGGCTATTCCAGAAAAGGAACGGAGAGCGCTGGAACTATTCAACGCTGTATCTGCAGAGTTCGATTTGCCGGCGGATTCTCCAAACAAAGAAAAGGTTGATGCTTGGGTAAATAGTCTAGGTGACGACGCAAAGCATAACTTCAGTTCTTACGCAGAGTGTTTCATTTCAGAGAATCTTGTCCGTAAACACGTTACTGATGGCAATATTCCGTTGACGCCTGAGGCCCAACGGGACATTGATGAGTTCAAGAAAAGAGAAAAGCAGAACAAACAAAATGGCAACGTCAATATTGATCTCAGAAGCGGGGCCATAGAGATTTCATACCTAGATATGGCCGGATTGGCAAACTTGGTAGACAAATCCAACAACCCCAACAGTCTTTCAAATGATGCAAAACAATACAGACCCATTAGAGACGCCTTAATGCACACCTCGCTTCTGACACAAGAAGCGAAAGACAAACTCAAAGCCATCAGGGACAACATAAAAGGGAGAATCAAAACGCTGTTGTCTGCCAAACCATGAAGGTGGGCTTTGAAGGCTTCAAGGAGAAGCAAGAAGGAGATAGTCTCATACAAGATGTCACGAGTGAAGGCGACCGGTTCTGTCATTGAAGGTAGAATGGGACGAGCACTCGTTATGGCAAATCTAAGGGGGTACAGAAAAAACGTAAGAGGCATCCTCGGCACACCGGATTTTTGTTGGAAGCAACGCAAGGTTGCGGTATTCTGCGACTCATCCTTCTGGCATGGCTACAACTGGCGGAAGCAAAAGAGGACGATTAAAGTCCGGAAGGAGTTCTGGTTCAACAAAATCGAAGCGAACATCCGCAGGGACAAACTCGTTACGAAACGTTTGAGGCAACAGGGGTGGCGCGTGTTTCGTTTCTGGGATTTTCAGATAAAAGAAGACGTATCCGCCTGTGTTCGTCATGTTAAACACGCCTTATCATAGTTGTATGGCGTTACCTCTTTAAAGAGATAGCAACTGCAGCTAACACGCCGCACCACGTCGCGCAGTCATTTGCAAAGGCAGTGGTGAAGCGGAGTTTGGCGTGATAAGTTGTGTGCGCTCAATCCCGCCACTCATTTATAGAGTGTTGGTGTGGCGGGACTGCGTGGTGCGGCGAGACGTTATCTATAGAAAAGAATGTCAAGAGAAAAATATTTCCCTTCACGAACAACAAGGTGTTCGTGCTCTGAGATTCGGTCACACTTTCGCTGTGTCCTCCGCCGTCGGAACGGGGACAGACTCCTGAAGCCTGAACTACGGTGCTTGTGAGATCTTTCTCTGCTCGGCGTGCGTGTCCTATGCATCTATCTGAGCTCTCTATGGGCTACGGCAAATTCCAGTATACACGGGAGGGGGTTACCCATGCGCGTGGCATCTA
>Ga0247727_10019836_pt1 | contig 10366 bp, 9 predicted proteins | sample WisWelCaveWW1625_FD_202498 | JGI IMG/M metagenome (GOLD analysis project Ga0247727, IMG submission 202498) | Biofilm microbial communities from Wishing Well Cave, Virginia, United States - WW16-25 | ecosystem: Environmental > Aquatic > Deep subsurface > Groundwater > Cave microbial mat | place... | reverse complement strand
GTGGTGTTCTTTCCATCTTTCACAGCAGGACCGATCGATCGTTTGGAACGCTTTATCCGTGACTTGAATGATCCTGTGACGTTGGATCGCGCGGGCTGGTTGGACGCAGGTACGCGCTTCTTCGTTGGGCTGTTCAAGAAGTTTGTCGTTGCCGACATATTAGCGTGGATTGCGCTTAACGAGACGTTTGCGGCGCAGACGTATTCGGCAGGTTGGATGTGGCTGCTCTTGTATGCCTACTCACTTCGCATCTATTTCGATTTTAGCGGGTATACAGATATTGCCATTGGGCTTGGCAGGCTGCTTGGTGTGAGGCTGCCTGAAAATTTTAACGCACCATACCTCAAACCGAATTTGACTCTTTTTGGAATTCCTGGCACATGACTCTGACTCAGTGGTTCCGCTCCTATTTTTTCAACCCATTGACGCGCGCGATGCGTTCCGCTAAACAACCCGTGCCGCAGTCCATGGTTATCTTTGTAACGCAGGTTAGCACGATGGTCCTGATCGGCTTGTGGCATGGAGTAACTGCTGGTTTCGTGCTCTGGGGATTATGGCATGGGATTGGACTTGTTATTCAAAATCGCTGGAGTGATTTCGTGCGGACTCCGGAGCCGTTTCAGAATCAGCCCTCAACCCGTCAATTGATATTGAGATGCGCCGGCATATTTTTGACATTCAATTTTGTGTCTCTTGGCTGGCTGTTCTTCATTTTGCCCACTCCCGTTTTGGTATGGCAAGTCGCGTTGAAATTATTTGGTGTTGTATGAAGACAGAAATCAGCCCTCTTCGTATTGTTGTAAATATCATTTATGCATTGCTTGATCCGTCTGTGACTGGGATATCTGCCTACACTACTATTTTCCCGGGACGAGTGCGACTGCCCTTTGGAGATAGGGAGGACCCTTACGCGGTGATGGTAGACGACGTGGACGTAATGTTCGGATCGCATGTTATCTCGATGCCAAAGATGTCAAATGAGTTCCGTGTGGTTCTTCTAGGAGACTCGTCCATTTGGGGTGAAAACTTGACGCCTCAAGAATCACTTTCAGAACAGTGGAACAGATCAAATATCCAATGCGCAGACCGTACGATCAGAGTATACAATCTTGGTTATCCCCACCCTTCGGTGATCAAAGATTTGATTATTTTAGATAAAACGCTTGGGTATGATCCCGATTTAATCGTCTGGTTCATTGCTCTGAACACGCTGATTCCCCGTCGCTTGAGCCCATTTTTGGCCGCAAATCGTGAAAGAGCGCTCCGTGTACTGGATACGCATAATATTCCATTTCGGCATGAGGAGGCATTGCTTGAAAACGAGCCGACTTTTTATAAGGAAACATTGATAGGTGAACGGTCGGACCTGGCTCGTTTGATAAAGCTCCAGGCGCTCGGAACGATTTGGACTGCCACAGAGGCAGACATGAGCGCGCCGTCTGACAGCGTAAATGCAATTTCGCCAAATGTGGAAGACGATTTGCGATACAGGGGAATGGAACCAAGACCCGATCTAAAAGTAAGGATGTTGTTTAATGCTTTGGCAGCAGGTCATGATATTGCCAATTCAATTCCGATATTGATCATAAATGAGCCGATGTTTATCGCAAGCGGGTTGAATAGTACAGTCCGTTATAATGATGGTTATCCTCGCTGGGCATATGATCAATATCGTGAGGCGGTTGCCGTAGAGGCGCAATCCGCTGATTGGAATTATCTGGATTTGTGGAACGCCATTCCCCCACAATATTTTCCCCATTCACCCTTGCATCTTTCTGCAGAAGGTGAACGTCTGCTGGTAGAACAAGTCAACCCAACTTTGAAGGCAATTGCATGTCGCTAATTATGAATCGAGGAATTTGAGATGACGGAACCCATAATTTCAGCCATTGAAGCATATATTGCCACACAAGTTCTCAAACAACCCAGCCGCAGGATCGCGCCAGATGAATCGTTGATTTCCAGCGGCTTGATCGATTCATTCAGTTTGATGGATCTCGCCTTATTTGTCGAAGATGCGTTTGGCGTTCGTATTGAAGACACCGAACTAAATGCAAATACATTTGACACTTTGACTCAACTGGCATCCTTGATCGAATCTCGCAAGAAATGACCAACTTCCCGGACCGACTCAAAGCGCTTCACGCTTCGCGGCGGACCCCAGATCGGGTCGCCGTTTATTTGCAGTCTTCCGGCCGTGAAGATTTGCCGATAACTTACGATCAACTTCTGCGCGGCGCGAACGCGTTCGCATCCACTTTGGATCACGAAAGCATTAAGCCTGGTGAAGTTGTGATCCTCATCCTGCAGCATGGCGAGGATCTGATCTACGCATTTTGGGGAGCAATTCTACACGGCGCAATCCCGTCCATCATGCCGTTTCTGACGGAGAAATTATCCCCTGAGCGTTATCGCGCAGATTTGTCGGCATTGGTCTCGGTGACTAAGCCCGCTGCAATTATTACCTATTCAGAATTTGCGGGGGAAGTTCAAATGGCGTTAAAAGAAGGTGATTCGGTTCGTTCTGTCATTACTACCGATCAGCTTGAACAACAAACCAATCTGGGCTTTGATGCTTTGGCTGGCTTTTCGCGCGGGCCGGAAGATATCGTCCTGCTCCAGCATTCCTCAGGGACGACAGGTTTGCAAAAGGGCGTGGCTCTTTCGCACCAGGCTGTTTTCAATCAACTCGATGCCTATGGTCAATCGTTATCGCTCAATGAAAAGGATGTGATCGTTTCCTGGCTGCCCCTTTATCACGATATGGGGCTGATTGCCGGTTTCATCATGCCAGTGTTGTCGGGCGTGCCACTTGTGTTGATGTCCCCGTTTGATTGGGTGCGGGCGCCATACAGGTTGATGCAATCCGTTTCAAAATATCGCGGCACGCTTATGTGGTTGCCGAATTTCGCCTATAACTTTTCCGCGCAAAAAATCCGTGATCGTCACATCGAAGGCGTGGATTTGTCAACGTTGCGTGCGATCATCAATTGTTCCGAGCCTGTGCGATGGGAGAGTCACCAGGCATTTTACGAACGATTTAAGGCCTTTGGTCTAAAGCTTGAGGCGCTCCAAACTTCCTACGCGATGGCGGAAAATGTTTTCAGCGTAACTCAAAGCCGATTGGGGAGCGTACCAGTTGTCGATGAGATTGATCGGGAGGCGTTCATGGTCGAACGCGTTGCGAAGAGTCCGTTTGAGGGGCGTCCATCCATGAAAATGATGTCGTCGGGCCGCCCAATTGCCAATGTCAAAGTAAAAATCATCAATGAACAAGGGCGGGAATTGCCCGAGCGCTCGATAGGTGAGATTGCTCTTCAAAGCGATTGCATGTTGAACGGTTATTACAATCGCCTCGATCTTTCCGAAAAGGCTTTTCTTGATGGCTGGTATTTGACCGGCGATTACGGATATATTTCAAACGGTGAGGTCTTCGTCTCAGGCCGTAAGAAGGATATGATCATTGTGGGAGGTAAAAATGTGTATCCACAGGATTTGGAAATGCTGACCCATGAAATACCTGGTGTGCATGCCGGGCGCTCAGTGGCATTTGGCATGTTCGACGAAATTCAGGGGACGGAGGAGGTTGTCATCATCGCAGAGGTCGATTCAGAAGATGCTGATGAACAGCAGAAAATTGCCGATGCGATACGGCTTCACGTTACGAAGAACTCCGCAATTGCTCTGCGATATGTAAAAGTTGTGAGTCCGAAATGGATTTTAAAAACTTCAAGCGGCAAAACGGCTCGTTCCGCAAATAAAGAGAAATTCTTAAAGGAGTTGGAGGAAAATAAATAAAACAGCCAGGTTTAAGCCTGGCTGTTCTTCTATTTATCCGCCTGTTGGCAGTCGCTTTTCGAGTGTGCGGTTGAGAATATCTTCCTGTTCCTGCGAAGTACCGGACTTTACGCGTTTCACTTTGAATGATTTTTCTTCATTGGCTTTATTGAGCGCTTCCTGCCAGGCGATTTGCATGCCGGTGAGTTCCGGCTCTTTCGCCTCTTCCTGTTGAGCGGCCTCAACCGGCTCTTTCTTGTGACCGCGCTTGTCGCGGCGTTTTTTCTCTTCTTTCTTCGCTGGTTTGAATTCCTCGGCTTCCGGCTCAAGGGCTTTCATGCTCAGCTTGATCTGTTTCTTTTTGCGATTTACATCCAGCACCTTTGCTTCGACTTCATCGCCTTCCTTTACAACTTCACCGGGGGTCTTTACATAGCCATGCGCCAGTTCGCTGACATGTACCATGCCGGGGCGCTCTGCCCCAATGTCAACAAAGGCCCCATAGGCTTCGAGACGAACGACCTTGCCTTTGACGATCATGTCAGGTTCGATCTCTTTCCATTCCAGGGCAAGAGGCTCTATCATCGTAAGTTCGATGCGGTCTTTCTTTACACGTCGTACCCACACGTCTATGGTTTGCCCTTCCTGAACAACATCCTCCACTTTGTTGATGGAGTCCTGGCTTAGCTGTGAAATGTGGATAACACCAGGGATGTTTTGCCCCACATCCACCAATGCGCCCGCGAGTGTGGTCTTTAAGACCTTTCCATTTAATTTTGTTTTTGGTTCGAGCGCCACTGTGGGCGCTGTGTTTGATGTAGTCATAATTAACTCCTTGCGTTTGAAATGATGCCGACAAGCGATTATACATGTATGATAAACATGCGTCAATGTGAAATCTGTTTCAATTGATGATCGGCGGGCTTTGCAGGTTGATGAAGGATAAATGAAGTATGCGCGAAAACTTGACCATTTCTGAACGCTTGCAGTATAGTTGCGCTACCTTGTTGTTATCGGAAGAAAAATGGAATTGTTATGTATAATTTCGACAAAACGGATATAAGAATCGTCAATTTGCTTCTTGAGGATGGGCGTATGCCCGCTTCAGAGATTGCGCGTCGGATTGATGGTATTTCAGAGCGTGCTGTCCGTTATCGGATTGACCGCATGGTGGATGAGAGGGCCATCCAAGTAAGTGCCATAGCGAGACCCCAGGCTTTCGGATTAACCACAATCGCAGATGTATGGATGGAGGTCGAGTCTGATCGAATCCTTGAAGTCGCGAAAAAGATGGCGGAGTTCGATAACATCAGTTATGTCGCTTGTGGAATCGGAGAATCGGACGTGAGTATTCAGATCGTTGCGAAGGACACAGCCGAGATATATCATTTTGTTACCGAAGTGATTCGCAAAGTGCCGGGTGTTCGCAAGACGACGACATCCATTGTGCCGCTAATTCTAAAAGATGTCTATCAATGGCGCATCCCGGAAAGCATAGTGCGCGAGATCTCTGAGAAAGAAACTACCGCAACAACAGACTAATCGAGTTGGAGAAATATATGTTTGGCGAGAATACACATGCACTGCAGAAACGCGCCCAGGAAGTGATGCCGTTGGGGGTCAATTCCAATTTTCGGTTTTGGGGTGACGGAATTACACCTTACGTTGACAAGGCAAAAGGCGCATATCTTTGGGATGTGGATGGAAAGAAGTATATTGATTATCGCATGGCGTTTGGTCCGATTATTCTCGGACATTCATATAATGAAGTTGACCAAAAGGTAATCGAGGAGATTCAAAAGGGGATTCTCTTCGCGATGACGGGCGAACTCGAAGTTGCCGTCGCTGAGATGATTTCTGAAATGGCTCCTGCTGTTGAGATGGTTCGTCTCGCCTGTTCTGGAACCGAAGCGACCATGCACGCGATTCGTGTGGCGCGGGCTTATACAGGACGCGATTTGATTTTGAAATTTGAAGGCAATTATCATGGTTTTCATGACCATACGTTGTGGTCAACTTATGCGCCCGTGGAAGCATACGGGAATCGGCGGAGTCCAATCCCTGTGCCAGCGTCGTCTGGCATACCCAAATCCATGCGCGAATTTATCATCACGCTCCCGTTCAATGACTTTGAAGGCTTCGAGCGTGTGATGCGTTCGTATGGCGAACAAATCGCCGCAGTGATTTCCGAGCCATGCCAAGGCAACTGCGCGGCGATCAACCCGCAAGACGGATTCCTTGAACTCATCCGCAAGAAGACTGAAGAGTATGGTTGTGTCTTTATTCTCGATGAAGTGAAAACGGGCTTCCGCATTGCAAACGGCGGCGCGCAGGAATATTACAACATCAAGCCTGACCTCGCGACATACGCGAAGGCGCTTGGCAATGGCTACCCCGTCGCGGCGTTTGGAGGGAAGAAGGAAATCATGTCCATTATTGGACAGGGCGTGGCGCAAGGTGGGACGTATACCAACAACAAGCCTGGTGTCGCGGGCGCGTATGCGACATTGAGTCTGCTGAAATCAAAACCAATTTTAAAGACCATCGAACAGCGCGGAGGACGTCTCATGGACGGCTTGAAGGACATTTTTGAAGAGAACGATATTCCCGTTGTAATGACAGGTTATCCCGCGATGTTCTCATTCTCATTAAATGTTGATTCCGTTACCTGTCAACGCGATTGGGCGAAGAGTGACCACGATTTGTATCTCAAACTTACTGAGAAAGCCATCGCTAGGGGTATCATGCCCGACCATGACGCGCGCGAGCCGTGGTTTCTATGTTATGAACATTCGGATGCCGATGTTGATGAAACATTGAATGTGTATGCAGAGATTGTGAAGGAAGTGAGGAAGTAGTAAATCCGCTGGTCGAGTAGCCCTGAGCCGACGCACTGAGCCTGTCGAAGTGGTTCGTTGCGAAGGGCGTATCGAGACCAGCAAGTAAGCAAAGTAATCTTGTTGCGAAATTTACTCTTGTAATTGGTGGTTTCGATACGCTCGCAAAGTGCGCTCGCTACTCAACCACCAGCCCTACTCGACCACCGAAGGAATATAATGCCAAACAGACTAACTTCCCAAGAAATCATTGACCTCAACAAAGAATACACCTTCTTCTCCTGGTCCAATCAGGGACAGGTGAATCCGATTCCAATGGTGAAGGCGGAAGGTTGTTACTTCTGGGATGCGGACGGCAAACGCTATCTCGATTTCGCTTCGCAATTGGTGAATACGAACGTTGGACATCAACATCCCAAGGTCGTGAAAGCGATTCAAGACCAAGCCGCGCAATTGACCTTCGCCGCGCCTGGCATGGCGACTGAGCCGCGTGGCTTGCTTGGTAAGAAACTCGCTGAAATTACCCCAGGCGATTTGAAGAAAACATTTTTCACATTAGGCGGCGCGGAAGCAAACGAGAATGCGATAAAAATTGCGCGCTTCTATACAGGACGACATAAAATCCTTGCGCGCTATCGTTCCTATCACGGCGCGACTCACGGCGCGATGGCGTTGACTGGCGATTATCGCCGTCTGCCCGCCGAGCCTGCGATTTCAGGAGTCGTCCACTTCCTTGACCCGTATTGCTATCGCTGTCCGTTCGGCTGGACGATTGAGACCTGTCATCGCGAATGCATCAGCCATGTCGAAGAGGTAATTCAGCACGAAGGTCCAGACCAGATTGCGGCAATCTTCCTCGAAGGCGTGACAGGCACCAACGGACTCATCATCCCGCCCGATGAATATTGGCCCCGTATGAGAGAGATTTGCGACAAGTATGGAATCCTGCTTATCTCCGATGAAGTCATGAGCGGATGGGGACGCACAGGCGAATGGTTCGCCGTGGATAATTGGAATACAGTTCCCGACATCATCACAACCGCAAAAGGAATCACATCAGGATATGTCCCGCTCGGCGCGGTGATTGTCCGTGAGAAGATTGCGAAATTCTTCGATGACAAAGTGTTGTACGCAGGCTTGACCTACAGTGGTCACGCGCTGGCGTGCGCCGCGGCGTTGGCGACAATCGAAGCCTACGAAGAAGACAAGATTTTCGAGAATGCGAAGAAAGTTGGGAAATATCTCGGCAAGCGGCTCGAAGATTTGAAAGCCAAACATCCATCCGTAGGCGACGTGCGTTATATTGGCATGTTCTCCGCGCTGGAGTTAGTGAAGAATCGGCAGACGAAAGAGCCAATGGATTTGACTCCAATCAGGAATTTCATGATTGCCAACGGTGTGTATGTGTTCAACTTCAAGAACATCCTGTTCGTTGTCCCGCCGCTCATCATCACCGAAGAGCAACTGGATGAAGGTTTGAATTTGCTGGATGAGGGGCTGGCGGAGTTGATGGATAAGCAGGTAGTCTAAAGTCGAAGGTCGATATGACGTTTGATGCTTCATTCTATAGCAAAGAAAATTTATGGCTACACAAGAAGTAAATCTTTATTGCGATAAATGTGCAATGTTTACTGCACACAAAACCATTCTCAAACATCGGGAAACTCGAAGAGAAAATTTTGAGATTGAAAAAGGTGATTTGCCTTTTTTGTCCAATTCGGTTTCTATGCCTGTTGAAGATGTGTTTAGCATTGTCAAATGCAAAAATTGCGACAGTGTAAGCGGGCACAATATCTATTTGATAGATGGCGAAGTCCAATCGCAAAGTCAATTTCTACCAAACTCAATCCGTAGTTTACCAAGTTGGGCGGAAAAATTGCCTAATGATATTTATTCCACCTTAATCGAAACCTATAATGCCTTGCGCTCAAAATCCTATCGTTTGACTGTAATCGGATGTCGTACTTTAGTTGATATGGTTTCCAGTAACAAAGTTGGAGATATTGGCGGCTTTGAAACAAAAATCAAAGAGTTACACAAACAGGGCATATTGAGCGATAGCACAAAGTCTATATTGAGTCATGCAGTAGACGCTGGGAACGCAAGCGCACATCGGGGTTGGCAACCCACAACAAATGAAAGCAATTTAGTTCTTGATATTGTTGAACACTTTTTGCAAATGGACGTATTAGCAGTAGGCGCATCAGATTTGGAAAAATCAGTTCCGAAGAAATCCTTAAATCGAAAGTAAAGCAGTTTAAAAGACCTTCGACTTTTGACGTTAGACCTTGGACTACAACCAATTACTACTTACCAATTCTCTACTCCTCTAATTCTCAAATCAGGTGAACCATGGAAATCCTCAACTACATAAACGGCGAATGGACAAAACCATCCGTCACAGAATATCTCGACGTTATCAACCCCGCGACGGGACAGGTGATTGCAAAGACTCCCCTCTGCGGCAAAGCGGATGTGGATGCGGCGGCGAAAGCGGCGAGCGACGCGTTCCCTGCGTGGCGCAGAACTCCCGTGCAGGACCGCGTGCAATACCTCTTCAAACTGCGCGACCTGCTCAAAGCGAATCACGATGAGATTGCCAAACTCATCACGAATGAAGCGGGTAAGACTTTTGAGGAATCAAAAGCTGAGATGGTGCGCGCAATTGAAAATGTGGAAGTCGCTTGTGGGATGCCGATGATGATGAAGGGCGAACTCGTCGAAGACATTGCGCCTGGCATTGACGAGATGATGATTCGCCAGCCCGTGGGTGTGTGCGCCACGATTGCGCCGTTCAACTTCCCCGGCATGATTCCGTTTTGGTATCTGCCGTATGCGCTGGCGGCAGGCAACACGTATATTGTCAAGCCCTCCGAAAAAGTGCCGATGACGATGCAGTTCGTGATGAAACTCATCGAGCAGGTTGGTTTCCCGAAGGGCGTGGTCAATCTCGTCAACGGCGCGAAGGATGCCGTGGATGCGATTCTCGACCACCCGTCCATTCGCGCGGTCACGTTTGTCGGCTCGACCGCGACCGCGAAATATCTTTATGCGCGCGCCGCGTCGAATGGGAAACGCGTTCAGGCGCAGGGCGGCGCGAAGAATCCCGTCATCGTCTTGCCCGATGCGGATATGGACATGGCGACCAAAATCATCGCGGACTCGGCTTTCGGATGCGCGGGACAACGCTGTCTCTCCGTCTCTTTCGCGGTGACGGTTGGTACTGCCCGAAATACATTTACCGAAGCGATATGCGACGCGGCTTCGTCGCGCGTCGTGGGCTATGGGCTGGATGCTGGCGTCCAGATGGGACCCGTTATCAATGCCGCGTCGAAGGCGAGAGTCGAGTCGTTGATTGGACTCGGCGTCAAAGAGGGAGCAAGCCTCCCCGTAGATGGACGCGGTGCTTTAATCAAAGGTTATGAGGCAGGAAGTTTCGTCCGTCCAACAATTTTGGCAGATGTCCCGCGTGGAAGTGAAATCGCCAAGACCGAAATCTTCGGACCCGTGTTGAGTCTGATGCACGTTGAAACCGTTGATGATGCCATCGAGTTGGTCAATAGCGGACAATATGGCAATCAGGCAAGTTTATTTACATCGTCTGGTTCGGCGGCGCGCAAGTTTCGATACGAAGCCGAAGCGGGCAACATCGGAATCAATATCGGTGTCGCCGCGCCGATGGCGTTCTTCCCATTCAGCGGCTGGAAGGAATCTTTCTTCGGCGATATGCACGGGCAGGGCATGGACGCGGT
>Ga0247727_10019835_pt1 | contig 10366 bp, 6 predicted proteins | sample WisWelCaveWW1625_FD_202498 | JGI IMG/M metagenome (GOLD analysis project Ga0247727, IMG submission 202498) | Biofilm microbial communities from Wishing Well Cave, Virginia, United States - WW16-25 | ecosystem: Environmental > Aquatic > Deep subsurface > Groundwater > Cave microbial mat | place... | reverse complement strand
GTGCGTCGGGATCTCGAACAGCCGGTAGCCCGCGTAAAGGCCGGCGTAGCCGGCGAAGAGGACGGTCTTCAGGAACACGCCGCCAAGCTGCTGCAAGACGCCGCAGGAGAGGTCGTTGACGGAGTCGCTCAGGCGATAGCTGTCACGCTCGAGAAGTCGCGCGGCGACGAGCTCGATCCCGATCAGGAGGAAGAACACGGGAATCGCGAGCGGGATGTAGTCCAACTATACGATCGGCTCGGGCTTGCGCGGCGGAAGGGCACGCGGTCGGACTGCTGCCGAGCGCGCCGCGGGTTCCTGGCTCGCTCGCCACGCCCGGAGCACGGCGGGCAAGTGACCCGGGAAGGCCAGCTCCTGTGGCAGCTCGTCCGAAGCGAACCAGCCCACCTCGGCGACCTCGTTCGGATCGCTGTGCGTCTCGGCGGCGGCGGAGGCCGTGGCATGGAAGTAGATGTTGAGCGTCACCTTGTCCGCGCCGGGGCCCTCGGGCGCATAGCTGTCGATCCACATCCCGAGTACGGCGCCCACCTCGATCTCGAGCCCGGTCTCCTCGCGCAGTTCGCGCGCGGCGGCCTCCTTCGGATGCTCGCGCGGGCCACAGAACCCTCCCGGCACGTCCCAAGCACCTCTCCAGGGTTCGTGGCCACGGCGCACGAGCAGCAGCTTGCCGCCGCGGCTCACGAGCGCGCCGGCACACGGCTTGGCGTCGAGCCAGTGGCTGGTGTCGCACGCCGGGCACGTGACCGGCGGGGGCGCCGGAAGCGGCGCGGCGCAGTGGGAGCAGAACCGCGGCAGGGCCATCGTTCGGGGCCTCCCCGGTTGATGTGCCCTTACTATACGCTCGGCCCGGCGGTTCGCAAGGACGTTCTCGCTCCGCGCAACGCGACGGCGAGCCACACCGTGCATACGACGAGCGTCGCCGCAGCGCCGACGAGCCACAGCCGGCCGGCGAGCGCGACAGCGTCACCCGCGAGCGGACCCGGCAACAGGACTCCGGGAGCGAGGAACAGGTAGAAGCCGACGAGGGCCGCGCTCGCTGCCACGGCGTGCGCCGCGGCGGGAAGACCGGGACGCAGCACGGCGAAGGGCACCACCCACAGCAGGTACTGCGCGCTCTGCGGGCCGTAAACGACGGAGAAGGCGAGCAGCACCACGAGCACCGCGTACCGCGGCTCTAGCTCGATGCGCCGCGCGCGACCGGCGAGCACGAGCGCCGCCCACGCGGCCAGGAAGAGCGCCTTCGAGGTGACGGCGGCCACGGGCCAGTTGCGGGCCTCGCTCCGCGGCAGCGTGCCGCTCGCGACCCACTCGAGCCCGCGCCCCACGCCCGTCCAGCCGAAGTCGGCGATCCCGCCGTAGCCGAAGAGCTCGCGGCGGAGCGCCTCGGCGTCGGCGAGGGCGAAGGGAAGCAGCAGCAGGGCCCCGGGCGCGAGCGCGAGCACGGCGTAGCGCACCACCGCTCGCGCCGAGGCGCCCCCGGTCATGGCCAGGAACGGCAGCGCGAGCACGGGGAAGGACTTGGCCGCGACCCCACAGGCGAGCGCGAGCGCCGAGGCGTCCCGGCGTCCGCGCTCGGCGAGCAGCACGGCCAGCAGCAGGAACGCGAGCGGGATCGCGTCGAACTGGCCGTGCACTCCGCCGATCAGCAGGCTCACCGGGTGAACGGCGTAGAGCCACGCCGCGAGCGGCGAGGCGAGGCCCCGCGCGGCCGCGCGACCGAGCAGGGCCACGATGGCGAGGTCGGCGGCGATCACCGGCAGCTTCACGTTCACCGCGAACGAGCCCACCCCTCGCCTCGCCAGCCACTCGGCCCCGGCCTCGACGGTTGCCCAGGGCGGCGGGTACGGGTAGAGCCGTCTCGTCTCGTACGGGTTCCACGATACGTCGAGCAGATGCCGGCCGACGCGCTCGTAGCGCTCCACGTCGGCGACGACGCGGTCGAAGGCCAGCACCGCCAGCAGCCGGAGCAGCAGCCCCACGGCGAGCGGCGGGAGCGACCGCGTCACCGTAGCGGCTCGCGCGGGTCGCGCGCGAAGACGACCGGCACCGCCCAGTCGATGCGAGACGCGCCGAGCTCGCGCGAAAGCGCGATGCGCGCCTCGCGGGCGGCGTCGCCGAGCCCGCGGCCCGAGGCGAGCACCGAGTACAGCTCCCGCGCGAAGACGGTCGCGGCCGAGTCGAGCACGGCGTACTGGTTCGCGACGACCGCCGGGATGCCTGCGGCCACGAGCGCGGGTGCGACGCCGCGGTTCCAGTCGACGCGCCCGCCACGGCCGGTCTCACAGGCGTTCAGGAACACGAGGCTCAGGCCGCGCTGGCAAACCACCTGGCGCAGTGCCTCGGCCCCGAGCGGCCGCGGCTCGCCGCGCTCGTCCTCGAGCACCAGGAAGCCCTCGCGCTCCGCCTCGTCGAAGTGGCCGTGGCCGACGAAGTGGAGCACGTCGACGCCGCCTTTCGCGAGCCGTCGCTGCAGCGCCGCGGGCGTGGGGCGCGTCACGACCTCCAGCTCGGCGTGGCCCGCGTCCACCAGCGCTCGGAACGCTTTCCTGAGGTCGCTCGTCTCGGCGCGGTCGTCGAGCGGCTCCTTCCCGCGTGGGCGCGAGACGGCGACCAGGATGCGCAGCCGCCCGCGCCGCCGCGCCGGGGGGTCGGCGGGCACCGCGGTGTAGGCGTTGCGCACGAAGTTCACCGAGGAGGTGGCGAGGAACTCGCGGCGCGACGGATCGAAGGCCAGCTCCCAGGGCTTGTCGGCGACCCAGTCGAGCATCGACGTGAACACCAGGTCGAGGGCGCCACTCTTGCGCTGCGAGCGGGCCACGTCGTAGAGCCGGCGGACGTCGCCCGGCAGCAGCGTCTCGAACAGGTCGCGGCCGAACGTGCGCAGCTCGCCGCCTTTGGGGAGCCCGCGCCCCCGGCCGCGGCCGTCGAGCTCGGCGAGCGTCCGCTCGTGCAAGCGGATGATGCGGCGCCAGCGCGCGCCGTTTTCACCCCCGCGGCGCGGGAACGGCTCGAGCACGCGGGCGCTCCGGTAGCTGGCGAGGATCGCGGCCGTTTCTTCGGCCGGATCGGGGGCGAGTACGATGAGCTCGAAGAGGTCGGCCGGCCCGCGTGCCCCGCGCACGTTTCAGCGCCGCGGACGCCGCTCCGGGCGCGGCCCGTCGCGGCGCGGGCCATCGCGACGCGGCCGCTCCGGCCGAGGGCCGTCGCTGCGCGGCCGTTCGCTCCGCGGGCGCAGCTCGGCGAAGCGCCGGCACGCGCTCTCGAAGCGCTCGGCGAGGGCGCGGCCCAAAGCACCCGGCAGCGGGCCGAGCCGCTTCCAGGCCGTCTGCGCCGCCTCGACCTCGGCCGCGGCCGACTGCCAGCGCTGCTCCGTGGCCTCGCGGCCCCCGATCGTGTTGGACGCCAGCGCGTCGCGCAGCCGCGCCGCGAGGTCGAAGGCGCTCTGTGCCTCGCTGGCGCTCGCCGGTGCGAGGTCCGCGAGTAGACCATCGACGCGCGCCAGCAGCTTCTCGGCGCGGCGCCGGCTCGCCTCGGGGTTGAGCTTGCTGCCCTCGAACGAGCGCGGGTAGAGCTCGAGCAGCCGGTCGCGCACGCGGGCGAAGCGCGCGTCGAGCGCCGCCAGCTCCTCCTGCGGCAGGCCGCCCGCCTGACGCCAAGCGGTCTGCGCGGCCTGCACCCGGCCCACGAGATCCTCCGGCGGCTCTCCGGGCGGGGCATCCTCGGGGGCGAGCGCCTCGAGCTCCGCGCAGATCCGCTCCCGCGTCTGCCGCGCGGCCTCGCGCGCGTGTGCGTCGCGGTTCTTGTAGCGGTCGAAGAAGAGGTCGCACGCGGTACGGAAACGCTGCCAGATCGCCTCGGCGCGGCTCTTCTTGACCGGGCCGATCGCGCGCCACTCCGCCTGGAGCTGCTTGATTCCGGCCGCGGCCTCCTCCCAGAGTGTCGAGGCAGCGAGCGCCTCGGCCTTCTCGCACAGGGCCTCTTTCTTCGCGAGGTTCTGCTCCCACTCGCGGCCGCGCTCCGCGCGGTGCTCCTCGAAACGCGTGAAGAAGCGGTCGCAGGGCTTTCGGAAGCGCTCCCAGACACGCTGCGACAGCGTGCGCGGCACCGGCCCGATCGTCTTCCACTCCGCCTGCAGGCCACGCAGCGACTCCGCCGTCTTGACCCAGTCGCTCGACTCCGCGAGCGCCTCGGCCTTCTCGCACAGGGTTTCCTTCTGTCGGAGGTTCTCCCTGTGCTCCTCGGCCTGCTTCGCGAGGAAAGCGTCGACGCGTGCCTTGACCTGGTCGTGCGCGGCCTTGAAGCGGGCCCAGAGCGCCTCACCCTTGTCCTTGGGTGCTTCCTTGGCCTGCCTCCAGCGCAGGTCGAGCTCGTGGAGCGTGCCTGCCGCACGCTCGAGGTTCGGCTCGCCGAGGAGCGCCTCGGCCCGCGCGGCGAGCTCCTCCTGAACCGACACGTTGGCCCAGCGTTTCCACTCGGCGTCCTCGCGTAGCTGCTGCAGCAGCGGATACAGCTGGCGCCGGGCCGCCTCCAGGCGGCCGAGCACCGTCTCGCGGTCGCGCCGGCTCGGGAAGTGGCCGGGGTGCTCGAGCGCTTCCTTGATCTCGCGCAGCGCGTGGTCCGTGTCCCGAAGCGACGCGTGGACGCCCTTCGTGACGAGCGCCTTGGACCGTCCCGCGAGTGCTATCAGCGCCTCGAGATGGGCCTGCTCCTTCGCCGCGAGCTCCGCGCGAGCCGCCTCGGCGCGTGAGCGCAGCGAAGCCTCGACGGCCTCGAAGCGCCCTCGCAGATCCTCCATCTGGACTCCCCTGGCGGCCTCGCGCCAGCGGCCGTCGAGCTCCTGGAAGGCGGGCCGCGCGGCCGCGAGCTCCTGGCCCAGGAGCGCCTCGGCCTGCGCGACGAGCGCGGCGAGCTCCTCGCGGCGCGCGAGCATCGCCTGGTCGGCTTCGCCCCGCTGCTCGACCTCGCGGGCCGCGCGGGCTGCGGCCTCCCGCTCACGCGCCGCTGCCGCCTCGCGCTCGAGTGCGGCGCGGGCCTCATCGTAGGCCCGCCGCTCGGCCTCGTCGTCACTCGACACGGGTCCGACGCTGGGGGTGACGCTCGCGGCGACGGCCGGCTCGCCCGTCTCGAGGCGCGCGCGCGCGCGGCGCGACGCGGCGCTGACGCGAGCCTTGGCCGCCACGACCTCGAGCGCATCGGGATCGGACAGCCGATCGACGGCCGCTACCGCGAGCGCTTTCTGCTCGAGGTTCTGCGCGAGGGCGACGAGCGTCGCGCCGTCCTCGATTCGGCCGAGCGCGATGAGGCGCGCCTTCGGGTCCTGCGCCTCGCGCACGACGCCCGCGAGCAGCTTCGGGTCGGAGAGCGCCCGGATCGCAGCCTCGCGCGCGGCCGCGAGCAAAGCGCCCTTAGCCACGCTCGCGAGGTGCTTCGGATCGTGCAACCCCGCGACCGCCGCCCGCGCCGCGGCTTCGTCGTGCTGGTGGACCGCGACGTGGGCGAGGCGGCCGCCCGCTTCGTCCCGCACGCCCGGGTCGGCATCGGTGGCGGCGATCTCGGCCAGCACCGGTACCTCGTCGAGCCGCTTCACCGCCGCGCGCCTCACTCGCGCGTCCGCATCCTCGCGGGCGAGCGCCAGCACCAGCTCGTGATCGGACGCCGGCAGTCGCAGCACCGCCTCGGCGCGGACGGCGGCGTCGGGGTGCTGCCACTCGGGCCGGCTGCGGAACTTGTCGATGAGGGTCTTGAGGGTCGTCTCCGCCACGGCGGCCTCCGGGCCCCCGAATATACTCCAACGCCCGCCAGGCGCGCCCAACGCACCGGGCCACGAGCTGCGGGCTAGGGTCGGGCCCCGTCGAGCTCCTCGATCGTGGCGATCGAGGCCGGGCGGGTCTGCTGCAGCCGGCGGGCCACGTCCTCGGCCCGCCGCAGCACCCGCAGGATGTTGCCGCTCGCGAGGCGGCCGAGGTCTTCGTCGCTCCAGCCGCGCCGTATGAGCTCGGCGAAGAGCCGCGGGTAGCCCGACACGTCCTCGAGGCCCTCGGGCCACGCGTCGTTGCCGTCGTAGTCCCCACCCAGGCCCACGTGCTCGACGCCCGCGACCTTGCGCACGTGCTCGACGTGATCGGCCACCTGGCCGATCGTCACGCTGAGCTTCGGCATGCGCGCCCGGATCTCCTTCCTGAGCGCCTGCAGCGCGCCCGGATCGGTGAGGTCCTTCGAGCGCTCGTCGAACTCTTTCCACAAGGGCAGGCTCGCGCGCGCGACCTCGGGCGAGATGAAGGCGTTCACGAACGTCAGCATCACGAGCCCGCCGTTCGCCCGCAACGCCTGGAGCACCGGGTCGGGGACGTTCCGCCGGTGGTCGCAGAGAGCCCGGGCCGACGAGTGCGAGAAAATGACGGGGGCCTCGGAGACGCGCAGCGCGTCCTCCATCGTCGCCGGCGAGACGTGCGAGAGGTCCACCAGCATCCCCAGCCGGTTCATCTCGCGCACCACCTCCTCGCCGAAGCGCGTGAGCCCGGAGTGGCGCGGCTCGTCGGTCGCCGCGTCCGCCCAGTCGAGCGTCTTGTTGTGGGTGAGCGTCATGTAGCGGACGCCGAGCTCGAAGTAGGCGCGCAGCGCGCCGAGCGAGTTCTCGATCGCGTGGCCGCCCTCCATGCCCAAAAGCGACGCGATCCGGCCTTCGCGCATCGCCTGCTCGACTTCCGGGGCGCTCTGCGCGAACGCGAGCCGGTCTGGGTACCGAGCGATCACTCGCCGCGCGATGTCGATCTGCTCGAGCTGCGTGCGGGCGAAGCCGGCCTTGATCCCCCCGGGCACGTAGACGGACCAGAACTGCCCGCCCACGCCACCCTGCCGCAGGCGCTCGAGGTCGGTATCTCCCTCGGTGGGACGGCGCAGGTCGTAGGCCACGACGTCGCGAGGCGCCGTCGCGTGCTCACGGATCGCCCACGGCAGGTCGTTGTGCCCGTCGATCACCGGGTGGCGCGCGAGGACCGCCTTCGCGCGTCGGAGCAGGTCGTCGTCCGCCATGCCCGAGCCGGCGCTCGCAAGCAGGAGCACTGAAGAAGTAAAGATCGGTGAAAGAGTGAACGACCAGGTGCGCCGGCGCGTCTTATTCATACAAGGCGGAGTCTAGCCGACGAGGACACCTGGTGCAGCGTGCGTCCAACTCGTTGAACGACTCAGAGGAACCGCGGCTGCTCGCGTTGCGCTTCGGGCCTTTCGAGCTCGACGTGAGGAGCGGCGAGCTGCGCCGCAACGGCACGACCGTGCGCCTGCAGCCGCAGCCGCTCAAGGTGCTGCTGCTGCTGGCCGGCCGTCCCGGCGACGTGGTCACGCGCGAGGAGATCCAGACCGAGATCTGGCCCGCGGGCACCTTCGTCGACTTCGAGCAGTCGCTCAACTTCTGCATCCGCCAGATCCGCGCGGCGCTCCGAGACGACGCGAACGCCCCGCGTTACGTCGAGACGCTGCCGCGCCGCGGATACCGCTGGGTCGCGGGCCCCGTGCAATCGGAGACGGCGCCCGCGGTCGTGCGCGAGTGGCCCCGCCCGATCGCCCCGGAGCCGTCCGCGGTCGACGCGTCGTCCGGCAGCGTGACCGCCGCGGCCGTGTCGCCCCGGATCCGCCTTTCCTGGCCGCTCCTCGGCGCGCTTGCCGCCCTCGCCGCGCTGGTGCTCGTCGCCGTCGTTCTCGGGCGCCAGAAACCACCCGGCCCTGCGGGCTCGCCAACCTTCCAGCGGATCACCTTCCGTCGCGGGGCCCTCAACTCGGCGCGCTTCGGTCCCGACGGGCAGGTGGTGTACTCGGCGGCCTGGGAGGGGGGCCCTCGTGTGCTGCACGTGTCGCGTTCCGATGGACGCGACTTCCGCACGCTCGAGATCAGGGACGCCCGAGTGATGGGCGTTTCGGCCTCGGGGGAGGTGGCTTTCCTGCGTTCGGGCGTTCTGGCGCGGGCCCCGCTCGCGGGTGGTCCCGCGAAGGAGGTGCTCAAGGACGTGGCCGCCGCCGACTGGACGGCCGACGGCCGCGACTTCGCGGTCGCGCGCTCCGAAGCCGAACGCTTCAAGATCGAGTTCCCGCCGGGGCGCGTGCTGGCCGAGACCGCCGCCCGCCCGAGCCGGCTGCGGATCTCGCCCGACGCGCGCTATGTCGCGTTCACGGAGCATCCCACGCTCAACGACGACCGCGGGCTCGTGACAGTCGTCGACCGCGAGGGCCGGCGCGTCGCCGCGACCCCGGAGTGGGCGAGCCTCGACGGCCTGGCCTGGGCACCCGGCGGGCGCGAGGTGTGGTTCACGGCTGCCGAGGCCGGAGCCGACAACGCGCTGCGCAGCCTCGCGCTCGACGGGCGGGTGCGGCTGGTGCTCGCGAGCACGGGACGTCTCGTGCTGCACGACACGGCGGCCGACGGGCGGGTGCTGCTCGAGCGCGCGACGCTGCGCTCCGAGATCGTGTTCCGGCGGGCCGCGGACGGCGAGGATCGCGACCTGTCCTGGCTCGATTTCTCGGCAGTCGTCGGCATCAGCCCGGACGGCGATACGTTACTTTTCTTCGAGAGCGGCGAGGGAGGCGGTCCGGAGTACACCACGTTCCTGCGCCGCACCGACGGCTCGCCCCCCGTACGCCTCGGCGCCGGGCGTGCGCTCGACCTGTCGCCCGACGGTCGCTCGGTGCTGACAGTCGACGTCCGCAACGCCAGCGGGCTCGACCTGACTCCCACGGGCCCGGGGGAGATCCGAAAGATCCGGGTTGCGGGGCTCGCCGCCCACGAGGACGCGGGCTTTCTCGCCGACAGCCGGAGGATCTTCGTCACCGGGCGCGACGCGTCGGGCCGCAGGGCCACCTGGCTCACCGACGTCGACGGAAAGGACCCGCGCGCGCTGCCGCTGCCCGAGGGCCTCATCCTGAGACAGAACACCTTCTCGCAGGACGGCACGCGCTTCGTGGCCTCCTGCCCCGATAGTGACGCGGTCTGCTTCTATGACACGGTCGCAGGTCGGCCGGTCCCCGTGCCCGGCGCGCAAAAGGGATGGATGGCCGTGGGCATCGACACGCGGGGCCGCCACTACTACCGCAACCGCGCGGCCGGCAAGCTCGAGACGCTGCTGAGGCTCGAGCCGGCCACCGGGCGCGTCACCACGCTCGCCGAGCTTGCCCCGCGCGATCGCGCCGGTGCATTCGGCGTGCTGGACGTGAGCGTCGCCGCGAACGGCGAGGCGTGGGCCTACACCTTCCTGCGCCGCCTTTCCGACCTGCACGTCGTCACCGGCCTGCAGTAGCTCCTCCGTCCAATCGCCAGGGCGTTCGTTCAACCCCGTGGAGCGCCAGCTCCGCACGGCGCCCCTCCGCGCGCGCCATGCCCCTCACATCTTTCGGCAAGCCGTTCCGCGGGCTCGTGTTCGCGCCTCAGCGCAAGCTCGCCTCCGCCTACGCCCAATTCAGGCAACCACGCCGCCGCGCCGGGCGTCTCCTCGTGCAAGCGAGCGCCGACGAGAGCGGTGGTGGGGGCGGGCGATGTGGGGGCGCCGCTCGGGGAGGATGCATGTTGAGCCGGTACGCCGTCCTGGCTTTCACTGCGCTCTTGGCTCGCGCCGTAGCTGCGGCAGAGTTCCCGGTGCCCGACCTCGATCTTCTTGTTAGGGGGGACACTGCGTCGTGTCCCCCCTCTCACCCCCCCGCTACGCTCGCCGGAGTCAATCCGGCTCGCTCCGCAGCCTGTGACTTGTTGCCGGACACTGCGTCGTGTCCCCCCTCTCAGCCCCCCGCTACGCTCGCTGGAGTGAATCCAGCTCGCTCCGCAGCTTGTGGCTCAGACCTGCGGCTTGAACCCCGCGTCGGAACTGCGCCTGCGGAAGTGCCCATCGCGCAGCCTCTGGCGCGGCTCGTCTGGCTCGACCCGTCGGGCGTCGCGTTCGGGACCGAGGCGGTGGTCCGCCCCGCGGTGGCGGAGCTGCTGCGCGGGATGGGCGTCGCGACGACCTGGCGCCACGGCGAGCCGCACGAGCTCGCCCGCCCGGGCGAGGTGCGCGTGATCTTCCTGAACCGCGTCACGCAGCGCGAGCACGGAGCGCCGGTCCTGGGCGCGACGCCATCGACGTTCCTGGGCGAGCCCTTCGTCTGGGTGCACCTGCCGAGCGTGCGAGCCGCGGCGGGAGTCGACGCCCGGCGGGCCGGCCCGAGCCTGGACCTGCACTCCGCGCGCCGCCTGGGGATCGGGCTCGCGCGTGTGATCGCGCACGAGGTGGTTCACGCGCTCGTGCCCGGCCTGCCCCACGGCAAGGGCCTGATGTCCGCGCGACTCGACCGGCGGATGCTGACGGCCGCGAGCATCGCCGTCGACCCGGAGGTGAGCCTCGCCGTG
>Ga0247727_10019834_pt1 | contig 10366 bp, 8 predicted proteins | sample WisWelCaveWW1625_FD_202498 | JGI IMG/M metagenome (GOLD analysis project Ga0247727, IMG submission 202498) | Biofilm microbial communities from Wishing Well Cave, Virginia, United States - WW16-25 | ecosystem: Environmental > Aquatic > Deep subsurface > Groundwater > Cave microbial mat | place... | reverse complement strand
GCATCGATGGTCACGCCAACCTGTGGGCACTGGCCGCCATCCTGGGTCGGAAAACCGAACCGTCAACGAAGGAGAAAGTAGCGTAAGATGTACTCAGCCGCCGCTGCCACCTTCAACTACGCTCGGGCACCCTCGTTCAGCCGGACCCTGGTGGGTTTCGAGACTGGTCCCGCCCACACCCAAGGCCTTGTCAGTCCCATTCCCCGTTAGGGATTCACACCATTCAAAGCTCACCGGGAACTGGCCACGGCGTTCTCGCACTGCAAGGGCCCGGACGGCAACGGCTTTCGAGCACGCTGTGTTCCACTTCCATCGCCGGACCTGAGCTTCGTACGGAGGGGTCTTTGGTACCTCTAGCAGGAAAGCGCTAGCAAGGGAAACACATTGGCGCGAAAGGTGAAACGTTTTCCGATCGTGCCTCTCATTTGATGGCCAGGTTACTCGTAAGACCCACGGGGCACAAAGTGCGGCGCGGGCCCAACTTGCTGCACGGACCGCTACCTTCAGCCGGGCAGTAACGGCTGGCTGGGCCCCGATCGAGCCGTCGGTCAGTCCCCCGGGCCGCTGAATGGGCCTTTGTGGCCTGCGAAAAGGGGCATTACCGCAAGCTGTTCCTACGGTAGGTGAAGACCGCCAAGACGCCTTGGGATGGAAGTGCTGTGACGGATTAGCGGACACGATTCGTCCACCTCAGATCCAACTTTGGATCGAGGTAAACGTCAGTCAGCGGAATCGAGAAAAGTGTCGACTGCTGTGGGTAGCCGTCCCTGGCCACCACGGACGCCGTGTTTTTTCATTGGTCCGTCGTTTCGATCATTTTACGGTCCAGAACTTTGCAGATCTCTAGGCGCCCCAGTCCGCGCACTTGCCGCTCTGCCGGCGATCCAAAACTTTTGCGCGTTCGCTAGCCTACATCTTCACCCTTCTGGCCGGCCCATAGTAGATCCCGTTGAACAGCAGCTTGAAGGTGCCGTGCGGCTGCGCGCGGAAAGTTACCTCCGGCCCATACAAGAACAGCTTCCCCGGCCCGACGACCGCTTCCACCACGCCCGCGGCGCCCTCCAGGTAATGCTGCCCCCAGGCCCACCCGCTTCGCAGCGGCGCCCGCGAATCGAACCACGCCACGGCCTGGACGCCTTTCTGCGCCGCCTCGGGTCCCAGCCGGAACGCCGGGCTCGCGTCATAGAAAAAGTCGGCGCGCTCGCCCATGCCCCAAGCCAGCGGATGCGTGTTGTCCACGCGCATCGAGAGCACCGAGCCGGGGATGAAGAACTTCTCACGGCTGAGGTTCAGCCCCACCCGGATCAGCGGGTCGAAGTAGAAGCTGTAGGGCTCGCGAAACGGCGGCGCGAACAGCACCGTGCCGGCTGGGCCGCTCTGGTGGTGGTTGTACATGATTTGCGGAAACCACTCGCGGTAGAGCACGCGGTTCATGTTGGCGCTCTCCGGCATGTTGGACATGTAGAGGTCGCGGTTGTTGTCGTGCCCAATGTACTTCTGATACAGCCGCGGGATGCGAATGGCGCGCCGGGCCGGTTCCTGCTCCTTCATGTAGGAGTCGGCCACCAGGTCGTGGCCGTCCGGGTTGGCGTGCACCGCCAGAAGAATCACGTCGCGCAGGATGCGCAGCGTCTCGGGATCGTTCCGCGCGCAAAACTGGTAGACCAGCTCCAGGAGCTGGTGCGCGCCTAGCACTTCGGTGGCGTGCAGTCCCCCGTCGATCCACACCACCGCGCGGCCCTCGGCGGCCAGCCGCCGCGCCTCCTCCTCGGTGACGCCGTCGGCCAGCGCCAGCCGCCGCGCGATTTCCTTGTGCCGCTCGAGCCTTTTGTGGTTCTCCGGCGACGTCAGAATCGCCATCCACTGCGGGCGTCCTTCGGCCGTCTTGCCGATCTCGACCAGCTTCATGCGGTCCGATTCGACGGCTAGCTTCTTCCAATACTCAGTGAGTTGCCGGTAGTTGGCGAGGGTGTAGTCATCCCCGACGTTGAACCCGAGCTGCTCGCGCGGCGCCGTGATGCTGCGCTCGCCCTGCGCGCGCAAGCACGGCGTCACAACCAGGAGGAAGACGGCAAGCAACCAGCGAAGTGTGGCGGCGGTCATGATCCAGATGTTACCGCACCACCGCTGCTATACTCGCCGTCATGATCATCGGCGCTCATGTTCTGCTCTACAGCAAGGACCCCGAGGCAGACCGGCTGTTCTTTCGCGATGTTCTGGGATTTCCCGCCGTAGACGCCGGGGGCGGCTGGCTCATCTTCGCGCTGCCGCCCGCGGAGGCCGCGCTACACCCCCTCAACGGAGGCTCCATCCGCCACGCCGACCACGAACTTCTGGGAGCTGTCCTCTACTTGATGTGCGACGACCTGCGTTCCTACGTCCGCTCGCTCGAGGCTAAAAATGTGAAGTGTATATCGATCGAGGAGGCGCCTTGGGGAATCAAGACGACGATCTGTCTGCCGAGCGGCGGCGAGATCGGCCTCTACCAGCCGACACACCCGACGGCGCTAAACCTCAAGTAGCGCCGCCGCTGCGACGCTCACCGCCGCTTCAGCTTCGGCGGCTCTTCTTCCTTTTCCTTGCCGCTGCCGCCATTGTCTTCCGTCGGGACGGTCCCGCCCGACGGCTGCCGGCGCAGTTGGGGCTTGTTTGGGTCGCTCTTCTCTTTCGTTGGCCCGTACTGTCGCGCCAGCTGCGCCTTGACCTCGGCGAACTCGCTCGTGCTCACCGCGTACTGGGGCCGCTCCGGGAGCAGCTCGTTGATCGCTTTCTGCACCTTCTTGATGCGATCGCCGGTCGGCGGGTGCGAGCCGAAGGCCGCGGCCAGCCCGCCGGATTCCTTTTTTTTCTTCTGTGCCTGGATCCGCTCGAAGAACGTCACCATGGCCGCCGGATCGTACCCGCTCTTGTAGAGATACTGCACGCCCAGCAGGTCCGCCTCGGCCTCAAAACCGCGCGAGAACTTCAGGAAGGTCAGCGGAATCGCCAGGCCGGCCGCCTGGCTGACGGCGTACCCCACCCCGCCGCCCACAAAAATCAGCGGGATTCTCAGCCAGTTGGTGATCTGCGCCCGGCTCGCTTGCCGCGTCCCGTGCCGCGCGTTGACGTGCGCGATCTCGTGGGCCATCACCCCGGCCAGCTCCGCGTCGCTCTCCGCCAGCCGGATCAACCCGGTATGGACGTAGAAAAAACCACCCGGCAGCGCGAAGGCGTTGATCTCGTCGTTGTCGATCACTTTGATCGTGAACGGCACCTTGGCGTCGGAGTTGCGGACGATGTTCTGCCCCAGGCGGTTCACGTATTCCGAGATCACCGGATCCTGCACGATCTTAGAGTTGCGCTCGACCTCGTTGGCCAGTCCCCGCCCCAGAGCGATTTCCTTCTCGATGGAGTACAGGTTGACGCCCTTGGCGACGTCGCGCTCGCCGATCTTCTCCACGTCCTCTTTCGCGTTCTTCGGCGGCCGCTTGTCGTCTTTGGCTAGCGCGCCGAAAGCCGCCAGCAGGGTCGCGGCGAGTAATATCCAGGCCCGGCTCATAGCCGCCTCCTTGCCTTTTCATTGGACGTTCGGAGAGGGCCGCCGGTTGCGTCCCACCCGCCGTTACTGCCCCAGCTCATGACATACCTGGCAGGCGATCGAGGCGCCGCGCGCCTTATGGCATGCCATACAGGAGCGCATATCCGTGCGTTTCTCCTTCTCCAGCGCCTCGCGCCGTGCCACCGGCCCGTGACAGGACTCGCATTCCACCTTAGCTCGGGCATGTCTGCCATGACTAAAGAATACGTAATCCGGCACCCTGTAGATGCGAACCCATTCTACCGCGCCGCCCTCTTTGTGCAACCCGGCCAGCCGGCGGATCGCCGGGCTGGTCCTGGCCACCCCCTCGTGGCAGACCATACACTGGGAGGCCGCCGGCAGACCGGCCCGCTCCGCGGTGGCAGCCGTCGAGTGGCACAACTCACACGCCGCCACCGCCGCGTGCCGCCTATGGCTGAAAGGCACCGGTTGCGCCGGCGGCCGGGACGCCGCCATCGCCACACCCGCCGCCGTCACGGCAGCGAGAAGGCCACCAGCGCGTCGCTGTAGGTCTGGTTGTATTTGTTGCCTCCGCCCGCGGCGATCACCACAAACTGCTTGCCGCTCTTCTTGCCCAGGAACGTCAGGGGCGTCGCGTGCGCGCTCGCCGGCAACCTCGTCACCCACAGTTCTTTGCCCGTCTCCTTGTCGAACGCCCGGAAGCGGCTGTCGTTGGTAGCACCGATGAACACCAGCCCGCCGGCCGTGACGATCGACCCGCCCAGGTTCGACGTGCCCGTCGGCGCGAGGCCGCGCGCCACCAGCTCGTCGACCACTCCGAGCGTCACCCGCCAACGGAACTCGCCGCGCTCCAGATCGATCGCCGTCAGGTGTCCCCAGGGCGGCTTCTGGCACGGGTAAAGGTTCGAGTCCCAGAATCGCGAGCCCGCCGTTCCCCGCCCTGCCACCCGATACCGCAGCTTCGACCCCGGCGGCCGCTCGACGGCTCGGTACAGCGCCGCCACGTCCATCGAATTGACGAACAGCAGTCCGGAGGCCGGGTCGTACGAAGCCCCGCCCCAGTTGGCCCCGCCGTTGGTGCCCGGAAACATCACCGTGTAGTCGAGCCCGATCGGCCGAAACATCGGTCCGGTCACCGCGCTCTCCACCAGCTTCAGGCACTCGGCGCGCGACTCCGGCGTTACGTCGGTCAACTCGTCCCAGGTCATCGTCTGACGGGCGAACGGCGGAGGCTTCGCCGGGAACGGCTGCGTCGGCCAGCTCTGCTCGCCCGGGATCCGGCTCGGCTCGACCGGCCGTTCTTCCACATCGATCAACGGCCGCCCGGTGAGGCGATCGAGCACAAACACGAAACCGGTCTTCGTGACCTGCGCGACGGCGGGAATCTCGCGGCCCTCGCGGCGCAGCGTCACCAGGTTCGGCTGCGCCGGCAGATCCCAGTCCCACAGATCGTGATGAATGGTCTGAAAGTGCCAGATCCGCTTGCCGGTGGCCGCCTCCAGCGCCACGATCGAGTCGCCGAACAGGTTCTGTCCCGGCCGGTCGCCGCCGTAGTAATCCGACGCCGGCGATGTCAGCGGTACGAAGACCATCCCGCGCTCTACGTCCACGCTCATCACCGACCAGGCGTTGACCCCGCCGCGGTCCTTCCACGAATCGCCGCTCCAGGTGTCGTGGCCGAACTCGCCCGGCCGCGGCACGGTGTGAAACCGCCACACCAGCTTGCCGGTGCGCGCGTCGAACGCCCGGATGTCGCCGCTCGGCCCTTGTGGCTCGCCATCCGAGGCCAGCGCGCCGGTGATCACCAGATCCTTGTAGACCGTCACCGGCGAGGTCAGGCCATACGCGGCGCGCGCGTAGCGGTCGGCCACTCCCCGGCGCAGCTCGATCGAGCCGCGCTGGCCGAAGCTCGCCGCCGGCTTGCCGGCGCCGGCATCGATGGCGAACAGTCGTGCGTCGAGCGTCCCCAGAAATAGCCGCCGCTCCCCGCCGCTCGACCAGTAAGCCACGCCACGGTTGATGAACAAGTTGTAATTGCGGTCCTTGTCGAGCCGCGGATCGAAGGCCCAGAGCTGTTTGCCCGACTCGGCGTCGAGCGCGATCAGCCGCGAAAACGGCGTTGTCAGATAGATGACACCGTCGACCATCAGCGGCGTCGACTCAAACGCCGAGCGCGTCGGATATCGGCTGCCGTCGCTGCTATCGCCGGTGTGATAAGTCCACGCCAGGCGCAGCCGGCCGACGTTCGCTCGGTTGATCTGGTCGAGCGGCGAATACTTGCTGCCGCCGGCGTCGCCGCCGTAGTAGCGCCACTCCTGCGCGACGAGCGTGGAAACAAAAAGTAGAATCGTGAAGATGGCGCGCACGTCATCACTATAGCAACGCCGCGCGTCTTCTCCGCTCGCGTCGCGCCGGACGGCTGCCAAAGATTTTTCTTTGTTTTTTTTCTCGTCCGTGATACTTTTCTATTGACGACCTTTTCTCCACGTGAGCCACGCGAATCATAGACCGGTGGCTTTGAGCGTGGCTGGCTTCGACCCGTCGGGCGCGTCGGGCGTGCTGGCCGATCTGAAGACCTTCTCCGCTCACGATTGCTACGGCGTGGCGGCCGTCACCACCCTCACCGTCCAGAACACCCGCGAAACCCGCAAGATCAGCCCCGTCGATTCCAACCTGCTGCGGATGCAGATGCAGATGCTGTGGGACGACATCGAGGTGGCTGGCGTCAAGGTCGGCTTGCTCGGGAACCGCAAGAACATGGACGCCGTCGCCGAAAGCCTCGAGGCGCGCCGCGAGACTCCCGTCGTGGCCGACCCCGTGTTGCGCTCCTCCAACGGCGTCGAGTTCCTGACCGAGCCCGAGCTGAAGCACTTCAAGCGGCTGTTCTTCCCGCGCGTCGACGTTCTGACGCCCAACGCCGAGGAGGCTTCCCGGCTGCTCGGCGTCCCGGTCGCGACGCTCGAAGACATGAAGGCGGCGGCCAAGCTGCTGCACGAGGAAGGCGTCCGCCGCGTAGTCATCACCGGCGGGCATCTCGAGAAGCCGGCCGATGTCTTCTACGAAGGTCAGGATCTAGAGGTCTTTCCCGGGTTGCGCGCCGAATCGCAGAACCACGGCACGGGCTGCACGTTTTCGTCCGCCGTCTTGGCCAACCTGATCACCGGGCGCGCGGCGAGAGAGAGCATCGTGCTCGCCAAGGCCTACCTCAGCCAGGCGATCGCCCGCGCCTATCCCATCGGCGCCGGACGCGGTCCGCTCAACCACCTGTTCCGCTTCGGCGAAGCGCCCGTCCGCTTGCCGCCGCCCGAAGCCGTCCACGAAGAGCCGCTTCACCGCTGAGCGGCGGCCGCGAGTTTCGCGCTCAGGTCCCTCCACAGTTTCTCGGTATCGATCGACGTAATCCAGGTTACATTGGCGGCTACTCCGGCCGGGTGCTCGAAACTCAGATCGTCGCGCAGTCGCGGTCGCGGGCGAACCTCGGCGCGGGTCAGGCCGAGCAGGTGCGCGACCGCCACCTGATCCCACAGCGGCAGCGAGTGACGATCGCCCAACAACTCCGCCAGCCCGGTGCTCTCGTCCACCCAGCGCACAAACAGATCCGCCAGGTAGCGCCCGCGCCCGCCGCCTCCCGAGCCGATCTCTTTGGCTCGCTCTCGCGTCATGCGGAGCTGCCGCGTCGTGACCTCGGCGTCGCCGACCGTAACCGGCGCTCCCGACTCGAGCACCACCTGCCAGGCCTTGGGATCGTTCCTGACGTTGAACGCGTCGCCGCCCTCTGGCCACCGATTGAACCCCATGGCGATAATCTCGACGCGGCTCGCCAGCGAAGGATCGATGATTAACGCGGAAGCCACGTCGGTCGCCGCGCCGATCACGACAACGGCCATCCGTCGACCCGAGCCATAGACCCGCGATTCCCGCAGAATAAACTCGACCCCCGGATTCCCCCGCGGCTCGGTCTTACTGCGCAGCGGTGTGCTCGATCCCGCCCACACCGGGGCCGCCGGCGCTAGCCCCATTTGCGCCAACACGTCCCGCGCGACGCGCGCCGAAGACTCCGCAGCCGGCGCCGCCAGCAGCGGAAACTCCCCGCTGTGCGTGGTAACCACGCCGCGAAGATCGAGCTCCGCGGAGAGCGCCACATGCGCCAGCGCCCACTGATCGTCCGCCCCCACCCCGCAGTCGGTTGTCACGACGACCGCTCTTCGCTGTGCCAACGCAAAGATCGCGAAAACGACCAGGCTTGCGAGAAGCTTTCCCACCCCGGCCCCCGACCCCCGGCCCCCGGCCCCCTACTTCGCCGCCAGTACAGAATCGCGGGGATCCAGCAGCACGCGCGACGGACGCAGCGGCAGCGGAACCGAGAACGCCGTCTCGCCGTTGGCGGTCTGGACCTGCGTCTCGATCTTCGGACGCCGCCCCGCGAACTGGATCTCGACCGGCGCCGGAATGCTGAAGTCCTCGGGAACCCCCGCCTGCCGGACGACGCCTTCCACTCGCAGCCGCGGGGCTTTGCCGGCGATCTTGTAGTCCATCGCCAGCGACGGAATGCCGGTGGAGTAAACCCACTGATAGAAGAAGTTCTCGAGAGCCGGGTCCTGCGGGACCGAGGGCAGCAACTCGGCGGCCAGCGCGCGAAACTCCTCCGTGTTGATCGTCTTGTACTCGTAGCGTTTCCGCAGCTCGGCCAGCAGGCGAAAGAACTTGGCGTCGCCCATCAGCCGCCGCAGCATGTGCATCACCCAGGCGCCCTTCTCGTAGACGATGGTCCGCTGCGCCCGCGGCGTTTTCGAGCTGCGCAGGCGCTCGCCGAGCACAATCGCCCCGGCGCTCTCTACGGTCTCACCGCTTTCCTGCTTCGCCAGCAGGTTGTCCCGGTAGCGCCCCAGCGCCTCCTCCAGCGCCCGCGGGCCCTTGCGGTGCTCCAGGTAGAGCAGCGCCGAGTAGTCGGCCAGCGATTCCATCAGCCAGTCGTCGTGATAGGTAGTGGAGGTGACCAGGTTGCCCCACCACTGGTGGGCGATCTCGTGCGCCCGGAGCTGCTCGGAAAAGAACGTGCGCGCCCCGGGGCTGAGTCTTTCGAGCGGCTTGTCCCCCGGCTGGTAATAGCTGAGCGTCGAGATGTAGACCAGCCCGGGAAAACCGAGCCCGAAGCGTCCCGGCACCGGCGAGATGGTCAAGTGCCGGATCGGCGGAGGGCCGAACCGGGCGGCGAAAAACTCGAGGGCTTCGGCCGTGTCGCGCGCCACCTGCTCGATACGGCTGGCCGGCGTCGCCGGCGGCGGTTCGGGAGGCGCCAGGCTCACCCCGGGTCCCAGGCGCGGCGGCAGACGGCGCGGCGGAAACAGCGTCTCTGGAATGGGCGTCAGCGGAAACGGCGGCGTGGCCGGCTCCAGGTGTTTGTGCGCGCATACCTCCACCGTGAAGTCGCCCGCCCTTACCGAGGTCCGCTCGAAATCTCCCAGGTTGAACCCCGCCACGCGAATCGGCCCGTCCGGCTTCCAGCGCGTGACGCGGAACTCGCCGTCCAGGCTCGACTCGATGGGCCGCCCCGTCGCCACCAGCTCCAGCCGCTTGGGGTGCCGGAACAGCAGGTCGAAATCCGAGAACCCGAAGCCCCGGCTGGGATACCAGTTGCCCCGCGCGCCCACCGAGTAGATGCCGCGGCCCACCTCGGTGATCACGTCGCCCGCATACTCAAACTCCATCTCGTGTCGGCTGCCGGGATCGAGCGCCGCCTCGAGCGCCACCACCAGCCAGTCGTTGCCGCGCAGCCGCAGCTCGCTCGAATCGAGCGGCTCGTTCTGCAGGTACTCGACCGGCCGGCCGTCGAGCAACACCTTCGACACCTTCATCTGCCGCGACAGCTCGAAGGCGATGCCGCGCTCGCGCAGCCGGCCCGCTACGAGCGACGCGCGCGCCGTGACCCGCATATCCAGCTCCGCGGAGAGATTCGCTTCGATGCGGTAGTTGTCGAGCCGCACGCTGTCCACCAGCGGCTGCCGGCGCTTCTCACGAATGCTCCGGGCCGGGAAACTGGCCCAGACGTCGTAATAGCGCGCGCCCTCCTGCCAAACCACCTGGCCGATGGTGACCTGCTCGAGGCGCCGCGGGTCGATCAGCAAGTCGAAACGGCCCAGCCGCGCCCCGCTGATCGCCGCCGCGAAAAAACCCGCCGCCGGTCCCACCGGCGAGAGCGCGTCGATCAGCATGCGCGTCTCGTAACCGGTGATCACGTTGCGCGCCACCGGGGTCCAGTTTTCGGCGAGCGCTCGCCCGGCTTCCGCGTCCGGCTGGTTGTAAGGGTTTTCGGCCATGGCGGCGCGCAGCCGCTCGGCGGTGTCGTCGGAGAAGAACATCAGGGCCGTGCGGATGTGCTCCTGCAACACCGGCGCCCCGGCGAAGCGCGACAGCGACTGCCGCTCGCTGCGCATCGGCGGCATCACGATCACTTCCCCTTCGCCGGTGTCGGTGGCCGCCAGAAACACCGCCGCCAGCGAGCGCCCCTCGACCGGCTCGGCGAACAGCAGGTAGCCGTCGGAGAAATGGAGCTTGGCGTCTTCCCGCTCCAAAAACAGGTCGCGGACTTTGTAGCACTGCTCCGGCGCGAAGCGGATACGCCGGATCTTGCGCAGCATCTCGATCCCGGTCTCGGCCTGGACGAGCGCCGGCAGCAGGCACGCCGCGAGCGTCAGTAAAACCCGCATTGGTAGATTATGGCGCGGTACCAGCGTTTAGCGCCGGCCCGTTTCCATGAACCCCCTTTCAAACCGTGCGTGCGGTTTTCCCGCACACGGCTTACCGATGATCTTTCGGGGCGTGGCTTGC
>Ga0247727_10019833_pt1 | contig 10367 bp, 14 predicted proteins | sample WisWelCaveWW1625_FD_202498 | JGI IMG/M metagenome (GOLD analysis project Ga0247727, IMG submission 202498) | Biofilm microbial communities from Wishing Well Cave, Virginia, United States - WW16-25 | ecosystem: Environmental > Aquatic > Deep subsurface > Groundwater > Cave microbial mat | place... | reverse complement strand
CAATTCGCCAGCCAAATCGAAAGTAATAGAGATTACCGACCAGGGACGGGTAGGGTGCTATACTCTACCCGTCCCTCTACTCTAATTCCTCTCACCACCACAAGCGGGTGGTCGGAGCCCCTGCTTCCCAGAGCGGGGGCTCTTCTATTTTCAGGGTTCTGCGCTCGCCTAGCTTAAAATTTCGTGAACACTGCAGAAAGAATTGCTTGCATTTTACCCTGTTCGATGCGAAATCAAATTGAGCAGGGTGGGAAGAATTTTTTTTAATGCAGATGAGATTGATTTTTTCAGATTAATAGAGGAAGTCTGCTTATTTAGCTCGTTGGAACTGCTTTTGCATAAAGTTGAAAACAGCTTCGTCAATTGTGTCTGGCTCGTTCGTGAAGCGAATCTCTAAATTCTCAGTATTGTGATAGGCTTCGAGGGCTTGTCTAGTTGCCTGATCCAGTTTCCCGGTGGGTTTCGCAGAGTAATAGCCTAACTGAGTAAGCATTTTTTGTATTTCTCTTACTGTGCTTGCATCGAGTCTTTGCTTTTTTATAGTAGGGCCAAAATAGAGATCATAGAGCCCAAAAAGCCTTTCTAGTTCTGCGATTGGAGTTGAGTGGTCATCTACCCTGAGGTCAACTAATGTATCGGTAAAACCCCCATAGCCTGCCTTCTCTTTTTTGACTAAGAGTGCGGCCGATTGCTGACCGCGCTTATCGCCGCCTGCTTTTTGGCCCGCGTGCAGTGCCGCGATCAAGCGCTCCGAGAGCCGACCCGTGGTCTTCTCAAAGATACGAGCGATTGCTTCTATTGTTTTTTCACTCACTAAGATATTGCCCTGGGCGCTGAAGTTTTTTCCGACGACGTGACCTGCCCAGTCATAGCACTTTTCCCCCGTGAAGGCGGCAGCTTGCCCCTTGGCGTCGACGACGCCCAATTGACGCTGATCACGGCCCTTATCGAGCTCAGTCAATTTTTCTACCACTTCTTTGGCTGAAAATCCGCGTCGCAGCATTTCCAAACCCTGAAAGCCATAGCTCGTGTTGGCGTGAGCTTGCGTCGCAATAGCGCCAATCGTGGCTTGAGCCCAGGGCACGACGGGTCCGACGGCAAGAAATTTAGATTGAACGGCAACGCCCCATTCCCCCGCCTTCAGATCGCAGGCAACAATCGAGAAGGTCGAAGGAATGGGGCGCATGTTCAAGTACTAAATTAAACGCTAGTTTAGAGCTTAGGGCTCGACAACAATGACACCTTTCATACCCAGCGCTTCGTGCGGTACGCACTTATACTCGTACGTTCCGGCTACAGTGAACTCGACCTCGTAGCAACCATTGGCGGCTGTGCACTCGGCACCAGCTGCATAAGCCACTGTCAGAACGCCGGTATCAAAGGCCGTCGCGCCAGCCGGAATCTTGTCAGCGTAAGCTGTCGCTGTATGGACACCTTCTTTATTGATGAAGCGCACCTTTGTGCCCGCCTTGATCTTTAGTTCTTTGGGCATAAACACGAAATCCGATGCTAATCCCATCATGTGGACTTCGACAGCTTCTGATGTCATCGGCGCGCTGCCGCCCTCGACCGTGACGGTCGTTGAGGCTTCGCTCTTGGCACCGCCGTCGTCGGTGACGATGAGCTTTACATTGTAGGTGCCCGCCGCTTCATATTTGTGCGTGGGCTTCTCCTCGCTGCCGGTGCCGCCGTCGCCAAAATCCCAAGCGTAGCTGGCGATCTTGCCATCCTGATCGGTGGCGTTGGATTCAAACGCAACGTCGAGAGGAGCCGGGCCCTGCGCAGGAGTGGCCGTAATCGCGCTCAGCGTCGGGACTTGATTGAGCGAGACTTTGATTGAAACTTCTTTTGTTTGCTTGGCGTCCAGCTTGGCCTTGGAGTCTTTGGCTTGAGCGGCGGTCTTGACCGTCAGCTTCACTTTGTAATCGCCGTTGGCTGTGTAATCGTGTGTGGCAGATTTGCCGGAAGCAGTTCCGCCATCACCGAAATCCCACTCATAGACGACATCTTTGGTCACTTCTTTGTTGGCGTCATCGACGGCTTTACCCTCGAACGAGACACTGGCCGCCGAGAAAGTCTGGCCATCGGTCGGGCTGGTGATGTCGGCCTTGGGCGGTTTCTGGCCACCGCAGCCGGCAAGGGCCACTCCTACAACGACGAGAAAAGCAAGAACAAATACACTGCGCTTCATAATTCTGAAAACCCTCCTTGTGGGTTAATTTCTCTTTGTTTTTCTACAATCTCAACATTTATGAAATATCCCTCAGTTGGCAATAAACTCTGTCTCGGACCATCCCTCCTTCCCGATTAAGGGGAGGAAACTGCATTGGCAGAGCTCCTCCTGCCGCAGCTGTTGGTGTTCTTTGTGCACTAACAGGAGCGACTGGAACCGACGAGGACCGACGGGAAGGACGAGCCGACCGCCTTCTTTGAGTTGCCCTAGAAGCATCGGGGGCAATTGAGGGCAGGCGGCAGTCGCGATGATCTTGTCGAAGTTCAGCGGCTCGGGCCAGCCGAGCGAACCGTCTCCGACGTGATAAAAAATATGATGATAGCCGGCGCTCTCCAGCAACGTTCGCGCTTTGTGCGAGAGCGTTGCGTAGCGCTCGATCGTATAGACTGCCCCTGCCAGCTCGGCCAAGATCGCCGTCTGGTATCCCGATCCGGTTCCGATTTCGAGTATTTTTTCGTTTTTTTGTACATTCAACGCCTGCGTCATGAGCGCGACAATATAGGGTTGGGAGATCGTCTGATTTTCGTCAATCGGCACGGGGTGATCAGCGTAAGCCGAATCCCATAACGCATTCGAGATAAAAAGATGGCGCGGAGTTTTTCGCATGGCATTCAACACAGCTTTATCGCAAATACCGCGGCTCTCTAATTGCTGTACCAGCTGATAACGATCCCGCTGGGGCGAACCGCTTGCATGTTTGAGATATCTCAGATGTATCCCCATCCCGACAAATAAATTTGACCCGCCGCTAAGCAACTCTTTTTTTAGTGCTGGGCATTGTCAGATTGATTCTGCTTAATTTTGCAATAATCTGAAGAAAAAATCAACCGGAGCCATTGTTGGATGGATGGCTGAGCTCAGGAAAGACGTGTCTCGTCGTTTTGGCCGGATAGAGTTGGCCTTTGAGCGCGCGGGCGACGACGTCTTCTTTGCTGACGCGAATATCGGGGCGTCGCGGGAAGAGCTGTACCTGATGCGAAAAATAATCGACCAAGACACACGGAATCAGTTTGAGGCCTAGCTCTTTATAGGCTTTGAAGCGATGGTGCCCATCCAAAATCACATAGGATTGGGCATCGACGATTATAGGCACATCGAGCTTTCCCTCAGTTTGAATGATTTTGAAAACCTCGCTAAAGCGCTGAGGGTCTGTCTCTTCGTGTTCGCGCAGCGCTTCGATGGGAACTTCTCGCACGATCCAGTGATAATCTTGCGCTAATCGGGTGGCCTTAGATACCTTCTCCACGGCGTCTCAGTTTCTCCTCGCGGCGTTTTTGCGCTTCTTGGTACATTCGTTGTTCTTCGGGCGTCTCGGGCACGACGGGTGGAATGGGAGTGGGTTGTCCCCCCTGGCCGAGCGCCACAAACGTAAGATACCCGCTCGTCGTTCGTTTGCGCAGCCCTGTCAAGGGGTCTTCGACATCAATTGTTACACCAACTTCCATAGAAGTTTTGCCCGTATAATTCACTTGCGCTCGCAAAATAGCAAATTCGCCAATATTAATAGGGCTTAAAAAACTCAGGCTATCGATTGATGCGGTGACGCAGGGAATACGCGCATGACGCATCGCCGAGATCGCCGCCGCCATGTCCATCCATGCGACGACTTTGCCGCCGAACGCGATCCCTAGGGGGTTGGCATCCTCTGGGCGGACGATTTGAATCATCTCGACAACCGAGTTTCGCACGGGTTTACCCTGCATAGTGTTTCATCATAAAGAGAGGTTTTTAGCTTTGCAAACCTTACAAGCCTCTTAAATCCAATTCGTTGTGCATGAGGGTGATACAGTGATCGGCATGCAAACTCTTTGGACCTAAATTGAGACGCAAGCCATTACTCAAGAGTTCGTCTTCACTGGGGTCAAACTCCATGTGGTCGCTCAGAAAGAAGGCACACTCTTTCGGTAACTCTGTCTCGCGCAAAGACGTGCCCGCCTCGTGCAATTGTACTATTTGTATGCTTTTTGCTCGAAATTCTTCGAGCAATTGCGCAAGGTTTTTTTTAGAAATAAAAATGCCCGTGGTGCTCTCGACTTCTTCGGTGCCGACACACTCTGACTGAATTTTCAATGCTTTTTGCAAGAGCGCACCCGTCGAGCGCTCGTCGGGATTTAGGTGTCTTAACGTTTCGCCATGCAAGCGAATCACTAACTGATTTTGCAAGACGAGAAAAACATGGACATCTTTTCGGATCCCGTGCGAGAGACAGAAACTCGCTGTGACGCACCGACAGAGTACGTCTAATCGCCCTGCGCCACCGGGCATATCGTTGAGACTAAATTCGTGAGTGAGCGCGGCTTTATGAGCGAGAATAACAAAAATGCGCATCGGAGAGCTTAGATTAAATTGCTCTGCTCTTGATTGAAGGGGCCATAATAAAAGAGATTGGGCTTAAAGTAAAGATTTTGCAATTCTTCGGGAAGCGATTCATCCGATTGACTCACGGGCAAATCGGCAATGGTTGGGAATTGATTCAAAATTTCTTGCCCAGACAGCCCCGTGGCTACGCCGATATAAATCGAATCGTCGTATGGAAAAATCGTCCAGCGGTGGGCAAAGCGCCGGTGCTCAGGGACATTATCTTGTGACTCAATGATTTCTTTTAAAGTAAGCCATTTGAGAAAATCTCGCAAATTGCCGATTCCCGGAGCGACCATCTCCAATAATGTATCTTGTTGCGCTTGTTTTGCTGGAGATGCTTTCTTTTTCTTCTTCGTAGATGTCTTTTTTTTATTTTTTGTCGCTTTCATAGGGTGATCTCTGCCAGCTTAGTCGATCACTTCATCGCGCGCAAGCGCTTGACGCGTTCAGCCAGCGGCGGATGCGTGCTAAAGACAGAATCCAAACTCTTTTTCTCTTTTTCAAACGGATTCACAATGAAGAGATGTTGGTTAGCGCGACTGGCTACATCTAATTTGTCCGGGTCGCCGGCGATCTTTTCTAGGGCCGAAGCGAGCCCCTCGGGGTAGCGCGTCATGAGAACGCCCGACGCGTCAGCAAGATACTCGCGTTGACGAGAGCAGGCCATCTGCAAGAGCTGTGCAATGAGAGGAGCGACAACTGCCAGAACGAGACCCAGTACGATGAGAAAGGCTTGGCTGCCCCCGTCTTTGCTCTTGCCCCCGCGACTGCGTCCGCCGCCATAGCGCACCGAACGCAAGAAAATATCGGAGATCAAAATAATCGCTCCGGCGACCGCTCCGATGAGTGTGGCGTAGAGAATATCGCGATTTTGAATATGGGCCAGCTCATGCGACATCACGCCTTGCAACTCGGCTCGGTTGAGTTTCTCCAAAAGCCCCGTCGTGATTGCGACCGAAGCATTTTCTGGGGTGCGCCCCGTCGCAAAGGCGTTCGGTGCCGCATCTTCGATAATATAAATCTTGGGCATCGGGAGCCCGGCGGCAATGGTTAACTCTTCGACAACGTTGAAGAGTTGAGGGTGATCGGCTTTTTCGATTTGTTTGGCTTGGCTGGCCGAGAGCAAGATACTGTCGCCATTAAAGTAACTGATGCCGATCCAGAACGCCGCCGCGATTCCCGCGACGATGAGGCCCACTTCACCCGGGTAACCCAGCGCTAAAGTTAATACATAACCCAGTCCCATCAAGACAGCCGTCATCACGGCTATGAGTAAGAAAGTGTTACGCCGGTTCGTTGCTATTGCATCGTACATGAGTATTCAGAATTAGCGATGATAGTGAGATCGCCGAAGTCATAGAGCACGCGAATTTTCTTAATTCTCTTGATGCCCTTGGCGTCTTGGCGGTTCTCTGAAAAACTTAGAACTGCACTTTCACCGGATCGCGCTCGGTCGGGTCTTTGAGCTCAAAGAAGATCTTGTTCTGGAAGCCGAACATCCCGGCCAGCACGTTGCTTGGAAATTGCTGGACTTGGTTGTTGAAAGTCATCACTGAGTCATTGAAGTGTTGACGTGCAAACGCAATGCGATTCTCCGTTGCTGTCAGCTCTTCTTGAAGCGCGAGCATATTCTGATTGGCTTTCAAGTCAGGGTAGTTTTCAGCAACGGCGAAAAGTTGCCTCAGCGCGCCGCTCAGCATCGTCTCGGCTTGAGCTACTTCTTGCACCGAGCCATTCGATATATTGACTGCTTGCTGTCGAGCTTTGGTCACGTTTTCTAAGACCGTTGCTTCGTGCTTCATGTAGCCTTTGCAAGTCTCGATCAAGTTCGGAATCAAGTCGTGGCGACGCTTGAGTTGCACATCAATTTGCGACCAAGCGTTATCTACGCGATTGCGCCCGGCGACCAGCCCGTTGTAAATGCCGATTGCAATCAAGACAAGTAAGACGAGAACTCCTAATACGATGAGTGTGGTGGTCATAGTGCTGTGATTATAACACAGGCCATAGGCTGCGGGACAAATTTCTATTGTCTTACTATGAAGGCATATAATTCGCGTCGGCCAGCGGCGTAGGCTTTTACGGCCAAATAAACTCCATTGGGCAGGGCGTCGTGAGCCTGTTGTAGTGTGTCTTCATCGTAAAAAATTTGCAACAATTTTCCAGCCAGAGAATAAATCATCACGCTGTTGTGTCGCAGAGCAAACGCCGATTCCGGTTTTTTCCCAAAACGAAGCGAATCGATGTTTTGCTGTTCCAGTTTGATGTCGCGGGTTACGATGCGAAAAGGTTTTTTTGCAAAGGACGCAAAGTGCGTCTCGCTGCCGGGAGAGATGTCACAAATTCTGTCAGCAACATCTAGGCCAGGGCCTGATTTGGAACCCCAAAAATTATTGATCGCGTTGACAAGATTTGCTGAATTGTTAATGACTCCACAATGAGTGAAGGTGACTCCTCCTAGGTTTTCGCTGACGTCGTTATTCCCGAAGAGATTGCTACGATTGATTTTGATGTTGAGAGCATCGTTATCTATAAAAATGCCAGAAAGTCGGTTGCCCAAGGCTCCGACTGTGTTTAACGTGTGCTTAGCACCGTGCAGCCAGAAGCCGCGGCCCATGTTGGCGCTGGCGATGTTGTTGCGCAAAACAGAGCTTGTTCCGGAGAAGTCAAATCCTGAAGTTTGATTTCGATTGGCTACATTGCCAACTAAAAGATGTCGATCTCCTGAAAACCTAAACCCCAATTTATTTTTTATGGCCAGATTATTTTTGAGCGCGTGATCGTTCCCTGAAAATTCGAAGCCCGACTCTGCGTTGGTGCTGGCGATGTTGTCTGAAATCGTGTGGCGACTGCCCGCGAAGAGAAATCCGTGAGCTCCGTTGCCAATTGAAATATTGTTTATCACTTGAACTCGTTCTAGTTCGGCATCGGCGATGACCAACCCAGATCGCTTCGCGCCGGTAAGCGTGAAGCCCAGTTTTGTAATTTTCCCGAAAACGACACGACTGGCTTCGATGCTAACCACATTCAGGTCGGCCTCGCCCGCATCGAGCACTGTTACTTCCGCGCCGTCGCTGGATTCAAGGCTCAGTGGTTTATTCACTTTGATCATGCAAAAACAGCCACTGCCCACTTCGGCTGCTTCTTCTCCCATATCGGTGAAATCGCCATCGTCGTTCAGGTCGCCATAGCGCCCCGGCCCGACAACGATACGATCGCCATTGCTCGCGAGTGAAATCGCTCGGCTGATCGAGCGGCAGGGCTGATCAATCTTGATGCAATTAGAAGTTTCGATGCCCCAGTTTGAGACATAGAGCACTTTACTATAGGCACTGTCGGCACAGAACCAAGAGAGAAAAAATACCAGAACTGTGAAGAATAAATTCGAGTACGTATTTATTTTTCGCATGATGAAAAAACCTCCAAAAAAGAAGCCGGGGCAGAACAAGATATGTCAAATTTTCTGAGCCCCATTGCACTTCATTGAAATGTATTATATGCAATCAACATTTGATAGAACACTCTTGAGTACTGAAAAATTGAGTTAACAGAATAATATCGTTGAATGGGTTAAAATGAATAATATATGGCAATTATGACAAATTTGCCAGAAGAGGCGTTACAAAAAGACTTGGATGTATTGAGGCGGCATGATGTCGTTCGTGCTGCGATCTTTGGGTCATTCGCCAGAGGGACATCCAGAGAGGATAGCGACTTAGATCGTTGTCACGTACCGGGGGCTGCATCCGCGCCTGCGCGAGCAAATGGCCATTCAATGAAAGACAAAGGTACGCGTATCTTTATAGAACATATTTTAGAAAGTATCAATCTCATAAAGGGATACACAAAAGATGTGTCAAGAGAAGATTTCCTTTCGTCACTTCAAATTCAGGATGCTGTGATTCGACGACTCGAAATTATCGGGGAAGCGGTGAAAAATATTCCAGCTGAATTCGATGGCTGGTATGAGAGATGTACTTATTCATGAGTACTTTAGTGTTGAGTTGGAGTTGACATGGAATGTAGTGGCACGAGATTTACCGGGGTTAGAAAAAAGGCTTCAAGAAATTTTGAGCGGAATTTAACTTGCCTTGAAAATTCTGTAATTTTTCTATACCGCTAAGAAAAGCTATAATGAATCCGCTAGATAGATAGGCGTTTAGATGTTTAAATAATTCCAAAAAGGGGTGGGAATTATGATTGTTCTCCACGATAGTCCAAGTGCTGATCCTTCTCACGTTCAAGCTATTGCCGATATAAATGAGGGTTTTGCTCTATATGATTATGTGCGTATTGAGCAATCAGATGAAAATGCTTGGATTGGGCATATAGTTCAGCCAAACTTGAATTTTTCGACTGTTGGTGACAGGCTGGATCCTACTATTCTTCATGGCCTCAAATTAATGCAAGAACACCAGGGCATACAATCTGTAGAATTTGTGCAAGTCTTTGACATATTAATTTTGGGACAATACAATGGGCGCCAAATGTTAACCCCACGCTTAAGACCGTTGCCAGGGGCTGTAGTACATAGGTTGAGCGCCGAAGATACACTCAGAGTAATTGAGATACCTGACGTACATTATGAAGGTGGCACATCGAATGTTATCGGTGAACTGCTTAATGCCGACAATGTTCCTCTCTGCATTGACAAAAGAAAATTCAATTATCATATCATGATTGCTGGTGGCACTGGATCAGGTAAATCAAATGTGGCTGCTAATTTGGTAGATCAAGCTTTAAAATACAAAAAATGCGTTCTATTGCATGATGCTACTGATCGTTGCATCTCTAGCTTAACTTTTCAAGGTGCGAATCCCGCATGAATACAGCCTTTTGCAGCGCAAGAGAGTTTAGCGATTTATGCAATGCTCAGTAAACCAGATTACCGCTTTATACGGAAAGAAAATACAGATTCAAAAGTTGAAGAAATTTGGAAGAGATTTGAAAAATATGGTTTAAAACCACATAAAGTTAATGAAGTAATCCGTATAGGCTTCTATAGGTAAATGTGATCCGAATAATGTGCGATCAGTTGTAGGCTTACATGCATCAGATTTTAGGCCAGAAATGCTTGCCGGCTACTTCTTCTCCGGACCAACTGAGCAGTTACAATTTGAAGGATTTGCTAGTGCTGCAGAAACACTCGATGAGCGAAAAAGAAATCGAGACATACAAAACTATTCACTAGATGACATCTTAAATGTTGTACAACAGCGGATGGATCTCCACTTCCCTGATCCTCACTTGCAAATTAACGATATGACAGGACGCGCAATACTACGAAAGGTTAAGAATCGCCGTCGAGGAATGCCTTGGCTCGATGCCATCGGTCGTCCTTCTGGAAGACAAGCATCCAATGCTCTCCAACGTTCTCAACTTGATCTTGGGAATGCTCAAGAACGTACTATAGCAGCGTTTGATCTTGGGATGTATGTTGAGAGAAGACGACTTCTTGTAATTGACTATTCTCAAATGGATGAACACTCTTACGCTCTCATCCTTTCGTACTTCTTGCGCATTTGCCACCAATATCGCCAAAGGCACAATGAAATTGGGATCGTGCAGCTAGTAGACGAAGCACATCGGATATTTGACAATGAATCACGTCATAGCGCAACTCTAGTACGTTCATTCGAGCGTGTTATGCGTGAGGGCCGTTCTGTTGATCATTCTCAGGACTTTCGCTTGAGACAACTGCAGGGTAAGATGCGGCTATGATTACCAAGCTGCAGTACGTCGAATTTCTCATCAGCACGATGGCCAACTTCAC
>Ga0247727_10019832_pt1 | contig 10367 bp, 12 predicted proteins | sample WisWelCaveWW1625_FD_202498 | JGI IMG/M metagenome (GOLD analysis project Ga0247727, IMG submission 202498) | Biofilm microbial communities from Wishing Well Cave, Virginia, United States - WW16-25 | ecosystem: Environmental > Aquatic > Deep subsurface > Groundwater > Cave microbial mat | place... | reverse complement strand
GAAGCTCGTCATCGACCGGATGAGCGTGCCTTATCTGTCAAAGGCGACGATCGACTTCGTCGATACTCTCGAGCAGTCGGGCTTCACGATCGACAACCCGGCCGCTCAGGGCGGCTGCGCTTGCGGTCACAGCTTCCATTGAGCTTCGCTTGACGGCTCGCGGTTCGAGCGACCGTCCCACCGAGCGGGCCCTGCTCGGCTCGGCGCTCATGGTCAAGCGAAAATGACGACCCTCGCCGTGATCGGGCTCGGCGCGATGGGGAGTCGTATCGCGCGTAGGCTCCTTGAGGCTGGCCACGACATCGTCGTATGGAACAGGTCACCCGGGCCGATGGGCCCGCTGATCGATCTCGGAGCCAGGCCCGCCGCCACGCCTGCCGAGGCCACCGCTGCGGCCGAGGGGGTCCTCACGATGGTCTCCGATCCATCGGCGCTCCGCGATGTGACCGAGGGACCGGTGGGGGTCGCTTGCGCTGCCGATGCTTCCACGACCGTCATACAGATGTCGACGGTGCAACCGGAGGCGGTGGCGCGACTCGGGTCCGTGCTGCCTGCCTCGGCCGGTCTGCTCGACGCGCCCGTGCTGGGCAGCTTGTCGGAAGCCGGATCGGGCGCACTCAGGATCTTCGTCGGAGGTGCGGAGCCGCTGGTCGCTCGCTGGGCACCGGCGCTGTCCGCGCTAGGAACCGTCGTGCCTGTCGGCCCGCTCGGCGCCGGCACGGCAGCGAAGCTCGTGGCCAACTCCACCCTCCTGGTTGTCCTGGGCCAACTGGCCGAAGCCCTGTCCCTCGCGCAAGCGTTGGGTCTGCCCCGGGATGTGGCCTTCGACGTGTTCTCAGCCACGCCGCTGGCTGCCCAGGCGGAGCGACGTCGGCGCGCGGTGGAGACGGGCGAGTACCCTCTGCATTTCTCCCTTGCGCTCGCCCGCAAGGACGCCAACATGATCCTCGACGCCGCCGCGGCGGCAGGAGCCGATGTTCGGCTCGCGTCTGCGGTCAGGACGTGGTTCGCCGACGCCGACGACGCCGGGTGGGGTGAGCGGGACTACTCGTCCATCCTCGCGTACATGCTCGGATCTGGCTGAGCCGGCGCCCGGGTCGTGCACTACCCGAGATCGGTCACGTGACCGGGCTATGCGGCCGCGTCGATCCCCGCGAGGACCCCTTCGGTGAGTTCCTTGAGTTCTGCGTCGCCGACGATGAGCGGTGGGGATACCGCGATCGCGCCGCCGACGAGCGGTCGAACGAACACCCCTGCCTCACGACACGCAGCTCCGACCTTCGCGGGCAGCTTCGGATCGGCATCCACCGACCCCTGATCCAGCTGCACGGCTGCTAACACCCCCGTGCCGCTCCGCACCTCGGCAACGAGCTGGTGCTCGGCGAGCGGCGCCATCGCCTCGGCCAGGTCCTTCTCGAGTTGCAGCGCCCGGCCGCAGAGGTCCTCGCGTTGCATGATGTCGAGGTTGGCGAGCGCCGCGGCCGCGACCGTCGCGTGACCGCTGTAGGTGTAGCCGTGGCGCCACATGCCCGCGCCGTCGGCCCAGAACGGTTCGACGATCCACGGCGCCGCGATCACCGCCCCCATCGGCAGGTAGCCGCTGGTGATGCCCTTGGCGCACGTGACGATATCGGGCTCCAACCCGAACCGGCCGCTCGCGAACCAGTCGCCGCAACGACCGAACCCTGTGATCACCTCGTCGGCCACGAACAGCACGCCGGTGTCGCGGCAGACCTGCCGCGCCGCAGGCAGGTATCCCTCGGGCGGCGGGTAGACGCCGCCTGCACCGATCACCGGCTCGCAGAAGAACGCCGCCACGCGCGCCGGCCCCAGCTCGTCGATGGCCGTCCGGAGCGCGCCTGCGTCGTCCCAGGGCACCTCCGCGACATCCTCGATCAGCTCGCCGTGGCCGGCCGCGTTCGCTGGGATGCCGGCGAGCGAAGTGCCCGCGGTGTGCATGCCGTGGTACGCCTTCTCCCGACGGATCAGGACGGTCCGCTCGGGTTCTCCGCGCAGCTGCCAGTACCGTCGGGTCATCTTCGTCGCGGTGTCGATGGAGTCCGATCCGCCGCTCGTGAGGAACACCTTGGAGCCCGCCACCGGCGCCATGGCGGCCACTTTGTCGCAGAGCTCGAGCGCCGGTCGGTTCGCGAGGTCCGCGAACGTCGAGTAGGTGGGAAGCGTCTGCATCTGCTGAGCGACCGCGTCCGCGATCTCCCGGCGCCCCCACCCGACGTTGCAGTACCAGAGCGAGGCGGTCGCGTCGAGGTACCGCTTGCCGTCGGCATCCCACAGGTAGGCGCCCTCTGCTCGCTCCAGCACGAGCTCGCTCTTCGATACGGTCGCCATGTCCGCGAACGGGTGCCAGTAGTTCGTCATAACGGGTCACGCTACCAGCGAGATCCGCCGCGACGTGGTCAACCGCCGATGTCCGGTGCACGGATATCCACCGGAGCCCCGTAGTCGTGATAGCGCTGATCCATGAAATGCCCGGGTGCCCGCATCTCGGCCCGGAGTACCAGGCCCCGGGCGTCGATCCATTGCTTGAACCAGACCGGAAGCTGCTCGTCACCGCCGAAGAAGCTGACGATACTGGTCGGGGTGCCGTCGATGCGCTCACGGCCGATGATCCGCGACCCGACGAACGGCTGGAACGATTCCCAGATATAGACGGGCAGGGTTGGGACCCCCCCCGTCTGCGCCTCCCACGAGCCACCGGGGAGCTGGCGTAGGTACCTGGTGTCGCCGAGGAACACGATGTCCGACCCGGTTCCATCGGGCGATCGGTTCCGTATGTCCATCGCATCCGGCGCGCGGAACAGGTACTGGGAGCGGACCCCAGCCCGTCCGCTATCGAGCTGCTCCTCCAAGCGGAACGAATCGACGGCCTCCATCGCGGCCGACATACGCCCGAGCGCGTCGTCCGCGGGGGGTGACGAGGGGTCGGGCACCCGGAAACCGGCCACGCCGCCGCCCGGGCCCTGCACGGACACCCGGACGATCTCACCCCCCTCCAGGCTCGCCCCGGCACTCCTGCAAGTCACGCCACATTGGGCGACCGGTAGGTTGCTCCCGTTCAGCTCGACCGTGACGACCCGGGCGGCGGTGTCGTCGGGTCCTTCGAGACCCAAGACATAGATGAGCAGCTGATCCTCGGAGGGTCGCAGCGTCAGTCCGACCAGGAACTCACCCGCGTTCGAGCCAAGCGAGAGCTCACCCTGGGGATCGCTCGCACCTCCTCACGCTCGGTCCGGCCGCCCTCCGCCTCGGCCAGCCGCGCGGGGGGCAGGGGGAACGCGGCCATGAGGGCTGCTGCGCCCAGGACGAACAGCCCGATCGTCGATTCGAGTCCAGGTCGGATGACGATCCTGCGCCACGCAAGCACCGAGAGCTGCACCATCAGCAGCACCAAGCCGATCTTGACGAGCAAGACCGTTCCGTAAGGAGTGCCGAACAGCCCGTCGAAGCCGCCCGTCTCCTGCACGCCGCGAAGAACGCCCGTGGCGGCGGTCACGACGAAGGCAGGCAGCGCCACTCGCGTGAAGCGAGCCAGGAGCTCCAGGCCACGGCTCTCTCGCCAGCCCGCCGGCGGTCGCTGCACACCGAGGGCCAGGATGCCCCCTGCCCACAGGCCCGCGGACACGAGGTGCAGGGCCTCGACGCCGATACCCCACCACCGCGGCTGGACGGCCGCAGCGTGGCCGGCCGCTCCGAGGGCGACCAGGGCTGCGCCGGCGAACACTGCGGTCCATCGGGAACGCCGGCCGGCCAGGACCGCCGCGAGCAACTCCAGTCCCGGACGCACCAGCCGGAGGAGCCCGGTCGCCCCGGTGGTCAGGTAGGTGACGACCAGGTCGAGGCTCGGGGTCGGTGCAGCGATGAGGGCCTCGCCAGCAATGACCAGCGTGCCCGCGAGCGCTGCGACGACGAGCGCCTTCGCCGACCCCCCGCGAACCCACTCGATGGCAGGGGGGCGCCGGGCGAGCCGCCCGAGCAGCAACAAGCCGAGCGCCATCAGGAGCGCGGCGTCCTCGATCACACGCGCGATCGAGACCATCACGTCACCGGTTCGCGGGCTCCCAGTGGTCTCCCCGCTCGCCCCCGGTCCCGGTGCCACGCCGACACCGAAGGCGAACGTTCCGGTGAGCGTGTGGCCGTCCACGATGCTCACGGTGGTCCAAGAAACCTCGTAGATGCCCTGGACGTTCGTCGAGAGCGCCACGGTGATCTGCATGTCATCCGTCAGCTCTCCGGCCGAGGTGACGCCGTCGGGTGAGGTGACGCTCGCGCGCGAGAGCTCTTGGTTGAGCGGTTCGCTGAAATCAACGACGACCAGGCCGGGAGCGGTGCTGAGCGTGCTCCCAGGCTCGGGGGTCCCCGACACGAACCCCGCGTGGGCGGCCGCAGGGGGCGCCACCAAGGAGACCCATGCGAGGGCGAACGTGGCGGCGCAGGCCAGGCGCCGCAGCCTGCTCATATGGGGGGCCAGCCGGCCCTAGAGAACAACCGGAGCACCGGGGTGAACAGACGGGTCCACTGCCCCGTGATCATCAGCACGCCCATCGTGATCAGCACCGCGCCGCCCGCGATCTCGATGCCCCGGGAACGGCGTCGCAGCCAATCGAACGGGCGGCTCGCCCCCGTGTAGCCGTAGGCGAGCAGCAAGAAGGGCACGCCGAGGCCGAGCGAGTACACGAACAGCAGCGACGCGCCGCGGACCAGGCTCTGTGTCGTCGCAGCCGCCGTCAGGATGCTCCCGAGCACCGGACCGATGCACGGCGCCCATCCGACCGCGAACGCGGCCCCGAGCGGGAACGCTCCGGCCGGCCCAGGCCGGAGCCGGTGGAGTTCGAAGCGGGCCTCTCGGTACAACAGAGGGATCCGAAGGATGCCCATCGTCGCGAGGCCCATGACGACGACGAACACTCCAGCGACCTGTGTCAGGATCGCGCGATTGCGGAGGACCCAGGCGCCCAGCAACGAGGCGCCGGCGCCGAGCACGGTGAAAACCGCGACGAACCCCGCCACGAACAGGGCGGCCGCAAAGAGCACCCGGGTACGTGTTCGAACGATCGTGCCGGCGGACGCGCCGGAGACGCCCCCGACGTACGAGACGTAGCCCGGCATCAGTGGGAGGCAGCAGGGCGAGGTGAACGAGATCAGGCCCGCCACGAACGCGAGCGCGAACGGTCCCACCAGGTTCACGGCGCGGCTCCGAGCATCTCGTCGAGGATCGCGCGCAGCGCTCGCTCGTCCGCATAGCCGATGAGCCGATAGGCGAGCTGGCCGGTCGAGTCGATCACGAACGTCGTCGGCATCGCGATGATGCCGTAGCTGCCGGCCAGCTCGCCGCTCGGGTCTGAGGCCGAGGGGAACGTGAGGCCGTTCTCTTCAACGAACGACCCCGCGGATGCGTGATCGTCGCGCTCGTTGACCCCGAGGAACTGAACGCCACGTGAGCGGTAGCGCTCCCACACGGCTTGGAGCCCGGGCGCCTCCTGCCAACACGGCGCGCACCAGGAGGCCCAGAAGTTCAACACGACGATCTTCCCGCGATAGCTTGCGAGCGACACGGTTCCTTGGCCGTTGAGCGATGGGAGTTCGAACGCGGGCGCCGCCCCCTCCTCGGGGACCGCCTCGGCCCGGTAGTCCGCCACCGCGATCCCCGTCGCGCTGGCCGCGTCTCGTCGATCGAGCTCTCATAAGGCGAGCGCAACCACGATGGTGACCGAACCCAGGACGAGCATCCAGACGGCGATGCGCCGCAACCGCCGGACCGTCATGTCGCCCGGGCGGGGTTCCCGCTCGTCCATAGCGCTAAACTACTACGCACGATAGTATCGATCGTCGAGACGCACTCCACAGGAGGTCGAAGGTCATGGGCAAGATGCTCCGCATGTGCTTGAACTGGAAGGTCATCGCGGCGCTCGCGGGGGTGGGAGCGCTCGTGTGGCTCGTTGCACCGAACCTGCTGGCGGCCGCCGTGCCGCTCTTGGTCGTGGCGATCTGCCCGCTGTCCATGGTCCTGATGATGGGCGCGATGTCACGTCGCCCTTCATCTATCGAGACCGATGGGACCGTTCGCGAGGGCCCCGATCGCCTCGGTGCCCTCGTGCAGGAACGCGAGGAGATCGACAGGCAGATCGCGCAGCTGAAGCTCTCGCCCAAGCCTAGCGTCGTGGACGACGCACCGAAGAGCTTGGACGAGCGCTGAGCCCGTCCTTGGCCGCTGCCCCGGAGCGAGCAGGTGGGTGAAGGGATCTTCTTCGGCGGTTCGGTTGTGGCGGCCGTCATCGCCGGGATGCTGGCCCTGTTCGCGCCCTGCTGCATCTCGGTGATGTTGCCCGCGTACTTCGCCGGGTCGTTCCAGAATCGCCGCGCGCTGGTCGCTATGACGTTCGTCTTCGCCGCCGGGATCGCCACGATCATCCTCCCGATCGCCCTTGGGGCGCAGGCGATCCGTCGATTGGTCATCGGTGAGCACGGCGCGATCTACCTGATCGGAGGGCTGCTGCTCTTGGGGCTCGGCGTGTACACGCTGCTCGGGGGTCGCATCCACATCCCGATGCCGGGACGGCGCTCGGGCGGGAGCGCCGGCCCGCTCGGCGTGTACTCACTCGGCGTGTTCTCGGGCATCGCAAGCTCGTGCTGCGCCCCAGTGCTCGCAGGCGTGATCGCGCTCTCCGGCGTCGCCTCGTCGTTCCTGATCGCGCTGGGGCTCGGCCTGGCCTACGTGTTCGGGATGGTGGTGCCACTGTTCGCGATATCGCTCCTGTGGGAGCGGAGGGATTGGTCGCAGAGCAGGCTGTTCCGGCCGCGGTCGTTCACGTATCGGCTCGGTCCCCTCGCCCGCACGATCTCGGGAACGGCTCTTGCGAGCGGCGCGCTCCTCGTCCTCATGGGGCTGTGGACGCTGTGGGCGGCCGCGCGGGGGTCAACGATGGCCTCCACGTCGGGCTGGACGGCTCGGGTCGGCGCTTGGCTCCAGCACATCGGCAGCGTGGTCACCGACGCGTTGTCGTGGGTGCCGTGGTGGGCCGCCGTGCTGGCGGTCGCGCTGTCGATCGTGCTGCTCGCTCGTAGGGCCTTCGGGCGAGCCCGGCTGAAGGGTTCCCTCAGGGACAGCTCCGATGCCCACCCGACCCGGTCCGCTGAGGAACCGATCGAGGAGGATCTCTTTGAGCGCGAAGACGCGTAAGCCGAAGGTCTCTGCGAAGCCACGGAGCCGATCGGGCCGGACCCGCTCCAGGCCAGGGCGACCGGGGCCCCATCGGCGTGGTTCCTCCTCCCGCGTGGGGTTCGGCGTCGCGCTCGCGGTGGCCGCCACGGTCGTCGCGGCCGCCTTCCTGTGGGACGGCTCTCGCGAGCAGACGCAGGGAGGTGGGGACTACGCGTTCGTGGTCGGCAGCCCCGGTCCCGGAGAGCCCGCTCCCGACCTGGCCCTCCCCGCCACCGACGGCAGCACGTTCGATCTCGCGTCGTTCCGGGGGGAGACCGTGCTCTTGTACTTCCAGGAGGGGCTCATGTGCCAGCCCTGCTGGGATCAGCTCACGGAGATCGAGGCGCGGTTCTCCGACCTTTCCGCGCTAGGCGTCGATCGGATCGCCACGATCACCACGGATTCCCTCGATCTATTGGCTCAGAAGGCGGCCGACGAGGGGCTCACGACGCCGGTCCTGGCCGACCGCGATCTAGCGGTATCCGACTCCTACTCGACCACCAGCTTCGGGATGATGGGCGACGGGTTCAACGGTCATTCCTTCATCCTCGTCGGTGCCGACGGCACGATCCTGTGGCGGGCCGACTACGGCGGCCCACCCGACCACACGATGTACCTTCCCGTGTCGAGCTTGCTGGAGGACATGCGCCGAGGTCTGGAAGCGAGCGGATGACGATCGAGGTCATGCTGCTCACGCGGCGCGAGTGTCTCTTCTGCCACGACGCCGAGCTGATCCTCGATCGGCTCGTAGGGGAGTTCAACCTCCGCGTGAGGTCTGTGGACATCGACTTGGATGTGGGAAGGCGTCTGGCGGCTCAGGGTGGATTCCTGTTCCCCCCGGGGATCCTCGTCGACGGTGAGGCCTTCTCCTACGGACGGCCCTCGGAGAAGAAGCTGCGCCGTGAGCTCGCGCGGCGCGCCCTCCAACAGCCCGACTCGCTCGCCGCCGGGTGACCCCGAACAGGAGCTCAGTCCTTCGACAGGACGATCGCGCCCGTTACGCCCAGGACCATCGCCATCGGGTAGCCAGCCACGAGATCCATCACGCCCTGTTTGGCGAAGCCCCACACACCGAGGTGGGTGAGCAGATGAGAGACGCCGACCACGACCGCGAGCCAGAGAGGCCCCAACCGAGGGCACGCCGCCGTCGGTACTGACCGAACGTAAGTGTCGGACGTTCCGAGGCCGCTCGTTGTGCACCCTGGGTGGCGCGGGCGCGTGCGGATGGCTTCCGCGCCTGGCGTTTCCGCGACTTCGGCACTCGGCTGACTCCTAGATTGTCTACGACGTGGCGTAGTTTACCTCGACTCCGACACGACGTAGGAGCCTGGGCGCGCGACGACTCCGACGCGACATGGCTACGGCGCCCCAAGGAGATCGTCGCGTGCTTCGAAGGAAGAGAGGAGCTGCCGGCATGGATCAGACCTCCAGATGCGGGATGGCTCTCGGTGGCGGGGCGGGTACTGCTAGCCGTGGCCAGCGGCGCCGCCCTCGCCCTCGCCTTCCCGCCGTTCGACCTAGTCCCGTTGGCCTTCCTCGGCGTCGCGGGGCTCTTGGTGGCGTTGCGGGACGTCCGGGCGTACCTGCGACTCATCCTGGGCTTCCTGTTCGGCATGGCCTTCTTCGGTCTTCTCCTGATGTGGGTCCGTCGCGCAGGCCTGCACGGCTACGTTTCGCTCGTCGCGGCAGAGTCGCTCTTTCCTGCATCGTTCGCATGGGCTGTTGGCCCGACCTTGGGACGGCGACCGCTCAGATCCTCCATCGGAGCTTCGGCCCTCTGGGTCCTCGTCATGGAGGGGGCGCGGACCTGGGTCCCCTTCGGGGGGTTCCCGTGGGGTTCGATAGGCGGGCCGTTCGTAGGCACCTCGCTCGCTGTCGTGGCGCCACTCGGCGGGGGGATCGCGGTCGCATGGCTCGCTGCATACATCTCGGCCGTCGCTGCGTCCGCGCGCGTCGGAGAGCTCCGGTGGTCGGCCTTGGCGGCACTGGGGGCCCTGGTAGCCGTCGGGCTCGGCCTGCCGTTCCTCTCCGGGATATCCCGCGGGGAGGAGCTACGCGTGGTGATCGTGCAGGGGAACGTCCCACTGCCCCCGGCGCCGGCTTCCCCGGAGAGGACGGCCGAGGTTCTCGCCGACCACGCCGTCTGACCCCGGACGATCGCCCCCGGCTCGGTCGACCTTGTCGTGTGGCCCGAGGGGGTTGTGGACCTCGAGGGGCCGCGCCCGAGCCCTGGCGAAGCGGCCCCTTCCCCGCTCGCCGAGGCTGCGCGTCGGGCGGACGCGTGGTTGCTCGTTGGCGTCGTGTCCGACGCGGGCCCGGGGAGGTTCCTCAACTCCGCGCTCACGATCACCCCTTCCGGCGCGGTCGCCGGTGTCTACGACAAGCAGCGGCCCGTTCCCTTCGGCGAGTACGTCCCAGGCCGAAGAGTCCTCGGCTTCGTGAGCGCCCTAGAGGCCGTGCCCAAGGACATGGCCCCCGGTCCCGGCCCTCGGCTCTTGCCGGTGCCCGGCGGGGCGGTGGGAACACCGATCTCCTACGAGGTGGCCTTCTCCCGGATCGTGCAGCCCTTCGCGGCCCTTGGCGCGCGGGCGATCGTCGTTCCCACGAACACGTCGAGCTTCGGGCCGCGCGCCGCCACGGCGGAGCAGCAGCTGCAGTCGACGCGGATGCGAGCCCTCGAGCTCGGCTCGTGGGTCGTGCAGTCCGCACCGTCCGCCATCTCGGCCATCGTCGATCCGAGAGGTCGTGTCGTCGCCAGGACGGACCTCTACGAGTCCGTGGTGCTGTTCGGTGAGATAAGGCTCGCCGCGCTGACCACGCCGTTCGCCTGGTGGGGCGAAGGCCCGGTCATCCTCCTCGCGGCCATCGCCTACCTCTGGGTGGTCGTCCCGGCCCTCGGGTCGCCGTGGACGCGAAGCCGGCTGCCTCGATGCGATAGGGTACGCACCCGCTTGCCCAGAAGTTGAGCTCCTTCTGGAGTGCCAGAGAGGGGTCCTCGGTCATCCGTCTCACTCGATGGGGCAGTTCGGGCAGCAGGGCTCGTACGGGTTCCTTTCGTCCACGTCATCCTCCTTCCCACACGTGTAGAGCTGAACTCTGGGCGCTTTCAAGAGATCGTCGGGATCTTCGGTTCATGCTGACCCACTCC
>Ga0247727_10019831_pt1 | contig 10367 bp, 9 predicted proteins | sample WisWelCaveWW1625_FD_202498 | JGI IMG/M metagenome (GOLD analysis project Ga0247727, IMG submission 202498) | Biofilm microbial communities from Wishing Well Cave, Virginia, United States - WW16-25 | ecosystem: Environmental > Aquatic > Deep subsurface > Groundwater > Cave microbial mat | place... | reverse complement strand
GGCAGCCCGACAAGCTGTCCTAGGCGTCGCCCGGTGCAAGAAAGATGCACGCCGGTAAATATGGGGAATCGACCCCATTGCGACAACGGGAAGGGGGAGGCGGAAGTCCTCCCTCTTACCCGCTCAACTACATGAAGTGTCATTAGCAACGAGGAGGAATTTTGTTATGCGTGTGGTGCTCGAAGTTACTACGAAGAATTTTCATGATTCTGTAATTCATCAAGCAACAATAACACCCCCCTTAATCCCCCCTCAAGGGGGGACTTCTGACAATTCCCCCCTTAAGGGGGGCCAGGGGGGTGTCGTTTTTAAAACCCTCATCTCATTTCTATTCTGCCCTCTCTTTTTCCTCTCCTGCACTAAAACCGATTCATCAAAAAAAGAAACGACCATCGCGGTCATTCCCAAAGGCACGACGCACGTGTTTTGGCAATCCGTGCACGCGGGCGCGGTGAAAGCTTCGCGCGAGTTGAGTGTGTCGATCATTTGGGTTGGGCCGGAGAAGGAAGATGATCGTCAGCAGCAAATCGCGCTCATCGACAATCAAGTCATCAATGCGGTCTCGGGCATCGTGGTTGCGCCGTTGGATGCGACCGCGTTGCGGCGCCCGATTGAAGCGGCCTCGCGGCAAAACGTGCCCGTGGTGATTTTCGATTCCGCACTCGAAAACTCCGATGACATTACCGTGAGTTTTGTGGCGACGGATAACCTCGAAGGTGGGCGCATTGCGGGCCGCAATCTCGTGGCGATGTTGAACGGCAAAGGCAAAGTGATCTTGCTACGCTATGCCGAAGGCTCGGCCAGCACGGAAGCGCGTGAGGATGGTTTTCTCGAAGTGATTAAAACGTTTCCCGATATCCAAGTTGTGAGCGACGAGCAATACGCGGGCGCGACGACTGCTTCGGCGCAACAAGCGAGCGAGAATCTCATTCTGCGTTTCAAAGATGCGCAAGGCAAGCTCGCGGTCGATGGCATCTTCACGCCGAACGAGTCTGCGACCTATGGCATGTTGCAAGCGCTGCGTCGCAGCCAACTCGCGGGACAGGTCAAATTCGTCGGCTTCGATGCGAGCGAACCGTTGCTCGAAGGCTTGCAACAAAGCGAGATTCACGGCCTCGTGGTGCAGAACCCTTTCAAGATGGGCTATCTCGGCGTGAAGACGCTCGTGCAACACCTGCGCGGTGAGGCGGTCGAGAAACGCATCGACACCGGCGTCGCGTTCGTCACGTTGGGGAATTTAAACTCGCCGGAGATGCAGGAAGTGATCAGGCCGGATTTAAAGCAATGGCTGGAGTAGCTATCTGTTGATGAAGCCTTAGCAAGAAGAAAATCTCAATTTCTGACACGAAGGGTAATTCTGAAGTTTGAAAGACTATTTTTCTCTAACACCGATCGACCTCCAGAACATTGGATGAACATAGATAAGGGTGTCATTGGAGACTTCGTGCATTGAAATACCTCTTTCAATGTGAGCCCAAGATGTTTTCTCAAATGTTGTGAATTTCAACCCGATGAGGCCGACTAAGTAGAATACACGTAACATTTCCTTTCGAAAATCTACTAAACTCAATGTGCAATCAACCACCTGGTTAGCACATAGAGCGAGAGAGTCGTGTTCGGAAAATCCCTTGATTACAAGCTCAAGACATAGTTCACTGCAATCATCTAGACTGATCTCATCAACCTTGAAAGTTTTGCATCGCTTTTCTAAAATGGCTACAAATCTCTTCAAGTTTGGATAGTCATCATACCATTCATGCTCCAATGCAGCCAGCCGTTTACGAGAGTATTCCGCTTCAGCGGTCTTTATGATTTCTGTGGAAAATAGAGGGTGATTTACCGCTTCTCTGATGCATTCATTAAAGAAACTAATTATTTCTCGCGGCCGTTTTATCGTTCTATCAAGAATATACTCTATAGTCTTCTGACTGGATACTTTCTCGGGAAGGATATCTATGTGAGCCACTTGTGCATTATTGTGACGAGTCAAGATCAGATGTTTGATGCGAGAGTCGATGAGTTCAATCAGCCGCTTATCTGTCCATTCAACGTGAAGATACAGCGATTCATACTTCTCCTCTTGAAATCCAGAGTCGCGGGTAAGCTGCAAAACTCGATTGAAAAGATCTATCCGTAGTGCAACAACAATCTTTGCGTGTCGGACTTTTCGAAAATCCCTCACTGTTTCAATAAGTGCACGGATCAGCCTATACCTGAGTTTGTCCTCGACCCAGTTTTCATCCAATCTGTCAATAGTGATGTAGTATTTTTTCTGAGGATCTTTTAACACATTGTCAATTAGATCGATGATTTGTGATAATTCTTGGATTTGCACTTTGTTAACTATTTGTTGGGCTCTATGGATGATTTCCCCTCGCTGTTCTTCTGAAATTTTGTGAACATTTTGTTCTTCAAGAGAAATATACGGGATGCGTGTTTTAATTGACTCCGTCAGATCAGCTTCTAACTTTGTTGTTAGTTCCTTGATCCTATAGTCTGTCTCTTCCCAAAATGATTTGCCCCAATCTTCAAGATATGCAAGCGCTTTTTTGTGCTTTTGATCTCGAAATAGATTGCTGACCATAGAAAAAAAAGAGACCTTCGATGATTCGTTGCAAATCTTGAAATGATATTTCAATAGCTCAACGGTGAAGACATGACGCCATAACAACTTGAAGAATATGTCTAACTTTACTCCTAATTGCTGAAGGAAATTCAGGATTGTCGAATTTGAAATGTATCCAAGTGCCAGGCTTTCAGGAGGAATGGATATTGTTCTTTCTTCGATTTCCGAAAGGCGGGTTAGCAGAGCAGTCTTGCCAACCCCAGTTCTACCGAGGATGATTCTGCGTGGATCGCTGCAATCACGAAGAGTTTGTAAATCACCAGTGTCAACAAAGCATTCATTCAGAAATTTTGAATCTTCCCCCCCCATCGGCACTACCAATATTGTCCAAACGTTGAAAAAGGAAGTCTTCAGGCAATGGCATATCTTCTTTCCAATTTGAATGATTTCGCATATCGCTGGCTTTGTGATAACGATAGTTGAACTATTCTCTTAATATCTACTAGCAAATGGTACAAGGTGCGGTAAGGTTTTTATGCAAAGCCGTCTTAACATGTACAACATCCACAAACGCTTTAGCGTGCCTGCGGCGTTGGCACAAGGCGATTTTAAAATCATAGAGGGAGAGACGTGTATGCGAGCGTCGGCGAAAACGGCGAGGACAAAAGATCGTTAGCTCATTCGTTCCCAAGCTTTGCTTGAAAGCGCACGTGCTTGAGAAACTCTATTTCTCCATTTTCATATTAACAAGCGAAACAAAGTTTCTTAAGCAACAGCGTTCCCAAACGGAGTTTGTGAACGAGAAAATCCAATAATCCATCAATCCGCCAATCCCAAAATCAAGCCGTAATGAAAACACTAAACAAATTCGGCCATCTCCTCGCGCTCGTGCTCGTTTATCTTTTCTTCACTCTCCTCAATTCCAAAATCACGAGCTTCACGGCGCTTGAAACCATGATGCAGCAAACCGTGATCGTCGGCGTGGCGGCCATCGGCATGACGCTCGTCATCATCTCCGCGGGCATTGATCTTTCCGCGGGCTCGATTATCTCTCTCAGCTCGGTCGTTGTGGCGCAATTGATCAACGCACAAGGTTTTAGTCCGATGCTCGCGGCGTGCGGTGGAATTTTCATCGGCATGTTTTGTGGAATGACGAACGGCGTGCTCATCACGCGCTTGAAGCTCGTGCCGTTCATCATCACGCTCGGCAGCTTGTTGATCGTGCGCGGCTTTGCGAAAGGGCTCGCGGGCAGCATGCCGATCAACGTCGGGCAAACGTGGTTGAGCGATCTGCTTGCAATTCTGCCGGCAGAGCGCAAGTGGATGCTTATTCCGCCCGGCGCGTGGTTGATGCTCGTGCTCGCGCTGCTCGTTTCGGCCATGCTCGCGCACACGCGGCTTGGTCGATATATCTTCGCGATTGGTTCGAACGAGCAAACCGCGCGACTCTGCGGCATTGCAGTCGAGCGCGTGAAAACGATTGTGTATGCGTTCGGCGGCGCATTTGCGGGATTGTCGGGCCTCATGCTCATGTCGTATCAAGAGCAAGGTGATCCCACAGCCGCAGTCGGTTTGGAGTTGGATATCATTGCAGCGGTGGTTATCGGCGGCGGCAGTTTATCCGGCGGAGAAGGCTCGATTGCCGGCAGCTTGATTGGCGCAATGATCATGACCGTCATTCGCACGGGCTGCCAACTGAATGGCTGGCCGCCGTGGGTGACGCAAGTGGTGACGGGCATCGTGATCGTGATCGCCGTGGCCGTGGATCGTTTGCGCCATCGCGCGAGTGAATAGAAAGTCTTGATTGATGAATCGAAGGGAAGGAAGGAATCGAAGTCAAATCTTCGATTCAAAAAGGTGGGTGGCAAGGACACAATCCTGAAGACTGAAAATAAATAAATCTTCTTGTTTAACAACTTTTGGAGATCGCTCAGACGCCGTGTGTTTTTCATTGTCAATCTGCAACATGGCAAGTCGCGGAATGGCCTCGGCCGCGACGCGATAAAATTCCGCATCGGCTTCTATTCCAATGCTGCGATAGCCGAGCGCGCATGCAGCGGCAATCGTTGATCCGCCGCCCATAAAAGGATCCAGAATAATTCCTTCTCCCAGCGGCAACGCTGCCCGAACGATCTGCCGCATGAAAGCCTGCGGCTTCAACGAAGGATGCGGCGCAAGCTCGCGTTCGTTCGCGCGTGTGGGCGAGCTTTTGATGACATCACAGAAGGGTTGGTCCGCAGAAACGCGGCGCAAGCCTCCGGTTTTCCATTTGCGGAGATTGTCTTGCACTCTGCCTTCACAAGGTTTCCTGAAAAGTCCCCATGGCTCCCAACACGAGCGCGGCATCACCGTGACATCACTGAACTCTTTGTGCGCATTCTTAGGCCGGTCTCCGCCACGGAGCGTTTGCACCAAACGAATGATCTCGCCCCGTTTCTCAAAGCCTGAGCATTCCAGGGCCTCGGCAACCAAATGTGATAGTAACGGATTGCTCGCGATAAAAACATGCCCTCCTGGCGCCAACACACGAAAAGCTTTATGCGCCCACTGCGCGAAAAAATTTTTCAGCTCGATTTTTTCTGTCGAGGTGAGCACTGTAAAGCGCGGCAGTGGTTGGCGTTCATAGCCATCCAACTTGGGCGGTATGCGCCAAACTCCGCCGTGTTTGTTGCGCAGCTTGTGTTTCTCAGTTGCGGTATATTCTTTCAAGCCATACGGCGGGTCAGTAACAATCGCGTGAATACTATTGCTTGTTCTTTGATCCAGCCACGCCATGCAATCCTCTTGCGCGATTTCATAAAGGTCTTTGAACTTTCTTGAAAGAGAGGAAAGAATTTGGCCATTGCCGTCTCGTTGCTCTTTGAAAAGTTTGCCGTATTCGTGAGCCTCCGTTGCTTTCATACTTTTGCCCTTTCCTGAAAAAGAATTTCTCTTTCGTTTATCAAGTTCGCTTGCCAAATTAGTGGTGCATCAAAATAGCAATCCTGGTTCATCATATCAAGCCTCATTTCATATAGCTGATAATGCCTCGGTTACATATAGTAGCGCAGGCATCCTTGCCTGCAGTCGAGACGACTGCGCTACAGCAGCTTTTCAACCAGTAAAGGAGTCCTCATGACCAACTTCTCCCTCCTCGATGGCGGCATCGTCGGGGTCTATCTGCTCGTGACCATGATCGCCGGTGTCATGGTGCGCAAGTACGTCGGCAAGGTCGAAGACTTTCTTGTGGCGGGCAGAGAGATGAATGTCTATCTCGGCATTGCCTCGCTCGCGGCCACGGAGTTCGGCATCGTCACGTGCATGTATACCGCGCAGAACGGTTTTGAAAAAGGCTTTGCCGGTGCGATTCCCGGCGTGCTCACGTTTATCGCCATGTACCTCGTGGGCTACACCGGCTTTTGCGTCAAGCCGCTGCGCGATTCCGGCGTGATGACCATTCCCGAATTGTTCGAACAAAAGTTTGGGACTCGTGTGCGTTGGGCTTCCGGCGTGGTCATCGTGCTCGGCGGTTTGCTCAACATGGGCGTGTTCCTGCGCACCGGCGGAGATTTTCTCGTTCATGTCAGCGGCCTCGATCCGAGTTATCTTGAAATCATGATGACCGCATTGCTCGTGGGCGTGGCCGTGTACACGATTCTCGGCGGCATGCTCTCCGTGTTGGTCACGGACTATCTGCAATTCATCGTCATGAGCCTCGGCTTGATCGTCGTCACATTTTTGATTCTCGATCGCGTGGGCTGGAGCACGCTCGTCAACACCGTGCAAACGAACTATGGCGAGGGCGGCTTCAATCCGCTCAAGAACGCGAGCATGGGTTGGTCGTATGTCATCTTCAACGCGCTGCTCAACACTGCGGCAGTGCTCACATGGCAAACGCAAATCGCGCGTGTGCTCGCCGCGAAAGATTCCGCCACCGGAAGAAAAGTTTATACGGGCACCTCGTTCTTCTTTGTCGCGCGTTTTTTGATTCCCGGCATTTGGGGTATTGCCGCGTTGGCGTTGCTCACGCCGGAGCAAATTGGCGGCGACACGCTGCTCGCGATGCCGAAGATGTTAAGTATCGTCGTGCCCGCGGGACTCATGGGCTTGCTCGTTGCTTCGATGCTCGCGGCGGATATGAGCACGGATTCTTCGTACATGCTCACCTGGGGCAGTGTGATTTACAACGACATCATGGCGCCGTTTCGCAAAGCGCCGTGGCCGGAGAAGAAAGGCCTGTTTTGGAATCGCACCATCATCGCGATTATCGGCGTGTTCCTGCTCATCTACGGTTTGTGGTACAAGCTCGAAGGCGATTTGTGGACCTATCTTGGCATCACCGGCTCGATTTATCTTTCGAGCATGTCGGTGTTGTTGATTGCCTGCTGCTATTGGAAACGCGCGAACAGTTGGGGCGCGGCGGCGGCCATCGTGTGCGGCGCGGCGATTCCGGCATTGACGCTCGTGCTGCAGAAGGTGGGACCATACACGGAATGGTTCACGCAAAACGGCACCGTCTGCGGCATTGCAACCTACGTCATCGTCGCGCTCTCGATGGTGATTGGCTCGTTGTTGAAACCAAAGTCTTAGACACACGTTACACTTTACACGTTACACGAGCGTGTAAGGTGTAAAGTGTAACGTGTAATATTTTTCCAAATGAAGGAAGCAAAATGATCAACGGCATTTCAAACATGCTCACCAACCACTGGTTCTGGGGCGCGCTGACGATTGCGTGCCTCGCGTGGTATTCGACGATCACGATCTACGTCGCGATCAAAGGCGCAGGCGATATTCGTGAGATGCTGCGCAAACTGGCGCGTGGCAAACACGGCGAGGCGTAGGCGAAGAAGATTTCCGAATGTTCCATTTGCCTTTGTTCCAAGTTTCTGCCTATTTTCACAAGTGCAGAAGAATCGAACGGAGCAAAAAATGGAAACGATCCTCCCAGTTTTCGATGTTCATCATGGCTATGCTTCCTTGAAAGAGCTCAAGAAGCAGGGCATTCATACGGAAACCATTCGTCGCCTGTTGGATGACGGCGCGATTGAAAAAGTGAAGCCCGGCCTCTATAAGCTCGCGGATATGCCCATGCTTTCGAATCAAGGCATGATCGACGTTTGCACGGCCATGCCCAAAGCCGTCGTCTGTCTGCACTCCGCGCTTTCACACCATGAACTCACCACAACACAGCCCGCGACAATCATGCTTGCATTGCCGCGAGAGAGCAAGCCGGTAAAACTTTCGTATCCCCCAACGCAAATTTTTTATTTCTCCCTTCATAACCATCGCTCGGGAATCGAACGTGTCCAGACCCAAGCCGGCTCCTTCGCGATCTACAGCGCCGAGAAGACACTCGTCGATTGCTTTCGCTATCGGCACAAATTGGGGATGGAAGTGGCTTTGGAAGGCTTGAAGAACTACCTGCATCGCCCGAAACGCAACCTCAACCAGCTATTGAAATATGCCAGGGTTGGAAGAATGTTTCGCGTAATGAAGCCCTATATCGAAGCCATCACCGGATGAAATCCAGGCAGCTCACAAATATCGGCGCTTCCATTCGAAATCGATTGTTGAACGTTGCCAAAGAAACGCACGTGGATTTCAACCGTATTCTTCTTCTATACTTTCAGGAGAGGTTTCTCTATCGGCTTTCTCTTTCTCCGTACAAAAAGTCTTTTGTCTTGAAAGGCGGGGTGTTGCTCTACGGCGCGCACCAAATGAAAGCACGCCCCACCAGAGACATAGATTTTTTGGCGACCAACTTCGACAATCAAACGGATGACTTCAGCCGAGCGCTTGAAGAAATCATTAGCATTCAGGTAAACGATGGCGTTGCTTTCGATCCTGCTTCAATATCCGTTGAAACCATCGGGCAGCCCACTAACAATGCCGGGGTTCGTTGTAAGATAACCGCTCACCTTGACACAGCGCGGCTGGCGTTACAATTGGACCTCGGGCTTGGCGACGTCGTTTTTCCCTCGCCACTTGAGTTTGAGTATCCGGCTTTGCTGAAATCTGAAAGCATCAAAATTGCGGCCTATTCGTGGGATTCCGTTGTCGCTGAAAAGTTTGAAGCCTGCGTCAAGTTGAGCGACCTCAATAGCCGGATGAAAGACTTCTTCGATCTGCATTTTTTATTAGCCCATCATCACTTCAGCGGCAAGATCTTACAAGAATCCCTCCGTGCGACATTCCAAAATCGAGATACGGACATTGGGGAAGCGGCACATATCTTCTCTGAAGATTTTTTTAATGAGCCGAATAAGCAGAAACAGTGGTCGGCATTTCTGCGCACGAATCGGCTGCTCGCACCGCTGACGTTTCCTGAAGTTGTGTTAGCTATTAAGGACTTTCTTTTTCCTGCGACTCATGCGCTCATTTACAATACTACGTTCAATAAAAAATGGAATGCGCAAAAGCATTTGTGGACTGATTGAGCCGAGGTATTTCACCTTTGAGGAGATCTCATGAAGCACAAGAAGCAAACAGCCAAGTTTTCTCGCCGCGACTTCGTCAAACTCGGCGCGGCTGCTGGAATCGGAGCCGCGTTTGGCAAAGCCGGTTGGTTTAATGAAGCAAACGCTGCGTCTTCAATCGCGCCTGTGACCAATAATCTTTTCACCGCTCCGCTCATCGAGCGCGTGCGCATCGGCTTTGTCGGCATTGGCGGCATGGGCTCCGTGCATGTGCAAAATCTTTTGAAGATCGAAGGCGTGGAAATTCGCGCGCTGTGCGACATCGTTCCCGAGAAAGTCGAGCGCGCGCAAAAGTGGGTGGAAGAAGCAGGGCAACCCAAGCCCTCGGCGTACACGCGCGGCAACACGGATTTCGTGCGCATGTGTGAGAACGAAGAGCTCGATCTCGTCTATAACGCTACGCCATGGGAATGGCACGTGCCCATTTGCGTGGCTGCGATGAAGAACGGCAAGCACGCGGCCACGGAAGTGCCCGCGGCTTACACGCTCGAAGATTGCTGGCAGCTTGTCGAAACCGCGGAGAAGTTTAAGAAGCATTGCGTGCAAATGGAAAACTGCAACTATGATCGCTTCGAGCTGCTCACGTTGCACCTCGTGCGCAAAGGCATGTTGGGCGAAGTCATGCACGCGGAGTGCGGCTATCTCCACGATCTGCGCGCCGTGAAATTCGATTACAAAGGCGAAGGCTTGTGGCGTCGCGCCTATTCGATGAAGCACAATGCGAACCTATATCCCACGCACGGCCTTGGCCCGGTGGCGCAGTGCATGGACATTAATCGCGGCGACGGTTTTGATTATCTCGTTTCCATGAGCAGCAACTCGCGAGGCTTGCAAGAGTACGTCGCGAAAACTTTTCCCGAGGGCGCGCCGGAGCGCAAAGAAAAATACGTGCTCGGCGACGTGAATCTCAGTTTGATTAAAACGAAAACCGGCCGCACGATTCTCGTGAGTCATGATACCAATTTGCCGCGGCCGTATAGCCGCATCAAGATGGTGCAAGGCACGAAAGGTATTGTGCAGGGCCATCCCGAGCGTGTGCATATTGAAGGCCGCAGTCCTGAGCACAAATGGGAAGAGTCCGCGGCGTATTATGAAGCGTTCGATCATCCGTTGTGGAAGTCGCTCAACCAAAAAGGCGAGGGTGTGGGCCACGGCGGCATGGACTTCATCGAGGACTATCGCCTCATTGAATGCTTGCGCAAAGGTTTGCCCATGGACATGGATGTGTATGATGCCGCTGCTTTGAGCGCGGTTTTTCCCTTGAGCGAACGCTCGGTTGCGAATAAAAGCCGCCCGATGGACTTTCCGGATTTCACGCGCGGACAGTGGAAAACTCGTCCGGC
>Ga0247727_10019830_pt1 | contig 10368 bp, 8 predicted proteins | sample WisWelCaveWW1625_FD_202498 | JGI IMG/M metagenome (GOLD analysis project Ga0247727, IMG submission 202498) | Biofilm microbial communities from Wishing Well Cave, Virginia, United States - WW16-25 | ecosystem: Environmental > Aquatic > Deep subsurface > Groundwater > Cave microbial mat | place... | reverse complement strand
TCTTCGCATGGCAGCGCCACAGGCTGTGCTTTCGGTCGATCAGGAACCCGCTCGGATCCGATCGGTTAAATCACGAGGCGGTGTTCGCGTCGACGTTGGACAAGATTGGATGACGTCGGAACGATTGACCTTCGTGTCCGCATCCAATGCGCTACGGTTGGATGGCCATGCGATGATCCGAATGGGGGAAAGCACACTGCAGGGTGAAACGTTGGTCTATGATATCGCTGAGCGGACGGGGCGGATTCAAAACGCAACGGGGGAGATCTTGGGGAAAGAGTTGGACCCGTATGTACGACAGAATTTGCGGCGATGAGGTAGATCGATGCAAGAGTCGTGTCTCGCGATTGAGCAGTTGACGAAGGTTTTGGGTCGACGAACGGTTGTCGACCATGTCTCGCTGCAGGTTCGACGCGGCGAGATCGTTGGACTGTTGGGTCCAAATGGCGCCGGAAAGACCACCAGTTTTTATATGATCATCGGCTTGTTAAGACCGGACCGAGGGTGCGTGGTCATTGATCAGCAGGAGGTTACCTATCTGCCGATGCATCGGCGGGCTCGATTGGGGCTGGGATACCTTCCACAGGAGGCGTCAATTTTTCGACGAATGACGGTTCTTGAGAATATCTTAGCCGTTCTTGAGGCGTTCCCCGGGAATCGGCAAGAGCGGATGAAAGAAGCCGAGCGTGTATTGGGGGAATTGGGTTTGACTGCTCTTGCATCGTCCGGTGCCTTGTCGCTCTCTGGTGGTGAGCGTCGGCGCGTTGAGATCGCCCGGGCCTTGGTGATGAGGCCGCATTACCTTTTGCTCGATGAGCCATTCTCTGGGATCGATCCAATCGCGGTCGCGGAACTGCAGACGATTATCAAGACTCTTGCGGCGCGGGGGATCGGTATCTTAATCACGGATCATAATGTTCGTGAGACGTTGTCGATTTGTGACGTCGGCGCGATCATCTACTCTGGGCGAATTGCGGAAATGGGGACGACGTCGCAAATCTTGGCGAGTGGTGTGGCACGGCAAGTTTATTTGGGGGAACAATTTCAAATGTAATGACTGTCAAGCTGGGAAGGACAACCGTAGTATGTTATCGTAGCAAATAAGGATTTTTGACGATGGCGTTAGCTCTTAAACAGCAGATGAAGTTAAGCCAGCAGTTGGTGATGACGCCCCAGCTGCAGCAGGCGATCAAACTCCTGCAATTATCCCGGGTAGAGCTCGAGGACGTGGTTAAGGAGCAATTACTCGAAAATCCGGTTTTGGAGGAGTTTGAGCCCGAGGCGGCTCCTGTGGTGGAACCGACCGTTACGCCCGATAAAGGAGAGGTGACCCTTGACGAAACGCCGGCACTGTCTGCCGAGCGGGCAGAACGTCAGCTGGAGAATTTTGAAACCAAGAACGATGCGCGCGAGCATGAGCGGGATACATCGCTGGAGGAAAGTCGAGTCAAAGATGGTGACTGGGAGGCGTACCTCGATCAATATAGCAACTGGTATGTGTCAAAGACGACGATTCAGCGCGATGATGATTTGCCCACCTACGACCAAACGGTCACCCGCGGAGAAGGGCTCAACGACTATCTCGCGTGGCAGCTTCAACTAACGCCGATGGCGGATCAGGAGCGTGTCGCCTGTACCGCGATATTGGGGAATATCAACGACGCAGGATATCTCACGGAGAACCTGGAAGAGATTGCCGTGCGTAGCGACCTTCCGCTGGAGATCCTGCAGGACGCCTTGAGTTATATTCAAGAATGCGATCCGATTGGTATCGCAGCACGTGATCTGCCGGAATGCCTGACCCTCCAAGCTAAACGAATGATCAAAGAAGAATTTATCGATGATGGCGAACTGCTGCTACAGCTTATTGAGCGACATTTGACGAATGTGGAAAAGCGCAATTATCAGTTGATTTGCAAAGATTTGGCGATCGATGTCGAGCGCTTAAAGGAATTGCTGGCGCTTTTATCACAAATGGATCCACGCCCGGGGGAAGAGTACCAGGAAAACTCTACCCAATATGTGGTACCTGATGTTTATGTCGAGCATATCGGGGGTGACTATGTTGTGCGGCTGAATGATGATGGGTTGCCGAAATTGAGGATCGGATCGTTTTATCGACGGATTCTGCAGGATCAAGCAGCCAACAAAGGAACCAAAGAGTTTGTAGATGAAAAGATGAAAGCGGCGTTTTGGCTGATACGGTCGATTGATCAACGTCAACGAACGATCAAGAAAGTCACCGAGAGCATCGTTAAGTTTCAACGAGAATTCTTCGACCACGGGATTAATTATTTAAAACCCCTGATTTTGCGCGATGTTGCCAATGATATAGGTATGCATGAATCGACGGTGAGTCGAGTCACGACCAATAAATATGTTCATACGCCGCAGGGAATTTTCGAGCTCAAGTATTTCTTTAATTCGTCGATCAGCCGGACGAATGGCTATGACCTCGCATCAGAGGCGGTTAAGAATAAGATCCGGAAAATAGTTGATTCGGAAGACCCCAAACATCCACTCAGCGATCAAGCCATTGTGAATCTGCTTAGGCAGGACAAAATCGAGATTGCGCGCCGGACGGTTGCAAAGTATCGCGAGATGATGGGCGTCTTACCCTCGTCTAGAAGAAAAAAATTGCTTTAGCGGCTCGCAGGCAGAGTCAGACTTTATGGTTCGACAGGCTCACCGTGGATAACCCGCACTGTTTTATTGTGACCGGTCTTTCCGGCTCCGGGAAGAGCACCGCAATCCATGTATTCGAGGATAACGGCTACTTTTCCGTCGACAATTTCCCTGTACAGCTGCTGGGTCCGTTCCTCGATTTGACGACGAAAGCCGAGTCCGAGGTAACCCGAGTCGCCTTGGTCATGGATCTCCGGGAACCCGACTTTGCGAAGCTGTTCCTGCCGACGATTCGCGCTTTGCGAGATCGCCAGCACGACATCTTGTTGCTTTATCTCGAGGCGGATGATCGTGTGATCCGCAATCGATTCTCGGCAACACGGCGTCCCCACCCACAGGCACGTGGCGAGCCCGACCTTGCGGTTGCCATTCATCATGAACGGAAGATGATGCAGGGGGCGAGGGAGGCCGCCGATCTGATTGTCGATACAACGGACATGGCGCCCCATTTGCTCCGGTCGCGCTTAGAGAGTTTGCTCCAGACGACGGGGCTGCCGCGGAAGCTACACTTTTCGATCGTGTCGTTTGGGTACCGGTATGGTACACCGACCGACGTTGATATGATTTTTGACGTTCGATTTCTTCCCAATCCACATTTTGTTGATCAGTTACGGCCATTGACCGGTATTGATAATGAGGTGTCGCGATATATTTTTGCGCAGCCGGTGTCGACCGACCTATTAGAACATTTGCTTGTACTGTTACGCTTTATGCTTCCCAAATTCGTCGATGAGGGGAAAACGTATGTTTGCCTTGCCATCGGATGCACGGGAGGTAAACATCGATCCGTTGCCGTCGCAAATGCGTTGGCCGCGAGTTTGGGTGATGGCGGGGTAACGATCGACGTGCGCCATCGTGATATCGCGAAAGGTTAGGGCGGAATCAGGCGGAGCAAGATCGCTTGAAATTGGGCCGACCGCAGGCTATATGCCTGACAAAGATGGGTGGCATCTTCGGATTGGATGAGGGTGGAGCGGAATAAGGGAGTTTCATCGTGCGCAACGAGCCGTTTATATTTACGTCGGAATCGGTTACCGAGGGACATCCGGATAAGATCGCGGACCAGATTTCAGATGCTATTCTAGATGCGATCATTGCAGAGGACGCCAACGCCCGGGTAGCGGCAGAGGTGTTGATCACAACTGGACTCTGTTTTGTTTCAGGAGAAATTACGACTCACTGTTATGTTGATATTCCGGATGTCACCCGTTCGACGATTCGCAGCATTGGTTATACCAATTCGGCAATGGGATTGGACTGGGAATCGTGTGCGGTTGTGACGTCCATCGGTCGACAGTCCCCGGATATCGCACAAGGCGTTGATGCGGATGGAAAAAAGGAACAAGGTGCTGGTGATCAGGGGATGATGTTTGGTTTTGCTTGTACCGAGACCGACACCCTGATGCCATTGCCAATCACCTTGGCCCATCGTCTGACTCGTCGCCTTGCGCTGGAGCGACGCCGCGGAACGATTGCTTGGTTGCGTCCTGACGGTAAAGCGCAGGTATCAGTCGAATATGTTGGAGGTAAACCGAGCCGCATTGATGCCGTTGTTTTGTCGACCCAGCATGCGCCAAATGTAACGCATGCCGAGATTAAAGAAGAAATTATTGAACAGGTGATCAAGCCTTCTATTGACGATTCGATGCTCGACAAGAAGACGCGATTTTTTATCAATCCGACCGGTCGATTTGTGGTTGGCGGACCGCAAGGGGACACCGGTCTAACGGGACGGAAGATTATCGTCGATACCTATGGTGGATATGGGCGCCATGGTGGCGGTGCTTTCTCAGGAAAGGATCCGTCAAAAGTCGATCGGAGTGGAGCCTATATGGCGCGTTATATTGCCAAAAATATCGTTGCCGCCGGATTGGCCAGCCGCTGTGAGGTTCAGCTGTCGTATGCGATTGGTTACCCAGAACCTATTTCGGTGCTCGTTGACGATTTCGGAACAGCGAATTGTGACACGACGAGACTCCCGCAATGGGTTCGGGAGGTTTTCCCGTTGAAGCCGGCGGAGATGACGCAATGCCTCGACCTGCTGCGTCCGATCTATCGAGATACCGCGGCTTATGGCCATTTCGGAAGAGAAGAGGCGGGATTTACTTGGGAGAAGACCGATAAAGCCGCAGACCTGAGGAAACTCGCAAAGCTTTAGGCTAAAAAATTATTGATTTATGATCGGATATCCATTTATTTTTCAACTGAATCACAGATTATGATCCAAAATTAACCGTTTGATTGACAGCTTATGGCGCAGCGTGTTAACAGTATCACCCTGCGCCGTAGTTCTCCCCTCGGGTTGTGCCGCGAGGGAGAGGGGTTAGGACGGCGCTACACCATATGGGCCTGTTGGGGGGTGGTTATGGCGGCAAAGATTCTGTCCAGGACGCGTTTCAAGGTTGGAGATAAGGCCGTTTATCCAGGGAAAGGCGTTGGCGTTATTGAAAGAATCGAAGATCGAGAGATATCTGGAAATAAGGCAACGTTTTATATTTTTAAGGTGCTTGATAACAACAGCACGATTATGGTTCCTACGGCAAATCAGGGTGTTTTGCGTCCGGTGATTTCGACAGAAGATGTTAAGAAAGTCTATCGTACGTTAAAGCAAAAAAACGTCAAGCTCAACACCGAAACCTGGAATCGCCGTTATCGAGCGTACAAGGATAAGATTAAAGAGGGAAAGATTCTGAACGTCGCAGAGGTGTTGCGTGATCTCTACCTGCTAAAAAATACCAAAACATTATCGTTTGGGGAAAAAAAGATGCTGGAGGAGGCGAAAGGGTTGTTGATCAAGGAACTTTCGCTTGCTCAGCAGACCCCAGAAGCCAAGGTGATGGGACAGTTAGAAAAGATCTTTCACGCCTAAACGTTGTGTCGGTAGTGCAGCGTGACTTCTGATAATAATTTTATTTGAAACGCCTGGGACGATCCGGGCGTTTCTACTTTTTGAAGTGAAGTTGGGACTACGATTGATGCAATATTCGGTTACAAGACTTGTCAGCGCAGGTCCTAGCTACTAATAGTCGGAAGAGTTTTCCTCGCGTTAGGGGCAGTAAGGGTATCTGAGTGCCACTACGGATATACAATACGGCGACCGGAACCAAGGACCTATTCAAGCCGATTGTTCCAGGGCAGGTTGGGATCTATGTCTGTGGGATGACGGTGTATGACGCACCCCATATCGGGCATACCATGGCCGCGCTGCACTTCGACCTGGTCGTGCGATATCTTTGTTACAAGGGGTACCGGGTCAATTATGTTCGAAATTTTACAGATATCGATGACAAGATCATCCAACGCGCCATTGCCGATCGGCGGCCGTGGACCGTGGTGGCGGAGGAGAATATCCTGCGATATCAGGATGACATGCATCAGATGGGGATGCAGAAACCTGATTGCGAGCCACGTGTCACGATGCATATTCCTGAAATTATCTCTGCGATCGAGCAACTGATCCAACAGCAGAATGCCTATGCCGTCGATGGCGACGTCTATTTCCGCGTGCGCCGTTGTGCATGGTATGGAAAATTATCCGGGCGAGATCTTGATGCTTTAATAACTGGAGGAAGAATCGACGTCAACGAGAGCAAAGAAGATCCTCTCGACTTTGCTCTCTGGAAAAAATCTGAGATGGAAGGGCCAGGATGGGAGTCACCCTGGGGGAAGGGGCGCCCGGGGTGGCATATCGAATGTTCAGTCATGAGCATGAAATATCTCGGCAGCCCGTTTGATATTCATGGTGGTGGCATTGATTTGCTATTCCCCCACCATGAAAATGAGTTAGCGCAGTCATTGGCATTGTCTCCCAATGGATTTTGTCACTGTTGGATGCATAACGGGTTGGTTACGATTGAAGGCGGAAAGATGTCTCATTCTCTTAAGAATTTTCTAACGATTCAAAAATTATTGGAGCGTTATCATCGCGAAACGGTACGGGCTTTTTTTCTGTCTGGTCATTATCGTCACCCACTGGAGTTTTCCTTTGAGGCGATGGATGAGGCCGAAAAATTGCTCGAACGATATTATGAGACCGTGCTGCGACTTGATCGGCCGCGTCTCGGGGAGGGACACGAAGACGCGCAAGGGCACGGGCAACAACTCAAGTCGTTACCCGATGCAAAAGCCGCGATCGACGGACTAAGGCAGAAATTCGAGGAGGCAATGGACGACGATTTTAATGCAGCCGCGGCCGTTGGACATCTCTTCGTGGCGATTCGCTGTTTGAACAGACTGCTGGATGAGCGCGGTGAAAGGTATTCAGAAGGTCAGCGTCTTATCCATTCGTTCCTTTCTGTGCGGAAAGAGATCGGTTCTTGCCTCGGTGTTTTTGATGAGCCGGCACCGCAGTTTTTGGAGGATCTCAAAGACCGTCGATTAAAACACCGTGGATTATCGAAGCTTGAGGTCGAGGCTTTGGTGGCGGAGCGATCTCGATACCGCGCTGAGCGAGACTTTCAACGCGCGGATGAATCGCGACAACAACTTTTGGCGATGGGTGTGATGATCGAAGATAGTTCGAGTGGCACATTATGGAAGGTCATTCCCGGGGGGCGGAAGCAGGGTGTGCCACTTTAGACTCATTAGCGAATTTTCGCCGTCCGGACAGCAGCCCGGTGCAATTCAGCAGCTGTGTCGGGGGATCGAAGCGGGGCAGAAGCACCAGACACTCCTCGGCGTAACCGGGTCCGGAAAAACATTTACGGTTGCAAACGTTATCGCCAAGCTCAATATTCCGACGCTGGTTCTCGCCCATAACAAGACGTTAGCGGGCCAGCTTTACAACGAATTCCGTCAACTGTTTCCGGATAACGCGGTTGGCTATTTCGTCTCGTATTATGACTATTACCAACCGGAAGCGTATGTCCCCCAGCGCGATCTCTATATCGAAAAGGACAGTTCTATTAACGATACGGTCGATAAATTGCGACACTATGCGACGCGGGCCTTATTTGAAAGACCCGATGTGGTGATCGTCGCCACGGTGAGCTGTATTTATGGCTTGGGATCACCGGAAGCTTACTTCAATATGTTGGTATTACTTGAAATCGGGTTGACAATCGATCGCGATATCCTGCTTAAGCGGCTGGTTGAGCTGCAGTACACACGGAACGACATCGATTTTCATCGGGGGACCTTTCGTGTACGAGGTGATTTGATCGAACTGTTTCCTCCAGACGAAGAGGCGCAAGCGATGCGCATCTCTCTATTTGGGGATGAGATCGAGTCGATACAACTATTTGATCCGCTAACCGGATCGACGTTGAAAAGCCTTGAGAAGGTAGCGATTTATCCGAACAGCCATTATGTGACCCCTCCTGACCGACTTCGAGCCGCTGCACGGTCGATTCGTCTTGAGATGGACGAGCGTATCCATCATTTCAAGACACATGGCCGGCATCTTGAGGCACAGCGGATTGAGCAGCGAACATCGTTTGATCTCGAAATGATCGAAGAAATGGGATTTTGTAAGGGGATTGAAAACTATTCTCGTCATCTGACCGGGCGACCTCCTGGGGCTCCACCTCCGACGTTGCTCGACTATTTCCCGAAGCGCTTTCTACTTGTTGTGGACGAGAGCCACGTGACGATTCCGCAAGCGACAGGCATGTATCGTGGGGATCGCGCGCGGAAGGAAACCTTGGTCGAGTATGGCTTTCGACTACCATCAGCGCTCGACAATCGCCCACTTCGCTTCGATGAATTTGAGGGCGCCCAGGATGCGGTGATCTACGTTTCCGCGACCCCGGCAGATTATGAACTATCGAAATCTGATGGGAGGGTTGTTGAACAGGTCGTTCGGCCAACCGGATTGCTCGATCCAGTGATTGAGGTATATCCAGCTTCGAAGCAGGTCGATCATCTACTTGAACAGGTGCGAGTGACGACGCGAAAGGGAATGCGGTCGCTCGTCGTGACGTTAACAAAGCGACTGGCGGAAGAACTGACGGAATACCTGAGAAACTTGAACATTCGAGCTGAGTACCTTCATTCCGATATCGATACGATTGAACGGATGCGGCTGATTCAGAAACTTAGACGAGGCGAGTGCGACGCTTTGGTTGGCATTAACTTGCTGCGGGAGGGGCTCGACATACCGGAAGTCGCATTGGTCGCAATTTTGGATGCGGACAAAGAGGGTTTTTTGCGGAGCGAGCGATCGTTGATTCAGACCATGGGACGGGCGTCGCGCAATATTCAGGGTCGAGCAATCTTATACGGAGATACGCTTACCGGCAGTATGCAGCGGGCGATTCAAGAAACTGAGCGCCGACGGACGATACAAGCGGCTTACAATCGGGTCCATGGCGTGGTGCCGAAGAGCATCAGCAAACGGTTAGAGACGGTGGACGAATCGATCTGGGAGAAAGACTACGCTGGGCTCCCGGAAGAGGCATCGACAGTGACGGATGACTGGAATAAAGGAGAGTCGAGTGAACATCTCGTGAAACGGTTGACGGAAGAGATGCATAGCGCTGCGAAAGCGCTTGATTTTGAACGTGCTGCTAAGATCCGAGATCGACTTTTGCAAATAACCAGTTTGCGCCTCATGGTTGGCCTTGAAGGCGAGGAGAGCCGAACTGGAGCGTAAGAACTTATCGAGAAATAACCTGAATATAATGGCGTAGCCGGGAACGCGTCTGCGTGGAAATGTTGATAAACATGACACCGCTAATGGTCTCGCCGGATACCTTTGGACTTGCCCGGGAATGACGAATGACAATGAGATCGACTTTTAAGATCTCGTCTTCTGAAAAATGAACGGCGGCATTCTTGATTTCATCGCCGATCTGGAAGCTCACACCGCTCTCTGCTGCGAAAGAAAAGCCACCCTCGCTGAGGTCAACCAGTCGACCTCGGACGAGCCGGTCCGCATAAGAAAATGAAAGATAAATCGGTTTGTCGATGGGTATTGGGAAACGGGGGAAACGCCTCGGCATCAGACATAGTAACTTACGAGGGGGGCCAACGAGATGGCAGGTTGCTCTGGAATCAGGGAGGGCTGTCGGCCAGCAATAGGTTTCGGAACCAACCGTGAAAAAGAGATAGGCACTAGCCGCCCCACCATCACCGATTGCCTGTTCAGTTTGGATGGTGAACCCGCCTTCGGTGCTTTTCACTGTTGCCATGACGCGCTCGGGTTGAGACAGCGTGATTAGCTCAAATGAGCTTTTGTGCGCGATCGCGTGGTCCACGAGCTTTGCGATTGTTGGTGGATCGGTGATAACTGTCTGAAAATGGGATTGCAAATGATGCTCCTGGACGGCAACGATAGCGAACTGGTGGGTCGGTTGCAAGAAGAGCGTGTGAGGCCATTCAAGGGTGGCTGATCGACGAACTTGGATCCAAGTGGCGCATTGACAATCTTTTACGGCTTAACCGATCATCCGGCGATGATCAACCCATTATCGCCAGCAGTATCTCGTGCGACGCTTCCGAGACCTTCCGATGAGAAGTTGCTCGATCGCATTTCGCGTTTTCCGGATAGCCCGGGCGTCTATCTGATGTATGACGAACATCAGGCTATTTTGTATGTTGGCAAGGCGAAGAGCCTACGTAAACGAGTTCGATCCTACTTTTATTTGCGTCGGGATACCAAAACCCGGATTTTGATGACGCATGTTATGTCGATTGACACGATTGTTACCACGACTGAAGAGGAAGCTTTGATCCTCGAAAACA
>Ga0247727_10019829_pt1 | contig 10368 bp, 7 predicted proteins | sample WisWelCaveWW1625_FD_202498 | JGI IMG/M metagenome (GOLD analysis project Ga0247727, IMG submission 202498) | Biofilm microbial communities from Wishing Well Cave, Virginia, United States - WW16-25 | ecosystem: Environmental > Aquatic > Deep subsurface > Groundwater > Cave microbial mat | place... | reverse complement strand
CGACAAGGTGGTGATTTCGCGTTCCGGCGAGATCATCATCGAGGACGACAACCATCGCGAGCGCGAGCGCCACAAGGTGCCTTACGGGGCGCTGCTCTCGGTGACCGACGGCAAGCTGATCAAGGCGGGCAACAATCTCGCCAACTGGGATCCGCACCACCGTCCGATCGTGACCGAATACGCCGGCACGGTGCGCTTCGAGAACGTCGAGGAAGGCACCACGGTGGCCAAGCAGATCGACGATGTGACCGGCCTGTCGACGATGGTGGTGATCGACCCGAAGCGCCGCGGCAGCGCGGCGGCCAAGGGCGTGCGGCCTTCCGTGAAGATGATCAACGAGAAGGGCGACGAGGTGAAGATCGCCGGCACCGATCATGCGGTGAACATCAGCTTCCCGGTGGGGGCGGTGATCGCGGTGCGCGACGGCCAGCTGGTTTCGGTGGGCGAGGTGCTCGCGCGCATTCCGCAGGAGACTTCCAAGACGCGCGATATCACGGGCGGACTGCCGCGCGTGGCGGAGTTGTTCGAGGCGCGCTCGCCCAAGGACGCCGGCATGCTCGCCGAAGTCACCGGCACGGTGAGCTTCGGCAAGGACACCAAGGGCAAGCAGCGCCTGGTGATCACGGATCCGGAGTTGCAGCAGCACGAGTACCTGATCGCCAAGGACAAGCACTTGCTGGTGCACGACGGCCAGGCGGTGAACAAGGGCGAGATGATCGTCGACGGCCCGGTGGACCCGCACGATCTGCTGCGCCTGCTTGGCGTCGAAGAACTCGCACGCTACATCATCGACGAGGTGCAGGACGTGTACCGCCTGCAGGGCGTGAAAATCAACGACAAGCACATCGAGGTGATCGTTCGCCAGATGCTGCGCCGGGTCGAAGTCACCGATCCTGGCGAGACCACGTTCATTACCGGCGAGCAGGCGGAAAAAGCCGATGTGCTGGAGGAGAACGAAAAAGCGGAAAAAGAGGGCAAGAAGCTGGCCGTGTACCGCTACATGCTGCTCGGCATCACCAAGGCATCCTTGTCGACCGATTCGTTCATCTCCGCGGCCTCTTTCCAGGAGACCACGCGCGTGCTGACCGAGGCGGCGATCATGGGCAAGCGCGACGGCCTGAGGGGCCTCAAGGAGAACGTCATCGTCGGCCGCCTCATCCCGGCGGGTACCGGCATGGCCTACCACAAGGTCCGCAAGGACCAGGCCGCCGAACCGCCGCTGCTGGACTTGGCGCCAGCCGAGGTGGTGGCGCCGGCCGCGGAGGCGACCGCCGGGGGAGGCTGAGAAACTTCCCGATCGGGAAGTTTTTGTGCCGGGAGCAAATCGGGGTCAGACCCCGATTTGTTCCAGTTCCGCCTGTTGTTCCAGCCACTCGGCTTCGAGTTGGCCAAGCTCCTTAACGACATAGGCCTGGTCGAGCAGCGCGGCCTCGAGCGCCTCTTTCGAGGTGTCCTGGTAGATCGCCGGGTCGGCCAGGCGCGCTTCGATGCCCGATTTCTGCGCGTTCAGCCGGCCGATCATTTCCTCCAGGCGCTTGATACGCGCGTCTAGGTTTTTCCTGGAGGCTGACTTTGCGCTGTTCTTGGCGATGGCCTCCTTGTGTAGTTCGTCGGGCTTTTCCTGTTTGCTCTTCAGCAGCCAGTCCCGGTAGTCGTCCAGGTCGCCGTCGAAGGGCCGCAGGCGCCCGCCGGCGACGATCAGGAACTGGTCGGTGGTGGCGCGCAGCAGGTGACGGTCGTGCGAGACGAGGACCAGGGTGCCCTCGAACTGCGCCAGCGCCACAGTGAGCGCTTCGCGCGTCTCGAGATCCAGGTGGTTGGTGGGCTCGTCCAGCAACAGCAGGTTGGGCCGCTGCCAGACAATCAAGGCAAGAGCGAGTCTCGCCTTCTCGCCGCCCGAGAAATGCGCGATCGAGCCGGTCGCCATCTCGCCAGGGAAGTTGAAGCCGCCGAGGTAACTGCGCAGGTCTTGCTCGCGCAACGCTTTTTCCGAGCCCGGCCCGGTGCGCGCGAGGTGCCACAGCGGCGACTGGTCGTCGCGCAGCATTTCCACCTGGTGCTGGGCGAAATAGCCGACCGACAAGCCCTTGTTGAAAAGGGCCGTGCCGCGCAGCGGCTTGAGCTCCCCGGCGATGGTCTTGATCAGGGTGGATTTGCCCGCGCCGTTGACCCCGAGCAGGCCGTAGCGCTGCTCCGATTGGAGCGAGAAGTTGATGTCCTGGAGGACGGTCTTGCCGGGGTAGCCCGCCGCCGCGTCCTCCAGCACCAGCAGCGGGTTGGGCGCGCGCAGCGGCTCGCGGAATTCGAACGAGAACGGCGCGGCGACGTGCAGCGGCGCGAGGTCCTCCATCTTCGCCAGCATCTTCATGCGGCTCTGCGCCTGGCGCGCCTTGGTCGCCTTGGCCTTGAAGCGGTCGATGAAGGACTGCAGGTGGGCGCGCTCGCGCTCCTGCTTTTCGCGCTGGCCCGCGGCGAGTATCACGCCCTGCGCGCGCTGCACCTCGAATTCCGAGTAGTTGCCCGCGTAGCGCCGCAACTTCTTCTGCTCGATGTGCAGGATGATGTTGACCACGCCGTCGAGGAAATCGCGGTCGTGCGAGACGATGAGCAGGGTGCCTTCGTAGCGCTTGAGCCACTCTTCCACCCACAGGATGGCGTCCAGGTCCAGGTGGTTGGTGGGTTCATCCAGCAGCAGCAGGTCCGAGGGGCACATCAGCGCCTGCGCGAGGTTGAGCCGCATGCGCCAGCCGCCCGAGTAGCTCGACAAGGGTCGGTCCAGTTCGTCGTGCTTGAACCCCAGGCCTACCAGCAGTTGCTCCGCGCGCGAACGCGCCGTGTAGGCGCCTGCGTCCCCAAGCGCCGCATGCAACTCGCCGATCAGGCTGCCGTCGTCGTCCTTTTCCGCCTGGGAAAGTCTTTTTTCGAGAGTTCTCAAATTTGCGTCGCCGTCGATCGCGTATTCGAGCGCTGGCCGCTCGAGCGCGGACGTTTCCTGCGCCACATGCGCGACGCGCCACTGCGGCGGGAACTCGGCATCGCCCTTGTCGGCGTGCAGCTCGCCGCGCAACAGCGCGAACAGGCTGGATTTGCCCGAGCCGTTGGCGCCGATCAGGCCGATGCGGTCGCCCGGATTGAGCGTCGCATCGGCGCCTTCGAGCAGCAGCTTGGCGCCGCGGCGCAGGCTGAGGCCCGAAAAACGAATCAGGCGGGAAAGTCCCGGAAGCGGCAGTCCGGGTCGCGGCGAACCTGCGCCAGCAGCGCCACCTCCCACTGCAGGTAGTCCTGCATCGCGGCCTCGATCTGCGCCTGGTGGTCGTAGGGCTTGTAGTACACGTCCTCGGGCGGCTCGAGCATGCGCGTCTCGCCGCTCTCCAGCGGCAGGCCTGCCGCGCGCCACGCGCCGGTGCCGCCCTCCAGCGCCTGCACATCGCGCCCGAGCAGGGCGGCGAGGTCGGCGGCGGCGTAGCGCGCGAGCAGGCCGTCCGGCGACGTGCAGACAATAGGTTTGGATTTGAATTCATCCAAATGGCCTTCAAGCCGGGCGCGAATCGCAAACGCCGCCCCCGGGATATGGCTCTCGCGGTATTGCAGGCTGCTGCCGAAATCGAGCACCAGGAAGTTCTCCGGTTTCACGTTTTCTACTGAAATCGTCTTGCACGCGGGCGCGTTCAACGGCAATGCCGGTTGAACAGAATCTAAAACGGCACCCGTCACGACAAAAACTTCCGTCCATCCCATCTGCAGCAGCCAGGACGCGGTCATCGTCGCGCGCACGCCATGGTCGTCCGCCAGCGCGATGCGCGCACCGTGCACTGCCGCGTAGCTGTCGGTCGCCTGCACCAACTGGCCGCCGGGCGCAGAAATCGAACCTGGATAATGGCCCGCGGCATACTCCTCAGGCGAACGAACATCGAAGACATAGAGGGTTCGACCGGTTTGCCTTTTCATTTTCTCCAGGTCTCTTACAGTCAAAAACCTGATCGAAAAGCGTTTCGCCACTGTCTCCGCTGCGGCCTTGGCTTTCTGCAGCGCTTCGCCAGCGGGCGCGGCCGCGGTTCTGGATTGCCCGCGCTCCAGTTCCAGCCCGGCGAGGTGCCAGCCCATGGTGCCGTTCTTCAGCGCCATCACCTGGTTCGGAATCCCGGCGTTAATCAGCGCTTGCGCGCCGATGATGGAGCGCGTGCGCCCCGCACAGTTGACCACCACCAGCGTCTCCGGTCGCGGCGCGGCCTGGTGCACGCGGTAGACCAGTTCCGCGCCCGGGCAGTCGAGCGCGCTGGGAATGTTCATCACGCGGTATTCATTCATCGGGCGCGAATCGAGCACCACGAGATCTTCGGCTGCGTCGATCTTTGCCTTTAATTCTGCTGCTGCGATGCGCGGGGTGTTGTCGTGGTGCTCGACATGCTCGCCGAACGCCTTGGAGGGTACGTGCACTCCCGAGTACAGCTCATAACCTGCCGATTTCCACGCGGCGTTGCCACCGGCGAGCACGTGCAGGTCGCGGTAGCCGAGGCGCCGCAGCACGCGCGCCGCGCGCTGCGAGAGGCTTTCGTCGTCGTCGACGAGGACGATGCGCGTGGCGAGCCGGGGCACCAGGCGGCCGATGCGCAGTTCGAGATGCGAAAGCGGCGCCGAGGTAGCGAGGAAAAGGTGGTTGCGCGCGTACACGCCTTCCTCGCGCACGTCCAGGAGCGCGAGTTCTCCGCCCGCGGACATCAGCGCGCGCAGTTCCTGCGGCCCGAGGCGCGGCGAGTAAATCTCCGGCTTCGCCATGAAGCGCGCGAGCTTGCCGCCCGTGCTGGAGGGAAAGGTGATGCGGTCCGGGAGATCCTCCAGCGTCTTGCCGTACAGGTGCAGGTGCAGCGAGTCGCTCTTGCTCGTCACCTCGATGGTATGGAAGTCATCCGGCAGCATGGCGCAGGCATTGCCGCGCCGGATGGTCAGTTCGTGCGTCTTCTGCAGACGGCCCTCGCCGGGCGTCTCGCCGCGGTCCAGGCGCTCGTAGAACACGTTGTGCTCGTCGCCGTAGACCCCGGCGATCGACGCCCAGGTCGTATGGTTGTGCGGCGGCTGCGCCTTGCCGGGCACGCCCGCCGAACCGTACAGCGCGAAGCGCCCGTCGAGGTCCTCGGCGAGGTGGTAGATGCTGCCCGCGCGCCCCGGGGCGTTGGCGAAATGCGGCGCCGGGAAAAGCTCCGAGCGGCTGGCGAGCGCAATCAATTCGGCCTTGATCCGGTCGAGCGAGGCGCGCGTGACGCCTTCGCGCGTCTCGATGGCGCGCACGCGCCCGATCAGTTCGCCGACTGACTGCGCGCGTTGTTCCTGGAGCGTCATGCCGTTACTATAATCGGTTCATGCACATCCGACCTTCTGCAGCGAAAGACCTGCCCGCGATTCAATCCATCTACGCCTACCACGTCCTGCATGGCCTGGCTTCATTCGAGGAGGAGGCGCCTGCGCTGGAGGATATGCGGCGCCGCTACGAAGACGTGGTTCGGCAGGGCCTGCCTTACCTGGTGGCCGAGGAAAAGGGCGAAGTACTGGGCTACGGCTACTGCACGCTCTACCGGACGCGCTCTGCGTACCGCTACACGCTGGAGGATTCCATCTACGTGAAAGAAGGCAGGCAGGGCAAGGGCATCGGCAAGGCGCTGCTGGCGGAATTGATCGAGCGCTGCGCGGCGCTCAACTACCGCCAGATGATCGCGGTCATCGGCGATAGCGCCAACGCGGCCTCCATCGCGGTGCACGCGAGCCTGGGCTTCGTGCGCGCCGGCAATCTGCGCTCGAGCGGCTACAAGTTCGGCCGCTGGGTGGATTCGGTATTGATGCAACTCCCGCTTGGTGCGGGCGACGGCACTAAACCGTAAGAACGACTTTCCCTTTCACCTTGCGCGCGGCCATCAGCTTGAGCGCCTCCGCCGCCTGCTCGAGCGGGAAGGTTTGCGACACGTGGGGTTTGAGCTTGCCTTCGCGGAACCATTTACCGAGCTGGCCGATGCTCTCGGCGAAGGCTTTCGGCTCGCGGCGCGTGAAATCGCCCCAGAACACGCCCACGATCGAGCAGCCCTTGAGCAGCGTGAGGTTGAGCGGAATCTTCGGGATCTCGCCGGCGGCGAAACCGACCACCAGCAGCCGGCCGCGCCAGGCGGTCGAGCGTAGCGCCGGTTCCGTATAGGACCCGCCAACGGCGTCGTACACCAGGTCCACTCCTTTTCCGCCAGTGAGTTCCTTGATTTTCTCCCGCATATCCTCGCTGGCGTAGTTGATGCCGGCGTCCGCGCCGTGCTGCTTGCAGACCTCCAGCTTGTCGGCGCTGGATGCGCAGGCGATCACCTTCGCGCCCATCGCCTTGCCGATCTCGATCGCGGCGAGCCCCACGCCGCCCGCCGCGCCCAGTACCAGCAGCGTCTCGCCGGCCCGGAGCTGTCCGCGGTCGCGCAACGCGTGGTCCGAGGTGCCGTAGGTGAGCAGGAATGCCGCCGCGCTGTTGTAGTCCATGCCCTCGGGGATCGGCACCAGGCGCCCCGCTTCCACTCTTACTTCCTCGGCGAAGGCGCCGTAGGTGGTGAACGCAATCACGCGGTCGCCCGGCTTGTAACCCTTGACGCCTTCACCGACCTCCTTCACCACGCCCGACATTTCGCTGCCCGGGGAGAAAGGAAGGGGCGGCTTGAACTGGTACTTGTTCTGGATGATGAGCACGTCGGGGAAATTCAGGCTCGCCGCCTTGACGCTGACGACGACTTCGCCGGCGCCGGCTTTGGGCGAGGGCAGCTCCTCGACCACCAACGATTCCGGCGGGCCGAACTGCTTGCAGAGCACAGCTTTCATCGGGGTACCATGAGGGTGAGAATCCAAACGAAGAGCGAATTATGACCGAACCGGTGCTGCACCATTATCCCTTTTCCCCGTATGCGGAGAAAATCCGCGCCATGCTGGGATTCAAGGGCATCGCATGGAAATCCGTGCAGATCCCGCCGGTCATGCCCAAGCCTGATGTCATCGCGCTCACCGGCGGCTACCGGAAAACGCCCATCCTGCAGATCGGCGCGGACATCTATTGCGACACCGCCCTTATCGCGCGGGTGCTGGAACGCCTGCAGCCCTCTCCGCCGCTGTTCGCGGGCCGCGATACGCTGGCGGTGCAGGCGTCAGCGCACTACGCCGACAACACGATTTTCGGTGTGACCGTCCCGATCGCCTACCAGCCCGGCATCGGCATGTTCAAGCTCTACCTGCCCGATGCCACACCGGAACAGCTTGCCAATTTCGGCAAGGACCGCGCTGCGATGCGGCAAGGTGGCACGGTGCGACGCGGGCCGGTGCATGAATGCAAGAGCCTATTGCCCGGATTGCTGGCGAAGATCGAGGCGCAGTTCGAGGGGCCGTTTCTTTTCGGCGACCAGCCCTGCGTGGCGGATTTTTCGCTCTACAACGCCCTGTGGCCCCTCTGGCAGCCGGCGGACATGCGCGTGCTGCTGGACCCCTATCCGAAGACCAAGCGCTTCGTCGAGCGCATGGCTGCGATCGGCCACGGCAAGTTCAGTGAGATCAGCAGCGGCGACGCTATCCAGCTCGCGAAGTCATCGAAGCCCGAACCCGTGAAGGACGGCGTCGCGCTGGAAACCGGCGGCATCGAGCTCGGCAGCAAGGCGCAGGCGATGCCGGTGGACAGTGGGCTCGATCCCGTGACCGGCGAACTGCTGCACGCGTCGACCGCCGAGATAGTGCTCCGCCGCAGCGATCCGCGCGCGGGCACGGTGCACGTGCACTTTCCGCGCTTCGGCTATCAGCTGAACAAGCCCGGCTAGCTCCAGCGCGCGGCGAGGCCGCCGTCGATGGAAAGGATGCAGCCGGTGGTGTAGGCCGAACGCTCCGAAACAAGGAAAGCGACCGCCGAGGCGATTTCTTCCGGCGTCGCGGGCCGGCCGAAGGACATTTCCTTGAACAACTCCTGGTAACGGTTGGCGTCGCCGAGCTTCGTCTGCGCCATTTGCTTGTGCAGGCTGACCAGCCGGTCGGTGGCGACCGGGCCGGGGTTGATGCCGAGGACGCGGATGCCGTCGGCGTGCGAGGCGCCGCCGAGCGTTCGCGTGAAGGCCATCAGGCCCGCGTTGGCGGTGCTGCCCGCGATGTAGGCCGGATTGAGGCGCTCGCCCGCGTTGCCGAGAATGTTGACGATCACGCCGCTGCCCCTCTTTTTCATGGCAGCGTAGACGGCGCGGGTCAGGTTGATGTAGCCGAAGACCTTCAGATCCCAGGCCTTACGCCAGGTTTCTTCGTCCACGCGCTGCAGGTCGCCGCCCGGGATCGCCCCAGCGTTGTTGACGAGGATGTCAAGGTCGCCCGCCCAGGCGGCGAGATCCTCTGCCGCGCCGCGCAGCGAAAGATCCACCGCCTTGGCGGCGACACCGCCTGCGATGCTGCGCGAAGCGCCGAGCACCGTGCAGCCTTCGGCCGCGAGCAGCTCGACGCAGGCGCGGCCGATGCCCTTGGAGGCGCCGGTGACGAGGGCGCGTTTGCCTTTGAGACGGAGTTCCATAGTTTGATAGTCTAGCAACATGCCCATGCTGACCACGGACGACGGAGTAAAACTCCACTACGAAGAAGCAGGCAGCGGCACGCCCATCGTGTTCGTGCACGAGTTTGCGGGCGATGGCCGCAGCTGGGAGCCGCAGCTGCGGCATTGCTCGCGGCGCTACCGCAGCATCGCCTACAACGCGCGCGGTTATCCGCCCAGCGAGGTGCCCGAGGATTTCGAGCGCTACTCGCAGGCGCGCGCCCGCGACGACATCCGCTGCGTGTTGGACGGGCTGGGCCTTGCAGAGGCGCACGTGGTCGGGCTGTCCATGGGCGCTTTCGCGTCGCTGCATTTCGGCATGCAGTATCCGGAGCGCGCGCTCTCGATCAGCGTCGCGGGCGGGGGCTACGGCGCGCACCCGGCGCAGTACGCGGACTTCCAGGCCGCGGCGCGCGACAACGCGAAGCTGATACGCGAAAAAGGCATGGCGCATTTCGCGGCGACCTACGGCCACGGCCCGACGCGCGTGCAGTTCCAGAACAAGGACCCGCGCGGCTTCGAGGAGTATGCGCGGCAGCTGGCGGAGCATTCCGTGCCCGGCTCCGCCAATACCATGCTCGGTTACCAGGCGCGCCGGCCTTCGCTCTACGACCTGACCGGCGAGATGCAGCGCATGCGCGTGCCGACGCTGATCATGGCCGGCGACGAGGAAGAGCCCTGCCTGGAAGCCTGCCTGCTGATGAAGCGCTGCATTCCCACCGCCGGCCTCGCGATCCTGCGGAGGAGCGGGCATGGCATCAACCTGGAAGAGCCGGCCCTGTTCAACTCGCTGCTGGAGGATTTCCTGCACCAGGTGGAGGCCGGGCGCTGGGGCGCGCGCGATCCGCGCGCCGCGCCGCTTTCGATCTGGGGTCCCGGCGGCAAGCCCTGAGCCGTGAAAACCGGACTGAAGATAAAGTCGGTCTCGGTGCGCGCAGTGGCCGTGCCGATGCGCCGGCCGCTGCAGACCAGCACCGGCGCGGTGAGCGTCGCGCCGCTCTTGCTGGTGGACCTGAGGACAGACCGCGGAATTGTTGGCAGGTCTTATTTGTTTTCTATTTCAAAAAATAACTTAAGGTCGATTGCCGCGCTCGTGGAAGCGATGGCCGAGCTTTTGAAGGGCGACGCAGTGGCGCCGTTCGAGATCGAGAAAAAGCTGCGCGCGCGCTACACGTTGCTCGGCGTGCACAACATCGTGCTGTTCGCCATGTCGGCGATCGATATGTGCGCCTGGGACGCGCTCGGCCAGGCGCTCGGCCAGCCCGTGGTGCGGCTGTTGGGAGGTGAGCCAAGGCCGGTCCTGGCGTACAACTCCAATGGTTTGGGCATCCAGGAATTGAAACCGCTGGCAAAGGAAGCGGAACAACTCGTTTTAGAGGGATTCTCGGCAGTGAAGCTGCGGCTCGGCAGGCCGACGGCCAAGGCGGACATCGATGCCCTGCGCGCGGTGAAGAAAGCGATCGGCCCGCAGGTGACGCTGATGGTGGACTTCAACCAGGCGCTCACGGTGGCCGAGGCGATCCGGCGCGGCCGCATGATCGACGCGGAGGGCGGCGTGCTGTGGATCGAGGAGCCGATCCGCGCCGACGATTTTGCCGGCTGCGCCAAGGTCGCGCGCGAGGTGGCGACGCCGATCCAGATCGGCGAGAACTTCATGGGCCCGGAGCAGATGGCGCAGGCGATCGCCGCGCGCTGCTGCGATTACGTGATGCCCGATGCGCAGAGGATCGGCGGCGTGACGGGCTGGATGCGCGCCGCGGCGCTGGCGCAGGGCGCGGGGCTGGAAATGTCGAGCCATCTCT
>Ga0247727_10019828_pt1 | contig 10368 bp, 9 predicted proteins | sample WisWelCaveWW1625_FD_202498 | JGI IMG/M metagenome (GOLD analysis project Ga0247727, IMG submission 202498) | Biofilm microbial communities from Wishing Well Cave, Virginia, United States - WW16-25 | ecosystem: Environmental > Aquatic > Deep subsurface > Groundwater > Cave microbial mat | place... | reverse complement strand
GAGCTGAATCCGAGACCGACCCCAGCACCGAAACGATCGCCGGCCCCTTGTCAGGACCCGCCATGACCCTGCGCATCAGCGCCTCGGCCTCCAGGTCGATCTCGTAAAGCTGCGCTTCGCTCCTCTCCAACAAAACCAGGCGTTTGGGGCCCCGGCGGACGATCTGGCGCACGAGTTCTGATCCGATCGAGCCGCCGGCGCCGGTCACCATCACCGACTTGTTCGCGATGTTGCGCGCCAGCAGCGCGGTGTCCGGCGGAACCGGTTCGCGCCCAAGCAGGTCCTCGGTCTCCACGGAACGCAGATCACTGACCGTAAAGCGCCCGGCGGCGACATCCTCGATCGCAGGCAATGTACGCACCCGTACCTTCAACTGTTCGAGCAGTCGCAGCGCCGCCTGCCGGTCGCGGCGGCGCGCCTTCGGCATCGCCAGCAGGACCTCGTCCACATCGAAGCGTTGAATGAGGCCGGGCATGCGATCCGGAAGGAACACCCTCAGGCCACCCACGTACTGGCCGCGCAGGGTCGGGCTCGGGTCGATGAATGCCATTGGCCTGCAGTTGCCCCCCGTGTGCAGCGCCTCCAGCAGCTGCACGCCTGCGGCGTCGGCTCCGTAGATCAGCACCTGGCACTGCCGCTCCTGGGTGCGCACCGGAAGCTCTACGCCCGCGCCTCTGAGAAAGCTTGCCGCGGCCTGCCGGCTCCCCCAGATAAAGGCGGTCGCCAAGACGGGATAGAAGAGCACGACCGAACGAGGGACGCTGTGCACGCCCGACAGGTAGAGCAGCAGCCCCCAGTACAGCCCCGCCAAGCCGACCGCGCCGGCGGTCAACATTGCGCCCCTCCAGCCGATATACCGGGTTGCCAGCCGATAGACGTGCAGCTGAAAGAACGTCGCCACGCCGATGAAGGGAGCCGCACCCAAAACGATGAACAAGGTCCAGCTCGAGGGGACAAAGACCTCCCCGAAGCGCACCGAGAGGGCGAGCCAGAGTGCCACGTTGAAGAGCATAAAGTCGTTGACGGCAAGGACGACGCGCTTGGTGTAGCGACCAAGGCCCACGAGCCACAGCGCCGAGGCCCGTGCCCGCATCTCAAGCGCCGACGTCGCTTGCTTCAACACCCTGCCGTGGCCCTAGAAGCCACCCCCGCTCGGTTGGCCGACCAATCGGCTCAAGACATAAACCGCAGCGCGAACCGCGTGAACCGTGCAATCCCCGGTATCAACAGCCCTTAAGGCCACAGTCGCGCGCGACTTCGGGCGGAGGAGATGCTGAACCTTTCATCCTTGCATGACGACCAAGCGGACAAGATCGCGATGGACCGTACTGGCCGCCTCTGCACCCGCTCGGGCGGCTAGCGATGATGACGGCAGCACGGGCAGGGCCTAGACTGCCCTTGGTGGGACACGACAACAACCATTACGGGAACTTCCTCGATGCGCGTGGCGATGATCGGTGCCGGCTATGTCGGCCTGGTATCAGGGGCTTGCTTTGCCGAGTTCGGCCACGTTGTGGCCTGCGTGGACAAGGATGCCGAGAGGGTCGCCGCCCTGCAGCGCGGGGAGATACCGATCTTTGAACCAGGCCTGGCCGACCTGGTCGCCACGAACGTGCGCGAGCGGCGGCTGTCTTTCACCACAACTTTGGCAGATGCCGTCAAGGATGCTGCCGCGGTCTTCATTGCCGTTGGCACGCCGTCCCGCCCGGCAGATGGGCTCGCCGATCTCACCTATGTGTACCAGGCCGCCCGGGAAATTGCCCGCGTGATGAAGGGTCACGCCGTGATCGTGACAAAATCGACGGTCCCGGTCGGCACCGGCGACGAGATTGCGCGAATCATTGCCGACATACGGCCAGACGCCGACTTGTCGGTCGTTTCCAATCCGGAATTCCTGCGCGAGGGGGCGGCGATCGCCGATTTCATGGCGCCCGACCGCGTCGTCATCGGCACCGACGACGAGCGTGCGCGCGAGGTCATGCGCGAGATCTATCGCCCCCTTGCTGGAAAACAGACGCCGATCCTGTTCACGGAGCGGCGCGGCGCCGAGCTCATCAAATACGCCGCCAATGCGTTCCTGGCGACCAAGATCACCTTCATCAACGAGATCGCCGACCTGTGCGAGCAGGCCGGCGCCGACGTGCAGGAGGTGGCAAACGGCATCGGCCTCGACCACCGGATCGGGCCAAAGTTTCTCAATGCCGGCCCCGGCTATGGCGGGTCCTGCTTTCCCAAGGACCTGCTCGCCCTGCTCAAGGCCGGACTCGATTTCGGCGTGCCGATCCGCTCGATCGAGACCATCATCTCCATCAACGACCAGCGCAAGCGGGCGATGGCCCGCAAGATCATCGCCGCGTGCGGGGGCAGCATCAGGGGCCGCACCGTTGCGGTGCTGGGGCTGACGTTCAAGGCCGACACCGACGACATGCGCGAGTCTCCCGCCGTCGCCATCATCACGGCGCTGCAGGATGCCGGGGCAAAGGTGCGGGCCTACGATCCGCAGGGTATGCAGCATGCCCGGTCGATTCTCAGCGATGTGAGCTACGCTGGCGATGCTTACGCCTGCGCGGAGGGGGCCGATGCGCTCGTCGTCATGACCGAATGGGACCTGTTCCGCTCGCTCGACCTGCCCCGCATCAGGTCGCTGCTCAAGCGCCCGGTCGTCGTCGATCTGCGCAATATCTATCGGCCGCAAGAAATGGCAAAGCACGGCTTCAAGTATGTCAGCGTGGGCCGGCCACAGGTCGGCGAGGCATGATCGGCAAGGCATGAGTGAGACGACCGGCGCGTCCGCCTCGCAGAGCCGGAGCCGACAGGCCGGCCGCGTCGGCGTGCTGCTGCTCAACCTCGGCACGCCCGACGCGACCGACTATTGGTCCATGCGGCGTTATCTGAAGGAGTTCCTCTCCGATCGGCGCGTCATCGAGGAGCCGCGGGTCAAGTGGTGGCTCATCCTCAATCTCGTCATCCTGACCGTCCGCCCCGGCAGAAAGGGCCGGGACTACCGCAAGATCTGGAACAGCGAGCGCAACGAAGGGCCGCTCAAGACCATAACCCGCGAGCAGTCGCAGAAGCTCGACGCGGCGCTGGCAGGGGAGCCGGTCGTCGTCGACTGGGCCATGCGTTACGGCAGCCCCGCCATCGGGGCCCGCATCGCCCACTTGCAGGATCAAGGCTGCGACCGCGTTCTGCTCGTCCCGCTTTACCCGCAGTACGCCGCAGCAACCACCGCGACGGCCTGCGATCAGGCGTTTCGCGCCCTGATGGCGCTACGCTGGCAACCGGCCATTCGCGTGGCGCCGCCCTATTTCGAGGATCCAGCCTACGTCGAGGCCGTTGCCGCTTCGATTCGCGACCATCTCTCGACCCTCGACTTCGAGCCCGAGGCCCTGATTGCGTCGTTCCACGGCATGCCGGTGAAATATGCAGAGCTGGGCGACCCCTACCACGACCAGTGCCAGGCGACCTCAGGGCTCCTGCGCACGCAGCTCGGCTGGCCGGCCGAGCGCTGGCACACGACCTTCCAGTCGCAATTCGGCAGCGATCCGTGGCTCCAGCCTTACACGATCGAAACCGTCGAGCGGCTGGCGAAGTCCGGGGTCAAGCGCTTGGCCGTCGTGGCGCCTGGGTTTGCGGCAGATTGCCTGGAGACGCTGGAGGAACTCGATATCGAGAACCGGCGCAAGTTCATAGACAGCGGCGGCGAGCGGTTCGCCTACGTGCCTTGCCTCAATGCCGGAACGCTGGGAATGGGCGCAATAGAGCGTCTCGTGCGGCGCGAGCTGGCGGGCTGGCTCAAGTGACCAGGCGCAGCGTCAAGTTCCACCGGCGGCGTGGTGCAAGAGCTCGCTCCTGCGGGCCACAATATGCCAGGCAACGTGCTCGGTGAAGCGCCTGTGCTCGCGGAGGTCGCCAATGGCTTGGTCGGGGTTCCGGGCCTGGAAGAAGGCCCACCAGCCAAAGATGCTCTGTCCTCGATGGCTGAAGTGAACGGCAATGCGCTGGCTCTTGCGCGGTTCACTCCCGGTCGAGGAGGGTCGCAAGGAAAAGGCGAGGCCGTGCTCTCTCTCACTGAACGTGGGAATGATTCCCAAGCTGGCGATGGTCAAGAAGGACAAGTCCTCCCGCTTGCTGGAATTGCCGGCCAAGCCGTAGACGGGGCGCTCGACCCTGGCAACGAAGGTCGGCGGCTTTTCGAAGCTCGAGAGCGTGTCGACCCGGTCGAACAGCAGCGTCTTGCGCAACGCCTCGATCAGGCGCGTTGAATGGCGCCGATCCGTGTGTTCCTCCACCCCGACCGTAACGTTGAACCGGGTGGCTGCGATGACGGCAAGCTGCTCCTCCGTAAGCGGTGGGGGCAGCGTCGAGCTCAGGCAGCCCGCAAGCCCTAGCGCCCCCAGGGTCAGTGCAATCGCTGCGCCTCTCTTGCCCATCCATGCCTCCGGTTCGGCAGCTGTTCAAGTTTGTCGCCGCGCGAGAGACCGAGGTTCAACGGCGTCGGATCATAGAGGCGGAACCCGACAGGCCCGTGGCAGGTGGTAGCCACATGCTGCCCGAAAATATTTGTCTGTCTCTGCGCCGAATTCTGCCGAGTACGCCTTGCGTAAACCTTTGATTCACCAGTAGTTTGTATGCAACTTCTGAAAACCATCTAAAAACCATCGTGGATCGACACCAGATCTCGGCTACGATTGCAAAGGGTAGGCCTTGCCATGAACCTCTTCTCAAACATCTTCTCCGGCGGACCGGAAATCTTTCTCTTGCTGCTCGTCTTGCTGGTCGTGGTGGCGTTGTGGACCACGGTCAAGATGGTGCCGCAGGGCTACAACTACACGGTCGAGACCTTCGGCCGCTACACCCGCACCCTCACCCCGGGCCTCCACATCCTGATCCCGGTGATGGAGCGCATCGGCGCCAAGATGAACATGAAGGAGCAGGTGATCGACATCCCCTCGCAGGACATCATCACCAAGGACAACGCCATGGTCACCGTCGATGGCGTCAACTTCTATCAGGTGCTGAGCGCGGCCAAGGCCGCCTACGAGGTGGACAATCTGCGGGGGGCGATCGTCAATCTTACCATGACCAACATCCGCACGGTGATGGGCTCCATGGATCTCGACGAGCTGCTATCCAATCGCGACCAGATCAACGCCAAGCTGCTGCAGGTGGTCGATGCCGCCACCGAGTCCTGGGGCGTGAAGGTGACGCGCATCGAGATCAAGGACATCGCCCCGCCGCGCGACCTGGTCGACAGCATGGCGCGCCAGATGAAGGCCGAGCGCGAGAAGCGCGCGCAGATCCTCGAGGCCGAGGGTCTGCGCCAGGGTGCCATCCTCAAGGCGGAAGGCGAGAAGCTGGCCGTCGTGCTGGCCGCGGAGGGCCGCAAGGAAGCCGCCTTCCGCGACGCCGAGGCCCGCGAGCGGTTCGCGCAGGCCGAAGCCATGGCGACCGAAGTGGTGAGCGTGGCGATCTCCAAGGGCAACGTGCAGGCGATCAACTACTTCGTCGCCAACAACTACGTTAAGGCCCTGGAGGCGATCGCCAAGTCGCCCAACCAGAAGATCCTGATGATGCCGCTCGACGCTGCCAGCGTGATCGGCTCGCTCGCCGGTCTCGCCGAGATCACCAGCGAGGCGTTCGGCAAGAACGGCGCCGGGCCGGGTGCGCGTCCGGCGACCCGCTCCGGCAGCGTGCCGCAGAGCTAAGCGTAGGCGGCGGTTGTTGGGGAGATACCGAAATGCAGGGCCTGTTGGGGCTGTTCGATAGCCTTGGATGGTGGAATTGGTTGATCCTGGCCGTGGTGCTGCTGACGCTGGAAGTCGCAATCCCCGGGGTGCATTTCCTGTGGTTCGGCATCGCCGCCGCCTTCATCGGCATCCTGACGTATTCCACTGGCATTATCTGGCAGTGGCAGGTGCTGGCCTTCCTCGTGCTCGCGGTGCTGGTCCTGTTCTGGGTGCGCAGGTTTGCGCGGCCGGACGTGGCGATCAGCGACTTGCCGGACCTCAACGTGCGCGGCCAGCAGTACGTCGGCCGCGCGCTGGTGGTCGAGCAGGCGATCCAGAACGGACGCGGCAAGGTGCGTGTCGGCGACACGCTGTGGCAGGCCGAGGGGCCCGATGCGCCGGCCGGCGCGTGGGTCACGGTCACCGGCGCGAGGGGCACCGTGCTGGTGGTGGAGCGTGCTGCGGCGTGATGACGGCCCGGGCGTCTCGGCGTGGCTTGCGGGCTTTGCGAGTCTCGCGCTGCCGTGGCTTGGTGCGGGCCTCGGCGCAACCGGGTTCCTATTGATCGCGCGCCATCAGTCAGTAGGCTGGTGGTGCATCTCCGCCGGCGGCGCGCTGCTGATTGGCTGGATCCTGATCGATTGGGTCTGGGCGCGGCCGGCTGCGATCGAGAGCGATGAGCCGGGCCTCAACCGCCGCGCAGAGCAGCTGGTCGGGCGCGTACTCGAGGTGCAGGAAGCGATCGACGGCGGGCGCGGAAAGGTGCGGGCCGGCGATACGTTGTGGCCGGCCGAGGGACCGGACATGCCCGCCGGTGCGGAGGCGAGGGTTATCGCGGCGCGGGGAACGGCACTGTTGGTGGAGCGAGCCTGATGTGAGGGGCGACCAGGTCCCGCGCCCAGAATTCAGTACATCCCGAGCAGGAGCCGCGCCTCGTCGGACATGCGCTCCTTGTCCCATGGCGGGTCGAAGGTGAGCTTGACGCGAACCTGGCCGACACCGGCGAGCGAACTCACCGCGTTCTCCACCCAGCCAGGCATCTCCCCTGCAACCGGGCAGCCGGGCGACGTCAGCGTCATGTCGATGGCGATGTTGCGCTCATCGTCGACGTCGATCTTGTAGATCAGGCCCAGCTCGTAGATGTCGGCCGGGATCTCGGGGTCGTACACGCTCTTGAGCGCCGCGACGATGTCGGCAGTGAGCTGCTCCAGCTCCTCGGGCGGGATCGAGGCGCCTGGCGTGGCCGCGACCCGCGTGGGTTCCGCGGCTGGTGCAGGCGCAGGCTCGGCGATCTTGTCGTTCATGGTTCACTATGTAGGTTGTGTCGAGCAGGTCTACCGCTTCGCTACCGCAGAAACCAGGGCGGATGTTGTGCGCGGGGCAAGTCGTGGCGATCGGACGCTTCCAGCGTCTTGCGCGATGATCCCCTTGCAACTTGTGTCAAGGGGATCATCGCGGCGTCTTGCAATCGGAACAAAACTAGAACATTATGCGCAACGGTCAACGCAATGTCGCGCCCGCGGCCTCGCAAAGGCCGAGCGAATCGCAGCAGGTAGGCGCGACAGCAGCTCTGGGAGGCGCATCCATGGCGTTACTGCAATCCACCGCCCGCCATCTCGCCAGATCGCATGCCCACACGGCCGACGAGCAATGCCCCTGGTGCGAGCAGCCCATCTCTCGCGGCAAATTCGAGGAGATCTCGAGGCGGATCGAGGCACGGGAGCGGGAGCAGCACGCCGAGGTGACGAACCGCCTGAAGGAGCAGTTCGCCCGGGAGACGGAGCAGATCCGGGCTGGCGCGGCGGCCGCCGCCGAGCAGCGCGTGCTGGCAGCGCGCAACGAGGCGGCCGTCGCGGCCAGGGCCGAGCAGAACGAAAAGCTGGCCGAGATGCGGGCGAAGCTCGCCGCGGCGGAGCAGGCCAAGGGCGCCGTGAAGGAGGAGATGACGGCCCTCAAGGACGCACTGCAGCGGGACAAGGAGGGCGCCGTGCTCGCCGAGAAGGCGAAGGTCCTGAAGCTGCAGGCGGAGCTGGCCGACATGCAGCGCAAGCTCGAGGGCAAGTCGGCGCACGAGCTGGGCGAGGGCTCCGAGGTCGACCTGTTCGAAGAGCTGCGGGAGGCCTTCCAGGGCGACCGCATCCAGCGCGTGCCCAAGGGGGTCAACGGCGCCGACGTGATCCACGAGGTGATGCACAACGGCCGCGTGTGCGGCAAGATCGTCTACGACGCCAAGAACCGCAATGCCTGGCAGAACGAGTTCGTCGCCAAGCTGCGCGCCGACAAGATCGCGCAAGCCGCCGACCATGCCATCCTGTCGAGCAACAAGTTCCCCAAGGACAAGGCGCAGGTGCACTACCAGGACGGCGTCATTGTCGCGGCGCCGCAGCGCGTGCTGGCCATCGTCCAGGTGCTGCGCGACCAGGTGGTGCGCACGCACGAGTTGCGACTCAGCAAGGAGGGCCGCGAGCAGAAGTCGATGGAGATCTACGCCTTCATCACGTCGGAGCACTGCCGCCAGCTGCTCGACCAGGTCGAGGTGCAAGCCGGCCGCATGCTCGATCTCGACACCAAGGAGCAGGAGGCGCACCGCCGCCTGTGGGATCACCGCAAGAAGCTCATCAACGCGGTGCAGAAGGCGCGCGGCGATCTCACCTTCGAGATCGACCGCATCATCGGCACAGCGGGCAATGGGCCGGAGGACGAGGCGTAGGGTGCAATAAGCGGTAGCGCATTGCACCGATGCGCCCTTCCACGAAGGCTACGCAAGCGGCCGAAGAAATCGGCGCAATGCGGCTTTCGCCTTATTGCGCCCTACCCCCGCCGGGCCCCAACCTCGTCTCTGCCTGGCGCTTGATGTGGGCCAGCACACGGGCGTTGTTTTCATGTACGACCCAGCGCGCCAACGGCAACCAGTAGAGCACCGGTTCGAGCCTAAGCTCATGCGTCGTGCGCTCGATGACGTCGGTGCCGCCGTCGGCCCGCGGCAGCAGCTCAAAGCTCGTGTAGGTGGTACTGAAATAGCCGCTCACGTGCGGGGCGTGCACATGGGCATAGGGGCTCAATTCCCGCATCGCCGGCACCTGGTTCATCATGACGAACGCGAGCTTGCGGTTGGGGACCCACTCTGTCACCCGCTCGTGCGCCGTTCCCGTCGAGAACACGCCGCGCCGAATCGCGCCCACACCCTCTCCGAGCATCTCGCCCCGCACCGGATAGGCGACGCCCAAGCGGAACAGCAGGGGGACCGGGGCATCCGAAAGGTCGGTATGCACCAGGGTGGCCCAAACCGCCTCCGGCGCGGCGTTGATTGCAATCGTGGATTGCGTCTCGAACTGGGTCGCCGGCGGAAGAGCGCTTTCCACGGCGAACACAAGCGGCAGCAGCGCGAGACCGGACATGGCTTGTCGGGGCGAGCGTCTCGAGGTGAGGGTGATCGCGCGCCCCAGCAGGCCGCCGAGGAGAGCCAAGCCGATGGCAAGCGGGGAGGCGAGGATGAGGCAGATGATTCCCTCGAGTGCAAAAACGATGAGTGCGACCCCTCCGAGCATCATGGAGATCAAGATCAACTGCGTGGTTCGCGACGCACCAAGGTCCGTTCTGCGATTGGCGAGATATGCGGTTGTCACTCCGATAATGAATGGAGAAACCACGAACATGCCGTAGCCGTACGAGCCGAACACAAGCGCCCCGGCGGCGACCGTAAACAGGGTGAGCCCAATGCCGGCCAGAACGCCTTGTGCAGCCGCCGCCCACCCGCCGGCGCCGACATCGGAGGGTCCTGAGGCCGTGGCGGGCCTGGACGGAAAAAGGCACAAGGCCAGCATCACTGGAATCTGGACAATCGGGGCCAACGCCCATGCCGCGATCCATGCGCTGATGTCGGCATCGGCCGCGCGGCGGAATGCCAGCGCGGTGAGCGCCCAGCCCGCGATCACCATGCAAGCAAGCGCAGCCATCAGCATCGTTTCAGATGCGCCGGCTTGTCTTGCAAGCGACGGCAACGGCATCACATAGAACCACCAATCCTGGGTATAGAACCACCAATGCCGAGCTGGCGCCGCAAGCGACCGGCCCTGCATGCCGAGGACGAGCGCCGCCATCAGATGCTGGCTGAAAAACACCCCGGCCGACCACAAAGCGTAAGGAAACGGCCGCATCCGCCCGGAAAACGAAAATGGAAATGGCATTGTGCGCCCTCACTGACGGAGAGGAACCAGGTTGGGCCGGTGCGGCAGCGTCTCGGGTGTCTTCACGTTCCAAACCAGGCCGACCCTGACGAGCGCGCCGAGCACCCACCAGCCGGGGTCCATTTCTCCCCGCTTGACGCCGAGCCGCGCCGAGCCCGGAAAGGCGTGGTGGTTGTTGTGCCAGGCCTCGCCCATGGTGATCAGCCCGCAGTAGGGCACGTTGTAGCCCTGCACGCCGGCGCCCTCGATGTGCCAGGAGCGCGGGCCCTGGTTGTGGGCGAAGTAGCCGACCAGCCAGTGGCCGGTGACGGAGGCCGCGACCCGCGCGGCGATGCCCCACACCACCCACGGCACGCCGCCGAGCGCGAAGAACAGGGCGGCCCAGGGCAGCTGCTGCGCCATCCAGGTGCGCTCCAGGACCCGGTAGAAGCGGTCCTGGGCGACGCGCCGCT
>Ga0247727_10019827_pt1 | contig 10369 bp, 10 predicted proteins | sample WisWelCaveWW1625_FD_202498 | JGI IMG/M metagenome (GOLD analysis project Ga0247727, IMG submission 202498) | Biofilm microbial communities from Wishing Well Cave, Virginia, United States - WW16-25 | ecosystem: Environmental > Aquatic > Deep subsurface > Groundwater > Cave microbial mat | place... | reverse complement strand
CATCCACTGCCTCATTCATTTGTGTTCCTACTTCACTGTACATCTTCCTTCTTTCACCAGATTTGAAGGGGTTGTATTGTAAATTGAGCCGAGCGGCAAAGCTTCTTACTCTGTTCCGTGGAGTTGCCAAAGCATACTGTATGCAGGGTTCTTCGACTAAATCAAATAAGTAGCTTGCGGGATCATGCTGGTCTCCATTTTCAGACTCAATGAATTCATTGATATGGCTAGGTCTTATGCCGAAACCTCTCGGACCTTTTTGAGATTCGAACAAGCTTTGAAAACGACGCTTTGCATGCTCTGCAGAACTATCAGCAAATGTTATACCCCGTCCGTTGAATTTGTTCCTGGATTCTGGCTCTATTCGCAATAAGCCAACCAACCCTTTAGGGGAAACATAACCTACTGCCTGCTGATCTTCCCGAAGGTAAATTGAGCCTATCTTTGTGTAGCCTTGCATAATCATGCCTATTGCCATAAACCAAAGAAAAGGCAGGCAAATTATAAATTTTTCCTATTTTACCACTTAAAAGTAAAAATTTAAATAGCAACTGTTTTTTTCTTAAGATATGGCTATTGTTCCACTAGAAAAGATGCAACCGGGCAGGATTTATGATAGGACGAGAGGGGATTCCTTCATATCTGCAGTAGTGCCAGCAAATACCCTGCCTCAGCTTTGCAGGATGTATGTTTCTTCTGAGATCGATGCCCGCATGGGGTTTTTTCATAAGCCATTTGGTGTCTGGTCTAATCCATCAAAATTCAGATATTTTGAAGATGTTGAAAAGGATATATTCCTAGGATACAATCCTGAAGTAAGCACTTTTCCCTTGATAACAATCCCGGGGGAAAAAACAGGCCTTGTGCTCGTCGATGTGGAAGGCATGGCATTGTTCTTCAATCCTTTGGAATTGGATTTATTCGACAATATAGTAACCAGAAGGAAATTCGAGCATGGCCAGGAATATTATTTTACGGGAACGTGGAGGGAGGCAATGCAAAGTTTTCTCAATGAAGGGTATCGTATAATAAAAACAGAAAATTCATTGGTGACTGCCAAAAAAATAGGTGAGCTAACGCCCAAAGGGAAAAACATCAACTTAGAAAAAATCCTTCGCTGATTATTTGTCTTTCAACGTTTCCGTAATTATCGCAGGGCACGTCCGGACAACACCCGTTATCTTCGCAATCCTATTGGAAATAAACTCCCTTAATTCCGCTGCTTTCTCTCCCCAGATTTCCGCCATAATCAAGTGGTCCCTGGAAGTGGTTGAAACCATCTTCACATTATCAAACCTTGTAAGCTCATGTGCAACTTCCAAAAACTTCTCAGGCTGCATATCAATCCCTACATATGCCCCAGAGCCATAACCAATTTTCATGGTGTCAATCGAAGCGGAATAGCGCTTAATGATTCCCTGTGCTTCCAAATGCCTTACTCCGTGGCGTAGGGTTGATTCAGAAACCTTTAGTTCTTTTGATATCTCTAAGAAAGGAATGCTTGCTCTATTCCTGAGAATTGCCAAAATGTTCTTATCAATAAGGTCTATCACATTTTCACCTGAGTTGCGGATTCCTTTCTTTTTTATATGTTTTTCGTTAACTTAGCTATAAGCAAATGAAAACCTTTATATATATTTATGGGACAACTTAACAATAGTTAAGTGAAATAGAGATAAGATGTTAAGCAGTTTTTTGATAACAAGCAGGGAAACGTTGGAAGCAGCCTTAGTGGTAGGTGTAGTTTTGGCGTATCTCAACAAGACCAATAATAACCAATACAAGAAGACCGTCTACTTTGCCATTTTAGCTGGAATTGCGCTAAGCGTGTTTACTGCCTTCGCGTTTAATTTTTTAGCTGGTGGCTTTGAAGGAAAAAGCGAGGAATTATTTGAGGGCATCATCATGCTGTTAGCAGCTTTCTTATTAACAACCATGATATTGTGGATGCTTAAGCAGCAGCAGTTTGCCAAGAAAATTGAAGATAAAGTGGCATATCACATCAGCAATTCTTACAATAATGCCTATGCAATTGGCTTGTTCGTGCTCATCATGCTCGCAGTCCTTAGGGAAGGTGTTGAGACCGTAATTTTCTTCGGCGCTCTAAATTATTCATCGGGCATAAGTTTCATAGGAGGCCTTCTCGGCATAATTGTTGCAATTGGCATCGGCTATCTATTCTTTATAGGGACAAAAAAAATCAACTTAAGGCAGGTTTTTGCGACAAGCAGCGTCCTCCTTATACTGATTGCAGCAGGGCTTGTTGCACATGGAATACATGAATTGCAGGAAGCAGGTGTTTTGCCTTTTATGGTACAGGAAGTCTGGAATATCAATCCAGAACAAAATGCCGATGGAAGTTACCCAGCCCTTCATGAAAAAGGCATTGTCGGAAGCTTCTTTGCGTCATTATTTGGATATAACGGCAATCCTTCAGCGCTTGAAATCATAAGCTATGCCGCATATGTCCTATTGATTTTTTATTTGTACCAAAAATTTTCATCTGAAAAGAAGTCATTGCCAAAAAAAACAGCAGCTGAATGAATTTTTCCTGGTTAGCGTATGAATGGCTATTCTTTTAATTGGAATAGGAGTAATGAATCGTTCGCTATTGGGCCATTTTTATTGGTTATTTTAATCATGAATTTTTTTACTGAATGCTTTGTTGATTTATTTTATTGAAATAAGTTACATGGAGATAGCATCCATTAAACAGGGTTCATGGTGAGGAAAAAAAGGAAAAAATTTTAAGGTTTTCGCTTCATAGGGCAATTCTCGCTAAATCTGCTTTCATCAGCTGCATAAAAAAATGGTTGTAGCCGGATTTTTTCACGCAAGGTTTATTAGAGGGCAAATAATACAGGTTTCATGCCCAAGCAAGAGATAAGAGTCATAGGTTTCGATGACGGTCATTTCAACAAGTTCAAGGATAAGGAAACTTGGATCGTGGGTTCAGTGTTCAGAGGAGGCTCGTTTCTTGAGGGGATTCTATCAGCTAAAATTTCAGTAGATGGAAATGATTCCACACAAACTTTAGCAGCGATGATAAACAAGTGCAAGTTCAAGCCGCAACTACAGGCAATTTTTCTTGATGGCATCGCTGTTGCTGGCTTCAATATAGTAGATATTCAAAAACTTTCCAAAGGAACCAGAATCCCGGTAATTGCCGTTATGCGGAAAAGGCCAAACGTAAAAACTATTCATGCTGCATTAGAAAAAATTGGCAAGAAAGAAAAAATCACTGTGCTTGAAAAGGCAGGGCCCATACATTCTGCAGGAAAGATTTTTATACAGATAAGCGGTATTTCTCTCGAAAAAGCAACAGCTCTGCTGCCCATCGTATGCACGAGAAGCAACATTCCAGAAGCCTTGCGGATAGCGCACATCATCGCTTCAGGCATCACATTGGGGGAAAGCAGGGGAAACGCGTGAGGTGGTAGCATGGAAAAAAAATTATTTTTAGTCCTATTGATTATCGCGCTTGTGTCATTTGGATGTGCGCAGCAGCCAGTAGCTCCTGTACAGCAGCCAAAAAGCGATGTGCCAGCGCAACAGGAAGCGGCAAAACCAGCGAATGTCGGAGTTCAAATAAAAGAAACGCAGGAAAAAAATATCCAGAAAGAAGTTCAGGAATTATTTGATAAAGCATCGGAAAAGACAACGAGCATGCATTACCGGTATAGGGCTCCTGAGACGCAAGAAGATGTCTATGAGTTTTTTGTCAATGATAACCTGATCAGGTATATTTATCAGCATTCCGTGAAAGATGTGAATTTGGATAAGGATGCATTTAATGCGGTCTATCTTGATGCAGCAAAGAAAACAGCTGAAGGCTATTGTGATGCCCAGACGTGCATCGAAAAAGGCCTGAAAAAATCATTGCCATATAACGATGCCTACATCGACACCCCGCTTGATTGGATTGCAAAAGTGCAAACGGCCACGAAATTAGGGGAAGAGCAAATAGACAGGAAAAAGACCTGGAAACTAGATACTGACATCGGCTTGATGCATATTGACAGCTATTCAGGATTGCCGCTGCGGATTGTTGATGGCATTGACAAGTATGAATTCATTGGCCTGGTTGCCAACGGCGTTAAAGACGAAGAAGTAAGGCCTTGATTTTTTTGCTTTAACAATAACTTTTTTGATTGTTACATGGGATTAGGCAGCCCTGTAATTACAGATGACGCATCTCATGTGCCGAAGTGCGTTTCACTTGTTAAATTTTTTCCTCGTGAGGAATTTTGAGGTCTCACTAAACTCCGGCAGAGCTGGGAAAAATTTCAAAACTGGGAAAAATTTGGGAAAAACACGAGCCAAATGTTTTTCCGCTTAATCGCTATTACCTGTCCAGAACAAAGTGAGAGCGTCGCGCAGCGAGGAGCGGAACGAAGTGAGCACCGCAGAGTCCCGAAGGCGCCCAAAGATTGTTATAGCGCAATAAAGTATAGATACATAATGAAATTAAATTATCCTGTGCTCGGATTAGCAACCGCCCGAGCAATTGAATATAATTAATTCTTAAGCAATCCTGCAAGCAACTGCGTTACGTCTTTATATTCCACACATTTGTGTTGATAGCAAACCTGAATCTTACTATCATAGATTTGCATTGAATTCGCAGGAAGATGTTTCCACTCGATCTTATGTGGAAGGTGGATTATATGCCAATGCTTCATCAACGCCATGAGGTTATAAAAATCATGCTGTAATGGCTGTTTATATTCTACCGCTGCGTATTCTTTCCCTAATATTATAGCTGCTCTGAGTTTGGCCATTGCTGCCAAAGAAGCGCTTGCAGGTGTGGGATGATCATACGTCTGTGCTGGAAATTCCATGAAATCAATATTTTTACTTTCCATCCATTGCCCATCATAGAATTTTTGCAATTGAGTATCCAAAATTGCAATTAAATCTTTATGTTCCCCCGTATCTTCATAAAGATAGGTTGCAAACAGTAGCACGGTAGCATAATCTTCCAAAAATTCACCGGGTTGCAGTTTTCCGTCATAGGAGCTGTGATGTAGTATTCCTTCTCGGTAATGCTGAGTCAGAATATTGTTGAATAGGAGCTTAGCTTTGAATTGGGTCATACTATTGTTGCAATGTCTATAGGCCATAAGAAGTCCAATCCCAATCAAGGCATTCCAGCTAGTAACACATTTTTTATCGGTAAATGGTTGTTTTCTTTTTTTGCGCAGACGTAATAATTTTTTTTCAATTTCTGGAAGAAAAGTATTGGTACGTTTGATAAGATGGATCTTACCCTCAAAATTTTGTTCCAACCTATATACGTGCTGAAATTGTTGGTATTCTTCCTCATTTAAATGTTGCTGTAATTCTGCAATGCTCCATACATAGGCGCTGCCTTCATGATGATCGGTATCAGCATCGTGTGCAGCATAGTACAGATTGTCTGCGTAGCTATCTTCTAAACAGGTTATTATCTTTTCCACAATGGTTTTGTACGCTGGCTTTTTGAGTATCTTATAGGCCAGGCTATAAACCCACAAATGCATGGCTTGGTCGTAGAGCATTTTCTCAAAATGAGGAATAGTCCAGGATTCATCGATACAGTAGCGGTAAAAGCCACCCTGCAGATGGTCATGCAGGCCTCCTTTTGCCATTATGTCTAGGATTTTCTCAAGAATATCTTTAATCTCTACATTTTTGTGTTGTTCATACCAGCTCAGTAAAAATAATAAGGTATTGTGAGGGGGAAATTGAGGCCCAGCACCAAACCAAGCTCCGGTAAAATTATTCTTAATTGCTTCAATAAGCTGCTGTTCTTCAACATGTTGCGGTGCATGGATATGAGGGTGATAAGTTGGTATTTTGGGGCCTTGTTGTTGATAGGATTTCTGTGTGTGCTTTAGTAAATCTAAAAACCCAGGAAGTCCATAGCGAGGTGTTATCGGAAAATAGGTTACAGCCAGAAATGGTTTTTGATCCGGTGTCAAGAACACATTCAGTGGCCATCCTCCTTGTCCCTGCGTTTCTTGGCAAAAATTCATTAAGTAATGGTCAATATCTGGTCGTTGTTCTCTATCAACTTTGATGCAGACGAAATTCTGGTTAAGAAAATGTGCAATTTCTTTGCTCGAGAACGCTTCCTGCGCCATAACGTGGCACCAATGGCAGGTAGCATAACCTACGGACACAAAGAGAATTTTGTTATTCTTTTTGGCGTACTCCCGTACTTCTGTAGACCATTCTTGCCAGTGGATTGGATTATCTTTATGCTGCTGTAAATAGGGCGATGCGGCTTGGTCTAAGTTGTTTTTATTGAAGTGGATCATTTTAGGGCAATATTCTCAATGAATTTGATATCTTCATCTGATAGATTAAAATCCAGTGCAAGATCTTCTGCCATATGCACAAAATTGGTTGTCCCTGTTAGAGGCACTATACCAATTTGCGTGGCAAATCTGAAGATAACTTGAGTTGGTGTTTTGTTAAATCCGGCTGCGATGTACTGTACTTGAGGCAGCACAAATGAATTTGCAGTGAGCAGAGAAAACCCCTGATAGATAAGGCCTTGTTGTGCACAAAATTGTCGTACTTCTTTATCCCATCCTAGCTGCGCATAGCAGCGATTTTGCACGAAAGTTGGTTTTACAACAGCCCATTGATACAATTGGTGTAGTTGGTCTATATTGACATTACTTACCCCGAGATAGGTCACTTTTCCTTCTTTCTGCAACGCTTGCATCTCCTGCCATACTTGCCAGTCTGCTGCTGTTAATCCTACATGAGTTGATGGGCCATGCAAGAGATAGGAATCAATGAAGTTTGTGCGTAGATGTTCCAGCGAGCTTTGAAACGATTGCTGCACTTGGGTGGCATAATCAGCATGCGGATCGTATGGTACTCTGTGATCTTGTCCACCAACATAAGTGAATTTGGTTTGCAGAAAGAGTTGGTCTCGGGCAATACTGCTTTTGATGATAGCATTGCCCACCGCGGCTTCATGGTAATGTTTACGCTGATTGGCGGTATCGATCGCTCGAAAGCCGGTGTTTAGTGCCGCTAAGACAAGATTTTCCGTAGCTTCTTCTTTCCAGGCAGTGCCATAGATAATGGGTGGGATCATTCCTCTGTTAATATGGATATCTTTATTAAAGATTAGGATATGAAAGGCTTAGTAGAAAATCTCCACTTCGTTTCGGGTTAGCATCGGTTCGCACCAACGGCTCGTGCCGTTGTCCCACGAGTGAGACATTCGCTGCGCTTCAGTCTCGCCACCTGTAAACCAAATGTGCTGGTATGGCTAAACGAAGTGAATGTCATACACGCGTGCCAGTCTTCGCGAGAAGCTGTGGGACATCCCCTTTGTCAATGTGATGTTTTTATTGGTAATGCTCGCATCTGCCTGCGTACGAGCATACTCGCTAATCGCTCGTACGCTTGCATCTCACTGATGCTAACCTTCATTTTCTACTAAGCCGGTTAATTGAACACGTACATGGCGTTAGTAATTAATGACCGCTATTATGTTCTCAAAATTAATTGAAAATCTCTCCCCATAATCAATGCTTTTAAAAACATAAGCCAGTTTTATCTGGTTATTACACCATACTATGTCATTTCAACAGCTTAATCTCATCGAACCGCTTCAAAGGGCACTTGCCCAACAAAAGTATACTACGCCGACACCTATTCAATTGAAGTCTATTCCTGACCTGTTAGCAGGCAAAGATCTGATAGGCGTAGCCCAGACAGGAACAGGTAAAACTGCCGCATTTGTGCTGCCTATTCTCCAGCGGATGACTGAAAAATATCCTCGGGTGCTTCGTACACTGGTGCTTGCGCCAACGCGAGAACTTGCTGCACAGATTGGGGAAAGCTTTGCGGCATACGGCCAGTTTCTTAGATTTAAACATACCGTCATTTTCGGCGGCGTTGGTCAAGGACAACAAGTTAATGCTGTATCCCGAGGCGTCGATATTGTTGTTGCCACGCCTGGGCGGCTGCTTGATTTAATGAATCAAGGCAAAGTGAGTTTAAAAGATATTGAATTCTTTGTTTTGGATGAAGCGGATAGGATGCTTGATATGGGATTCATTCCTGATATCAGAAAAATCATCGCAAGATTACCGCACAAACGGCAATCACTTTTTTTCTCTGCAACCATGCCGCCGCAGGTTAGTCAGCTTGCGCACCAACTGCTAAGAAATCCTGTTCGTGTTGAGGTTGCGCCGCAAGCGACCACTGTTGAAAGTGTCAAACAATGCGTTTTTTTTGTTGATTCAGCTGCTAAGGAAAAACTGCTCTTAGAGCTTCTGTTACAAAAGCATCTTACTCGCGTCTTGGTCTTTACCCGCACAAAACATCGCGCAAATAAAGTCACATCCTATCTGATTAGTCATAACGTCAAAACCGTTGCAATTCACGGCAACAAGTCGCAAGGTGCTCGGACACAAGCGCTGGGGAATTTTAAATCCGGCAGAACTAAAGTGTTAGTCGCAACAGATATTGCTGCGCGCGGCATCGATATTGATGATATCTCTCATGTTATCAATTTTGAGCTTCCAAACGAGCCTGAAAGTTATGTTCACCGAATTGGCAGGACCGCACGGGCAGGGGCAGATGGGACAGCATATTCTTTTTGCGCTGCTGACGAACGGGATTTTCTTCGGGATATTGAGCGATTGATCCGATTGAAGATAGAAGTTATGCCTCACGCTTATCATTCAGATCATGCGCAGAATGCTGCCGGTGCGGCTGCTCGGCCGCTGCCAAAAAATCAAAGAGGGCACTCAAGAAGTTTTAGGCCTCATCAAGGCAGATCACATTCCAGGCGGTAATGGTGTGTATGGGTTGTTGATTATTCTGTCTAAGGTATGTTCGCTGTTAATTTCTTTTCCCGCTACAAAGTGGGGGAAACCTGCGTCCGCAGAGTAATTTTTAGTGGCTCGCGTTCAATCCAGCGAACATGGTGAGCAATAAAGAACATACATCAAGGGGGACATTTTGTTATAGTCGTTTGTTAGGGGATTCCGTCAATTATTCATATAATCCCTTAGAAACTTTAAGCTCTTTATCAGAAAAAACTATCTCTTCTGCTTGAGAAATCGCTTTTTTACAAACATCGGCCATATGATCATATTTGCTTTCAATTTCTTGGCTAGTGATAGAAGGACTATATCTTGCTGTTTCTCTTTCATCTACATCGGATTTTTCCTCTTTAGTGCTGTATACTGTTATCCTATCTATAAACTCATCTTCATATTCTATTAATCCATTATCCTTAGCGTATCTAAGAAAAAAAGCAGTACATTTTTGGCTTCTGCTTTCAATCCCAAATTTAGCGAGGATAGCTAAAGCGCAATAGTAAAGAGTGTAAAACCATTCTTCAGGAATCTTATAGTCAAATCCTTTTTGTTTATAGAAATCGCAAAGCTGTAAGTTTACTTTTGCTTTTTGAATAAAACCTTCTGCTGTTTTATTGTCTGGTTTTGTGATAAGAAGGCCTTTATGTTTCCTGCCTTTTTTCTCATCTTTTGCAGCAAGTACAAAACAATCTCTCACTTCTTTTTTCATTTTCTTGGTAACTCCCTTATAAACTTAATAAATTTTTCCTGCCCAAACAGGATTATGCCTTTCTTTATAGCGTCAATAAACACCTTGTTTGGCTTTTCAAGTTCGCCTTTAAATTCTGCGGGTGTAAAGTTAATGGCATGTATTTTTTTGATCTGGACTTTCTGTATTCTTTTAATTGATTCTTCTATTTCCAAAAATTTATTCTTATTGGTTACACCTAAAATATCAATGTCATTTGCTTCTTTTGGAGAATGGATAATGCTGCCATAGATCAAGAGAAAGTCGACTTTATCCTCTAGTTCCTCAAAATTGCTTAGCCATCTCTGATTTTTTAGGGCATCTTGCGTTAATGCCAGAGAGAGGGTCTTTTCTACAATGGGATTTTCCCAGTTGAGGCTTATGCTATTGGCGCTTGTTTTGCCCTTGCCTATTGGAGAAAGAATGAGTAGTTTCTCTTCTTCTAGTTTCTTAAGGACCTTCCACGTTCCTACCCTGGTCATGCTAATTTCTTTAGCTAAAAAAGTTATGGTTGGCTTTATTGTAAACTCTTTTAGCAAGATTTTCAGGATTTTAGTGTTTGACTTAGTTGTTTCCATTTTGTTAATAGTTATTAACTGATAGTTAATAATACTATTTAAATGCTTTGGTTGTGAAATCGAGTCAGAAGAATAATCTTGATATGGGGACATTTCGTTTAGTCGTTTGTTAGGGGATTCCGTTATGTAAACAGAAAAGTTTATAAATAAGTTTATCTTACTATAAGAAAATAAGAATAATTGGAGGTCAAAATGCCAGCAGAAACCATTAAAATGTCATCAAGGGG
>Ga0247727_10019826_pt1 | contig 10369 bp, 10 predicted proteins | sample WisWelCaveWW1625_FD_202498 | JGI IMG/M metagenome (GOLD analysis project Ga0247727, IMG submission 202498) | Biofilm microbial communities from Wishing Well Cave, Virginia, United States - WW16-25 | ecosystem: Environmental > Aquatic > Deep subsurface > Groundwater > Cave microbial mat | place... | reverse complement strand
CAACGAGCGGATCATCTTCCTCGGGACGCCGATCTACGACGAGGTCGCAAACCTGATCGTCGCCCAGCTGCTGCACCTGGAGTCTGCCGACCCCGACAAGGACATCTCGCTCTACATCAACTCGCCGGGCGGCTCGATCTACTCGGGCCTCGCGATCTACGACACGATGCAGTTCATCAAGCCCGACGTGCAGACGATCTGCATCGGCGTGGCGATGTCGATGGGCTCGCTGCTCCTGGCCGGCGGCGCCAAGGGCAAGCGCATGGCGCTCCCCAACTCGAGGGTCCTGATCCACCAACCGTCGTCCGGCTTCGAGGGCCAGTCGACCGACATCGAGATCCACGCGCGCGAGGTCCTGAACCTGCGCGCACGAATCGACGAACTCTACGCCCATCACACGGGCCAGACCGTCGAGAAGGTGCACACCGACATGGAGCGCGACCGCTTCTTCAAGCCGGACGAGGCAGCCGAGTACGGGCTGATCGACCGCGTGATCTCGAGCCACTGAGGGTTGCCGTGGCGAAGCCGGCTGACGGCGGGCCGATCCGCTACGAGCTCGAGGAGCCGGTCGCCTGGCTGACGATCGACCGCCCCGAAGCGCGCAACGCGCTCAACCGATCAGCGCGCGCAGGGCTGCGAGCCGGCTTCGAGCGCTTCGCCGCCGAGGAGGCCGCCAAGGTGCTCGTACTGACCGGGGCCGGTGACGAAGCCTTCTGCGCCGGCGGCGACCTGAAGGAGATGGCCGAAGAGCGGCTGGGAGTCCCGCCCAAGGACTTCATCCCCTACCTCAACCGCACGATCACGATCGACAAGCCGGTGATCGCGGCCGTCAACGGCATCGCCTTCGGCGGCGGCTTCCTGCTCGCGCAGATGTGCGACCTCTGCGTAGCGGCCGAGACAGCCCGCTTCGGGATCACCGAGGCCCGCTGGGGACGCGGTGCGCCGTGGGCAGCGCCGCTGCCGTGGCTGATTCCGCCGCGCGTGGCGCTCGAGATCGTGCTGACGGCCGAGCCGATCGGTGCACAGCGCGCCTACGAGCTCGGGCTCGTGAACCGCGTCGTGCCACTCGCCTCGCTGCGCGCAGAGACGGCGCGCCTCGCGAGCACGATCGCCTCCATGGCGCCGCTGTCGGTGCGCGCCGGCAAGCGCATGGTCTACGCCGCAGCCGAACGCGGCTGGTCGGAGGCGCTCGACGAGGCCGACCGTATCTGGGAGCACGTATATCTCTCCGAGGACGCCCAAGAGGGCCCACGCGCGTTCGCCGAGAAGCGCGCCCCACGGTGGACTGGGCGCTAGCGATCATGCCCGAACCGTGCGCTACGATCACTTGGTATTTCTGAGGATCAGGGGGCATCATCTCCACACCGAGCGACCGTGTCCTGCGCCTGACCGAAGCCCGGCGCGAGCGCAACCACGCACTGGATCTACGCATCGGCGAAGCGGCCGCGCTCGTCGAGAAGCTGCTGGGGGTCGACAGCGAGGCCGCCAGCCATGCCGAAGCCGCGTCGGCGAATCCTGGTGATCACCCCCTCGTAGCCAGTGTCGAGCGCGCGCGTGACCGCATCTGCGAAGCGCTGTCGGCCGGCAGCAAGGGCCCCGCGGTGAAGCTCTTGGAGCTGCTCGTCGAGGTGCAGTCCGTCAGCGACGACTTGCGCGCACGTTCCCGCGCTCGCCATCTGCGGGCAGTGGCGGGCGTGCAAGCTGCGCTCAGCCATCTGCGTGGCGTCGAATCGGTCGCCCAGCTGCTCGACCGCGCGACCGCCGAGGTCTGCCGCAGCTGTGGTTTCGACCGAGCGGTGCTGTTCCGAGTCGAGGATTCGCGGATGGTGGGCGCCAGCGCACACTTCGCCGATGATCCGGCGTGGGCGGCAAGCTTCCTCGAGCAGTCGATCAAGGACCCGCCGCTGCTCACCCACCTGCTGCTCGAGACCGAGCTGATCCGCCGTCGCGCGCCGGTGATCGTGCTCGACGCGCCGAACGATCCGCGTACCTTCAAGCCGTTTGTCGAGGCGTCGAAGACGACCTCCTACGTCGCCGCGCCGATCATGCCCGAGGGTCGCGTGATCGGCTTCCTGCACGCCGACTGCTACTACCAGCAGCGGCCGATCGACGCGATCGACCGCGAGACGCTGTGGGCGTTCGCCGAGGGGTTCGGCTACGCGCTGGAGCGGACGACCCTGGCGGAGCGGCTGCGTGACCAGCGAGAGCAGGTCCTCCGGCTGCTCGACAGGGGCGACGCGATGAGCGAGGGCTTCGCCGACACCGAGGTGACCATGGCAACTCGGAGCCCGGTGTCAGACGCAGCGGCGGCGGGGCCGCGGTCATCAGCGCCGGTGATGCTGCCACGCTCGCGCGTGGAGAACCTGCTCACGCGCCGCGAGATCGAGGTGCTGGCCCTGATGGCCGAGGGGGAGACCAACGCGGGCATCGCCGCGCGGCTCGTGATCTCCGAGGGCACCGTGAAGTCCCACGTCAAGCACATCCTGCGCAAGCTGCGCGCGGCAAACCGCGCCGAGGCGGTTTCGCGCTACCTACGGCTCGCGCAGGCCAGCGCCTCATAGTGGCCGAACGCCCGAGCGGTCTCTGCACTCGTGGAGCGAGGGTGTGAGGCCGGGAGGGCCGGAGGCCCGGTCTCAACTGATCGCGTGCTCGATCCAACCGAGCCGCTCGATCTCGATCCGCACCACGTCGCCCGACCGGAGGAAGGCCGGCGGATCCATCGCCATGCCGACGCCGCTCGGGGTGCCCGTCAGGACCAGGTCGCCAGGCTCGAGCGTGCAGGTCTCGCTCAGGAAGCCGATCAGCTCCGGGATCGCGAAGATCAGGTCCGAGGTGCGCGAGTCCTGCCGCAGCTCGCCGTTGACCCAGGTGCGCAGCGCGAGGTCCTCCGGATCGGGGACCTCCTCGGCGGTCGTGATCCAGGGGCCGTAGGGGCAGAAGCCGTCGGCGCCCTTGGCGCGCGTCCACTGGCGCTCGCGCTTCTGGAGGTCGCGTGCGGAGACGTCGTCGGCCACCGCGTAACCCGCGACCGCGCCGCCCGCGCCCATCACGACACACAGCTCACCCTCGTAGTCGAGCCGACGCACCACCGCGGGGCAGCGCACCGGCCGGTTGGGCGCGGCGGCGGAGGAGGGCAGCTTCAAAAAGACGATCGGCTGCTCGGGCGGCTCGGCGCCCTGCTCGGCGGCGTGGGCCGCGTAGTTGAGGCCGATCCCGAAGATCGCCCGCGGCCGCGACACGGGCGCCAGGAGCTCAACCTCGCGTAAGGGCCAGCTCGCCCCCGACGCCGGTGTGCGATCACCGCTCGCGAGCCGGTCGAGCACCGTCGAACCGTCGGCGAACGCTACGGCCGCGCGGGCGCGGATCTCGCCGGCGTGTAGCTCATCGGAGCCGGGGGGCAGAAAAGTCGCCAGCCGCACGCGCGCCTACACCCCGACGCCCACCGTCCGCCGGTAGACCTCAGCGGTCTGGCGGGCGATGTCTGACCAGTCGAAGCGCAGCACGTGCTCGGAGGCCTCGAGCACGAGGCGCTCGCGCAGCTCGGCGTCGGTGAGCACGCGCTCGACCATCCGAGCGAGTGACTGCGGGTCGCGCGCGCGAAAGCGGAGGCCGACGTCGTCGTTGGGCACGACTTCGCGCAGACCGCCGGTGTCGGCCACGATGCACGGACAGCCCGAGGCCATCGCCTCGAGCGCCACGAGGCCAAAGGGCTCATAGATCGAGGGGACCACGCAGAGGTCGGCGATCCGGTAGAGCGAATGGAGGACGTCGTCGCCGATCCAGCCGAGGAACGTCCCGTGCTCGTCCAGGCCGAGCGCGGTGGCCTGTTCGCGCAGCGCTGCCTCGTGGGTGCCCGAGCCGGCGACCAGGAAGCGCAGGCCGCCGACGCGCGCGATCAGGCCTGGCAGCGCCTCGAGCGCGAGCTGGAAGCCCTTCTCGTAGACGAGCCGCCCGACGAGCAGCAGGAGCTTCTCCCCCGGCGCGGCAAAACGCGAGCGCAGCGTCGGCAGGTCGTCCACGGGTTGGAGGTCGAGCGGATCGATCCCGTTTCCGATCACGCTCACGCGCTCCTCCTCGAGGCCGTAGACATCGCAAACGTGACCGCGCATGTAGTGCGAACAGGCGATCACGCGGTCTGCCCGATTCGCGATCCAGCGCTCGATTCCGTGGATGTGGGCCTGGGGGTGCTCCGCCACCCAGCCCTGGTGGCGGCCGAACTCGGTCGCGTGGATGGTCATCACGAGCGGAGCGCGAAAGCGGTTGGCGAGGTGGTCGCCAGCGACGGCGACGAGCCAGTCGTGGCCGTGGACGAGGTCGAAGGAGTAGCGATCGCCGAGTTCGACGCCCGCGGCGAGCATGTCCGCGTTCATGTGCTCGATCCAGGTCACGAACTGGCCCAGATCGCGTGGCCGGCGCGGCTCGCGCACACGGTGCACGACGACCCCACTGCGCGTCTCCTCGAGCAGCGGAGAACCCTCGAGTCCGCGCGCCAGCACATGGACCTCCATGTCCGCAGCCGCGAGCGCCTCGGAGAGCTTGCCCACGTGACGCGCGAGCCCACCCTCGACCAGCGGCGGGTACTCCCAGGAGAGGATCAGGACGCGAGGGCTCACGGGGCGAGGAAGGCGGCCCGCTCGAGGTCGGGCGCAATGTTGCGCACGCGAGCCGGAGTGGAGTCTAGAACCGCGAGCGCCTCGTGCAGTCGCCGCGCATGCCCGGCCGCACGGTCGCGCCCGTACTCGGCCGCCAGCTCCCAGCTGACGAGGAAGGCCCAGTCGCTCGACTGCAGCAGAAGCAGTTCGCGCAGCGCTCGCTCATCGACCCGCTCGGACGCGGCAGCAGCCTGCAGCTCGGCCCGCCGCGCCTGCCACACGAGCGGGGCGAGCGCCGGCGAGTCCCAGGTGGAGAGGTCGCGTCCGCGGCCCCAGCTCGAGACCGGCAGCCCCCCGGCCGGCGGCGGCGCCGGCTCGTAGCGGCCGAGCCCCTCGTCAAGCCTCGCGAGCGCGAGCCCCTGGCGCTCGGCCTCGTCGATCACCGCCGCGAGCCAGGCGACCCCCTCGTACCACCAGTGCCCGAGGAGCTCGGTGTCAAACGCGCAGACGCAGAGGCCCGGGCATCCCTGCTCGTTCCGCGCCCGCTCGAGGCGGGCGATCGTGCGCGCGACGAAGTCGGCCGCATGCGCGCCGGCACAGGCGAGCGCCACGCCGTGCTCGTAGGCGCCGCCGTGGTTGGCCCACGGGTGGTGGTGGAAGGTCGTGTGGCGATGGCGGTCGCGATATGCGCCGGCGGCCGGATAGCCGTGCTCGCCCCACGCGAGATCGACCGTGGCGCGGTCGATCGGGACGGCCAGCGGTCCGTCCTCGAGCGCGACCGGGCGCAGGTGCTCACCCGCGCCGGGGCCGTAGAGATCGGTCAACTCGACGCAGAAGGCCTGCACGCCGGCCTCCGTGAGCAGCGGGTCGAGCCACGGCGCGTAGGCGCACTCCGGTAGCCACAGCCCTCCGCCCCAGTCACCGAAGCGACGCCGATGCGAGGCGACTCCGCTTCCGAGCTGCAAGCGCACGCCGGCGTCGGTCGCGAGCAGCGGCAGGATCGGATGAGTCGCCGCGGAGGTCCACGTCACGTGGCGCGCGAATGCGGCGAGCAGGTCGCAGTCGAGTTGCTCGAGCCGCGCGGCCGCACGCTCGTACTCGGCCGCCGAGCGCTCGAGTTCGCGCGCGAGCCCCTCGTGCCCGCCCATCCGCAACCCCTCGACGTCGCGGGCGTGAGTATCTGCGCGCACCTCGCGCAGAAAGCGCAGACAACGCTCGCCCGCGCCCTCCGCTTCGAGCTGGTCACAGAGCACGGGCGTAAGCGAGAGCGTCAGGGGGGCGCCGCACTCGAGCAGCTCGAGCAGCGGCAGATAGGAGCTGGCGATCGCCTCCCAGAGCCACTCCTCGCCGAATGGCCAGGTGCCGAAGCCCTCCACGTAGGGCATGTGGGTGTGGAGCACGAGCGCGAGCTCGCCGCGGTCCGCGTTCACGGACGGCAGATGGCGAGGAAGTCGAGTGCGCGGTGCAGCTGCCTGGGCCGCAGCGCGAAGTCGCGCGCCGAGACAGCCGGCGTGAAGCGGTCGTAGAACGCGTGTGTGAGGCGTAAGCGGGCGTGGACGGAGTCCCAGCCCAGCCGCAGCGCCAGCTCGTGCGCGCGCAGCTTGCGCGCGTGGAAGAGGCCCAGCAGCTCGACCTCGCGAAAGTGCTCACGACAGAGGTCACGGAACTCGTGCGCACGGTACTCACGCAGGTGCCAGGGATTCTCCGACTTCGCGGCGCCGGGCGGCGCGAGCGTCAGCACGTTGGGCGTCGAGACGTAGACGACACCGCGCTCACCGACGAGGTCGCGGAAGTGCGCCAGCACCTCGCCGGGCCGCTCGAGGTGCTCGATCGTCTGGAGGAACACGACTGCGTCACAGGACTCGGCGAAGCTCTCCACGAGGTCGCGCTCGAAGCGCAGGTTCTCTCGCCGGTAGCGCAGCCGCGCGTGCTCGTGCGCCTCCGGATTCGCGTCCACGCCGACCACGGACGCCGCCGCGGGAGCGAGCGTGGCCGAGCCGTAACCCTCGCCGCAGGCCATGTCGACCACGCTCATTCCCCCCACGCGGGCCGCGATCCACTCGTAGACGGCCAGGTGGCGGCGAAACCAGTAGTTCTCCTCCTGCACGTCGGGCAGCGTGCGCTCGCCGGTCAGATGCAGCGGCGGCACACCCGGCGGCTGGTCGCGCTGCGTGATGGGCTCGGCCAAAGAGCCCGGACTATAGTCCGCGCCCCGATGGCCACCCCCACCACACCCTCACGGATCCGCGAGGTCAACGCGCGCTACCACGACGCCGCTGCGCCCGGTTACGACGCCAAGTGGGGCATCGACTACGGCGAGACGGGCCGCGCCCAGGTCGGGGGCAAGCTCCGCAAGGCGCTCGGCTCGAACCCGGAGCGCTTCGAACGCGCGCTCGAGATCGGCGCCGGAACCGGCTACTTCACGCTCAACCTGCTGCTCGACGGGGCGGTCGAGCAGGCGACGTGCACCGACATCTCCCCCGGAATGCTCAGGGAGCTGCGGCGCAACGCGCGGCGACTCGGGCTGAACGTCGACACGGTGACCTGCGAGGCGGCCGAGCTGCCGTTCGCCGACGCGAGCTTCGACCTAGTGCTGGGCCACGCGGTGCTCCACCACCTCCCCGACCTGCCGAGCGCTTTTGCCGAGTTCAGGCGCGTGCTCGCGCCGGGAGGCACGCTGCTGTTCGCCGGCGAGCCGTCGAGCATCGGTGACCGGCTGGCGACCGCGCCCAAGCGCGGTGGTCTGCTCGCCGCGCCGGTCTGGCGCCGCCTCGTCGGCGCCGGCGCAGCTGACGCGAAGCCCCGCGACGACCGCCGCTTCGAAGGCGACGTCGACGTACACGCCTTCGTCCCCCCGCAGCTCGACCGCCTCGCTCGGGAGGCGGGCTTCGAGCAGGTCCGCGTGCGCGGCGAGGAGCTGCTGGCGAACTGGTTCGGGTGGGCCAACAGGGCGATGGAGGCGACCGCGAAGCCGGCCGAGGTCCCCTGGCTCTGGCGCCAGTACGCCTACCGCGGCTACCTGGCGCTGCAGGCGCTCGACGAGCGCCTGCTCGAGCGTCGCCTGCCGTCCGCGCTGTTCTACAACCTCATGCTCGCCGCGCGCGTGCCGGTCGCCTGACGAGCAGCTTGCCCTTCATGCCGGCCGCGGCATGACCGGGCACCTTGCACCTGAAGGCGACGCTGCCCTTCGCGAGCGTGACCGTGAGCGTCGTGGTCCTACCTCGCGCGAGCGTCGCCGAAGTCCTGCCGCCGATCGAGAAGCTGTGCGGTACCGACCCGGCGTTCCTGATCCTGAACGTCACCGAGCCCGCTTTGACCGACTTCGCGCTCAGCGTGAAGGACAGCTCGCTCGGCTTGCCGGCTGTGACCGACACCGCCGTGCGGCCGCTGCTCACCGCCGGTGCCGCCGCGGCTGTGACCGCGGCGACGCCGATCGCGGCCAATCGAACGCGCGTCATCCCGCGGGAGACTAGAGCACGATCTCGCAGTTGCGCGTCACGTCGCGGCTGTCCATCTCGATCGCGTCGCGCCCGGGGCCGCAGTCGATCACGTCGCGCCCGCCGCCGACGGAGTAGACGCGGTCGTCACCGGGACCGGCGTCGAGGCGATCGACGCCGTAGCCGCCGTTCATGCGGTCGTCGCCGTGGCCGCCGCGCAGCACGTCCTGGCCGCGTCCGCCCTCGAGTTCGTCGTCGCCGTCACCGCCGGTCATGCGATCGTCACCGCTCCAGCCGAAGAGCTGATCGGCTCCAGCCTCGCCGTCGAGCGTGTCATCGCCGCCCTGGCCGGTGAGCTGGTCGGAGCCACCCTGGCCGCGCATGCGGTCGTTCCCGTCCGTCCCGAGAATGCGCTCGTCGGCGTCGGAGCCCAGGCAGCGACGCAACGTGAAGCTGCAACGCTTGCGCCGCTCGTCGGCCTCGATCATCTCGATCTTCTGCGCACCCGCCGCGCCGCCGGTGAGCAGGCCCGCGTTGCCACCTTCGGGTGTCAGCCAGAGCCCGTGCAGGGCGCGCCGCGCCTCCGCGCTCTGCTGCGCCTCGGTCGGATCCTCGCCCTCTCGCTGGCGTGGGTCGCGGGCGACCTTCTCGGGGTTGGGCAGAACCACGATCTCGCAGCCGGTGACCCCCTCGGCCTCCTCCCGCGAACCGATGTAGACGGTGTCGATGCCGGGTCCGCAGTCGACCGTGTCGACCGCGCGGCCGGTGTAGACCGTGTCGTCGCCGTCGCCAGCGTCGATCCGGTCCTGCCCGCCGAAGGTGTAGATCGAGTCGTTCCCAGGGCCGGCGTCGAGTCGCACGCTGCCGTCTCCATCGAGCAGCACGTCGTCGCCGTCGCCGCCGGACACCGTCCTACCGGGGTTCTGCCCCTCGCCGGCGTCGATGCGATCAGCTCCGGGGCCGCCGGAGATTCCGTCATCGCCTGCGCCGCCGAAGATCACGTCGCTACCCTCGCCGCCGCGCACGTCTGGATCGGAGCCGGAGTTGGAGTGGATGAAGTCGTCGCCGAGCCCGCCGTCGATCAGCTTGTCGTCGCCGAAGCGCACCTCGACGATGAAGTCGTTGCCGAGGCCACCCGTCAGCGTGTCGTCGCCGTCGAAGCCGTCGAGGCGGTCGTCGCCGTCGCCGCCGTCGAGCGTGTCGTTACCGCTGTCACCCTCGAGCGTGTCATTGCCCAGGCGACCGAAGAGGTGGTCGTCGCCGCCGCCGCCGAACAGGTCGTCGGCGCCGTCGCCGCCGTCGAGCGTGTCAGCGGCGCTGCCGCCGGAGAGCAGGTCGTCTCCGCCGAGGCCGAAGAGCCGATCGGTGGAGCCCCGGCCCCGCAACGTGTCGTCGGCGATCGCGCCGCGCAGCAGATCGCCGAGCCGCCCGCCGTCCCTGGTGAGGGCGAGGGCTGCTGACGCGCCGAGCGTCAGCGTCAGCAGCAGCGCGAGCGCGGCGAGCAGGACAGCTCTGATCTTGGGGCGGAGGCGAGACGACATTGGCCGGAAACAGGTGCGTCACCTTGTTTGTCGGTATCCGGCCACAGACCTTGAGACTGGCGCCGCTCACTGGACCAGTAGGCGCCCCCCCTGTTCCGAGCGAAGGCGCTGCCCGGCGCGGCACGACAACCGAGAGAGCGGCCCTACACTGAGCCGATGGCCGCTGCGCCGCGACGCGACTTCCCGCTCTTCCCGCTCCCGCTGGTGGCGATCCCGAGCGAGATGGTCCCCCTGCACATCTTCGAGGAGCGCTATAAGACGATGGTCGGAGAGTGCCGCGAGCGCGACCACGAGTTCGGGATCGTGTGGCTCTCCGACGATGGGCTCCGGCCGATCGGCTGTGCCTGCGAGATCACCGAGCTGCTTGGTCGGGGAGACGACGGGACCTTCGACATCCTCACGCGCGGTACGCGACCGTTCAAGATCGTCGAGCGCCAGGAGGACCGCGCCTACCCGACCGGCGCGGTCGAGTTCCTGCGCGACCGCGACGAGCAGGTCGACCACGACGCGCTCGGGCAGGCGCGCTCCGTTTACGCCGACCTGGTCGAACGGGCCACCGACCGTCGTCCCGGCCCCGAGGACCTGGCCGACATGAGCGCCTACGACATGGCGGCGACGGTGGAGCTCGGACTCGATGCCAAGCAGGGGCTGCTGGACCTCCGCTCAGAGATTTCGCGCCTGCGCCTTGTCACGCGCCTGTTCCGCGCGGCGGTCAAGCGGCTCGAAGTCGTCGGGCGCGCCGAAGCGCGGGCGCGCTCGAACGGCAAGGTCCGCTTCGGCTGAGGCCGAGGCCGAGGCT
>Ga0247727_10019825_pt1 | contig 10369 bp, 6 predicted proteins | sample WisWelCaveWW1625_FD_202498 | JGI IMG/M metagenome (GOLD analysis project Ga0247727, IMG submission 202498) | Biofilm microbial communities from Wishing Well Cave, Virginia, United States - WW16-25 | ecosystem: Environmental > Aquatic > Deep subsurface > Groundwater > Cave microbial mat | place... | reverse complement strand
CGCGTTCGTCCTGTACGCATCGATCTGCGCGAGCTTCGTCGTCGCGTGGGGCCTGTACGCGTCCGACTACAGTCGCTACCTGCCGCGGGACGCGTCGCCCTCGCGGATCTTCTGGCTGACGGTCCTCGGCCTGACGCTGTCGGCCGGCTGGATCGAGACGCTCGGCCTGCTCGTCGCGGACAAGGCCGCCGGAGGCGCGGTCGACACGATCAACACGATCCTGTCGGGCAGCCTCCTCGCCCCCCTGGCGATGGTCGCCATCGCGATCGGCACCGTAGCGGTGAACGCGATGAACGACTACACGGGCTCGCTATCGCTCCAGGCCGCCGGCCTGCGTGTGAAGCGCGTCTATTCCGCGCTCGTCGTGGCGGTGCTCGGCTTCTTCTTCACCATCTACCTGAACTCCGGAGACCTGCTCCTGAAGTTCGAGAACTACCTGCTGTTCATCATCTACTGGGTGACGCCGTGGGCCGGGGTCGTCCTCGCCGACTGGCGGCTACGCGGCAAGCGGGCGGACGTGTCACGGCTGGCGGACTATGCGAGCCTGCCATCCGGCACGAACGCACTCATCGCGCTGGTCGTCGGCTTCGTGGTCTCCCTGCCATTCGGCACGTCGGTCTTCGGGGACGAGCTCGCGAAGGCGACCGGCCTGCCGATCAACGCGCTCGCGCCGACGCTGCACTTCGCCGATGTCGCGTACCTCGTCGGCTTCGTCGTCTCGTACGTCGTCTACTGGGCCCTCGCTCGGTCCGCTGCCCAGCGGGCCTGATCGATCTCCCCGGGCGACATTCGACGGCCCCGGCGGGCTGCCCGCCGGGGCCGTTCCATGTGTCTGTTCGGAGATAGCTACTCGACCGGGATCTCCTGGTAGCTCGTCTCGAGCCGAACGCCGCGACCGGCGCGGACGATCCGCGAAATCTCGAAGATGACGAGCCCGGAGACGACCGTCGCCGCCGCGATGAGGAAGCGCGTGGCGTCCTTCGTGAGGCCGCCGTCCTCCCCGGTGAGCGGCTTGAGCGTGAGGCCGTCGAGGATGTTCACGCCCGACAACGGGTCGTTGAGGTAAGCCCACATCGCCACGAACAGGGCGGCGAGGCTCAACACGCCGACGATCGAGATGGCCGGCACGCCACCGAGCCGCCAGGCGATCGGCGACGCCTCCCAGGTCGCGCGCCGGCGATACGGGAACAGGATGGCGGCGACCGACACGATCATGAAGCTGACGATGAACGCGACGATGCCGACGAGCGTCGTGAAGTCCGGATTCGTCGCGTACACGTAGAGCGCCGCCGCGCTCAGCACGCCGACGACGACGAGCGAGAAGACCGGCGTGTGGTAGCGCTCGCTGACCGCCGCGAAGCGCGCCGGCAGGACCCCGTCGAGGCCGTAGGCGAGCAGGTTCCGGGACGCGTTCAGGATCTGGCCGGGCAGCCAGGTGTAGCTCCAGAAGACGAACCCCACGCCGACGATGAGCGCGACGAGCAGGTTGCCCGAGGCGTACGCCGCGAGCTCTGAGAACGGCATCGGATAGGGCTGGCCGAGGACGTTGGAGACGTACGGATCCCAGCCGACGACGCCGAGGAACGTGTTCCCGATCGTGCCCGAGATCAGCGACGTCAGGACGATGGCGACGCCGACCGAGATGACCGCCGCGATCGGCATCGACCAGAGCTGGATCCGGCTCGCGCGCTTCACCTCGCCGCCGATGTAGGCCGACGACTGGTTGAACACGAGCTCCAGGTAGATCCAGGTGATCGGAATGAGGGTCCAGTAGAAGTCGGCCGGCGCCTGCGCGAAGCCATCGGCCACCGCCGTGGCGATGACCGCGGCGTGGGTGTCGGTGAGCCCGGTCGCCGGGTCCCAGAACCGGTTGAAGCTGTCGACGAAGCCCTGCCCGGAGGTCGTCAGCATCACGAGGGCGACGAGCCCGAGCCCGACGACGGCGATGACGAAGAGCATGTTCTGGATCCGGAAGTAGGCGTTGAGGCCCAGGCTGAAGATCGTCACCAGCGCGGCCAGCAGGACGAGGCCGGTGATGATCGTGCCCTCCGGCGTGACGAACCAGTTGCCGATGTCGAGCAGCGTGCTGTTCCCGCCCATGAGCCCAAGGCTGCGGAACAGCGGCCCGAGGCCGTATCGCGCGAAGAAGGCGGACGGCACGCCGCCGTAGATGAACCACCAGACCGTGTTGATCCAGCTCGACATCATCCCGAGCCGCGGACCGAGGATCCGGCTGACGTAGACGTAGTCGGCGCCGGAGCGCGGCATCGCGGCGGCGAGCATCGCGAAGACGAGGCTCGTCGGCAGGACGATGGCCAGTGCCAGCAGGTAGCTGCCGATCATGTCGCCGCCCGGATAGAAGGCGGTCTCGAGCTGCAGCGCGAACATCATCATCAGCCCGATGCTGACGAAGTTGATGTTGTAGACGAGCGTGCTCCAGGTGCCCGCCTCCCGCACGAGGCCGGTCGCCTGTCGCTGGTACAGACCCGAGCCGCTGGCCATCTGACCCTCCTCCTCTCCGCTCCCCCGCCTATCCTGACACGAACTGGTGGCCCTTCACCTGCCCGTTCTCGAGCGTCACCAGGACGCCCTGCAGGGTCCCCTCGCCGTAGGTGCTGCCTGGGTTGATGACCACGCTCGAGCCGATCCTCGACGCCGCCTTGGATTCGTGGATGTGGCCGTGGAGGGAGAGGACCGGCTGGACCCGCTCGATCGCGGCCCGAACGGCGGTGCTGCCGACCGGCTCGACGAGCGGCTGTCCGGCACCCGACTCGACCCGCAGCTCCGGGGTCAATTTGAGGGCCAGGTCGAGCCCGGAGCCATACGGCGGATCGTGCAGGTTGAAGATCGTCGGCTGACCCGGCGCGAGCTTAGCGATCAGGCCGTCGAGCGCGAGCGCCATGCCATCCTCGGTCACCTCCCGCGGACTGTGCCACGGCGTCGTCGTCGAGTAGCCGTAGCTGACGACCTGGTAGCCCTCGAGCTCGACGCGACGTCCCTCCGCGTCGACGATCCAGTCGCCCTGGGCGAGCAGCGACTTCACGATCGGCTCGTCGTCGTTGCCAGGCATCATCAACGCCGGGATCCCGGCCTTTCGCAGGCGCTCGTCGGCGAGCGTCACCCAGCGCTCGGCGGTCTCGATCATCACCTGCCGGAAGGCATCCCTGAGACGCTTCGGGTCGGCGAGCTCGGCAGCGCCATCGGGCGTCGTCCGATACGGGTAGAAGCCGTTCGTGCGGATGCGATCCTCGAGGTCGTCGAGGCCGCTGCCGGCCTCGACCTCGTGCAGCCGGCCGAACAGCGTCGCCTGGAACCGGCCCGGCACGACCTCGACGACCGGCACGAGGATCTTGCCGGTGATGTCGCCGCCGAAGATGACGGCATCGGCCCGATAGAACGGCGCGGCGCTGAGGAACTTGCGGAAGACGCGCTCCGACCCATGGATGTCCGACGCGAAGAACAGCGTCAGGCGGGCCATCGAGCCGGTCGCCGCGGTCCGATCACGAGGGGTCGGGTCGATCGTGGACGACGGGTTCCAGGGCCAGCGTCTCCACGTGCGCCGCGATGTCCGCGGCGGCGGCGATCCACAGACCATCGATCCGGCGGGCGTGCTCGATGATCCGTTCGAGCGTCGCCGCGCGCGACGGCCGGCCGCTGGCGAACGGGTGGTTGGTGAGCACGAACAACCCGCCCTCCGCGACGAGCGCGTCGAGCTCGAGTGTCCATAGCTCGAGCACCTTCGCCGGGCTCTCGATGAGGCCCGAACCCGACAGCCCGGGCAGGTAGACGTACTGCTCCCAGTCGTCCTGGCCCCAGTGGATCGGCAGCTCCACGATGTGCGGCGCGCCGGGCTCATGTCCGGTCCCCAGCAGGTACGGCTGGTCGGCGTCCATCAGGCTCGAGTCGTAGCGGAAGCCGTGGCGAGCCAGGATCGCGGGGCTCGCGTAGCTCGCTTCCCAGGTCGGGGCGCGCCAGCCGACGGGCCGCACGCCGGCGACCCGGTCCAGCGCCTCGAGACCGCGCAGCAGGAGGCGCTCCTCCTCCTCGGGTGGAACGATCGAGACCTGCTCGTGGAGATAGCCGTGATGGCCGATCTCGTGGCCGGCGTCCCGGATGGCGCGAACGGTGTCCGGCCAGCGATCGGCGGTGTAGCCCGGGATGAAGAACGTCGCCCGGATGGCGTGCCGATCGAGTATCCGCAGGATCCGCGGGACACCGGTCCGCGGGCCGTAGGCCTGGTGTGACATGACCGACAGCCGCCCGGCCGCCGCCGGCGTATCGGCGAGGATCGCGCTCTCGGCATCGACGTCGAACGTGAACGCGGCGGCGGCTCGATAGCCCACCGGCCAGCGGAACGCGGGGTCGGGCCCGATGCGCGTCGCCAGGCCGGTCATCACCGCGCCGAGCGACGCAGCGCGACCAGCGACAGCATCTCGTATGCCAGGTTGGCGGCGAGCGTCGCGGTCTGGCCCGCGGGGTCATAGGCGGGGATGACCTCGACGACGTCGAAGCCGACGAAGTCGATGCCGTACAGCCCACGCAGGATTGCGAGCACGTCGCGGGCAGACGGGCCGCCGGCCTCGGGCGTGCCGGTGCCCGGGGCGTACGCCGGATCGACGACGTCGATGTCGAAGCTGATGAACGCCGGGCGGTCCCCCACCCGCTCGCGGATCCGCGCGGCCACGGCCGCCGGCCCGAGGACGAAGATGTCCTCGGTCGTCAGGTACTCGAGGCCGAGCTCGGATCGCAGGCCGGTCCAGTCGCCGCCCTCGTAGATCGAGCCGCGCAGCCCGACCTCGATCGAGTGGCCGACGTCGACGAGGCCCTCTTCGATCGCCCTCCGCATCCATGTCCCGTGGTTGTACTTCTCGCCGAAGTAGCTGTCCCAGGCGTCGGTGTGCGAGTCGAAATCGATGACCGCCACGGGCCCGCGCGAGCGGGTCGCGCGGAGGTGCGGCAGTGTGCAGGCATGATCGCCGCCGATGAGCAGCGGCACGACGCCGGCCGTGACGATCGGCGCCACGGCCGCCTCGATCGCGGCGTAGCTGCGCTCGGTGTAACCGGGCACGATCGCGACGTCGCCGAAGTCGACGCACGACAGGACCTCGAACGGGGCGACGTCGAGGTTCGCGTTGTACGGCCGCAGCATGACGCTCGCGGCGCGGACGGCGTTCGGGCCGAAGCGGCCGCCGACCCGGTACGTCACGCCGGTGTCGAACGGCACGCCGACGATCGCCAGGTCGACGTCCTCGAGCTCGCGCACGAGCGGCAGGCGGGCGAACGTCGACGGCCCGGTGAAGCGCGGGCTCCTGAGCGAGTCCTCGGGGACGTAACGCGGCACGATCCGCAGTCTAGCGAGGCGACGCGGCCCCGGGGAACGGTCGTTCGGCCCCCCTTGGTCGGGCGCGACGCAACGTGTCGAGCGTCGGCGCGGGCGCTAGTCTCGTCTCGATGCGACCGCTGCCATCCCCGTTCGACCGGATCGCCGCCGGCCTGCCGGCTCCGATCGACGTCTTTGGCGCCGAGCTGCTGAACCGGCGCCTGCTGACGAAGGACCTCGCCTTCCCGATCGACGAGCGCGATGCGTTCGGGTTGCGCGGCCTCCTGCCGGACCGTGTCCTGTCGATCGAGGAACAGCTCGCGCTCGAGGACGAGCACCTGTCACGCAAAGCGGACGATCTGGAGCGATACATCGGCCTTGCCGCGCTTCAGGACCGGAATGCGACGCTGTTCTACAGGCTGCTCGCGGAGCGGCCGGAGGCGTACCTGCCGATCGTCTACACGCCGACCGTCGGCCGAGCGTGCCAGGACTTCAGTCACATCCTCCGCCGGACGCGCGGCATGTGGATCACGCCGGCCGACCGGGAGCGAGTGCCGGAGGTCCTTCGCGCCGCCCCGTACGACGACGTCCGGCTCGTCGTCGTGACCGACAACGAGCGGATCCTCGGACTCGGCGACCAGGGCGCCGGCGGGATGGGTATCCCGATCGGCAAGCTCGCGCTCTACACGGCCGCCGCCGGCATCCACCCGGCGGTCACGCTGCCCGTCTCGCTCGACGTCGGCACGGACAATCGAGGGCTGCTCGACGACCCGCTCTATATCGGCTTCCGGGCGCCGCGCCTCCGCGGCGCGGCGTACGACGCGCTCGTCGAGGCGTTCGTCGTCGGGCTGCAGCAGGTCTGGCCGGACTGCCTCGTCCAGTTCGAGGACTTCAAGGGTCCGAACGCGCTCCGCCTCCTCGAGCGGTATCGGGAGCGCATGCCGTGCTTCAACGACGACGTCCAGGGCACGGCCGCGGTCGTCGTCGGCGGGCTGCTCGCGGCCCTCCGCCACCTCGGGGCTCGGTGGGACGATCAGCGGGTCGTTCTTGCTGGGTCGGGCGCCGCCGGGATCGGCATCGCCCGTCTCATCCGCCTCGCGATGCGCACCGCCGGCGTCGACGACGACACCGTCGCGCGGGCCGTCGTGCTCGTCGATTCGCGCGGGCTCGTCCACGCCGAGCGGACCGACCTCGACCCGTGGAAACGCGAACAGGCCCTGTCGGGCGCAGCGGCGGCTGCCGTCGGACTCGAGCTCCGAACGGGACATCGACCCTCCGAGGTCGACCTGACCGAGACGATCCGTCGCGTCCGGCCGACGATCCTCATCGGCGCGACCGGTGTCGGCGGCCGGTTCAGCGAGCCGATGCTCCGGTCGATGGCGCAGCACGTCGAGCGGCCCGTCGTCCTGGTGTTGTCGAACCCGACCTCGGCGAGCGAGGCGACGCCGGAACAGGTCCTGCGATGGACCGACGGTCGGGCGCTCGTCGCGACCGGCTCGCCATTCCCAGCGGTGACGCTCGACGCGGAGCGATTCGAGATCGGCCAGGCGAACAACGTCTTCATCTTCCCGGGCGTCGGGCTGGGGGCGATCGTGGCCGAGGCGCGCGGGCTGCCGGACACGGTCTTCCTGGCGGCGGCGCGGACGCTCGCCGATCGTGTCACGCAGGATCGTCTGGACGGTGGCGCCCTCTATCCGCCGATCGGCGAGCTGCGGGAGGTCTCTCGCGAGATCGCCGTGACCGTCGCCCGGACGATCATCGCCGCCGGCCTCGCCGGCGTCGCCGAGGGCAGCGACGTCGAGGCCGAGGTCGCCGCCGCGACGTGGTGGCCCGCGTACGCTCCTTACACGCCCGCCTGACCGGGGCTGCGGCGCGTGCCGTGGCGGAGCGATGCCCTATCTGTCGCGCTCCCCGACGGCCAGCGTCGCCTGCGCCGCGGCCAGCCTGGCGACCGGGACCCGGAACGGCGAGCAGGACACGTAGTCGAGGCCGATGCGCTCGCACTTCGCGATCGAATCCGGGTCCCCGCCGTGCTCGCCGCAGATGCCGAGCTCGAGGTTCGGCTTCGTCGCTCGACCCTTCTCGGCAGCGACGCGCATCAGGTCGGCGACCGCGTCGTCGAGCGTCTGGAACGGATTCGCCGGCAGGATCCCGTCCTCGACGTACTTCAGCAGGAAGCCACCCTCGGCATCGTCGCGGCTGAAGCCGAACGTCATCTGCGTCAGGTCGTTCGTGCCGAAGCTGAAGAAGTCGGCCTCGCGGGCGATCTCGTCGGCGGTCAACGCGCCGCGCGGCACCTCGATCATCGTGCCGAACTTGTAGTCGACCTCGACGCCGGCGGCAGCCTCGACGGCCTTCGCCTCCGTCTCGAGGAGCGCTCGGGTCCGGGCCAGCTCGTTCACATGGCCGACGAGCGGGATCATGATCTTCGCGATCGGGTGGCCGCCGGCCCGCTGGCGGGCGATCTCGGCGTTCAGGATCGCCCGAGTCTGGACCTTCACGAAGTCCGGGATCATGAGGCCGAGCCGGCAGCCGCGCAGGCCGAGCATCGGGTTCATCTCGTGCATCGCCCGGATCGCCGCGAGCAGCTCGCGGTCCTCCGCCGACGCCTCCTCCCCGGCGAGCGTGACCTTGACGAGCTGCTCCTCGAGGTTCGGCAGGAACTCGTGGAGCGGCGGGTCGATGAGGCGGATCACGACGGGCAGGCCATCCATCGCCGCGAAGATGCCCTCGAAGTCACCCTGCTGGAGCGCCTCGAGCTTCGCCATCGCGGCGTCGAACGTCGCGATCGCCTCGGCCTCGTCCGCGTCGGGCGTCCCGCCGGCGGCGAGCCTCGCCTTCGCGCGCGTTGCGCGCATGGCGACGAGGATGGCGCCGCGGACGATCTCCAGGCGCTCGCCCTCGCGGAACATGTGCTCGGTCCGGCAGAGGCCGATGCCCTGCGCTCCGTAGCGTCGGGCGAGCGCCGCCTCCTCCGGCTTGTCGGCGTTCGTCCAGACCTGCATCCGCCGGATGTCGTCCGCCCAGCCGAGGATCGTCTGCAGCTCCGGCTGGTCCTCGAAGCGGGCCGACACGGTCGGCAGCGCGCCGAGGAACAGGTCGCCGGTCGATCCGTCCAGGCTGACCCAATCGCCCTCCTGGAAGTCGATCCCGGTCACCGCACAGCGAGCGCCACGGGCTTCATAGTCGACGAGCAGGTCGGCCGAGCCGGCGACGCATGGCTTGCCGATCTGGCGCGCGACGACCGCGGCGTGCGAGGTCGCGCCGCCGCGAGCGGTGATGATGCCCTCGGCGACCGCCATCCCGTGGAAGTCGTCGGGCGACGTCTCGACGCGGACGAGGATGACCTTCTCGCCACGGGCGACCCATGCCACCGCCTCGTCGGCATCGAAGACGGCGCGGCCGACCGCGGCACCCGGCGACGCGTTGAGGCCCTTGACGATCCGCTTCGCCGCTTTCCGGGCGACCGGGTCGAACTGGTCGCGCAGCAGCTGGTCGACATGGCCCGGCTCGATCCGGGCGACGGCCTCTGCCTTCGAGATGATGCCCTCACTCACCTGGTCGACGGCGATCCGGACGGCCGCTGCCGCCGTCCGCTTCGCCGAGCGGGTCTGGAGCATGTACAGCCGTCCGCGCTCGATCGTGAACTCGAGGTCCTGGACGTCGCGATAGTGGCGCTCCAGCCGCTCGCCGATCCGCTCGAACTCGTCGTACACCTCCGGCATGAGCTCGCGGAGACGGTCGATCGGCACCGGCGTCCGGATGCCGGCCACGACGTCCTCGCCCTGGGCGTTCGTCAGGAACTCGCCGAACAGGACGTCCTCGCCCGTGTTCGGGTCGCGCGTGAAGGCGACGCCGGTGCCCGAGTCGTCGCCCATGTTGCCGAAGACCATCGTGACGACGTTCACCGCCGTTCCGAGGTCGTGGGCGATCTTGTTGTAGTCGCGATAGTCGCGTGCTCGCTTGCCGAACCAGGACGCGAACACGGCCTTGATCGCGAGGTCGAGCTGGGCCCACGAGTCCTCCGGGAACTGCTGCCCGGTGTCCTCAAGGACGATGGCCCGCGAAGCGGACGCCACCTCCTGCAGGGCGGCAGCATCGAGCTCGGTGTCCTGGATCACCCCGCGCTCCGCCTTGGCGGCATCGAGCGCAGCGTCGAAGCGGTGACCGTCGACGCCCATGACGATCCGCCCGAACATCGCGATGAAGCGGCGGTAAGCGTCCCAGCCGAAGCGCTCGTTGCCCGTCAGTGCGATGAGGCCGTGCAGAGTCCGCTCGTCGAGGCCGAGGTTGAGGACGGTATCCATCATCCCGGGCATCGAGAACCGCGCTCCCGAGCGGACGGACACGAGCAGCGGGTTCGCCAGGTCGCCGAAGCCCTTGCCGGTCAGCGCCTCGACCTCGCGGACGGCCTCACGGACGTCCTCCCACAGCCCGTCCGGCAGGCGCTCACCGGCGGCGAAGTAGTCGTTGCAGGCCTCGGTCGTGATCGTGAAGCCGGGCGGCACCGGCAGGCCCGCGATCGTCATCTCGGCGAGACCGGCGCCCTTGCCACCGAGCAGGTCGCGCATCGATGCCTCGCCGTCCGCGCGGCCACCTCCCCAGGCATAGATGTAGCGCTTCGCGGCGCGGTGTCGGCGGTCCGCGGGGACGGGCTTCGGCGTGACGGCCATGCGGACGGGCTCCTTCGGGCTGGCTGAGCGCCGGACGCCGGCCGACCGGGACTAGCTCGGACTCGTGTCTGGCGGATTGTACCCGCGTCGTTCGCGTGGGCCGGTCCGGGAGGACTGCCGGGTAGACTTGGAAAGTGATCGACACGGAGCGGGACGGCCGCGTCATCGCGCCCGACGACGACCGCTACAACGCGCGGCTCGTCGCGCGGCTCGACGAGACGGAATCCCTCGGTTACTTCAGCGTCCGTTTCGATGACGCGACAGGCGTCCCGTTCGAGCCCGGCCAGTACATGACGATCGGCGTGTTCGCCGATGGCCGGCTCGTCCAGCGGCCGTATTCGGTCGCCTCCGACCCGGCCGTGTGCGGCGAGGACGG
>Ga0247727_10019824_pt1 | contig 10369 bp, 8 predicted proteins | sample WisWelCaveWW1625_FD_202498 | JGI IMG/M metagenome (GOLD analysis project Ga0247727, IMG submission 202498) | Biofilm microbial communities from Wishing Well Cave, Virginia, United States - WW16-25 | ecosystem: Environmental > Aquatic > Deep subsurface > Groundwater > Cave microbial mat | place... | reverse complement strand
ATTTTACAAAATGTGGATGAACAGATTGAATTTGTTACGCGGGTCAGAACGGACGCGTCCAACACAATCAAGAAATTGATGGAAAGCAAGATTCTCTATGAGCAGATTCAAAACCACCCTGAAATGCGCTGGAATGTGATCAGCCTGGCGCGCGACCCGGTGGCGCAAAAGGTCGGCGCCGTGTTTCAACTGATTGACGAATACATTCCCAACTGGCAAAAATTACCTGAGGAAAATTTATTAGGCAGCCTGCAAAAACTCCTTTTAGAAAAAGAGGAGTTCGAAGCGGGCAGGCTGGATAGGTGGTTCGAAAAACAACTAAACCCTGTTTTTGGCATTGACGTGTTACAGGCGCCATTTTCCAGGGAAAATGGGTTTCATATTTACAGGCGGGGAAACTTGAACCTGCTAATCCTTCGCCTGGAAGACCTGGACCGTATAGGCAGGCAGGCGTTCCATGAATTTCTAGGCGTCAAAGATTTAAAGATCGTCAATACCAACGTCGGCGCGGAAAAACCATACCACAGGCTCTATGAACAATTCAAGAAAAAGCCCCTCCCTTCATCCTACCTGGATGGCGCCTATGCCGCGAAATACGCCCGCCATTTTTACACGGATGAGGAAATCGAAACATTTCGAGCGCGCTGGTCGCAATCGAACGGATGAAACCCGGAGACAGAGCGTATGAATTTCATAAAAAGAATTGCAAGAAAAATAAAACGAACTGCGGGGAAAATCAAAAAGGCTTTTTTTTCCGTTACCCGTGTGATCGTTTTTCAACCCGGCAAGGTAGGGTCGTCCACCGTCCAGGCCTCCCTTGAGCGCGCCTTTAAAAACCGGAACCATATCCTGGAGATTCATCACGTCCATGCCCTGAACAATCTGGACGAGCGGGAGGAATTCATTAAAAGGACTCGCAAAGATCCATCGGAAAGTCTGGTTCTAATTCAGGAGTGGCGGGAATTACGCCGGGAAATAGCCGATCATCCACAACAACGTTGGCACATTATCAACCTCGTGCGCGATCCCATTGCCATTAAGGTCAGCGCCCTCTTCCAGTTGCTGGATCAGCATATCCCCGACTGGCAGGAACGCCAGAAAGGGGGGCGATTGACCATGTCTGAACTGGAGGCGCTGTTTTTCTCCAAACAGGAATTTGGTTTTGCAGGACTGGAACAGTGGTACAACAAGCAAATAAAGGATATATGGGGGCTGGATGTCTTCGCTGAACCTTTCCCGCGGCATGCAGGGTATAAAATCTATGAAAAAGCGAATATACGCCTGATCATCATTCGACTCGAGGATCTCAACCAGGTGGCAAAACAGGCGTTCAACGATTTTCTTGGGCTGGAAAACTTCCAGGTGGTCAATGCAAATGTCAGCGAGGAAAAACCGTACGCTGAACTATACAATGAATTCAAGAAACGCCCGCTCCCCGAGCAATATGTCGAACAGGGTCTTGGGACTCGTTTTGCAATTCACTTTTACAGTCCCGAAGAGATCGAAACGTTCCGAAAGCGCTGGACGCAAACGTAATGCAGAGGCATGAAGTTGTTCGCCGGCAGAGGCTATAATATCAACGAGGATTCGAGTGAAATCAAGATTGCTTGATAACTTATATAAACATAGATTCATTGCGCTTGCCGTGATCTGGCTATTGATCTGGCTTGTTCCCTGGGCAGACTGGCTGGGTTCTAATTGGCTCCGGTTGGGGGCGAGCATTGTTCTGTTCATGGCGCCCGGCGCGATCTTCAGCATGTTATTGGTCAGGGATCGGTTTGAGTTGCCCCTGCACCTGTTGAGCGGGCTGGCAATATCCGTTTTTGGGGTAAGCGTTTTGGGTCTGTTAGGGCGCGTCTTTCAGTTACCGTTCAGTTACATTAAACCCGTGTTTGTTTTTACCGGGCTAATCGGCCTTATCGTAATACACGTTCGCTCCCGTTCCACAGAAGCATGGGCCAAACCCACGCAAATACCGTTAACCACTCTGCTTATACTGGCTGTGGTCATCGTCGCCAGCGTGCTGACCACATTGCAGGACAGGTTCGACGGGGACGATTTCAGCAATCTTGCCAACCTGACAAACTGGCAACATGCGAAGCCGCTCAATTTCAACGAAAATATTTTTGGAACGGGAAATTTGGATAAGCTCCGTTTCTGGCTCGCCATGTTCGCCATGAATCTTGCGTTTCTCTCCGAGATCAGCGCCTTACATGGGTTGTTGTTGCTTGGGTTTTACCTTGAACCGCTGTTGATGGCGGTTGCGGTTCTGATCATTTACTTCTTTTACAAGCAGTGGCTTCACTCGGAAAATCAAGCGGTTGCGGCTCTGGCATTCCATTTCGCCTTTTTCTTCATGTTACAGGATACGCAGCAAATCGGGCCTAGCGTCTTCTGGCGCTTATCGGAAGACAAGTCGTTTGCGGCATTTATCCTTGCTCCGCTGTTTTTTATTGCGATTTTCAACCTTATGGAGGAGATCAACCTTCGGCATGGTGTGTTTTCGCTTTTCATCGGCTGGGGGCTGGCTTTAACCCATCCAATCATTCTGGCTTATTGTCTGTTCATCATCGGCGTTTCTTCAGCGATTTGGCTCATCCCTTCGAAGGAATATAAAAAACTTTGGATCTTGATGATCCTTATTGTGACGATTGTTGCGCCGGTAGCGCCCCTGAGGTTCATTGAGACGCCATCTGCCCCCGACACCTATGATCTTGACTCTGCCCTGGAAGCCAGTCCGGCGATTCAGCAGACCAGGATTTATTATATTGAAGGAACGTCATTTTATGGGTTTCATCCACAGAGAATTCAAATCCAGCCCTACGCGCCCAGGGATAACCCTCTCGAAATTTTTTTCTCCTGGTCGTACCTCTGGCTTACATCGATCGGTTTGCTCTGGTCGTTCTTCAATTTCAGGCGGCGCCAAACCGCGCCTTTCATTGCGGCCTCGGCGTTACTGGTCTTGATATGCTTGTTTCCCTATACTGGCTGGCTGGTCGGCAAGTTCGTTACAGCGCGGATGTTGTGGAGGGCGCCGTGGTTGTTGCCGATTGGCGGATTTGGAACGGTATTGTTGAGCGAGTTTATCAATTTCCTCTTGAAAAAATCCGGAAGCCGTCAAAAATCGTCCGGCGAATTAATCTCGCTGATTACTGTCCTTTCCGCAAGTCTGTTGTTGATCTGGCAGTTTTCAACCAATGGACATAGAATTAAAATACAATGGCAATCATTTGAAGCGCTCAATGAGTACAAGACCGAACTTTCACGCCTCGCATGGGCAGGCGAATACCTGGAAGTCAATATCGAATCTCCATCGCTATTCATCGCTAATCCAAGCATAATGAATTTTTTACCAGGACTTTCCTCCAAAGCGGATATTGTGTTATTCCGTTCCCCTAAATTTAGCGGTACATATATACCCGACCCGATAGAATTAGAGGATATTACCATCGTCATACACAACGCCACCTCGATTGACCAAAGGGTGGACATTCTCAAGCGCTTCAAGATCAAATACATTTTTGCCGATAAAGGCTACTTAAAAAACTTCTACGCCAACTATCCAGAATTGTTTAGCGTGCGTAAGGTGGACAAATTCTGGCTGATCGAATTTCACGACAACAAACCTTGATCTTCTGCCTTTTCACCTGATGTTATAATCAGGCTCGCATCGAAAAATGACCCGATTATTCGTTCAAATCCCTTGCTATAACGAAGCGGAGACCCTGTCCGGGACAATCTTAGATATTCCCCGATCCATTCCTAGTATCAAAGAGGTTGTTGTTCTTGTGGTGGACGACGGTTCAAATGACAATACGGCCCAAGTCGCGCTCAATTGCGGCGCGGACTATGTTGTCCGTCACCGTAGCAACCGCGGATTGGCGCAGGCCTTCATGACCGGATTAACCGCCGCGCTTGCGCTTGGAGCCGACATTATCGTAAACACAGACGCCGATCATCAATATCCAGGGCGGCATATTCCCGACTTGGTCGCGCCTATTCTCTCCGGCAGCGCGGATCTGGTGATCGGCGACCGCAAGCCCGGCACGAACGTCCATTTTTCACCCATCAAACGGCTGCTTGAACTCCTCGGGAGTTGGGTCGTTCGCACCCTGTCTCAGACCGATGCGCCGGATGCCCCCAGCGGCTTTCGCGCTTATTCGCGTTTCGCGGCGCTCAGAATGCATGTGTACAATAATTATTCATACACGCTCGAAACTCTCATCCAAGCGGGTAAGGAACGGATGTCGATCGCGCATATTCCCATTGATACGAATCCGGCCCTGCGTCCCTCCCGTTTGCATAAGGGGATTCCCAATTTCCTCTGGAAACAAAGTGGCGCCATTGTGCGTTCATATGTCCTTTATCAACCCTTGAGATCTTTCTTCCTTGTGGGAATACCCTTTCTGTTGGCGGGCGGCTTCCTAATTATACGTTTCTTGTATTTTTACTTTACAGGAGATACGGGTATTGGCCGTCACCTCCAATCCCTTTCAGTCGGCGGCACTTTGTCCATATTCGGGTTATTCCTGCTCATCTTGGGGCTTTTGGGCGATGCCGTTCGTGCCAACCGAAAAATGATGGAGGAGATATTGGTTCAATTGAGGGGTAAAACGCCGATGGCGACGGATAACGGCGATTTTGAAATAGACGGGAATCCTGTCATTGCAAAAAAAAACTATATTCCGCGCCCTCACACTGAGAGCAATTCTCAATGAATCGGTTGCCTGCTGAAAATCTTGACCAACTCTTTAGTATGAGGAACTTTTAATGAGGGTGTTATTCATCGCCAGAACCTACCCGCCGATTGTTGGAGGAATGCAAAAATTCGCCAGCGATTTTTATAACAATTATAAAAAGACGGGAGAAATTGATTTGCTTGCCAACCTAGGCGGTAATGCGACTCTTGTCCCTTTCTTGATTAAAGCATTATTCACCCTTCTTTTCACCTCACGGAAATACGATGCAATTCTTCTCTACGACGCGGCGCTGTTCGTGTTGATTCCCTTTATCAGACTCGTTTCACCGGCAAAAGTCTTGGTCACCGTGAACGGGCTGGATATCGTCTATTCACGGTTTGGCTATCAAAAAATAATGCCGTTTTTTCTGAAACGAGTCGACCGTGTGATTGCCATTAGCCGGCACACCATGGAGCAGTGTAGGTTAAGGGGAATTCCACCCGAAAAGTTGCGAACAATTCCCATTGGAATCACATTCAGCGAACTTGGCGCCTGCTCGAATAAGAAAAAGGAAGAAATGCTGGCGAAGTTTAACCTTCCCTCCGGCAGGAGGTTTCTGCTTACAGTAGGCCGGTTAGTGAAACGAAAAGGGCATGCTTGGTTCATTGAGAACGTGGTCAGGCGCCTGCCAGATGACTATATTTATATTGTGGCCGGAGACGGACCGGAGTTGAAACCACTTAAGAGCCTGGTGACAAAGATGGAACTGGACGACCGGGTCTTTATCTTGGGAGAGATTTCAGAAGAGGAAAAACATTGCCTTTACCAAGCATCTGACCAATTCATTATGCCCAATATCACTCAGACGGGCGATCAGGAAGGTTTTGGCATTGTTCTCTTGGAGGCGGGGCGTTATGGACTACCCGTGATCGCGTCTAGAATCGAGGGCATTCAAGATGCAGTACTGGATGGCGAGTCGGGGCATCTGATTGCGGAAAAAGACGCCAATGGATTCATAGATGCTATACTGCACCCGGATTTAGATCGCGCCTCATTGTCGGATAAGGTGGCTTTGAACTATGGTTGGGAAAACATTATCGGGAGATATTATAAGGAATTTGAGAAAATGCAGTCAGATCATAATCCCAGAAGGTGGCGTAAAATCTAATGGGCAGGTAGAAGCGAACGGGATGATTTCAGGCTTCGATCCCAAGACGAAAATGCTAATGATGAACTCAAAAATGAAAGTCTTGTCAAACTTGAGGCGTATCGTGAGGTTCGTTTTGAAGATACTTACCCCAATATTGCTTCGGCTGTTTCCGATCCAATTACTGTGGAAACGGGATGATCTTTCTGAACAGGAGTTTTTGAAAAAGAGGGCGGAAATGCAAGGTTTGGAAAGTTATGAATATTCGCTTTTCTCTCAAAACGGCGAAGACGGCATCCTTCGATATTTGTTTTCCGAAATCGGCGTTTCATCGAAACTCTTCTTGGAGTTTGGTTTTGGCGTTACTGAAAACAACAGCCTGCGGCTTATCCTGAAAGAGGGCTGGGGCGGCGTTCTTATAGATAGTTCCGAGGCGTCCGTCAGGGCCTTTAATCAAGCGCTCCAAAAAACAGCCATTACAAATGTTAAAGCCGTCCAACAATTTCTTAACTTGGAGAACTTGAGATCAACGATCCTTGAAAGCGGACTCCCTGAGGAAATTGACCTGTTGTCCGTTGATGTGGATGGCAATGATTATTGGTTTTGGGAAAATATAACGTATTTGAATCCGCGCGTTGTGGTAATCGAATATAATGCCAGCCTCGGACCTGCATTGTCTAATACTGTTCCCTACGATCCGCTTTTTGACAGACACAGGAAGCACTGGAGCGGGTTTTACCATGGCGCGTCGTTGACTGCTCTTGTGAAACTCGCGGAAAAAAAAGGCTATGCATTAGTGGGTTGCGACTCAAGCGGAGTAAATGCATTCTTCGTGAGAAAGGATTGCTTGAGCGCATCAGTGAGAGAATGCCCCCCCCTAGCTGCATTCCGCCTGAACAGGCGCAGATTGAGCGGAATTTCCTGGGAATCGCAGTTTGAAATAATTAAGAATATGCCATATATCACCATTGAGTAAAAGCGCATTTCAAAACTTGAAAGATCAAATTATGAAAAAAGAACCTACGACTGAGCGCATCATCGTTGAAAATTCCCAATCCGACCAAGAATCTTTTGTAAATTATCTCATGCATGTCGCAACATACAAATACAGTTTAACGTATGTGGCGGGAAAAAAAGTGCTCGATTACGGCTGCGGCAGCGGATATGGCACAGCATTAATTAGTAGCGTTTGTTTGCAGATCGTAGGCGTTGATATATCCTCCGAAGCCATTAATCGCGCGGAAACCAATTTCAACGCCCCAAATTTGTCGTATCGGCAGGTGGAGAAGGCGGAGAAAGCTCCGCTTCCATTTCCCGATTCGTCTTTTGACGTTGTGCTGTCGTTTCAGGTCATTGAGCACGTTGAAGACGTGGACGCTTATTTGCGCGAAATCGAACGCGTTCTCGCGCCGGATGGGTTTGTCTTGATAGCAACGCCGGATCGTTCCAGCAGGTTGTTCTCTTTTCAAAAACCATGGAACATGTGGCACTTGAGAGAATATACGCCAAGCCAACTTCATGATGTCTTAGCAATTTACTTTTCCGGCGTAAAGGTGTTGCAAACAGGCGGCAGGCAGGATGTCCTTGCAGTAGAGTTGCGCAGAACGAAAAGGTTGCGCTGGTTGTTGCTCCCTGTGACTTTGCCTTTTATCCCGGAGATCATTCGAAGGAATGCGCTGCGTTTCATAAAATTCATGAATTACAATTTGTCTCGACGCTTTCGCGCCGGCGCGCCGATCAGACCGGATTTCGATGAATCCGCCTTCTCGATATCAGATCGCGAAGAATATAGCGTTGACTTGCTTGCCGTTGCCGTCAAGAAAAGTTTGCAGTCATAAGAAACAATGATTGAAGAAAACAGATTGTTCTAAAAAACCTGGGATTGGTCTTGTTAATTTTGCGTTCGAATCACGGATATTGTTTGCGGAGTCCAACTATACATGATAGAGAAACCTACGATCTTGGTGACTTCCATTGGAAGGACCGGAACGGAATTTTTTTCCAAATTTTTTGCCGATGTTGTCCCGAACTGCACATCCCTGCATGAACCTGATACCATTGTGATAACATCCCATATCGAAAACAGGCTTGAACAATATCTTCAACAAATCCGCCGGGCGGGCATTTGGAGGATGGTAGTCCTTAAGGCATTGGGAAAATGGAACCTGGTAAAACTTTCCGATTCCAGATTTTTGGGCGATTTAAGCTTTCCACAGGCGGTGAGGAATCTATACGCTCATAGAGCGAGGTTTATTTCTAAATTGCCTGGCTCTATTTATGTTGAGGCCAATCTTGGTTATTACGGATTGCTCGATGTGACTCCCGATGTTTTCAAACATCACAGGGCGATATATTTTGTGCGTGATGGTCGCAGTTGGGTTAGATCCATGCTAAATTGGGGGGAGGTTTATGGAAAGGAGGAAATCAGAAATTTATTCTCTCACAAATGGCCCACTGCCCAAGATGTTAAAAATGATGAATATGCCGATCAATGGAATGTTTTCTCACGATTCGAACAGCTATGCTGGGCTTGGTCAAGATTAAATGGGTACGCTTTGAACGCAATTTCGAAAAACCCACACGCTCGAGTTTTTAAATTTGAAAGTATATTTATGGATAAAGGCGGATATCAAACGCTGGACGATCTGGTGTCATTTGCCGTTTCCCTGCCCGGCGTCGATTCGGGGAGTTTGAAACAAACGGACGGCTGGCTTGAACAAAAAGTACATCAAAGTTCAAGCAAGTTTCCAGGGTGGGAAGAGTGGACAAAAGATCAGAGTCGTCAATTCGAGAGAATTTGCGGTCCCCTTATGGAAAAATTGGGCTATGAGTTCTAGTTCCTCGTCTCTACCCAAAAGAATCTGGCGACTATTGAACGCCAAATTTGCTCGTTCAGCCCTGCATTTGTTGATAAGCCTGGGAATAATCGCGGCTTTTGCATATTATTTGTACATTAATGCCGACAAATATCTTGAACTATTGAATATTTCGAAAACAGGAGTCTTGGGACTTCTCTTTCTCTCTCTGGCGTTTCCAGTGTTGAACGGCATGCAAAATACCTATCTGTATCGCGGTTTAGGAATGGCGGATTTTTCCCATTGGGATGGGTTTCTGATTACTGCGGCGTCGACCTTGGCAAATCAACTCCCTATCCCCGGAGGTATCGTATCCAAAGGGTATTATTTGAACCGCCGATACGCTCTGCCTTATACGAAATTTGCCAGTTCGACGATTGCCACTTTTTTTTGTTTCTTCGCGGTCAATGGTTTGATAGGCGTTGCGACGCTTTTATATGGAATCATCGTCAAAGGAATTGCAATCCCCTCCGTCTTGTTGGTTGCGTATGCAGGTATGGCGGCTTCTCTTTTGGTTTTCTGGCTTCCGATAGACTGGATCACAATGCCAGAAAGGTTTCGGCGCCTGACACGTCAGGCTGTTGACGGTTGGATGGCAATTGGATGGAACTCCGGATTGTTGTTCCGATTGACTGTATTACAAGTCGCGCTGGTCGTGTTATTATCGTTTCGGTATTGGATCGTCTTTCACATGCTCTCGCAAAATGTAACTGTGAGCCAAACCTTGTTGTTTGCAAGCGCATCTATCCTGACGCAGTTGGTCAGCATTGCCCCTGGCGGATTGGGTGTGCGGGAAACCATTGTAGCGTCCGTTGCAACCGTACTTGGTTTCGATAGCGCCACCAGTGTTGTCGCGGTTGGCTTGGATCGTCTGGTTATTACAGTCATGATCGTGTTATACGGATGGGTCAGTGCAGTGATTCTAGGGAGGCAGATTTCCGCCACTCCCAAAGAAACTGTATAAATCGATGAGGTTACGCACCGTCCCGAAGGTTTGGATAAGAGAACAAGCCTGATTTACGAGAACCTTCGGGATGTTTTGCGTAAGGCGAGTAAATAACTGCAACACAAGTGAACCAATTTGATATTTCTTCTGTAAAAGGATGGTCGCGTTGAACAAATACCTCGTTACTCCCCTGAAACAACGCCTTTCAGCCCATTGGGTCAATCAGGATGAACTGGAAACGTGGATCAAGGGATGGAAATTCTTCTTTATTCTGGGATTTGGCCGTTCCGGCACTGCGTTCATGGCTGAATTTCTCAATCAAGCCAGGGGGGCGCATATCTTTCACGAGCCTGTGCTTGAGGATTTTTATGCCCATGCAAAGGCGCATTACGATCCGAAAGCGGCGGAAAGATATATGAATGGGTTTCGTAAAAGAGAGATTTGCGCTCGCTTACGTCATCTCCCTTCAGGTGTATATGGTGAAACGAATGGGCAGTTGCGTTGTCATGCCAATGCAATCAGGAAGGCATTTCCAGGCGTAATATTGCTCCACCTCGTACGCGACGGACGCGAGGTGGTTCGCTCCCACATGTCCCGCAGAACAATGACCTTGAGAAATCCGTTCTCCATGAGTATGCATCCCACAGAATCAGATCCCTGGAAAACCCGCTGGCAGGGAATGGATCGCTTCGCCCGTATCTGCTGGTACTGGCAGGAGGAAAACAGGAGGCTGCGGACCAGC
>Ga0247727_10019823_pt1 | contig 10370 bp, 4 predicted proteins | sample WisWelCaveWW1625_FD_202498 | JGI IMG/M metagenome (GOLD analysis project Ga0247727, IMG submission 202498) | Biofilm microbial communities from Wishing Well Cave, Virginia, United States - WW16-25 | ecosystem: Environmental > Aquatic > Deep subsurface > Groundwater > Cave microbial mat | place... | reverse complement strand
CACGTCGTTCGCGACGCCCCATGTCGCGGGCATCGCGGCCATCCTGCGCCAGAATGAGCTGCTGCGCGGCCGTTCGCTCACGCCCAACCTGCTCGAGACGATGATGAAGAACACCTCTGGCGTGAGAATCAGCAACTGGACACGTGTCGATGTCATCAACATCCTCAACAGCCGCAACAGCAACCTCACCATCAACGTGAGCGCGAGCCGTGTCGAGGCGCTCAACATCACCGTGCTCGATTTCAGCGACACCGTCGACCTCAGCGAGATAGCGCTCTGCGCCAATTTCAGCAACAACAACATCACGGTCAACACCGTGCTTTGTCCGCAGTTCAACAAGAACGCGACGCTGCAGCTCAAGAACCTCAGCTTCGAGAAGCAGCCCATCCCGCTCATCAACGGCAGCCCGTGCACGGACTGCAACATCACAGGCTACAGCAGCGGCGTCTTCACCTTCAACGTCTCGCACTTCAGCAGCTACACGTCCGGCGTGAACAGCAACCTCGCGATCTTCGACGACAGCGACAGCATCGTGGTGACGCAGGGCGACCTGGTGCTCTTCATCGCCAACTACAGCAACAGGACCAGCGGCGAACCGATCAACAGCAGCGTGGACTGCAACATCCGCTTCAACACGACAGGTTCTTTCGGCGCGTGGGAGCAGATGACGCAGAACGCGACCAACCAGACGTTCTACGTCAACAGGACGTTCTCGTCGCCGGGCAACTTCACGTTCCAGGTGCGCTGCAACAGCACGTCGTTCGAGACGCTCAACACAACGGATGCGTTCAACATCACCGCGGACACGCAGGCACCAGGCATCACGCTCGCCAACCCGGCCAACACGAGCGTCTGGAACCTCAGCGCGACGGTGCGTTTCACGTTCAACGTGTCGGATGACGGTGCATTGCAGAACTGCTCGCTTGTCATCAACAGCAGCGTCAACGTGACGATGAGCAACATCACGCTGCGCGCCAACCAGACGTTCAACGTGTCGTTCTCCAACAACCGCAACATCACATGGGGCGTCAACTGCACGGACTATGGTAACAACACCAACACGAGCGGGGCGTACATCCTGCTCGTCAACGTGACGAACATGGCGCCCTACGCGTCCGTCGTGCAGTCCAACGTCACGGTCGCTGAGGACACGAACGTCACGTTCAATCTCAGCGGCATCTTCAGCGACGCCGAGAACGACACGCTCACCTACGGCGCGCTCTACAATGGGTCGCTCATCGTGGTGACCGATAACAGCAGCGGCGCCGCGAACGTCCGGGGACTTGCGAACCAGAGCGGCAACTTCAGCGTCGTCTTCGTCGCCATCGATGTGCGCGGGCTCTCGAACACGAGCAACAACATCACGGTCAACATCACGCCCGTCAACGACGCGCCCGCCTTCAGCGGCACAATCAGCAGCCAGACGTGGAGCCAGGGCAGCGACAAAGCCAGCGCGTTCGACCTCGACACGTACTTCGCGGACGTCGACAACAGCTCGCTCGTCCTCACGAGCAACGGCACGTCGAGCATCACGGTCACCATCGACGCGACCGGGCACAACGTCACGTTCCATCCCACGTCCAGCTTCACGGGCACCGAGTACGTCACGTTCCGTGCAAGTGACGGCGTCCTCAACGCGAGCAGCAACACTGTGACGTTGACCGTCTCGGCCTCGAGCGGCTCCTCGACCGCAGCCGGTGGAGGCGTGGCGTGCACCAATGAATGTGATACCGGAGGCAACGTCGGCTGCAGCGGCACGACAGGCGTGTTGCGCTGCGCCAACTACGACGAGGACAGCTGCCTCGAACTGCGCATCGAGGCGTGCGCCAGCACCGAGACGTGCAAGGACGGCCAGTGCGTCATCGCGCTGTGCGTGCCGTCCTGGTCATGCAACGAGTGGAGCGCGTGCAGCGGCGGCAGCCAGAGCAGGACGTGCACCGACATCCTCACCTGCAACACGACGAGCTACAAGCCCGCTGAGAACCAGAGTTGCAGCATCGAGGTGCAGGCCGCGCGACCTGCTGTGACAGAGCCGCTCAAGCTCGTCGAGACACAAGCGCCTGTGCCTGCCAATGCAACGAACGGCGTCACCGGCGCGAGCGTCGTGTCGTGCGGGGACGGCCAGTGCAGCGCGATCGAATTCTGTCCCATCGACTGCGGCAAGAAGAAGTTCGTCGGCGTCGCAATCACTGTGGGCGGCCTTGGTCTGGTCGCCGCAGCGTTCTATTTCCGCTTCCAGGGCCCCCGCGGACCCAAGGCAAGCACCCCCAAGAACGGTCCGGAGGACTCCTCTGCCGGCACGCCTGTCATCCGCTGGAACTAGCCCGTCGACAACCATCCAAATCTTTAAATAGCCGGCAGCGGTTGGCAGGAACGGAATCCATGGGTACCAAAAGGGGTCAGCTGACGGTCTTTGTAATCATAGGTCTCCTGCTGCTCATCAGTGTCTCGCTCTACTTCCTCCTGCAGAGTCGCACGCTGCCAGGTGTCGCGCCCAGCATCCTTGAGGCGCCTGTCGCGATACGGCCGGTGGTGCAGTTCGTGACGCAGTGCCTCACCACACAGGCCAAGGAAGGGCTCATCCGCATCGGCGCAGGCGGCGGCTACATCGATGTGCGCCGGAGCGGCGCGTCGGTCAACATTGCAGCGCCCACAGAAGGTGATGCGGTGCAGTTCGCGCCCTCCTCCGAGCTCGCGATTCCGTACTGGTGGTATCTCAAATCGCCCAACGACTGCAGGGGCGCATGCGAATTCGGCACGCTCAAGCCGCCGCTGTTGCGCGAAGGCGGCGTCAACAGCATTGAGGTGCAGCTGGACCAGTATATCCAGGACACGCTCAACGACTGCATCGGTAACTTCACCCAGGTCGAGCAGGAAGGCTTCGACGTGCGGGCAGTAGGCACGCCCAAGGCCACGACGACGATCGGCGAGGAAGGCGTCTCATTCATACTCGACTATCCGCTGCTCATCCTGCGCACCGGCGAGGAATTCCGCCACGAAAGCTACCGCACCCACATCGAGGTGCCGCTCACCGAGATGTACCGCGTCGGGGAAGAACTCTCCCAGCTCGAGGCAAAGCACCGCTATCTCGAGCGCCACATGCAGCAGGTCGTCGACCTCTACACCGGCATGGCTGCAGGCGATCTGCCACCAGTCGCGCACGCCACGTTCGACCTCTCGCCAGGCAAGCGCTGGGTGAAAGAGGACGTGCACAGACGCGTGCGCGAACTCATCACCGCGTTCGTCCCGTTGCTCCAGGTCTGGGGCACGGGCAACCATGTCTTCCTCGAAGCGCCTGCCGACGTTTCCAACCGCGACCGCTGGGTGCGCATCTACAATCTCAACAACCTGCTCACGCTCGAGGACAACCACCTCGGCCTCGAAGTGCGTTTCTCGGCACCTGACTGGTGGCGCGAACACTTCGACCTCAACTGCCGCGGCCAGGTCTGCGCGCCCGACAGCTTCATCAACACGTTCGGCTTCCCGTTCGGCTTCCAGAAGTACAACTTCGCGTACGACATGAGCGTGCCCGTCATCGTCGAGATGCGCGCGCCCGACGCGTTCGGCGAGGAAGGCTACATCTTCCAGTACATGCTCGAATCCAACGTGCGCAACAACGAGCCCATGCCATTCGTGTTCGAGCCATGGGACACGGGTGCAAACCCTGTCACACAAAACAGCCTCCTGTGCGACCCTGAACAACGCACAGGTCTTGGCATCAACGTGACGGTGCAGGACAGCGTCACCGATGCGTACGTCGACGGCGCGCTGCTCTACCAGTGCGAGGACGAGACCTGTCCTGTCGGCGAGACCGTCGGCGGTGCGTTCACGACGCGACTCCCGCGCTGCGCAGGCGGCACGCTCAAGTTCATCGCGAGCGAACGCTATTCCACCAGCATCCCGCTCAACAGCCTCGACGAGGAGAACATCAGCATTTCGCTGCGCAGCGACCCCATCGTGACGCTGCCTGTGAAGGTCGTGCGCACGCGCTTCGTCAAGATCGGCGGGGAATGGGTGTTCAACCCCTCGCCGACACGCATCAAGGAAGGCGACCAGACAGTCATCACGTTCGCGCGCAACGGCGACGCGGTGCAGGAGCCCTACAGCGCGATCGCCGAGGTGTGCGGCAGCGAAGGACCGGGCGAAGTGCGCCTCATCCCGGGCAACTACACTGTGACACTTGTGACGCTCTACCATCGCGCCATCGTCTTCCCGCCGCAGCGCCGCTGCATCAACGACACGCTCGAGGAGACGTGCTACACCATCCCTGACAAGCAGCTCACGTTCGGCACAGGCAACGCGCGCTGCGACGCACCATCGCCACTGCTCACAGGCACCACAGAGGTCCAATGGGAAGTGACGCCTGAGATGCTGCGCGACGCCAAGGGTGTCGTGTTCAAGACGCTCGTCGCCGCGCTCGATGAACTCACGCCACAGGAGCGCGTCATCGAGGACCTCGACATCATCGGCACGATCGGCGACCAGCCGCAAGCGTATGCGCCCTACCTGCGACCGACGGTGGTGTACGGATGAGCGACGACCAGCTGCCGGCGGAGACGGGACGTTGTGACGAGGGGGCGCTGCGCGACGCTGACGTCCCAGGACAACGCTATGCGCTCATCGCGCTCTGGATGGTGTGCCTCATCATCCTCTTGCCGATTGAATCAGCCGCGGCTCTTGGCGCGCTCTCGGTCCAGACGTTCAGCGGGCGTGACGGCGTGCGCGGCATCGCGCGCAGCTACGACACGCTCACCGTCGAGGCGCTCGTCTCGCTCTCGGACGACGCACTGATAACGCGCGACCAGTTCCACGTCAAGGCAGAGGACATCGACTTCGTCGCCACGTCGTGCACGCTCGAGAGCGGCACGCAGCACAAATGCACGTTCACGCAGGACGTCATCGGTGGGTATGGCGTCGTGCCCTACCGGTTCGAGCTGCGCCGTGACAACGGCGGCGTCGCCGAACAGAAGACAGAGGAGCTGCGCATCGACGGCCAGGGCGCGGAGATCGTCGAGATCAAGGCCAAGCAACGCGTACGCAGCCGCGACGTGAAGATCGGCTACATCGCCGATGACGCGCTTGGCGCGCCCACGTGCGCCGGCATCGAACGCGTCGAGCTCTACATCGGCGGCGTGGCTGGAAAACCCGTCGCGACGCGCCAGGGAAGCCGTGCATGCCGCGAGGAAGGCGAATTCACGCAGATAACATTCAGCAAGGCAGGCGCCCGCGAGGTGTGCATCGTCGCCATCGACAGGTTGAACCTGTCCGGCGGGCCCAACTGCGTCACGCTCGACGTGGATGATGGTCCTCCAAAGATACAATCCCTCAGCGTCACGGACGAGTTCGGCAACGTCTACAAGTACATCTCATCAGGCGGTATCATCGCCGACATCCGCGTGAGCATCGATGGACCGGACGTGCTCATCCCCAGCATCAAGGCCAACCTGACCGGTGCTTCCAAGAACTCGCGCGACCGTGATGTGCCGCCGACCGAAGTCGTGGGTGACACGGTCAAGGTCGCCATCTGGCGCGGCGTCACGATACCCACGCCCAGCGCGTGCCAGGTCACGGTGAGCGCCGAGGACGACGTGGGTAACAGCATCAGCAAGACGCTCGGCTGCGGGCTGCAGCTTGACAACAGCGCGCCGCGTCTCGAGGGCATCGTGTCATCCGTTGACATCAACGGCACGCCTGCCATCAGCGGCAATGATTTGATCGCCGCCGTCATCAGCGAAAGCGGTTCCGGATTGTCACACGGCCGCGTCTATCTCGACGCAAGCAGCGTCGGCTTGTCTGATGCACTCCCGGCGGAGAACTGCACGCAACGCGACAGCGCGTGGCTCTGCTTCTGGCACATCAAGCCCATGCGCGGCGGGAACGCGCAGTTCACGCTCGATCCCAGCTCACGCGACGATGCAGGCAACCTCTTCGATTTGGAATCTCTCACGCTGCACACCGTCATCGTCGACGCTGCGCCGCCCACCAACATTAGCATCGTCAACGTCAGGATACTGCACGGCACCACCGACATTGGCGATGTCGCGGTGCGCGGTGATTTGGTGGAGTACAAAGTCAAGGCACAGCATTACGACATCGCCTACGCCGACTTCAGCCAGCTCGGCGGATTGAACGTCTCGCCCTGCGAATCACAGGAAGGCGACGTGTGCACGTTCACCACGCCCATCGATGTGAGTGGTCCTCTCGTCGCACGCAGCCGCTTCCATTTCTTTGACGTGGTGGGCAACAACGCGACGCTGACGCATAATTTGACGGTGCTTGGCATCCAGGACGATCCCAATCCCAATTTCTGGACGAACACCGTGACGTGCTCGCCCTCGCTCGTTGACAGGAGCACCACTGCGCTCATCAACACGCGCGTCTATTGCGCGGTGAAGCTGCGCTCGCAGGCCGGCGCGAAGACGCTCGCGATAGGGTTGGACACCAACAATTGCAACGGCTCCATCAGCGGCATCGCGGATTTGGGAATAAGCAACAACCACGCAGGCAGCACCGACCCGATATTGTACGTGCTGCTCGGCGCGCAGGACTTCAACGTCAACAGCATCTCGTTCACCTGTCCGCTGAAAATACTCAGCCGCACGAACGACTACGTCACGCTCAACCCCGAAACGGAAAAAGTGCGCGTCGTCATCAACTTTTTCTCGCTGCCGCAACCCGACCTCGAGAAAGCACTCACCAAGAAGTTCGACGATGCCAAGAAGAGCGCGCTCAAGCTCGACGGCCTCATCGGGACGCTCAAGAAACTCTTCACCGTCGCGGAGAAGATCTGCCAGATACGCAGCGCGATCCTCAGCGCGCTCAATGCCATCGATTCCGTCCTCGCACTCGTCGATTACATCAAGGCAGGCATGGAGATCCAAAAGGAGATCGCCGACGCCGGCGTGACGCAGGCATGCATCGAGTTCGTCACAGCAATCGGACCAGAACTGCAGGCGATGAAGGCGCAAGCCAAGGCAGCAGCCGAGCAACGCGTCCCGGACTCCAAGGCACGCGCGACACCTAATGCCGCCGAGCAGACCGTGCCTCAGAAAATAATCTCCTCGGAGGCAGGCGTCGCCGGCTCGACGCCGCCGACGCTCGGCGAGCTCGCATCGAGCGCGGCAAGCAATGTCGGCACCGCCGTCGGGAGCATCGGGGAACAGGTTGCCGGCCTCGGTAAATCACTGTACAGCGGTCTTGCGAACATCGTTCCGAAAGGGGACGTCGGCCAGTTGAGCGGCAAGATCGCCTCCATCAACAAGGCCGTCGATGAAGGCAATACGAAGAAGGCGGTCGGGGTTTGGAACACAATCACTGCGGAAGAGAAGGCGCTCATGATGAAGGCGATGGCGAGTTCAAATCTCTGCCTGGCCACCACGAACCCCACCACCGGAACATGCAACACACTTCCTCCTCCTATAGGGCTTGGCGTCAGCACACCGCCGCGCGCCATCGGTTGCCTGCAGCAGATACCAAAGTTGCAGAACTTGCAGAAAGCGATGGACAAACTCGAAGACGCTCGTCAGAAAATCTGCGGCCAAAAGCAGGATTTGGTCAAGAAGTTCACGGACAACATCGACAAGTACGCGAAGCCGTTCTGCGACTTCGTCAACTGCCAGAGCGGGCCTGTCGGTAAGGATGCTGGGCTGTTCGGCAAGGTGCTCTCATCGCTCGGCGGCGGCCTGCCGACCAACCCCAACACGTTCATCCAGGCCGCGACAGGCATCAGCCCGCAGATCGGCGTCAAGGACAGCTTGGTCTGGAGCGTCGCGTCGCTGTGCATCCCGGGCATCATCAACAACGTCGACAAGTACAGGCAGATAGAGTGTCAGTACGCGCTCTGCGTCGGCAAGGAAGTCGTCGAGAAAGGGCTGCCGATCTCGGCATGCGAGAAGAAGAAGGAAGAACTCATGTGCCAGTTCCTCTGGAGCCAGGTGTTCAACGCGGTGCCATTCGTCGGCGTGCTCGAGGGTTGGGTCAACACGCTCAAGGACATCGTGACGAATCCGATTGCGGCCCTCACATTCCTCCTTGGACAATACTGCAAGGGCTTCTGCGACAAGGACAAGAGCAAGATTTCCTCGAACCAGTACAAAATCTGCGCGTTCCCCAAGACGCTCGAAGCGCTCGCGGCAGTCATCAACGACATCAAGGCGATCCTCACGCCCGACTTCTGGAAGCTCGGCAGCGGCGCGTGCGATGAATTGAAGGACTACGAGCCGGGCAAGCCGAAGGAAGAGAAGAAGGGGTTGTTCGGATGAGACGCGTGATTGTCTGTCTGGTCATGACGATGGTCATCATGGCGCTGGTTGCAGGTGTGGTGCTTGCGCAACCGGTCATCCCACCGGGTTCATCTCCATCTCCAGACCCAGTACCACAACCATCCTCCTCCACCGGTCCGCCGTCAGGCAACAACAAGGCCGCTGACAAGAAACTCAACCCTGTCGCTAATGGCGTCAGTTCTGTCAGCAGTTTCCTCAGTCAGCAATATCCATCCCTTGCAGGACTTGGTGGTCTCTTGATGGGCGATCTGCTCTCCGAGTGGAAGGCAACGGTCAACAAGGCGTTCTGCGACACCGTCATCCTTGGCGGCAAGGACTGCTGGGTGAGCAAGATCTGCGGGCTGAGTCCGGAGAACGCGGGCGGCGATGGGACACTCGTGAGCAGCCAGTACAACAACGGCACGTACACGTATTCATTCATCGCGCACATCGAGGGACAACGCAGCGAGCCGGCGACCAATGTCGTGAATGGGGTAAGCGAGACGTCATACCTCTACAAGATAACGTACGCCATCAAGAACCCGGACAAGAGCGAGCCCAACGGGTACCAGCTGCGCTTCTTCTACGGCGGCGGCAGCTACGACTGGTTCCCGTCGTTCCAGCCGTTCCAGAAAGGCGCGTACATCATCCGCAAAGGAGGCAATCCCGTCCTCGCGTACAGCACGCGCTTCTACCATAGCGTGTGCCTCATTTTCCAGAAACCCGTCGAGATCAATGGTGATTCCCGACAGCAGGTGTGCAACAGGATAGTGATGTATGGTGGCGGGCCGACGAGCGTCCCGACGCCAGCAGGCGGCACGACGACAACGGTCGAGGGCGGCGCTGCGGCAGGAACGCCTGGCACGCCAGGGTCGGGATTCTAGATGACGTCGTCGACGCCGTCAACGACGACGCACATTCCGATAGGGCACGCCGCACCAGGACACGTCGCGACGCTCAAGGAAAGCTTCGTGCGCCTCGACAGAGTGTTCTTCATGAGTTGGCTCTTCGACGCGCTCTTCTACGTGAGCGTCGGCGTGGTCGTCATCCTCTCGTATTTCCTGTTCGGCAGCATCTCGGAGGCGATCACCGCGCTCACGCATGAAGAGGCGACGCAAGCGGTCGTCGATGCAATCTACCAACTCTCGTATTCGTTCTTCGCGGTCATCGTCTTTCTCTTTCTTATCATCATCGCGCTCTACGGTCTGTTCAACTATGTGCTCTGGAGCACGATACTCACCAAGCATATCGATCGCCGCAGCGTGCTGCGCTACCTGCTCTATACACTTGTCGTCGTGTTCCTTATCGGTATTCCGGTGGGTGTTCTCGTGTTCGTGTTCGTTGGCCTGTACGCGCTCGCCATCAAGAGCGGGTTCGACACGTGGCTCATCGGCGCGTTCATCACGTGGTTGTTGTACGCGTGCCTGCTGCCGACGGTCGTCATCCCGGGTTATGCGTTCTTCCGCGAGAAGGGCGTGTTCGCGTCGCTCGGCCGCCTCTTCTACGTCGGTTTCTTGAGCATCCCGAAACTCTGGTTCGCGTACCTTGCCGGCGGGCTGGTGCTGCTCCTCGTGACGCAGCTCTACCGCGTCGTTCCAGGCACGAGCACGGGGGTTGGCAGTTTTGTCCTGCTTGTGCTGCTGCTCTCGCCCGTCCTCGCGTGGTTCCGGCTCTATGCGGTGCGCGTACTGCAGCAGCACGGTCTCTGAAACAGATACGTCACGATACGCCTGGGTGCGGTCGCGCTTTGCGTGGCCCGCTGCCTATGATTTGGTTGTCCCACCCATCGCACAATATTTAAATAGGGAAAGATGCTTTTTCCGTCGGGATGCTTAAAAGAGGGGTCCGGGGCCAGCTGACAGTATTCATGATACTGGGATTGCTGCTCGTCATCGTCGTCTCGCTGGTCTTGTACGTGCAAGGCCCGCTCCAGCGGCCGACACTGCCGTTGGTCCCTGCCGAAGTGCGGCCTGTCTACGACATCATCGACAACTGCCAACGCATCCTTGGCGAGGAAGCGGTGCGACGCATCGCCGCCCAAGGCGGTTACCTGACGCTGCCTACCGAGATCGAGAACGCGCCCACCGCGCATCTTGCGCTGGATGAGAG
>Ga0247727_10019822_pt1 | contig 10370 bp, 7 predicted proteins | sample WisWelCaveWW1625_FD_202498 | JGI IMG/M metagenome (GOLD analysis project Ga0247727, IMG submission 202498) | Biofilm microbial communities from Wishing Well Cave, Virginia, United States - WW16-25 | ecosystem: Environmental > Aquatic > Deep subsurface > Groundwater > Cave microbial mat | place... | reverse complement strand
GCAGTGACCATTGCGACCACAAGCGGAAGGAACAACGTGAATGCATATTCTTCTGCGAGCGGCGCCGTCACAACGCCAACCGCGATCGCAGCTGAATACGAAGGGATCACGGATCGCTTGGATGCCCGTCCTGCGAGCAAAACATGAATTATCATCGCGAGATTCAAGAGAAAACTGATAATTCTCACAAGACTCCCGGGTAAAATAACCAGGGGATTTGGAAGCCACCGTTCATCGTATGTAAACAGGTGGTAGACAAGGCTGTTGATTGTCTGATAGGACGTCCCCGCATCCGTCGGATTTGTCCCCAGATGAGCAACGATCCTTGAATAGAACGCGACCCAGGAATCGATGCCGAAGAAGGGAAGAGTTGTGAGGATGACGAGGAAAATCCAAATCACGACAAGGAGGAGCAGCTTCCAATGTTTTCGGACAGCAAACAGAAGCATTGGAATCCCCCCATGACCCTTAACAAGAAAAGCGAACGAGAGTGGCATCGAAGCGAGAAGAGGAGTGCCCCGGTTCACTCCCGCCATGCTCAGACAGAAGAGAAGGAGAAGGATTGCATAGATCTGTCCAAGGTAGATATTGTCATAAAGGGGGCGCCATGCAAGAAATAAGATCCCTATTCCCATTCCAACGGCTCCATTGAGCGGCACACGGTATAGGCGCGTGAGTATGTAAAAAGATGCCAGGATGGCGATGAAGCTGATCGCGCTCAACGCCATCTTTGTTCGTTCGGGCGTCATCCACGCAAGCGGGGCCAAAAGGAGTGAATTCGTTGGGGGGTTATGAGGAACATCTTCAATGCCTGAAATTCCGGACTGCCGGATTTTCATATTGAAATATTCAAAGTCGTAAGCCTTCTGAAAATCCCCTCCTTCAAGGAGCATCCGAGCATTCGTATAGTAAACCGCAAATCCATGCGTCACTTTAGGTCCTCGCGTGATAGTGTACCACCCGAGGAGGAACACCATGAAAAGGAATCCTGCGGCAAGCAGGAGATGGAATTCGCGTCGCTCGAAAAGAAGAGATCGCAAAAGAGAGCGCACTGTCAGGTTATCGACCTGGGAGGCAATATGTGGTGGAGGTGCATAGTTGCAGGGTGTAGGTTTGCGGAATCCTTTTCCTGCTTGAGTCCATCCGCATGTTCATACTTCACGAGAAAGAACTTCTTCACAGCGGTGAAACTACCGGTTCCACGGTGGTGATGACTGCCTGGCGGCGATTGGACATCGGCATGGCAGAAGTGCTTCGATTCCGATCATTGCGTCTGCATACTCCTTCTGTATCCGGGGTGACTATAGAAAAGTGAGTCTTGAAGTGAGCGAGGTTCCTTTTGCATTCGTCTCCACTGGTACCGAAGCGCACGGAGATCTTCTAGCAGAAGATGGCTCATGGGCTTTGGCTTCAGAAAGATGACGTTTCTGAGTCCATACTGAAGAATTGCGCCTCTGCACATCGGACATGGTTCGAAGGTCGTGATCAAAATGAGTGAGTCTCGGTCAAGGTCCTTGAACTGCTGAACACCGATTGTGCGCATTGCGTTGGAGAGTGCATTGATTTCAGCGTGTCCACCAGCATCGCCTGACCCCTCCGCCGTATTAAAGCCCCTCCCGATAATCGACCCTCGGAAGAGAATGAGAGCTGCCACGGGGACATCGTTGCTCAACAAAGCCCTCGGCTGTCAGGAATAGAATCCGTTTTGTCGAAAAACATGTGCTTGGAATAAGAGACAACTAGCACAACCAAGGGGAGGACGCACGCTCCCGCGAGAATAAGGATTATTGTGCGAACAGTGTGTGTGCTGGACATTTTTCAGAAATGGATTCAGTTGGAAAGCGATGCGGACGAGGTTGTGCGAAAAGCATGCGATTCAGAGAGACTTCCAAACTGAGGTACAACGTGACCTTGCATTGAAATCGGTGGTCTTTGTCTGTAAATGAGCTCGCTTATGCAGGCAAATATAGGTTCCTGCGGGCGTCTAGTCAAGACCAACGTGACAAGTTGAATGATGTCTCGCGTCCGGACAAATTCCATGCTCTGAACTGAGCATCTCTCAAACCTCGTCGTCACAAGAAAATAGACTCAACACAGAACATTTCGGAGGTGCAAATAAAACGGTCAGCGGCCTTTCCTATTGAATCTCAGGAGGTAAGGATTCCTTCTTCGGACCAGTGTGACCAGGAGACCGACCGTCGCACGAGTCATTTCTCGGTCTTGATTTAGAGAATGAGAGAGCAGTTGCCCGAAAATGGACCAGAGCAACAAGAGTCTGTTCATGAAAGAAAATCTCTTGTTCACCGTCATGAAATAGTGAAGCGCGAGAACTCTCTTCATGTAACTTTCCGTTCGGCCAAGTCTGTTCTCGACGGCCTTATGATTAGTAGCAGGTACTCCCGTAAGCACGGTGATCGGTCGTTCCAAGGGAAATCCGAGGGCGACACCATAGTTGTCACCGAGTCCGTTTTGGTCCAAATGCTCATCGAACGGCGAAATGAGCAGCCAGTCTCTTCGAACGAGGCTCGCGCCAAGACCATAGATGGATGTTTGGAGGATGGGATAAGTAATTTGAGTCAACAAGGGCCAGCCCGCAAACGTGAAGGTGTTTCCCCGCCAGGCGTAGAACCACTTCATGCATCTGAGGAGAATCGAAGTCGGGAAATCAGCTTTGATTGTGTTGACATCGGCCCAAACTGTGAGTTGGAAGACGAATGCCTTGAACAGTGCGCCGGGGGAGATCGGAAAGAGGCCGTCGTTCATGGCTCCATCAATTCCCGGCTCAACGACGACACCCGAGACGGCACCGCAGCGTGGATTCTCATTAAGGAAACCAAGGAGACGTTCCAGGTATTCCCTGGGGACTTCCACGTCATCATCGCAAAGGAAAACATAAGTTGAAGCGGCCTCCCGAATACCCTTATTCCGCTGAGCACATACCGACGGATGTGACAGGTACAATCGAATTTTCATCTGCGCGAACGCCTCTTGGACGGTTGTGAGCTCGAGAGGGGAGTCACTTGAATCAACAATGATGACCTCATGAGGTGCGTAGGTTTGCTTGCTCAGGGAAGAAAGGAGCCTGAGGAGACTTTCTCTTCGATTGCGAGTTGGAATGACAACGCTGACATCCATGCACGGAGAAGTCTTATCCTCTGGCAAATGTTGACCTAAGGGTGATCTTCGTTATTTCAGGCGGACAATTGATCCTGATCGGGAGCCCAACCGTTCCAATCCCTCTCGACACATACATCTGCGCATTCCCTTCCCGATACGCTCCCCACACATATCTTGAAACCAGCGATGCAGGAGCAATCACGGTCTCACCGAACCTTCCCAGCACCACCTGCCCCCCATGAGTATGGCCACTCAGCATGAGATCGATATTGCGCCTGGCAGCCTGGGGAAGATAGTACGGTCGGTGGCAGAGCAGAATCCTCGGGATGGGCAGGGGTGCTTGACCGATTGCAACATCCAGCTTGACTGAGGCCGACGTGGATCGGCCAATATCATCAACACCAATAAGATAGAACTGTCCTCCATTCCTCTGCACAAGAATCTTCTCATCGCGCAAAAGTATGATGCCGCAATCGTTCACTTCGCGGGCCACTCGCTCCGGATCTGTCGTGTAGAATTCATGATTTCCCATGACGCCGAAGATACCGTAAGGAGCACTCAACCGACCAAATGCTTCCGCAAAGGGATACACTTCCTCTACTGTGCTGTTAACAAAATCGCCGTTGACAACAATAAGGTCAGCGCCAAGGGAGTTCACGAGTCGCGCATACTCTTCCATCTCCGGCCTCATCATGTAGATGCTGGAGTGTATGTCGGCGATCAATGCGATCGTGAAGCCATCGAGTGCTTCGGGAAGATTCTGGATGGGAAACTCCGCCTCAGTGATTTCACAATCGGATTTATCGACTGTGAGACCGTATGCGCTTCCACCAAAAGAAACAGCAGTCAGCCCATACATACTCCGCCTGAGGAACGTCCGGCGCGATTCGTTAAATCGTTGATACGCCGGGTTGGCTTGCAGTTGGGCGAACTGGTTTTTGCGGGTCCTTTTGACCAGCCAGAACACTCCCTTGAACGGCAGCTTGACCAGCGATGTAAGTGTCACAATCAACCCGATGAAGAACGTGGCTCCATGCCAGATGAAGTATGGGTACAACCCGCCATAAACAAACCAGCCCGGAGACTCATTGAGATCGGGCCGCTGGATCATCGCATAGAGTGCCGCGACATTGAACACGATGAAGAGAGCGCGCGCCATGGTCAGATACCGCTTGTCGTTTGGCCGTGTCTCTTGCAGCCACCGTTTCGTTCTCCTGTAGAGCATATACTGCATGCTGAAGAGAAGAAGCGGGAGAAGGATACGCCAGATTATCATGCCGATTTGGTGACTGAGATTCATTTTTCTTGTTCAGGTGCGCACAGGTTTAGCGTTGGCGTTGAACATCGTTCGTTTCGGAATCCGCTTTCGTACCTTTGTTTTGAACGCAGCCCTGGTAAACTTCGGTGTATCGCTTTACCGTCCAGTCGAGGTTGTGGTTCGCCGCCCATGTGTGAGCGTTCGTTTGTAATCTCACAAATTGACTGGGATTATTCAATAGATCCAGGACTTTTTTGGCAAGCCCCTGATGATCCCCTGTTGCGACGGCGATTGTGCACGAATCTTCAAGATCGGCGATCAATCCCACGCGTGTCCCACAGACAACCACTCCGCTTGCGGCGGCTTCATTCACAACGAGAGCCTGCCCTTCGTAGAGTGATGTGTGGAGCATCATATGTGCCCATGCGTAGTGCTCAAGTATCGCCTCTTGATGAACGTAGCCGAGAAATGTCACGTGCTCTGCTATCCCAAGCTGATCTGCCGTTTGCTGAATCTTTCCGTTCATGTAATCCGGTCCGATAATCCTCAACCTTGCATTGATGTTTGTAGAAATGATACGGAAGGCTTTGAGTAGTGTGATTTGATCTTTAACTTCCGTGAGGTTCGCCACGTGAAGAAAACGAATCGGCAGGTTCAGGGTTTTTGGTTTGAACAGATCAGAGAATGCCTCGGTCGTCCCAGTGGGAATGACCGCGATATCCGCACGCTTAAGTCCATGCTTTTTCAGGAGACTTCGTTGGAATTCCGTCAGCGTGACAAGCGCCGTTGCCTTCCGGCATGTCCAGAGCGTCAGAGCCCGAAGGGGTAGCTTGAGCATGTGGCCGTAGCGAATTCTTTGAACCGATGCTGCTTCGCCACCAAAGACAGTAACGAAACTGGGAAGATGGAGAATTTTTCCCAGAATAACTGCAGCTAACCCTGACGGATAACTCCATATGCCATGAAGAAGTTCGAAGGGGAGTTCCTTGTGATCGCTCAGAAGGGATTGACGGAATGCCAGGAATATCCTTGCGATGTGGTCGTCGTAGCGGGCGTCGACATACCTGACCTGTGCGTTTCCACATGCGAACGAACTTGTCTCGTTGGCCCGCCCGGTGGCAGAATACACTGTGATGTCAAATAATCTCGAGAGTCGACTCACAAGATTTACAAGAGCAGGGATCAATTCGGTGGACCCCTGGGGTCCGACTCCGCCATGCGTCAGAATCGCGATGCGAATCATGGTGGAAGCACCCGCTTTTCTGTTTGCTGCAGGAGACCGATCGCTTTCTCGTACACTTCCTCCGGCGTATAGCGTGTCAGGCAATGGACATCGTTGAATCTGCAAGTAGGGGACATGCATGCTCCGCAGGGGAGGTCGCCTGAATGCAGGCAAAGTGTATGCTCTCCGATTGGCCCCGACCAATCATGTCGGCTTGAACCGAACAACGCCAACGTTGGGACTCCCGACACCCAGGCCATATGCATGAGCCCGGAGTCTTCGCTGACGACGAGGTCAACGTGCTGAAGAATCGCAAAGGCCTCCGCCAGGGTGGTTCTTTCCACAAGATTGATCGTGTGGTCTCTGAGACGGGAGGTGAAGTATTCTGCCTGCTGCAGTATTCGATCTGTTCCAAGAAAAAGGAATTTGACACTCTCTTGTTCCAGCCAACGTTTCGCAAAATCAACATAGTATTGGATTGGCCAGTTTCTGGTGACCCAGAGCCCCGCAGGGTTTATCAGGATGAGCCTGGGGTTTTCGCTCCAACCGCGGGCAGACAATGTTTCGATAGCGGTCAGAGTGATCTCTTTCTTCAACTTCAGTTTATAGGAGGGCTTTAGCTCTTCGAACCCCGCTTTGTGAAATGCCGCCATGGTACGGAGCCCTGCCGGCTCTGGCGCGAACCGATTGAACTCAGTCCATGCAGTCGGGGAAACCGCGCGGCGAATGAGCCTGCTGACCCAATTGCGTTGAAGATCGATGACGATGTCGTAGTGGATGCTCCTCAACCTGTGGGCCCACCGGAGGGCATTGCGCAATCGTTCCCACCTGTTCCTGCAGCTTGGAAAACGATGAACTTCGTCAAACATCACAAGCGCCTCTGCCAGGGATGACGCTGATTCCGTTGTCAGGAAATCAAGGCGGGTCTCCGGAAACCTGTCCCGAAGAGCCGCACACGATGGAAAAGTAATTGCCACATCCCCAATAGCGTGCATTCTGATGATGAGGATGGACTTTGGTGGAACCGGCATTCGCCAGGCCCGGAAGGAGACCGACTCCCGATTCATTTTCATGACTTCTCAACCCTGACGGCGGAGATTTCGGCGACTCTTCCTTCATCGATACTGAAGTGTCGATAGATTGTTGGAATGTGCTCGGTGTGGTGGGTGAGAATGATCGTCGTCCTTGTTCTCCTCGCTTCGGCCAGATTGCGCCAGAGCTGTGTCTCCAGGGATTCTTCGAGCATCGAGTTTGCTTCATCGAGAATCAGGATAGCGGGGTCGACGAGCAGTGCCCGGGCAATCGCAACTCTTGCTTTCTGTCCGCCGCTGAGCGTGTATCCTCGTTCTCCGACGATGGTATCGAGGCCATGTGGAAGTTCAGCGAACATCCCATCGAGACAGCTTGTTTCGAGTGCCCGGGTGAACTCGATATCGCTGAGATGGCGGTGAGTGAGGAGGAGATTCTTGCGCAACGTCCCATGGAACAACATGGGATCCTGACCGACATAGCCGATCTGTTTCCGCAGTTCCCGCATGTTCCACTCACTCACAGGAATGTCGTCGACACATACGGTGCCCGCTACCGGTTCAAAGAATCCCATAAGCAGACTTGCAATCGTTGATTTCCCGCTTCCTGATCGACCGCTGATGAGAAGCCATGCCCCGGCCTCGATCTCGAGATTAACATCATGCAGGACTGGGTTCCCCGGACCATAGGTGAACGACACGTTTCTGAGTGCGATACTCCCGTGAGCCCTCTGAATGATGCCGGCGCTGGCTGATTTGCTGTGGTGGTCCGACATCAATTCCTTGACCCGTTCAAGTGCGCCCATCACTGATTGATATGTCAAATAGGTTCTGCCAGTTGAGAGCAACGCCATCGCAGCCGTGTGCGCGTAGAAATAAAAGGCAACCATGCTGCCAAGAGTCCAGCCGGGGAGAACGGCAATTGCCCCAAGGTAGAACATCGTCAGCAGCATGACAGAGAGAAGGAAATAGGCGGATTGGTTTCCACGAATCACGAGCTTGGAAGCGTCCAGCTCGGTCAACAGGGCATCCTTCAGGAACTGGCCATAGTTTCGTACCTCAGTCTCTTCACGAACGAAGGCCTTGACTTCACGAATGGCTACGAGAGTCTCCTCGAGCGTGGCGTTTGCCTGGGCATGGTCTGCCTGGCTCTTTGCGCCAAGCGCGCGGATTCTGCGGCTGTAGTTCAGGACAAAGGGGAGTGGTAGTATCATGAAGATGGCGAGGACCATTGTCGCAGGCCAACTCAACACCATCGCCAGTGTGAGGCCTCCCGCGATGATCAACGAGTTCTGGAACATCGGAGCAATCAGACCGCTGAACATGGGCTGCAGCTTGCCGATGTCCTCCGTTGCCCTTGCGGAGAGCTCGCCAACCTGCTGGTTGCGATGGAACGACATTGGGCGGTTGAGCAGAGACTGAAAGAGATCGGCACGTATCGTATTCCTCAGACGATAGCCGAGCGAATGCATTGTCAGCTGCTGATGATACCCGACAAAGGTTGAGACGACGAAAAGAGCGAGCAGAAGAATCGCAAACCAGAGAATGTCCGACTGCTCTGATCCCTCACCCTTGAACCGGTCGACCATAAGCTTGATCAGCCAGGGGTAGATGAGGGAAGTCATCGAAACGAATGCCAATTCGCAAAGTGCGAGAAGCAATTTCCACTTCCATTGCGACGCGTAGCTCCAGAAGAAGGTCAGACGATGTTGCCCGGCCCCGGTTGGCTCTGGATGATGAAGCGTTTCAGTCATCCTTGCGTTCCAGCACCATGAGGAAGTGATCACCTATTCTGTTGAACGGTGAAATGTCGGAGACGACGTTGTCCAGAAGCTCCAGCAGGCGGACTGCATTGCCAAGAAGCCTGTACGCACCGCGGGAAGAAGGAGGAGGCGAGAAGATGTTGAGCCCCATTAGGGAAACAGTTCGAAACCCGGCCGAAAACTGCCGCTCGACTTCTCGTGGAGAAAAGAAGTATACCTTGAGTTGCTGCCCATGGACAGTTACGGATGCCCTGCCTGGCGTACGACGGCGGAACGCCCTGCGCAGTTGGCCCCTGGAGAGAAACGCTGAGGTCTCCCATAGACAGAAATCCGAAATAAAGCAGGCGACGAATATTCCTCCGGGTCTGATCAATTTCGAAAGAGCGTTGCTGACGGGCTCAAGTCGGGGTATGCAATTCAGCCCGCCCATGTTCGAGAACCCGCCGTCGAACGTCCGGCACGAAATGGAAGCGAGTCCATCAAACGCCAGTGGCTCGAGCTGGATCCTTTCAGAAAGATTCGATTGAACAATTTTCCGTTCAGCTTGACGCAACATCGCTGGAGAGGCGTCGGTTGCAAGAACACGGAAGCCCCGTTGCGCCAGCATGATTGCATCCGTGCCGGTTCCGCAGTTCAACTCCAGCAGATTTCCCTCTGGTCTGAAAAACCGGATCGCCGTCTCAAGGATGATCTTTCGGAGACGCGCCGTTGCGGGGGAGGATTCAAACTCGCGATCATAGTGTGGCGCCGCGGAATCAAAGCCGGAGTGTTCCGGCGTAGAGCGGGGGTGCATAGAGGAGGCGGTTTCTACGACTTGTTCAGCCGGGTTAGTTGCATCCCAAGACGGGCTATGCGGGATTTCGCAAGGGAAGAAAGCATCCCGATCGATTCTCCGTTGCCTATCCGGCGCAGTTTTCTGTAGCGAACTTCATTTACCATATGCCTCGTGGCAAACCAGTAGAAACGTTTTGACTGCCGCCCGTGGAAATCAATAGTACGGTCTGTAATCTTGTCCCATGTGTCAGGGACAACCAGTCTGTCTTTCACTTCATTATAGAATGTTGTCCCCTTGATGGGGTACGCGATCGTTGTCAGGTATGTGTCAGGATCAGTCTCGACGAGGTGTTCGATGGTCTTGTCAATGTCGGACATCTCCTCCCCCGAGTACCCGAGCATGACAAACAATCCCGCTTGGATGCCGTGCTTTCGCGCCAGGGCTGTTGTCCGCTGAATCTGCTCCACGGTGACCCGGCGCTGCATCGCGTCGAGGATGCGTTGTGAACCGCTTTCCGAGCCGTACCAGATTCTGAACGAACCGATCTCCGCCATCTTTTGCAGGATTTCTTCATTCAACCTATCCGCACGCGAGATGCATTCGAACGGAACCCGAATGTTCCTCCGCTTCATCTCTTCGTGGAATATATGGAACCAGCGGTGGTTGATGGTGAAAACGTCATCTGCAAACCAGAGCATATCCGGCTGGTAGACGGAAAGGAGCATTTCGATTTCGTCGACGACGTGCACCGGGGAACGTCGACGATGAGTGTCGCCAAAAACAGAGCGGCTGCACCATGTGCAAGTGAATGGGCAACCCCGTGCGCAAATGAGTGACGCCGATCCCATGCCATGGTGGATTCGCCATGTGTCGATGTACCGCTTGAGGTCGATGGCTTCCCTGTCCGGGTTGGGCATGACATCGAGGTCGGGAATAAGCGAACGTTCGGGTGTGCGCACAATGGTTCCGTCGGTTTCACGATAAATGATTCCGTTGATGTGGGTCATTGCCGAAGGCCCCCGTCGGGCAAGATGGGGAATCAATTCCTCGAGAGTGAGTTCCCCTTCTCCGATGACACCCACATCCGCCCCATGGCTGACGAAATCCTCTCCATAGAAAGGTACCTCTGGCCCTCCCACGATAACCGTGCATCCCCTGGACTTGCAGTAACGAATCATGGCAAGGGCATTCAGCTTGGTCATGAGAT
>Ga0247727_10019821_pt1 | contig 10370 bp, 10 predicted proteins | sample WisWelCaveWW1625_FD_202498 | JGI IMG/M metagenome (GOLD analysis project Ga0247727, IMG submission 202498) | Biofilm microbial communities from Wishing Well Cave, Virginia, United States - WW16-25 | ecosystem: Environmental > Aquatic > Deep subsurface > Groundwater > Cave microbial mat | place... | reverse complement strand
TTTGCCAGTGGTGCCGCCGGACGTGGCGCACTCCCTTCGTGGCTCCGCTATTTTTTTTGAGAAGCATAAAAAATGCGTGCATTGCGAGATGATCCGTTTTGAAAAAGAAGGGAAGCTGCGCGTGATCGCGGAAAATGAGGGCGCGGTGGCGGTTTGTCCGTTTGTCTCCCGCCAGCCTTTTGAAATTCGCGTGTTCCCGAAAAAGCACCTGCCATATTTTGAGAATACTTATGATAACGACATGGAGGCGGTGGTGGAGGTTTTGCAAAAGGCCTTAAAGCTGGTGGAAAAAAATCTGCGCGATCCGGATTATAATTTCTTCATTCATACCTCGCCGCTGAAAGACAAAGAGAGTTATAATCATTATCACTGGCATATTGAGGTGGTTCCGAAAATTTCCATTCCTGCTGGCTTTGAGTTGGGCACGGGTGTGGATATTAACGTGGTGGATCCGGATGAGGCGGCTAAAATAATAAAAGGCAAATAGCTTATAGCTTATAGCTGATAGCAAATGGCTAATATAAAAAATGAACGAGATTTGGACAATTTTAATCGGAGCGGCGCCGATTGCCGAGGTGCGCGGCGCGATTCCAATCGCGGTGGCCGCTTTTGGCTTCTCGCCATTCAAGGCGTTTTTATTGGGAACGCTGGGTAATGTTTTGGTGATTACTCCTTTGTTGGCGGGTCTGCATTTTGCCTCGGCTTATTTAAGCCACCGAGTTTATTTTATTAACCGGTTTTTAAATTGGCTTTTTAGTTATACTAAAGCGCGGCACGCTAATCATTTCGCGAAATATTTTCATACGGAAAAACCGTTGGATTTTCAATCGCCGGAACAGAATCGTAAAGATTGGCTGATGACCCTCGCGCTCTTTGTTTTTGTGGCGATCCCTTTGCCGCTGACTGGCGGATGGAGCGGGGTTTTGGCCGCCTTTGTTTTTGGCATACCATTTTGGCGGGCAGTACTGGCAATTTCTTTAGGAACTGTGACGGCCGGTCTAATTGTTCTCGCGGCCGTTCTTGGCGTGATTCAGGTGGGAGTTTTTGTTGGAGGATAATTATTGACAAAAAATATTTTTTGTCATATTCTCTCTATTAGCTCAAATCGGAGGTGGTTATGGGTTTCGATATGGAAGAATACAGGAAGCGGATCAAAGAAAAAACTCCCGAGCTTGATAAGAGAGTAAAAGAAATTGGAGACAAGATTTTCGCTTTTTTGAGACAGAGGGGACTTTCTTTTAAGCATCGATATCTCTCCGAGACTATGGGGAAGAGGATAGATTGGTACAAGAGCACTGAAATTCAAGTAGCGGATCCTGATTTTTGGCCGATTACTTTCAAGGGATGGAAAAACTGGTTTTTTGATAAATTTTTTGGCAGACATCGGGCTGCCACCGTTGCTACATTCTTCCCAATGGGATATTTCTCTATTTATGAGCGGCTAGATGAATCCGCGGTTGATGGTTGGAAAATCAGGGTCCATGGAAAGAAATTCCATGATTACTTTGAGAAGTTGGCGAAGGAAATTGAAAATTCTTTTGGAATAAAGGTGGGAGTCGTCCTAACGACCACCCACCCAATGAGGGAGGTGTTTGGATATGAAGATCGCGGAAATGATGGATGGAATCATGAGCCTTATGGAGATGAGATCAGAACAAAAGGATATTGGGATGGCGGAGGAAATTTGAAGGGAATTATTCATGAATTGACGGCGTGCTAATAGCGCGCCTTTTTTGTTATACTTTTTAAGTGAACAAAATTGTTATTGCAAACTGTCCCGCAGCATCTCGCGTGGCTCGATGTGCGGGATTGCGATTTGTAGATAAAAATTCTGCGTCTGACGACTTGAATTTTTATACAAATCGGGAAGAAAATAAATCATATGAATAAGATAATCATTGCCAATTGGAAAATGAATCCGCAAACAGGGGAGGAGGCGGTCAAGTTAATTCAGGCCGCTGATGTGAGTGGTTTGATTGTGGCGCCGCCGCTTGTTTATTTGCCATTCTTGGCGAATGCCTTTGAAAATGTTTCGCTTGCGGCGCAAGACGTTTTTTGGGAAGCCAAGGGGGCTTTTACGGGAGAGGTCTCTGTTCAGCAATTGAAAGAGTTTGGCGTGGAGTACGTGATTGTGGGTCATTCCGAGCGGCGTCAGAATCTGGGCGAAACAGACGAGATGGTGGCGAAAAAAGTAAAAGCGGTTTTGGATGCTGGTTTGGTGCCGGTAATGTGCGTGGGTGAAACCAAGGCCGAAAAAGATCGCGGCGAAACGGAAGAGGTGATTAAGCGTGAAATTTTACAAGGGCTTTCCCTCGTGAATCATGAATCAGGAAGCAAGAATCGGGGAATTATTATCGCCTACGAACCTATTTGGGCAATCGGGACAGGAAATCCAGATACTCCTACCAATATGGTCAAAATGGCTAAATTTATTAAAAACCTTCCCATAATTCATGATTCCAAATTTCAAATTCTAGTCATCTATGGCGGTTCGGTAAATAGCAAAAATGCGGCTGACTTTTTTCAGTATCCGGAAATTGAGGGTGCGTTGGTGGGCGGGGCGAGTTTGAAATCGGAGGAAATTAGAAAAATTGTGGAATTAGGAAAATAAAAAACGGCGCTTCAGATGAGGCGCCGGTTGTTTTTACTTAATATGGACGAAGGTTTCAATGAAACGTTCCGCGACGTCCAGCACATAGTTCTTTTCCGCGAGTCCATTTATGAGGTGTTCGGGGAAAATACTGGCGCCGTTCAGGGCTCCAAGGAGTCCACCAACAATTGAGGCATTGGTGTCGGTGTCTCCGCCGGCATTGCCAACGTCATAAAGCGCGTTGATGTTATGCGGATCCCTCAGAAAGAAGGCATAGCTGAAGGGGAGGGAGTTGTAGACCTCGCAGTTGCCACGACCGAAGAGCTTAATGAAGTCGCGCGATTCCAGTTCCTCGATTGGCAATCTTTCTAAAACCATAATCCTCTCCAGCATTTCCTTTTTAATAATGTGAGTGTTGACGATTTGGTTGGACAGCTCTGGATTTTTCTGGATCTCCGCCCTTATTTTTTCATGGGCCACGTCGCCGTAAAATTCATCCTTTAGATTGTAGAGCGCGTTTCCTAAAAAATCTCGGTCGCTTTTGAATGAAAATGGCAGGCAATTAATCAAAAAATTGATATGGATACGAGTGGCCGTCGTTACGAGCGGATCCGCGTGAGTCATTTCCGAAAGTTGATAAATTTCTTTTTGAAGTTTTCCATCTTGATCTGTCAGCCAGAGATAAAGCGCGATTGGAGCAATTTTCATAACCGTGCCATTCCCCCTGCCACGATTGTTTTCACGAGTTGCGGTAATGCCGGACTTTGACCAGTGTATCCCATTTTTCAGGTTGGCGATGGCTTCTCGGGTGGTTCCGCCAAAGCCGCGGTCTCCATATTTGTCTAATGCCTCAATGTGTTTTTTGGCAATATCATCCAAATCAATGCATCTTTTCTCAATCAGCGATTCTGCTATCGCGAGCGTCAAAATGGTGTCATCTGTGTAGCTGCCTTTGGGGTGATTGGGCATGAATTTATGATCGGGCGGACAGGCCGTGTAATCTGTGATTCGACCATGGTTTTCAGCAATCCAAACCGAGGACTTAGTTTCCACCGGCACAAAAAGAGAGTCGCCAATGGCTGTGCCAAGAAAAACTCCGCGAATCTTGTCTTGCAGGTGTTCGTTCATGGTTCACCTCATTGTTAATGTGCCGCTGAAAAGATAACACAACTTTTCTTAAATCTCAAGATTTTTTGCTATAATCTCCACATGAACTTAAGAGCATAGGGTTTTTAGGGTGAGTTATCCACATAAATCCTTGACAAATCGGCCTTTGTGGAATATAATGGTCATAGAGTGAGTGTAGAGTATTCCCCAGCGATGATATCAACCGAGGAATGCCCTTCGCCGAAAGGCGAACTGTACAATCAATTTGTGGCAAAAGACCGCCTTCGGGCGGTCTTTTGTTTTCCGCGTTTTTTCACATTTTTTATTACTTTTTCTGGATTTTTGTTATACTAATTTAAGCTTTGACTATCGCGAGGGCTGCGTGGACGCGCACTCATTTAACACAAATTGAATTGGAGGTCACCACGCGCAGCCCTCTCGGTAGTTAAAATAAATCCGTGTTTCAGAGAGACATTAGTTTAAAAGAATACAGCAATTACAAAATCGGCGGCCCGGCCGCTTATTTTTATGTCGTGCGGAACGTGGAGGAATTAAAGGAAGCAATTTTAGAATGGCGAAAGTTGAATCTTGGGAAACCCATTTTTATTTTAGGCGGGGGAACTAATCTTTTAATTAATGATGAAGGGTTTGACGGCTTAGTGATCAAACCGGAATTTAAAAAAATAGAACGCGAGGGCAATTTAGTTAGGGTCGGTTCGGGTGTTTTAGTGTCCGAATTTCTTAATTATTTAATAACAGAAGAGCTTTCCGGTCTGGAGTGGGCGGGCGGCTTGCCGGGCATGGTAGGCGGCGCTATTCGGGGGAATGCCGGAGCTTTCGGTGGAGAAACGAAAGATAATATAAAAGAAGTGGTGAGTTTGGATATTTCTTTGCCAGAACCGAAGTTGGTTGTTCGTAAAAATTCAGAGTGTCAGTTTGGTTATCGCAACAGCATATATAAAATTGAAAATGGACGCGAAATAATTTTAGAAGCGGTTTTTGAATTCAGACCGTATAATAGGGAAGAAATTCAAAAGGCCACGCAAGAGAAAATCGATTATCGCAATACTAGGCATCCCATGGACTTGCCGAGTATCGGGAGTATTTTTAAAAATACCGATTTAAAATCTTTGCCCGAATCTCGCTGGAAAGAATTTGAAGGAAAAATCAAAACCGATCCCATGCCAGTGATTCCCACCGCTTATTTGGTTTCCGAGTGCGACTTAAAAGGAACTACGCGTGGCGGCGCCATGATTTCTCCGAAACATCCGAATTTTATCGTGAATTTCCGAAATGCCACCGCCGCGGACGTGGAAGCGTTGATTCAGTTAGTTAAAGAAAGCGTAAAGAAAAAATTTGATATCAATTTGGAAGAAGAGATCATTAGGGTATAATTATTTAAATGAAGATTCATTTAGCCGCAGATCATGCCGGTTTTGAATTAAAAGAGAAAATTAAAAAGTTTTTGCTGGAGGGCGGTTATGAAGTGAAAGACCACGGCGCTTTGGCGTTAGATGAAAATGATGACTATCCGGATTTTATGGCGCCAGCGGCGAAAGCCGTAGCGAAAGAAAAGGGGAGCCGAGGCATCTTTTTCGGCGGATCCGGACAGGGGGAGGCGATGGTGGCGAATCGGGTGAAGGGAATCCGCGCGGCGGTTTATTATGGCGGCGCGCCGAAAATTATCACGCTTTCCCGCGAACACAATGACGCGAACGTGCTTTCGCTCGGCGCGCGTTTTTTAACGGAAAAAGAAGCGGTGGCGGCCGTCAAACTTTGGCTGGACACTCCATTTTCTAATAAGGAAAGACACCTTCGAAGAATAAAGAAAATAGAAAATAGAAAATAGAAGTCCGCCAAACGGCGGATTATTTTTTATGCTAAAATTTAAGCATGGTTATTCCGGCTATCAATGCCAAAAATTTTGAAGAGGCGATGGCTCAAATGGAGAAATTTGCTTCTATCGGAGCGAGTTGGGTTCATCTGGATATTGTGGACGGAAAGTTCGCGCCTAATCTGACCTGGAACTCGCCACGTGAAGCAGGAATCATGAACCTGCCTACCGGACAGGCAGGCCAGGAATCAGGGAGTGTGAGTTGGGAAATTCATTTAATGGTTATGAATCCTGAAGTAGTGGCCGAAGAATGGTTAAGGGTTGGAGCGAAGCGTTTGATTGTTCATTTGGAATCCAACTGCGATACCAAAAATCTTTATGAACTTTGTAAAAAATACGACGCGGAATTATTTCTCGCCGTGGGTCCGGAGGGAAAATCGGAAGAGCTGGCGCTGGAACGCAATGTGGCGGATGGTTTTCAGGTTCTAACCGTTTCACCGGGTAAGGCGGGACAAAACTTTGGCGAGGATTCGCTGAAGAAAATCCGCTTTTTGCGGCAGAAATTTTCGGATGCTAAGATAGAAGTAGACGGGGGAGTCAATCCGAAGACGGCGAAATTGGCTAAAGACGCCGGAGCGGATTTATTTGTGTCCGCCTCTTATATTTTACAAGCGGATGAACCGAGGGAGGCATATCAAAGATTAGTTGATGTAATAAAAGATTTTTGAAGCAGGAAGCATGAAGCAGGAATTAGGGAAACGACCGGAGTTCCATGATTCATGATTCATAATTCATAATTTCATGTCCTTGCACGATAAAAAAGTTAAATTTTTAGAAGAAAAGGCGAATCAAATCCGCGTAGATATTATTCAAATGCTCGTGGAAGCCGGTTCTGGTCATTCCGCCGGACCGCTGGGTATGGCGGATATTTTTACCGCTTTTTATTTTTATATTCTTAATCACAATCCGAAAAAACCAAATTGGGAGGGGCGTGATCGTTTGGTACTTTCGAACGGCCACATTTGTCCGGTGCAGTATGTGACTATGGCGCATGCCGGCTATTTTCCGCTGGAAGAATTAAAAACTTTGCGAAAGTTGGGCACTCGTTTGCAGGGACATCCTCATCGCGGTTCTTTGCCGGGCGTGGAGACAACTTCTGGCCCGCTCGGCTCCGGTCTTTCGCAGGCCGTGGGTATGGCGCTCGCCGCCAAAATGGATAAAAAGAAAAATCATATTTATTGCCTGACTTCCGACGGCGAGCATGATGCCGGCAATACTTGGGAGGCGGCGATGTTCGCGGCAAAAAATAAATTAAACAACTTGACGGTGGTGGTGGATAGAAACAACATTCAAATCGACGGCTACACAGAAAACATTATGCCGCTGGATTCTCTCCGCGATAAATATGAGGCGTTCAACTGGCATGTGATTGAGGTGGACGGCCACAACATTCCGGCCTTTGTCGGAGCCGTGAATGAGGCGAAAGCCGTATATGAGCGTCCGACAGTGATTATCGCGCACACTATTCCGGGCAAGGGAGTGAGTTATATGGAAAATCGGTTTGAGTGGCACGGCAATCCGCCTGGCACGCTGGAACCGAAAAATAATCCGCGTAAAGATGAGCAGGTGAAAATAGCGCTCCACGACCTTCGCACGCTCAAGGGAAAAATCAAAAGCGAACACCAATAAGTGAATCATGAATTATGGAACTACCATGCTTAAAATAAATATCAAAGGAAACGGTTTGGATTTAACGCCAGCTATCCGAGAATATATTGAAGAAAAAATCGGCCGTTTAGAAAAGTTTTTGCCGAAAAATTCGGAAACGGAGATTATCGCGCGGGTGGAAATTTCTCGCACCACCAAGCATCATCAAAAGGGTCCGGTTTTTCGCGCCGAAGCGAATATTTCGTTGGGCGTGAATTTATTAAGAGGGGAGCAAGACGACTGGGATATTCGAGTGGCGATTGATCAAGTTGAAAATAAATTAGAGCAAGAAATTAAAAAACTAAACGAAAAAAATCGGCCGCAAGATTCTAAGGGGCAGAAAGAATTGCGGGCGCTTCGCGGAAAGTAATAATGAATCGTCGCAATGAAAGCCTTAAGGTATAAATATATAGCTTTCATTGCGACGTAATTTTATGCGCTTCGCTTCATAAAATCAAAAAACCCCCACCTTTTACGCGCGAAGCGTGAAAGGTGGGGGTTTGGGTTTGGGCGTTTAGCCCTGGGCGACCTGAATGGCCACCATCGTCTCACTGGAGTCCTCAAGGTCATCCGGTTCGATGACCTCGATCAGTTCGCTCGGCTCCACGGACGGCTCTCGCGCCTGGAGGCAGTGGGGGAGATTCGTTTCTACCACCTTCATCAACTGGCGCATCTCGTTGAACGGGCCGGAGTATTTTGTCAGCTCCGTCCGATCTTTGGTCGAGTCTAAGTAGGAGGTGATTCTGATGTCCGACTCTTCGTCGATCATCATCCCCCTGACCCGGCCGACGGAAACCTCCCCCGAGATCAGCGCCTGAAGTTGACGAGCCGCCTTTCCGGCGCTCATTTTGGCGCTGAACAGGATTGGCGCCCCCCCAACGCTGAACCTCGTTCGCTCTACGTCGATCATAACGTCTTCCTTTCCTTTTTGGTGTTTGTGGTTGAGAGCCCGAGAACTCCTGTAATTATAGCATATTTTACTTATTTGTCAAATAGGCAAAAATGGCTTACAATAAACCTACTAATTACGAATAAGGGCGAATTACGAATTTTTCTATTATTATGTTCAAGTGGCTCTCTAAACTATTCAAATCCGATCGGGAATTACGCCAAAAAGTGGCGGAAATTAACGCGTTGGAACCGGAAATCCAGAAACTGACGGATGTCGGGTTTTTTGAGGAAACCAAACATCTTAAATCGCTAGTCGCTGGTGGCGAGTCGCTAGACACCGTCTTGCCGCGGGCTTTCGCGTTGGTCCGTGAAACGGCGCGTCGGAAACTCGGTCAGCGTCATTACGACGTTCAGTTGATGGGCGGCATTACTTTGCATCAAGGACGAATCGCCGAGATGCGTACCGGTGAGGGAAAAACTTTAGCGCTGACCGCGCCGGCGTATTTGAATGCTCTCGCGGGCAAGGGCGTTCACGTAGTGACGGTGAACGAATATTTGGCGAAGCGCGACGCGGTTTGGATGGGGCAAATTTATCACGCGCTTGGTTTGAGAGTGGCTTGTTTAATTCACGAGGGGGCTTTGCTTTATGATCCAGATTACAAAACTGGAAGCATGAAGCAGGAAGTAGGAATTAGGGACGAAGTTAGGGATGCTCTGGGGAGTTTTCAAGTTGAGCAATCTTATCTCCGGCCGATTTCCCGCCGCGAGGCCTATTTGGCGGACATTACTTATGGCACCAATCATGAATTTGGTTTTGATTATCTGCGGGATAATTTGGCGTACGGCGCCGATCGGCAAGTGCAAAACGGACGTTTACATTTTGCCATTATTGATGAGGTGGATAGTATTTTAATTGATGAGGCGCGCACGCCTTTGATTATTTCCGCGCCGGACACCGAATCCAGCGATTTTTACAAAGTGTTCGCGCGCGTGGCTTCTACTCTACAAAAGGACGTGGATTACGCAGTGGATGAAAAACAGCGTTCGGTTTCCATTACGGACGAGGGTATTGGTAAGGTGGAGAAGGCCGTGAATATCCAAAATTTATACGCGGCGGAAAATTTGCGCCTCACGCATTATTTGCAAGAAAGCTTGCGGGCGAAAGCGCTTTACTTAAAAGACCGCGATTATGTGGTCAAGGACAATCAAATTATTCTGGTAGATCAATTTACCGGCCGTTTAATGTTGGGGCGCCGTTTTTCCGGCGGCTTGCATCAGGCGATTGAGGCGAAAGAAAGCGTGACGGTTCAACAGGAATCCCGCACCTACGCGCAGATTTCCATTCAGAATTATTTTCGCCTTTATAAAAAACTGGCGGGCATGACTGGCACCGCGCAAACTTCGGCGGAAGAGTTTGACAAAGTTTACGGCTTGGAAGTAGTTTCCATTCTCACGCATCAGGCAATGATTCGCCAAGACGAGGGAGATTTGGTTTTCAAAACCGCCGAAGCGAAATATCGCGCCATTGTAAAAGAGGTAAAAGAGCGCCAGCAAAAAGGCCAGCCGGTTTTAATCGGCACGGTTTCCATTGAGAAAAACGAGTATCTTTCTAATTTACTCCGGCGCGCGGGCGTGCCGCACGAACTTTTGAACGCCAAGAACAACGAAAGAGAGGGCGCGATAATCGCGCAAGCTGGCCGGTTGGGAGCGGTGACGGTGGCGACGAACATGGCGGGCCGCGGCGTGGATATTATTTTAGGAGGCAATCCGCCAAAATTAGAAGAGAAAGAAAAGGTTCGCGAAGCGGGCGGTTTGCACGTGATTGGCACGGAGCGGCACGATTCGCGGCGCATTGATAACCAGCTTCGCGGGCGCGCGGGTCGTCAGGGCGATATAGGTTCTTCCCAATTTTATCTTTCACTGGAAGATGACCTGATGCGCGTTTTTGGCGGCGGTCGGATTCAATCTTTAATGGAGCGTTTGGATTTTCCGGAGGATGAGCCGATTCAGTCGGGGCTGTTAAGCCGCGCTATCAATCAGGCGCAATCCAAGGTGGAGGGTTTCAATTTTGACGCCCGCAAGCACTTACTGGATTATGATGATGTTTTGAATAAGCAGAGATTGGCTATTTATGAAAAAAGACAAAGATTATTGGAAACAGGTAAATGGCAAATGGCAAATCGCGACGTCATTCTGAGCGAAGGCGAAGAATCTCCAATTACCAATTACCAATTACCAATT
>Ga0247727_10019820_pt1 | contig 10370 bp, 7 predicted proteins | sample WisWelCaveWW1625_FD_202498 | JGI IMG/M metagenome (GOLD analysis project Ga0247727, IMG submission 202498) | Biofilm microbial communities from Wishing Well Cave, Virginia, United States - WW16-25 | ecosystem: Environmental > Aquatic > Deep subsurface > Groundwater > Cave microbial mat | place... | reverse complement strand
ATGATGTGATGCGTCTGGTATCCCGTGCCTATCCGCTCCTGGACCTGGATTGGTCTCAACTCCGCGAGCAGGTGAATGGACGCGTTGAACTCTTCGATCCGCGCTCCGAGTTTGTTCAGCGCCTTGTTGCTTCTCTTCGCACCCTCAATCTCGATCTCGCCGACCTGTTCCCTCCCATGCTCGACTCGTCGCAGGCACCCGAGACCAGCCAAGAGATCCTGGCCCAGCTACGCCTCCTTCACTCGACGGTGCAGGTCAAACTCAATCAATTCGACCGGACACCTCTTCGAGGTGTGTTGACGGTACCCAGGGTTCGCTAGGAGACACACCATGAGCCGCCGACTGAATCAACTTGATCCCACACGACGCAGCGTCGAATCGCTCGAGTTCGATGTTGCCCTGCGCAACAAGATCGTCGGCCAGGAAGAAGGGCTCTGCTCAGTTGTAGACTTGTATCAGGTCTTCCGTGCCGGGCTGAATTCCCCCGGTCGTCCTGTGGGCAACCTGCTCTTCCTCGGCCCCACCGGGTCGGGTAAGACCCGCATCGTCGAAGCTGCCGCGGAAATCCTCTTCGGCGATTCCCGCGCGGTCATCAAGGTGGACTGCGCTGAATTCCAGCACTCGCATGAGATCGCCAAGCTGATTGGCTCACCGCCGGGCTATCTCGGTCACCGCGAGACCCATCCGCTGATCACCCAGGAAGAGCTGGCCCGCTGCCACACCGATAAGATCAAGCTCAGCTTCCTGCTCTTTGATGAGATTGAGAAAGCCTCCGACGCCCTGTGGCAGTTGCTGCTGGGGATGCTGGACAAGGCCACCCTCACGCTGGGAGACAATCGCCGGGTGGACTTGTCGCAGACGATGATCTTCATGACCTCGAACTTGGGGGGCGGGGAGATCACGGAATTGATGACCGGGGGCATGGGTTTTGTGCAGCCCACGGATAAGCCGGCGGACGGGCTGGATCAGAAGGTGGAGCGGACGGCGGCGGAAGCGGCGCGGAGGAAGTTCTCGCCAGAGTTCATGAACCGGCTGGACAAGGTGGTGGTGTTCCACCCGTTGCGGCCGGAGCAGTTGGAAGAGATTTTGGAGATTGAGTTGAAGATGGTGCAGCAGCGGGTGCTGGACACAGCGCGGGGGCAGTTTATCTTCCGGGTGACGCAACCGGCGCGGACGTTTTTGCTGCAGGAAGGGACGGATCTGAAGTACGGGGCACGTCATCTGAAGCGGGCGATTGAGCGGCATCTGGTGTACCCGCTGGCGAACCTGCTGGCGACCGAGCAGGTGCAGTTGGGGGATGTGATCTGCATAGATTGGGAGGCAGTGGAAGGGCGATTGGTGTTCACGAAGGAAGGGGAAGGGGCAGTGATTCCGATAAGCCAGCCGCAGCCGCAGGTAGCGGCGCAAGCGGCCCGGGCCACGGGTGGTCGTCCCGTGGAGATACCCGCGGCCGCTGTGGCTCGCGAGGCTCAGGCCCCACTGACCCTGCCACCGACTCAACAGTCGCCTGCTCCGTCTGGCCGGCGTCGTGGCGAGAACGATAAGCAGCGGTAACCCAACGGGCAGCATTACGACATTCTGAGATTCGGGCGCCCTGACCGTATGGGCGCCCGATTCGATTTTGGCGAGTGTTTCAGCTTGAACAGCTCTCAGCGCGCTTGGAACATTCGATCAAATTCAAGTTACCTCACGCCTCCAAGTTTATTTCAAACCTACTCATTCCTCATTCCTTACAGTCATACCTAACAGTGGATTCTTTGGCACGGCGACTGCTCTTCATTCGTCCTGTGTGGGGAATGGTCCGGCGGGCCTGCGAGCAGTCCAGGGAGGGAAGTATGGTGGCAGTTAGAAAAGTCCTAGATACGACGCTGCGGAGCAGCCAGTCCGACGAGTTCGAGCGCGCGCTGCGCGATCGCATCGTCGGCCAAGAGGAAGGTGTCCGCGCCATGGTGGACCTGTATCAGGTTTTCCGTGCCGGGCTGAATTCCCCCGGTCGTCCTGTGGGCAACCTGCTCTTCCTCGGCCCCACCGGGTCGGGTAAGACCCGCATCGTCGAAGCTGCCGCGGAAATCCTCTTCGGCGATTCCCGCGCGGTCATCAAGGTGGACTGCGCTGAATTCCAGCACTCGCATGAGATCGCCAAGCTGATTGGCTCACCGCCGGGCTATCTCGGTCACCGCGAGACCCATCCGCTGATCACCCAGGAAGAGCTGGCCCGCTGCCACACCGATAAGATCAAGCTCAGCTTCCTGCTCTTTGATGAGATTGAGAAAGCCTCCGACGCCCTGTGGCAGTTGCTGCTGGGGATGCTGGACAAGGCCACCCTCACGCTGGGAGACAATCGCCGGGTGGACTTGTCGCAGACGATGATCTTCATGACCTCGAACTTGGGGGGCGGGGAGATCACGGAATTGATGACCGGGGGCATGGGTTTTGTGCAGCCCACGGATAAGCCGGCGGACGGGCTGGATCAGAAGGTGGAGCGGACGGCGGCGGAAGCGGCGCGGAGGAAGTTCTCGCCAGAGTTCATGAACCGGCTGGACAAGGTGGTGGTGTTCCACCCGTTGCGGCCGGAGCAGTTGGAAGAGATTTTGGAGATTGAGTTGAAGATGGTGCAGCAGCGGGTGCTGGACACAGCGCGGGGGCAGTTTATCTTCCGGGTGACGCAACCGGCGCGGACGTTTTTGCTGCAGGAAGGGACGGATCTGAAGTACGGGGCACGTCATCTGAAGCGGGCGATTGAGCGGCATCTGGTGTACCCGCTGGCGAACCTGCTGGCGACCGAGCAGGTGCAGTTGGGGGATGTGATCTGCATAGATTGGGAGGCAGTGGAAGGGCGATTGGTGTTCACGAAGGAAGGGGAAGGGGCAGTGATTCCGATAAGCCAGCCGCAGCCGCAGGTAGCGGCGCAAGCGGCCCGGGCCACGGGTGGCCGTCCCGTGGAGATCCCCGCCGCCATGACAACGGAGGCCAAGGTCCTTATCAACCGCTAAGTATTCCATTCACCTCTCAAGGGTCTGCAGGGGCCGAATAGAATCGGCCCTTGCTTCATTTCATACGCGCTCCATCATCCTTCAGGCATCTTCACACGCGTTCTCCGATTCAGTATAGTTTGGACTCTGATCCCGCGGGACAGGACAATGTTGTCTTGGGCATCGAACCCGGAGACTCAGCGTGTCATCTAACCAATTGTAAGGCGTCGTAGACTCGGTTAGACAGACTCAGCCCTTGGAGGCGAGGATGACGAATCACCGCGCTGGCATTTCCCCGATGCGAGGCTTCACAGGTGTCTTCCGCAGCAGTACGGCCGCGCTGCTTGTACTCGCCGTCGTGCTGGCCCCTGCAGCCTGGGCGCAACGAACTAAGCTCAAACCCGGCTGGAACATGTTTTCCCCGCAGCAGGATGTCGAACTCGGCAAACAGGTATCCCGAGACGCCGAACGCCAGATTCCCTTGCTGAACGATCCGCAGGTGGATGCCTACGTCAATGCCCTGGGCCGCCGCCTGGCAGACAAAGCCCCAGGCGAGAAGTATCCGTACCAGTTCAAGGTGGTGAACGACCGCGGCATAAACGCCTTTGCGCTGCCGGGCGGCTACATCTACGTCAACCGCGGTGTCATCGAAGCTGCTGACAACGAGACGCAGTTAGCCAGCGTCATCAGTCACGAAATCAGCCACGTCGCATTGCGCCATGGCACCAATCAGGCGTCAAAGGCCTATGCGGCGCAAGTGCCTTTGGCGATTCTTGGCGGCGCGCTGGGCAGCAACTCCGTTGGCGCTGTACTCGCCCAGCTTGGGGCGGGCTTTGCCGCCAATTCCGTGCTCTTGAAATACTCCCGCGATGCCGAGCGCCAGGCTGACATTTTGGGTGCGCAGATCCTTTACGATAGCGGATACGACCCTCGCGCCGGCTCGCAATTCTTTGAAAAAATTGATGCTGAGTCGAAGAAAGGCCGTCCACCGCAATGGCTCTCGAGCCATCCGAACCCGGAGAACCGCGTTGAGTTGATCAGCCGGGAAGTGAATTTGCTCGGTGGTCCGCCTCGCGGCTACAAGGCTGATTCACTCGATTTTCGTCAGAGTAAGCAGCGCGTGCTGTCTCTACCAGCGCCACCCAAGAGCGGCGCTCCGGCTGCGGGCGGAGGAGGCTCAGGTTCCGGGCGTCCAGAACTGCCTTCCACTCGTTTCGCTGATTTCGAGAACCGAGTCCTGAGGATTCGCTATCCGGACAACTGGCGCTACAACGGACAAGCCAGTGCGGTCACTTTTGTTCCAGACCGAGGGATCGTGGACGATGGCCGCGGCAATGCCGCTCTTGCCTACGGAGTGATTGTAAACGTCTTCGAACCTCACGGCGGGCGTTATGGCCAGGCGACCCTTGAGGAAGCCACGGACCAGCTCATCGACGAACTGCGTCACTCCAACCCTTCCATGCGGGTGACGCGCTCCCACGAACGCATTCGTTTGGGCTACGACCGCGCGCTTTCGACCTATCTCTCGAACGTATCCCCCGTCGGGGGTCGGGAGGTGGACTGGCTCGTTACGGTGCTTCGGCCGGAGGGTCTGGTCTTTTTCGTCTGCGTCGCCCCCGAACGCGAATACAGCGACTATGACCGCACCTTCGAGACCATGCTCGACTCTGTGCGCTTCCGACGCTAGTTGGCAGACTGGTTGGCGGGGATCACCCAGAGGTAGATTGTGCTTCCCAACAGCTGCACAGTTTTCTCGGGCTTCCACTCGCCCATGTCGAAGTTGTGTGAGACCACGCGCGTGCCCGGCTTCAGATCCTTGAGCAGCTTCGGCTTCAGTTTTTGGTTCAGGCTGTTCAAGAGGTAGAGCGTCACTACTGTGGCCTCTTTGATGTCGGCCTCGAACAGGTCTTCTTCGCGGAATTTCACCAGCTTTTCGACGCCCTCTTTCCACGCATTCTCCCTCGATTCCTTGATTCGTTCGGGGTCTATATCAATCCCCACACTGCGTGCTCCATAGCGCTTGGCCGCGGTGATGACGATGCGGCCATCGCCGCAGCCCAGGTCGTAGACCACGTCTTCCTTTTTCATGTCGGCCAGCTTCAGCATCTCCTCGACGACGTCCTGAGGCGTGGGGACGTACTGCACATCCGGCGGCTTACGTGGCGATTGGTTTTTTTCCTGTGTCGAGCTTTCGGCCTGGGCGCGGAATTCTCGTCCAGCGCCATGCGCGACACGGCTCACTCCGAGTGCGGAGGCAAGCAGGAGGAATGCTGCGATCGCGAATCGTTTTCTCATCTGATGCTCCCTTTGGCGGGGAAAGACTCAAACCGTAGGCTACTTGTTAGATTCAATTGGCCCAGATGCCCAAAACGGTACAGGAGAGGCTCGACGTTTCTCACTCAGTCGTTACCTCCGGCACTTTTCTCGAGTGGCCTCCATCGCAGGATGGGCTTCCGTGCAGCGGTTACTTCATCTAGCCTTCCGACACGCGTGGAATGAGGAGCTGTCTTTACCAGGTCGGGATTTGCTGCGGCCTCTTCGGCAATTGCCTTCATCGCGTCAATGAACAGGTCGCATTCTTCCTTGGATTCAGATTCCGTTGGCTCGATCATCAGGGCACCCGGTACGATTAACGGAAATGCCGTTGTGTAAGGATGGAAGCCGTAATCGATCAGGCGCTTGGCGATATCCATGGTGTTGACGCCGTTCTTTTTCTGCCGGGCATCGCTGAAAACCACCTCGTGCATTGAGGGCAGGGAATACGGCAGATCGTAGCTGCCTTCGAGATGCTTGCGGATGTAATTGGCGTTGAGCACCGCATCCTCCGTGGCCTGTCGGATGCCCGGCCCGTATGCCAACGTGTAGGCCAGCGCCCGTACCAATACGCCGAAATTGCCACAAAACGCCCGAACGCGCCCGATGGACTTCGGACGGTTTGCATCGAGAGCCAGCCTGCCGTCCTCATGCTGTTTGAGAACCGGAACAGGAAGGAAGGGCTCGAGAAAACTCTTCACGGCCACAGGCCCTGCGCCCGGCCCACCACCACCGTGCGGCGTGGAAAACGTCTTGTGCAGGTTTAGGTGCATCACGTCCACACCGAAATCTCCTGGTCGGGCAACGCCCGCCAGCGCGTTCATGTTTGCGCCGTCCATATAGAGCAGCGAGCCGTTCGCATGCAGAATCTCCGCCACTTCAGGAAGGTTCTGCTCGAATATGCCCAGCGTGCTCGGGTTGGTGACCATGAGCGCCGCCACGCCCGGCGTCATCAGCGACCTTAGTTGGGCGACATCAATCTGGCCGCGTGCGTCCGAGCGAATATTTTGAACCTCATAGCCTGAAATTACCGCCGTCGCAGGATTTGTGCCGTGGGCAGAGTCCGGAATCAGGACAACCCTGCGCGCGTCTCCCTTGCTTTCCAGATAGGCGCGGAGCAACAGTAGCCCCGTTAGCTCGCCTTGCGCCCCGGCAGCCGGCTCAAGTGTGATCGCGTCCATGCCGGTGATTTCGAGCAGGCACTCCTCGAGCAGCTTCAGGATCTTCAGGCAGCCTTGGGAGAGTTCCAGGGGTTGGTAGGGGTGTTCGGTCGCAATCCCTTCGAGCCGCGCCACAAACTCATTCACGCGCGGGTTGTACTTCATCGTGCAGGAACCGAGCGGGTACATCCCCAGGTCAATCGCATAGTTCCAAGTCGACAGCCGCGTGAAATGCCGGATGACTTCGATCTCGCTGACTTCGGGAAAGCCTGGGATGCCGTCGCGAGCGTGCGGGCCCAGCGCCTGCCGCACATCAACGGCTGGCACGTCGCTCGGAGGCAGCTCGAAGCCGCGCTTGCCCGGCGCCGACTTCTCAAAAATCAGTCCCTCGCCTTGGCTGACGTGCTGCCCCGCTTTCTTGATTTTCTCGTCCACAATTCCTCGCAGTGCGCGTCTCCTGCAATGCGGGGCGTAGTCTGCTGCGCCGCCAAGGCCCCGTCGGGCGATTACACCGGTTTCTCTAGAGCTCTCTTGATGGCCCCCGCCAGTCGCTCGATCTCCGCGTGCGTCGTCGTCTCCGTCACGCAAACTAATCCGCACTTGGTCAGGTCCGGGTAGAACTGACCAAGCGGCAGCGGCCCGATGATCTTCTCTTTTAGCAGTTCGGCGTTGACCATTCTCACCGACCGCGGCAGCTCAATCACAAATTCATTGAACGTAGTTCCGCTAAACATCTGCTTTACGCCGGGAATTTTCACCAATTCCGCCGCGGCAAACCGTGCTTTGGCGAGGTTTTGCTGTGCCATCTCCCTCAAGCCCTCTTTACCAAGCAAGCAGAGATGAACCGTCGCGGCGAGCGCGCACAGTGCCTGGTTGGTGCAAATGTTAGAGGTGGCCTTCTCCCGCCGGATGTGCTGCTCGCGCGTGGCCAGCGTCAGCACGAATCCACGTCGTCCAGCCGAATCGGTTGTCTGTCCAGCTATGCGGCCGGGCATCTGGCGCACAAATTTCTCCTGAGTCGCGATGACACCTACAAAAGGTCCACCGTAACTGGGTGGCAGACCCAAGCTCTGTCCTTCCATGGCCACGATGTCCGCTTCCGCCGGCGGCCGCACCGCTCCGAGTGAAACCGCCTCCGCGATGATCACGATCAGCAATGCATCTTTCGCATGCGCGATATCTGCCAATTGCTGAACCTGCTCGAGCACGCCAATAAAGTTCGGAGATTGCACAACCAAAGCGGCCGTTTCGGCATTCATCGCCGCTCGAACCGCCTCAAGATCGGCCTGTCCGCTCTCTTCGAAGCTCGATTCAATCAGTTCAATCCCTGAATTCTTGGCATACGTTGCCAGCACCTGACGGTATTCAGGGTGTACCGACCGCGCCACCAGCACTCGATGCCGCCCTGTTAGCCGCTCGGCCATCAATACGGCCTCGGTCATTGCCGTCGAGCCGTCGTACATCGAAGCGTTGGCCACTTCTTGCCCGGTCAATTGGCACATCAACGTCTGAAACTCGAAAATTGCCTGCAGCGTGCCTTGGCTAATCTCTGCTTGGTACGGCGTATAGGAGGTGAGGAATTCGCCGCGCTGGATGATCGCGTCCGTTACGACCGATCGCAGGTGGTTGTAGACCCCTGCCCCGAGAAAATTCGCGTAACCGACTGCATTCTCGGCCGCTCGCTCCCGGAAGTAGGCGATGATTTCCGCCTCGGATAGTGGCCCGGGCAAGGCCAGCGGCCGCTTCAAACGGTAGGCAGGCGGGATGGAACTGAATAACTCATCGATGGACTTCGCGCCAATCGCGGCGAGCATCTGCTGGCGCTCGGAAAGGCTCTTCGGCAAATAGCGCATCAGGCCGTGGCTTCCTTTTCTTTTTCCGCGACGTAGGCCTGGTAGGCGGCGGCGTCCATCAGGCCGCCGAGTTCGGCGGGATTGCTCAATTTGATTTTGATCAGCCATGCAGCGCCGTGCGGGTCCTGGTTAATGGTTTCCGGCGAGTTGGCGAGCGAAGCGTTTACCTCCGTCACTTCCCCTGAGGCCGGGCTGTAAATCTCGCTCACTGCCTTTACGGATTCCACTGTCCCGAGCGATTGGTTTGCCGCCAGCTTGGCCCCAACCTTGGGCAGCTCGACAAACACTACGTCGCCCAGCGCGTGTTGGGCATAGTCGGTGATCCCAATCGTGCCGGAATCGCCCGATACCTTGATCCATTCATGTTCCTTCGTGTACTTCCGGTCGTTGGAATAGGCCATTGCGTGTCCTCACGCCGCTTTTTTTGGCCGCTTGTAAAAGGGTGTCGGAACCACCATCGCTCTAGCCGCCAGCCCGCGGATTTCGACTCCGAGCAAAGTGCCGATAGCAGTAAGTTCCGGCGGAACATAAGCCAGGGCAATGTTCCTCTTCAAGAACGGCGCGTAACTGCCGCTCGTAACATATCCAGTCTCACGCCCTCCGCCGTCCAGCACTTTATACCCGTCCCGGGCAATCCCGCGATCCTGCATCTCCAGGCCGACCAGTGTCCGCGCCACTCCTGCGGCCCTCTGTTGCTCAAGCGCAGCCCGTCCGATGAAGTCTCCCTTTTCAAATCTGCAGTATCGCTCGAGCCCTGCTTCGAGCACGGTTATGCTTTCTGAGATCTCGTGGCCGTAAAGCGCCATCTTCGATTCCAGGCGCAGAGTGTTCCGCGCTCCCAGCCCGCAGGACTTAATGCCAAACTCGGCGCCGGCCTCGAGCACGCGATTCCAAACCATCTCACTCGTTCCCGCGTCCGAGGGCACATAGATTTCAAATCCGTCTTCGCCGCTATAGCCCGTCCGCGCAATCAATACCTGTTTCAGGCCGCACACCGTGCCGTGCGTGAACCAGTAATTCTTGATTGCTGTCAGATCGACCTCGGTGAGCTTCTTTATCACGTCCACCGCGCGCGGCCCCTGAATTGCCAGTTGGGTGTACAAGTCGCCGACGTCCTCGGCCTTGCACTCAAACCCTTGCACATGATCGCGGACCCAATGGAAATCCTTCTCGCGCGTGCCGGCATTGATGACCAGCAGGTAGTCACTCTCTCCGAGCCGATGAACAATCACGTCGTCCACAAACGTCCCCTGCGGATAGAGCAGCGCCGAGTAGTGGGCCTGCCCAATGGCGAGTCTTGACGCATCGTTCATGCTGACGTGCTGCACGGCCGCCAGTGCCTGTGGTCCACGGATGCGAATGTCCCCCATATGGCTCACGTCAAAAACGCCCACACTCGTTCTGACGGCTAGATGTTCATGGATCAACCCAGCGGCGTACTCGACCGGCATATCCCAGCCGCCGAAGTTGACCATTTTTGCGCCCATCCGCCGGTGGGTTGCGTTGAGGGCTGTCTTGCGGAGTTCTATCGTGGTCGTTGGAGAATTCACGAGAGCGCTCGTGGGTGAATGCGAGCAGTCGAAGCTAACATGCGCCCCAATAGGAGTCAAGAAATGGGCTGGATTGGAGGATGAAGAAGAACCAAGCCCCTCTACGGGTTTGCCGCACTGTTTATTTTGACGAGAATTCCCAAGAAAAAAACAAGGAGTCGCCCCGAGGCATGGGAGGGACTACAGGCCGGAATGCGACGCAAATCGGTCGATCGCGTTTCTTCAATACTAACTTGAAAGGCAGACGGAAACTGGGTTGACTGATTATTTCCGCGCGTTGGCTCGCTTATTGCTCCTTTCCGGTACCTCTGGACAGGAGAGTGTTCAGGTCGCTACCTATTTGCGTTTTGCTTTGGTCAATCTCGATACTGCCCTTGAAATAGGCGCCCTCTTCAATATGGATTCGCGCCGTGGTCAAATCGCCGGTTACGTGTCCGTTTCTCTTGATTTCGATCCGGTCGCGTGCTCTCAGGTCGCCGTCAACTTTGCCCTGAATCACGACTTCACGCGCCACAATCTCCG
>Ga0247727_10019819_pt1 | contig 10371 bp, 10 predicted proteins | sample WisWelCaveWW1625_FD_202498 | JGI IMG/M metagenome (GOLD analysis project Ga0247727, IMG submission 202498) | Biofilm microbial communities from Wishing Well Cave, Virginia, United States - WW16-25 | ecosystem: Environmental > Aquatic > Deep subsurface > Groundwater > Cave microbial mat | place... | reverse complement strand
AAACATTACTTGGCGCGGCGTTGCTGGCGGTGACATTGCTGGTGGTCGCGCGGCTAGTGTGGCGGCGGGGGTTGCGGGCGTATTCGGGGGCGTCGGCGTAAACCTTAAATAACAAGGCCAGTCACTGACTGGCCTTGATTTTTTGTTCACAGACTTCACCGATTGGGTGCGTTGTAGGTCATTGCGAAGTCCTTGGTTGTGTCGGAGCTGTTCAATAAGTTGACTACGACGACAATGTTCTGGTCGGCGGTGATAACGGTTGAACTGGCATTGCCGGGAATACTGGCGGCATTCTGGGCTCGATAAGCGCTCAGGCTATTGATGGTTTCTGAACTGATAAAACCTCCGCCGCCATCGTAATACTGAATGGTGATATTAGCCGACGCGCCGCTTACATTTTGGACTCGAATGCCGGTAGTGAACAAGACGCCGCCAATACTGCACGGGTTACAAACTCTAGGCGCGTAGACCAGTTGGCTGCCTTGCATGACTGCGCTACTCCCCATCTTGGGTGCTGTCCCCAATCCTTCTTCGGTAATTTGAGCCACCAAAGCCTGACCGCCTGCGCTCGTTATCCGGGCTGTCCCCACAAAATTAGAAGCGGGCAAAGCGGTATCCTCAAATAAAGTAAGTGCGCCATTCGTGGGGATAGAATGGGGACCCGATGTGTAAGTATTGGTGGTCCCACTCTCATAATAGACGACTGTGACACTGGCTTGGCTCGCGCCGATATTCCGAATTCGCAAGCCGGTGCTGTATAGGAATCGGATATGGGTAAGGCCCTGGTGGACCGGAAGGTGTCGCTAGTAGCGTGGTAGATGACGGCAGAGGAGTAATTTCCGTCGGCGGTGGTGGTACATAGCGCCCATGTAAGGGTGAACTAGACACCACAACTATATCTCCTGATTGTAGCGGAACTTCCGTACCCGCAGTTAGAAACATCTCAAATGTTCCATCGCAGTGGAAGACGACAACTTGGCCTTTATTCTCGATGGATACATCTGGTGACAAATCCGTAATTTTGGATATTGGCAAAGGTGTAACACTTGGTGAGAAAACGGGTGTTGTAATTTGAGAAGGTGCCGGGGTGTTTGTGGGTGTGCCAACATCTGTAGCCCAAAGCGCAGGTGTTGGCGCACAAGTGGTAGTAACTGACAGATTGAACGCTTGGTTGCTTCTGCTTGCCGCTTGGAATGCCAAGACCAACACAACTCCCAACATACCCATCAGCGCCAAACCAAAAATTGCCCGCAGTAAATTACTTACCTGTTTCATGGCCTGCTCTCCTACGGTGAAAATTGCTGAGAGGTCGAAGCCCCTATGTTTTGCTTGACCATCAACATTCTCGACGATGGTGATTATATGGCGGGGGGGGATTTGTACAACTCGCCATAGGTCGGGATGAGAGCCGGATTAACAGCCCTCCTTTCACAAATGCAACCCACCCCCCTCCGAGTATACAAAAGTGAACACAAACTGAGCACCCTTTGGTCTGGCCCATCGCCCAAACGCCCGCTAAACTCTTATCATGCACACCTCCGGCAACGTATACTTGGCAAACGCGCCGACCCGCCCCACAACCCACAATGTCCGGCGCACCGATAAAGATATGGCAATGCGTAACGACGGCTATCATTTTCGTTGGGAATGGCAACTCCGCTCCAGCCCGGAAGCGCTATGGCCGCTCGTCACCGATACCAATCGCTTCAACCGCGATACCCGCCTGCCCACCCTTAAGCAACTGCCACAAAATACTCAACGCCCCGAGACGCGCCGCCTGCGATTTTATCGCCTCGGCATCCGCGTCGAATGGGAAGAGGAACCCTTCGAGTGGGTCTTCGCTCAACGCTTTGGCGTGGTGCGGCGCTACCTTAGCGGGCCGGTGGCCGAAATGCGCGTGCTGGCCGAGCTGACCCCGCGCCCCGACGGCGGCGCACAACTTTCTTATCAGGTCTGGGCCACGCCGAAAAATCTGTTGGGCCACCTCGCTATCCCCGCGCAAATTGGCGTGCTAAGTTATCTGGATTTTGACCGGGCCTTTCGCCAGTATGATGCGACGGCCGCGAAAAAAGCGCTGGCGCAACAGCCCACCTCGTGGCTGGACTTGCCGCCGCTGACGGTGGAATTTACGCCGGGCGGCCGCCGACGCCTCGCGGCCTTAGAAAAAGAATTGCTTGATACCGGCGCGAATCCCGAACTGGTGACACACCTGATTGCGGTCATTCGGAATGGGGATGATATGACCATCTCGCGCCTGCGCCCCTATGCGCTGGCCGACCACTGGGGCGTGCCGCGCCGCGCCGTGCTGGAGTTGTGTTTGTGGGCGACACGCTTAGGCCTGCTCAGTTTTCAATGGGATGTGCTGTGTCCACTTTGTCGCGGGGCCAAGCAAAGCGCCGCGACTCTCGGCGATGTAAGCGGTGCCGTTCACTGTGAGAGTTGCCACATTGACTTCACCGCCAATTTTGACCGACAGGTGGAAGTGACCTTTCGCCCCAATGCCTCCATTCGGGTTGGCACACTGGGTGAGTTCTGCGTGGGCGGGCCACAGGTCACACCGCATATCATCGCCCAGCAAATGTTGTCAAGCGGTGAGCAACGCGAACTGGCCTTGGCCCTCGAACCCGGCCGCTATCGGGTGCGGACGCGCGACTTGCCGGGTGGGCAATTTTTGATGGTCGCGCCTGGCGGCGATACCGAAGTGCGGTTAGTGGCGAAGGATTCCGGCTGGCCCGACGATGAACGGCCGATCAACAACTACGTCATCCTCGACCTGCACAACGCCACCGCCGAGACCCAACTGCTCATGTTGGAACGGATGGCGTGGAGCGACCAGGCCGCCACCGCCGCCGAAGTGACGGCCATGCAAATGTTCCGCGATTTGTTTGCCAACGAAGCCTTGCGCCCCGGCGATCAAATTTCCGTGGGGAGCCTGACCCTGCTCTTCACCGATTTGCGCGACTCGACCCGCCTCTACCGCGAGAGCGGCGACGCGGTGGCCTTTGGCCGGGTGATGGGCCACTTCGATATTTTGCGCGACGCGATTGCGGCCGAAGACGGCGCTCTGGTGAAGACCATCGGCGACTCGGTGATGGCGGTGTTCCGCCGGCCGGTGTCGGCCCTGCGCGCGGTGCTGCGCGCTCAGGCGGCGCTGGCCGCATTGCCCCAAGTGGAAGAATTGCCTCTGCGTCTTAAGGCGGGCATTCATTCTGGCCCGTGCGTGGCCGTGACCTTGAACGACCGTCTCGATTACTTTGGCACCACCGTCAACCTGGCCTCACGACTGGAGGGCATCTCGGCCACGCATGAGGGCGTAGTCATGTCCGCCGCCGTGCGCCACGACCCCGAGGTGGCCGAGTGGTTAAACACCGGCCAGCATCGCGCCGCCCCGTTCACCGCCACCCTCAAAGGCTTTGCCGACGAAGAATTTGAGCTCTATACGGTTCAGCCCTCGACCGTAAGCCCAACGACCGAAGTGGCCCCAGCCCCCGCCTCGAAAAACTCATCACCACCCTCCGCCAACTCGCCTGACCCCAACCCACTTCGTTAAACCGCAAAGGCCGCAAAGAACGCGGGGAAAGCAAAAAGTTTTCTGACTTGAAAATACGCTTGTTGCTCAACACAAAGTCACAAAGGCTCAAAGTCACAAAGTCACAAAGTCACAAAGGCTCAAAGTCACAAAGGCTCAAAGGCTCAAAGGCTCGAAGGCTCAAAGGCTCAAAGGGCTTAGTGACTTCGAGTCTTTGTGACTTGGTGTTAATTCCTTTTCATCTCTCGCGGTGAACGCAGTTTACAACAACTTCGTGTTCCTTCGTGCCCTTCGTGGATTCTTTCTTCATGGATTCTCTCTGGTACAATGCGCCCCATGTCCTCCACCGTTGTGATTGTGGGCGCGGGTATCTATGGCCTCACCGCCGCGCTGGAACTGCGCGGGCGCGGCCACCGCGTTCAACTGCTCGACCCCGGCCCACTCCCGCATCCCCTGGCCGAATCAACCGACATCAGCAAAGCCATCCGCCTGGATTATGGGCCCGATGAAGATTATCTGGCGCTGATGGAAACTGCGCTGACCAGGTGGCGGCAATGGAACACCGAGTGGCCCGAACCCCTTTTTCACGAAACCGGGGTGGTGTTCCTCTGCCGCGCGCCCCTGCAACCGGGCGGCTTTGAATACGAGAGTCTTCGGCTTCTGCTCCAGCATGGCCATCGCCCGCACCGTCTGAATGCCGACGACATCGCTCAACGCTATCCGGCCTGGAAATCGGCTGGATATACTGACGGCTATTTCAATCCGGTTGGTGGCTATGCCTATAGCGGCCAGGTGATGACGTGGTTGCTTCAGCAAGCGCAGGCGCTGGACGTGGAGTTGTCTGAAGGCCAAACCTTTGAGCGATTCATCGAGTCGCATAACAAAGTCACAGGTGTGGTTACACGCGCTGGTTCACGGTTTGAAGGCGAGAGCGTTGTCATTGCCACCGGCGCGTGGACACCCCATATACTGCAAAGCAGTATGCCAGAGATGACGGGCGTGTTTCGTTCCAATGGGATGCCCGTGTTCCATCTCAAGCCCAGCCAACCTGAATTGTTCTGCGCGGAGGTCTTTCCTGTATTTGGGGCCGATGTCACCCTCACCGGTTACTATGGCTTTCCACTTCATCCCATTAACGGTGTGGTGAAGATTGCCGATCATGGGCCGGGCCGCCACCTGCCGCCCGAGTCACTGGAACGCAACGTGACCGAAGCCGAAACGACTCGCCTGCGCGCTTTTCTTGCCGAAACCCTGCCAGCGTTGGCGGATGCGCCCATCACCTATACGCGCGCCTGTATCTATTGCGACACTTGGGATGGGCATTTCTGGATCGCGCGCCACCCGGAACGAGCCGGGCTGGTGGTGGCCACCGGCGGCAGTGGGCATGGCTTTAAGTTTGCGCCCGTGTTGGGCGGCCTCATCGCCGATGTGGTTGAGGGCCAGACCAACCCGTATCTTCACAAGTTTCGTTGGCGGCCCGAGGTGCGCCCCGCGCGCTCGGAGGAGGCCGCGCGACATCAGGAATAACTGATAACTGTATGAGTTACGCCGTTCAGCGTGGGAGCCGCGAAGCGTGTAACCGCGATGGGCATCGGGCTTGCAAAGCCCTCCCACGCTGACCAACTGCGTAAGTCCTAAACTGATAAGTGAATTGACATTACTCACTCTTCATCCTTCATCCTTCATCTTTCATCCTTCATCATGGTCATCGCCAAAGTCGTCGGCACCGTCGTCACCACCATCAGCCATCCCCATTACAAAGGGCGGCGCTTGCTCGTCGTTCAACCACTCGCGCTACCCGGTCAGCCGGAGGAGGGTGATTTTCTTGCACTCGACAGCACCCAGGCCGGTATTGGCGACACCGTGCTGGTGAACCGCGAAGGCAACGGCGCGCGGCAGGTCTTACAAAACCCCGACGCCTGCGTCATCTCCGTCATCGTCGGCATCGTTGATTCGACGACGATCTCCCTCGAATAGGCCAATATGCAACTCCTCCGTCAGCCCCGCTTTTTGGCGGCGACCACCGGCGATTGAGTCTTATTCGCGCGTCTGATTCGTCCGTACCACCTCCACAATAAATTCCTCTGCGCGCCCGGCCTGGATGACCTCATCCGGCAGACTCATTTTTTGGGCCAGGGCCAGCGCCACCTGGGAGGCCAGCGCCGCGCGATTGGCGAACTGCTCACGACGGTGCACAAATTCTTCGGCCAGGGCCAGCTCTTGATTAGTGAGGCGCTCGATGGGCAGGGCCGCGCCATTTGTCGGAGCGGGTGTGAGTGGCACGGACGCGAAGGTGGTCTTCATCGCCAAACTGTCTAGCGTAATCGTGGCCCGGTCATGTACCACGATAGTGCCAGCGGCCAAATCACCCAGGCGGCGTGATTGGCTGTGAATAAACATCGTCACCACCCCAATGCCATAATACGCCGGCAGAAAATCAATCAACCGGATCAGATTGCGAACAATTGATTCGACCAGCGTGATGGGCGCGCCATCGGTGCGAATCACACGCAAGCCCACCCAGCGTTTGCCGGGCGATTGACCGTTCCACAATAACTCAAAGAGAATGTAATAGCCCCAGAAAAATCCAAACGCCAGCAGACCAAATCCCACGCCCAACCAGGCAACGACCTGGCGCTCACCGCCGAATACACTGGCGAGGCGCAGAACGTTGGTTTGCTCCAGGATGAGGATGAGCAACCCCAACAAAAAGTAGGTCAGCCCAATCAGCGCCACAATTAAAATCGAATCCACCAGCGCGGCCAAAAACCGCGAGCCAATGCCCGCCACCCGATAGCCAAAGGTGACGTTTTCGGGGGTATCAATGGTGAGCCGGTCATCGGAAGGAGGCGGGAGTGCCATCTTAAGTCTCCAGTATAATGCGTGTGCGTAAACACGAAAGAAAAAGAAAGAGAAAAAGAAAAAGGTGCGTTGAAGCCTTTCTCTTTTTCTTTCTCTTTCAGCTCTTTCTTTTTATCCATGCAGTCCGATCAATTCTACCAATCCCGCCAGGCCGATTGGCAAACGCTTACTCAACTGCTCGACCGCGCGCAAGGCGGCGTGACACGGCTCTCGGCGGACGACATCCAACGCCTAGGCCGCCTCTATCGCGCGGCCACCTCCGACCTCGCTATTGCCCAACGCGATTTTCCCAGCCAGCGCGTCACGCTGTATCTCAATCAACTGGTGGCCCGCGCCCATGCCATATTGTATCGCGGCGAGCCGTTGGCGTGGCGGCGACTGGTGCGGTTTGTCACCGGCGGTTTCCCGCGCGCCTATCGTGAGATGTTTCCCTATACGCTCGTCGCCATGGCCTTGTTCATTCTGCCCGCGCTCATCGCCGGGTTGAGCGCCGCCCTACAACCGGCTTCCGCCCAATGGCTGTTGCCGCCCGAGTTGACGCGGAATATCCGTCTCATCGAAAATCGCGAGTTGTGGCTGGATATTCCACCGCACGAGCGTCCGGGCATGTCGTCGGCGGTGATGCGGAACAACATTCAAGTGGCCTTTCTGGCCTTTGGCGGTGGCATGTTGGCGGGCCTGCTCACGGTGTGGGTGATGATTTTCAATGGCCTGATTTTAGGCGGCCTCACCGGCCTGACCATTCACTATGGCATTGGCTTTGAACTGTGGACCTTTGTGATTGGGCATGGCGTGATTGAACTGAGCGTGATTATGATGGCGGGCGGCTCCGGGCTGATGTTGGGTTGGGCGATTCTCCAGCCGGGCCTGCACCGCCGCCGCGATGCGCTGGCCCTGGCCGCCCGCCGCGCCCTCAAACTCGTCATCGGCTGTGTGCCGTTGTTGGTCATCGCCGGAACGATTGAGGGCCTCCTCTCGCCCGCCGAGAACGTGCATTGGATTGTGAAGTGGACGGTCGGTATCGGAAGTGGGTTGGGGTTGTATGCTTATCTTTTACTTGCTGGACGTAACACGCCTACGCGAGGGTAAACACAAAGTCACGAAGACGCTAAGACACAAAGCCTTTGTGTCTTCGTTAGAAGTTACGCAGTTGGTGAGCGTGGGAGCCGCGAAGCGTGCAACCGCGATGAGTGTCGGGCTTGCAAAACCCTCCCACATTCAACTGCGTAATTTCTATTTACATTTTCTATAATCTTGTCTTCGCCTTCAATTCCAAATAATGATTGATGACGGCAATCGAAAGCTGATTGGCTGGCACATCCAGAGTGAGCACTCCCTGCCGCCGCAGGGTGTCCAGCGCCACCTTGCGCTCGTCGAGCATGTGCGCCGCCGCCGCGCGCTGATACACGCCCAGCGAGTCCTCCGGCTTTTGGCGTGACGCGCCCACGATGTCCGGGTCGCTGATGGTGACCACCAGCGGCAGACTGCGCTTGGCCAGCAGAGATACCTGACTCACCAACGATTGCATGCTCAACCCGCCACTTAAATCGGTGAAGATGACAACCAATGCACGACGGCGATGCTTGAGCGCCAGATAATTGAGCGCGCGCCCATAATTCGGCTCAACGGGTTGGGCTTCGACCGCGTAAAGCAATTCCAGCATTCGATAAAACTGGCCACGCCCCTGCCGAGGGTTTAAGTAGTGACTCACCTCGTCGGCAAATGTCATCATCCCCACTTTGTCGCCCTTGCCGGTGGCCACATAGCCCAACAACAAAACCGCGTTCACCACATGATCAAGTTTGGCCATGTTCGCCACCGGGCTTTGCATCAGGCGGCCGGTGTCCATCACCGCAATCACGCTCTGACTGCGCTCGGTTTGATATTCGATGGTGACGGGGCGATTGCGGCGCGCGGTGGCTTTCCAGTTGATGCGCCGAAATTCGTCGTCAGGCAGATATTCGCGCAAGCGTTCAAACTCGGTGCCTTCACCAAACTGCCGCGCATTACGCAGGCCAATTTCCTGCAAGCGGTTGCGCTTCACCAATAAATCATAGCGGCGCACATCGAGCAAATTGGGATAGACCTTCACCGGCCCGGCGGCGTTTACCTTGCCCTGTCGCACCACCAGCCCCAGCGGGCCAAGCCAGCGCAAATGCACATCCCCAAAATCATAATCACCGCGCCGCAGTGGGCGGACGTGATAGGTGGTGTGCCAGACGCCGCGCGCTGGGACGGTCCCTTCAAACAACCGGGCTTCAATATCAAACGCCTCCGGCGGCTCGTCGCGCGCCCAAAAGGTGGCCGGGCGGCCCCGATTGCGGATGGTCAGCCCGATCGGATTCTGCGCGCCGAGGCTGAGTTTGGTGTCATGCTCCCGCGCGACTTCAAACCGCTTGACGCTTTCGGCCCAGCGCCAATCCAGCATCAACACCAACGCACACAAAAGCCAATACAACAGCGTCACCCAACCCAGGCCCGGCAACCAGGTACCGAGGGCCAGGAATGGGGCGGCGAGGAAGAGGAGCAGGATGGCGCGGGAAGTGAGATACATGATGAAGCGTGAAGAGTGATGCGTTGGCTAACGTGGGAGGGCTTTGCAAGCCCGATGGCATCGCGGTTACACGCTTCGCGGCTCCCACGCTGAACTGCGTAACTCATATACGTTTTACTTTTCACGTTTTATTTATCGTGGCACTTCCACTTGCCCGAGCAGTCGTTGAATCACCGCATCCGCGTTCAGCCCCTCGATTTCGGCTTCGGGGCGGAGCAGGAGGCGATGGCGCAGGACGGGCGGTGCCACAAACTTTACATCGTCGGGTGTGACAAAATCGCGGCCCTGTAAAGCGGCATAGGTTTTGGCCGAGAGCAACATCCAGGTGGCGGCGCGGGTGCTGGCCCCTAATGAAATATCGGGCGAGCGGCGGGTGGCTTCGGCCATGCGGGCAATGTAGGTGAGGATGCCATCCTCGACGATGATGCTTTTAATGCCGTGCCGTATCTCGGCCACGTCGTTGGAGGCGAGAAACGGCGTTAAGCCTGTGCTGGCCAGGTCGTGAGCGTCGAAGCCCTGATGGTAGCGGCGCATCACCTCGACTTCGGTTTTCTCGTCCGCATACGGCACCAGTATCTTGAAGAGAAAACGATCCAATTGCGCTTCGGGCAGAGGATAGGTGCCCTCGTATTCCACGGGGTTCTGGGTGGCGATGACCATGAAGGGCGGGTCAAGCAGATAGCGTGTTCCATCCAAATTCACCTGTCGCTCCTCCATCGCTTCCAGCAAAGCCGATTGGGTTTTGGCGGGGGCGCGGTTGATTTCGTCGGCCAGCAAAATTTGGGTGAAGATAGGGCCTTGACGAAGATGGAATTGGCCGTTGGTGATGTCGAAGACGCTGGTGCCAAGGATGTCAGATGGCATGAGGTCGGGCGTGAATTGCACGCGGGTAAACCTGGCCTGCACCAATCCGGCGAGGGTTTTGGCCATGAGAGTCTTGGCCGTGCCTGGCACACCCTCCAGCAAAACGTGGCCGCCGGTAAGTAGCGCCATCACCAGCAGTTCAAACGGGTCTTCGAGGCCGACGATGACTTTATCGGCTTCCTGGCGTAGTCGGCCAAATAAGGCTTGCAAATCGTTACGGGGCATCACTTTCTCCTTTGACGAACTTCACCGCAGAGCGCGCAGAGTACGCGGATGTTAGGTTACTTCAACACAAAGGCTCAAAGACACAAAGGCTCAAAGACACAAAGGCTCAAAGACACAAAGGCTCAAAGGCTCAAAGGCTCAAAGGCTCAAAAGCATTTTTTCTTTGTGCCTTAGCGTCTTTGTGTTTTAAGCCTTTTCTTTCAACCACTCCGCTGTTTCGGTGGCGGCTTGCAATAGTTCGCTTTCGCTCACGGCGCGTTTGCGGAGTTTGGCCAGCAGGGCGCGCAACTTGTCCGCGTCCAAATTGGGATTGAACTTGGCCAGCGCATGACCGTAT
>Ga0247727_10019818_pt1 | contig 10371 bp, 7 predicted proteins | sample WisWelCaveWW1625_FD_202498 | JGI IMG/M metagenome (GOLD analysis project Ga0247727, IMG submission 202498) | Biofilm microbial communities from Wishing Well Cave, Virginia, United States - WW16-25 | ecosystem: Environmental > Aquatic > Deep subsurface > Groundwater > Cave microbial mat | place... | reverse complement strand
GGTTCGATCTGGTCCTCACCGATCTGCGGCTGGCGGAGGCGGACGGGTTGGCGGTGATGGATGAGGTGCGGGCGCTGCATCCCGATCTGCCGGTCTTGATTCTCACGGCGCATGGCAGCATTCCCGGCGCCGTCGAGGCAATGCGGAGAGGCGCCGTGGGATACCTGACGAAGCCGTTCGAGGACAAGGATCTGGCCGCGTGGATCGACAAGGCGTTGGCCCAGCCGCGCATGAGCCGGGAAATCCAGCGGCTGAAGCAGTTGGTGTCGGAACTCTACGGACTGGAGCATGTCGCAGCGCGGAGTCCGGCCATGCAGGCCCTGCTGCAACAGGTCGTGCGGGTGGCCGACACGGACGCGACCATTTGCCTGACCGGAGAAACCGGCACGGGCAAGGAAGTCATCGCGCGGATTATTCACTGCAACAGCCGGCGGGCCGGCGGGCCCTTCGTGCCGGTCAACTGCGGCGCGATCCCTGAGTCGTTGTTCGAAAGCGAATTATTCGGCCACGTGAAGGGCGCCTTTACCGGCGCGGTCAGCGCGCATCGAGGCCTGTTTCAGAGCGCCGACGGCGGGACGCTGTTTCTGGACGAGATCGGCGAGATGCCCCACGGGGTGCAGGTGAAGATTCTGCGCGCGCTGCAAACGCGCGAGGTGCTGGAGGTCGGCGGGACCCGACCGATCAAGGTGGACGTCCGCATCGTCACGGCCACGAATAAGGATCTGGCGCAGGCCGTGAAGGCCGGCACGTTCCGCGAAGACCTTTTTTATCGCATCCAGGTGATTCCGCTGATGGTTCCGCCCTTGCGGACCCGCCGGGACGACATCCCGCTGTTGGCGCAGATCTTTCTCCGGCAAAGCATCGAGCGGGCGGGTAAGATCGTGCGCGGATTCATGCCCGACGCGATGCAGAAGCTCATGACCTATCACTGGCCGGGCAACGTGCGCGAACTGGAACATGCGGTCGAGAAGGCCGTGATCCTGTCGCCTCGGGACATGATCACCGCCGATCTGCTGCCCGGCGGCAGCGGTGCGACCGATGGCCCGATCAAGCCGTTGACGGAGGCCAAGGAGGAGTTTGAACGCAACTATCTGAAGGAATTGCTGGAGCTGTCGGGAGGGAATATCTCGCGAGCGTCACAAATGGCCGGGCGATACCGCGCGGATTTTTACAAGCTGCTGAGAAAATACGGCCTGCATCCCTCAGAGGGAAAGACCAAGCCGGCTGCATCGGCGGCGGGTGCGGTGCGTCAGCGTTCGGCAGTGGACGGGGAGATCAAATCAGCGTGAGTCGTTCGGAATTCGATAGTTCGGTCGCGCGTCGGCCGGTTACTTGGCCGACATGGTCAGGCTGATCGCGCCGGCCAAATCGCCTTCCTTCCAGCCTTCCATGCCGTTCCCGGAAATGTCCCGTTTCCCCTTGGGTTCACCGTGGCAGGACAGGCAGGCCTTGCCGGCATACTCAGGGACGATCATGCGCAGCACTGGCTTTCCTTCCTGCATCATCGTGCGGCTGTAGCCCTTGCCTTTCGGATACTCCTTGTCCTCGAAGAGCTTCAGGACTTCGGACTCGAAGTCATCCGGTTTGTTGCCGTGGTAGCGGTAATTGGCGCTGGTCAGTTTCAGACGGATGCCAGTGGCCTTCTCAAATTTCTCGCCGGTTTTGCGCGCCCACACGGCAGGGATGAAGTTTTTATACGCAATCCCGGTCCGGTTGATGGCCGGCTGGTGATCCGACACGACGTCCTTGCCGACCATCAGCAGCGCGTGCACGAGCTTGTCCTGTGGCGATTTCGGAGGTTGCGAAAGATCGTACTTGGCGATCTCCAGATACTTCTGCGTGATTTCTTTTTCGAAGATCTGTGGGGTGAAGCCTTTGTCGACGAGGTCCGGATTATTGATTTCCACCTGATGCTTCGCCATGACGGACCGGCCGGCCTGGACCATTTTGACCAACAAGTCGGCCACTTCCGCTTCGCCGGCTGCGGTCGCCGGCAGGGGCGACAGCCATCCGAGACAGAGGAGCAGACCTGCCACGATGTATGTCGGAGAGAACGTACGCATGGAATCTCCTTTAACTCCGTCAGTTCGCGCACTCGCTGGATGGGTCTATATAGCGAAAATGAGATAAATGCACAAGCGCGGAGTGTGTTGTAGCAAAAAGGAATCAGTAATACACAACCTGCCGATAATCCGATCAGGAGCCGAACAGGTCCAATTGGGGCTGCGCCGCGGCTGGCGACGCAGAGGCAGCTGACGCCGGCGCAGGCTGCACCGCAGGCGCATCCATACGGTCCAGATACGCTTTCAGTTTTCTGAAATCCTCGTGCAAGGTTTCCAGGAGGTTGCCTTGATGCAGCGCCGCGGCTGGATGGAGCAGGGGAAACACCACAAAGCGTTCCAGCTTGATCGCCGCTCCCTTCACCTTCGTGATCGGCACCTTCTTTTCCAGGATCGTCTGTGTTGCCCAATTGCCCAGCGTGCAGACCAGCTTGGGATTGATCATCTCGATCTGCTGCAGGAGAAACGGCTTGCAGGTTTCGACTTCATCCTGTTCAGGATCGCGATTATTCGGCGGGCGGCACTTGATCACGTTCGCAATGTAGACCTGCGCGCGAGATAACCCAGCGGATTCCAAGAGTTTATCCAGCAGTTTCCCTGCCGCGCCGACAAACGGCTCGCCTTTCTGATCTTCGTTGAACCCCGGTGCCTCACCCACAAACATGATGCTGGCATTCGGATTGCCAGTGCCGAATACCACCTGGCTTCGCCCCAATTTCGCAAGCTTGCAGCGCTGACAGTTATGGAGGGAGACGCTCAGTTCCTGGAGGGTCATGGCGGCAAGAATCTTAGGCGCAGGCCCGAGCCATGTCAACGGGCTGAATCGGGCTCATCACTGACGAGACATGTTCAAGCCGGGCGACCTCGCGGCACAGTTCTGCTCTTAGGCGTCAGGATTGACAAAGATCAAGCTCCAACCTAGTTGATTTCTTACGCGATTCAGCGTAGGAAACTTGGGCAAATTCAAAGGCAAAACAGGTGATGACATCTTTTCTCCACGCCTATCTGTAGTACGGAGCACCGATGCCTGATCAACTGACTGTCCGCCGCGAAAAAGGAAAGATATGGAGCCACATTCGCAAGAAGTGGCTGGAGGAAACGCCAGAAGAAACTGTCCGCCAGGAATACCTGTGTACTCTTGTCAATGAATACGAATTTGATCTTGATCAGATAGGCGAAGAATACGAGCTTACGGGCCGTGGCGCGGGTCAAGCTCGGGCCGACCACATCGTTTGGCGAACGGCCAAAGATAAAGCTGACGACAAGCCAGCGCTAATTGTCATCGAATACAAATCGGACAACGTTACCATCTCGGCCAAGGATTACTGGCAAGGGGATAATTGTGCCCGGCTGGCTGGCGCGCGATTCTTCGTGACACACAACAGTCGTGAAACGAAATACTGGCGCGTTGTGCACGAGAAGATGCCGAAGGCGCTGGAGGAAATAAGCAACATCCCCCATGCCGACGCCAGCGACCGCGAGATTGAAGAGCTTATTTCCACGCTCAAGACCTTCAAGGAAGACGAGTTCGCCGACCTGCTTCACCAGTGCCACAACGTCATTCGAAACCGCGAAAAGCTCGACCCCGCTGCTGCCTTTGATGAAATCGCTAAGATCCTCTTCGTGAAAGTCTATGTCGAACGAGAGCTTCGCGCGAAACGCCAACGCAAGAACCTGTTCAACGTCGACTTTCTTGACGAACAAATCGGCCAGCACCCGCTCAATACTTTGTTTGAAAAAACTAAGGAGGAATACGAGGAAGATAAGATTTTCGAGGATGACGAGGAAATCCGTCTTAAACCCGCCACAGGCCGTGAAATCGTCAAGCTGCTGGAACGCTATAACCTATCCGACACGAGCGAGGACATAAAAGGCATCGCCTTCGAGCGTTTCCTGGGCCGCACCTTCCGGGGAGAGATCGGGCAATTTTTCACGCCACGCACAATTGTTGAATTCATGACTCGTATGATGGCGCCAAAGGAAGGCGATGTAATTTGCGACCCAGCCAGCGGTTCGGGCGGCTTCCTGATTCGCTTTTTTGAAATCGTCCGTCAGCAAATCCTCGCCGACGCCGATATGCAATATCAGGCGTTCAAAGCAGAGCTCGACAAGAAGAAGCTATCCGACGCTAAGAAAGCTGAGATGCTTCGCGCAAAGTTTGCGGCAATTCAGGAAACGCTAAACCAATCTAAGCGCGACTCGCGTTTCTGGAAACTTGCCAACCGCTGCATATACGGCACTGATGCCAATGATCGCATGGCCCGCACCAGCAAGATGAACATGATTATGCATGGCGACGGTCACGGAGGTGTCCATCACCATGACGGCTTTATCAACGTCAACGGAATATTTGAAGGTCGTTTTGACATTATTCTAACCAATCCACCGTTTGGGGCGAACGTAGAGCCTTCAGACGTGATTCACGAATCTGACGTGACTGTAAGCCGCGAAGCGGAAAAACGATACACGGAGGAATACCGCGAGCTCTACACCGATGCGATGGCGCGCGTCCGTGCCTATGTGAACAAGCCGATTGCCAGCCTCTTCGAGTTGCCTAAGGGCGAGAAAAGCAAAATCAAAACGGAAATACTGTTCATTGAACGCTGCTTGGCACTACTCAAGCCGGGTGGTCGGCTTGGTATCGTATTGCCGGAAGGCATCTTTAACAATCCCTCTCTCGCCTATGTGCGCGAGTTCTGTGAAAACCGTGCTTACATCCGTGCCGTAGTAAGCCTGCCGCAGGAGGCGTTCTATTCTTCCGGCGCAAGCGTGAAGGCGTCGCTCCTGTTCCTACAAAAATTCGCGGCAAAGGAGCAAGCGGACTTCGACGCCAAGTATTCCAAGGCTCGTGCGGAAGTAGAGGCAAAACATAAGAATGAGATTGCAACTAAAGCAAAGCGGCTAAATGATGCGATTGAAGCGGCAAAGGAAGCGAAAGACATTGATAAACGGAAGGCGCTGCAAAAAGAGTTGGCGGACTACGAAAAGCACATGGCCGAAATCATCGCTGCCGAGGCCCGCGCTCTACTCAAGGAGCGGTTCCCGTATCCAATATTTCTTTACGAAGCGGAGAAGGTCGGCATTGCTGCTACGGGAGAGCCTGATCTAAACGAACTGTTCCCTAACGACAATCCTCCGCCAGGTATCGAAAAGACATGCCTAGAGCTGTACCAGAATTTTCGTAACAACCCCAAGACGTTCTTTCTCCCAGGGACCGCGCAATGACAGCGGCCAGCACAACTGCCCCGCGGGCCTTTGCTGTTTGGTGGAAGGACTTAGAACGCTGGGTTATCCCGTCTAGTCTGCTCTTTCACCGGACTTTACCGGCCGGATGGACGCGAGTTCGAGTTGGAACTCTAGTCCGTCAGATCACCAACAGAGTCAAGGCCAAGGCTGAATCTGAGTACAAGATGGCAGGGGTGAAGTGGTATGGCGAAGGTATCTTCCACCGCGAAACAGTGCGTGGCGATGGAATGAGCGCCAGCCAAATCACTCCACTAGTTCCTGGTGCCCTGATCTATAACAGGCTTTTTGCGTGGAAGGCGTCATTTGCCGTCGTTACACCGGAGTTTGCGGATTGCTACGTCTCGAATGAGTTCCCGCAATTCATTCCAGATAAGATCCGTCTCCTTCCAGAATATCTTTACCTTTTCTGCACTCGCTCGGCGACGATTCGGGCGGTGAATGCCGCTTCGACCGGTTCAGCTGCGGTGAGCCGGAATCGCTTCAAGGAAGAGCAATTCCTTGGGTTTGAAATTCCGCTTCCAGCACTCGCCGAGCAAAAGGCCATCGTAGACCGTTGGCGCAAGGCGCAAGACGAAATTGCAGCTGCCCGTGAGCGCGTGGAAAAGCGAAAAGTTGCGATTGATGCCTGCTTTTTCGCTGACTTGGGCTTTAAATCACCTGAACAGCTATTTATGCCAAAAGGCTTTGCCGTTTTGTGGAAGGACTTTCCTCGGTGGGGCGTCAGGTTCAACCAGCTAAGACAAGGCGGCGCTGATATCACACAGGGAAAATTTCCTGTGGTCGAACTCGATTCTGTTCTCGAAGTCGTACAATACGGGACAAGCGCAAAGGCTAACAGCACCGGCGTAGGTGTTCCAGTTTTGCGGATTGTCAACATCAAGGAGCGGGCACTAGACCTTTCAGAGTTGAAACATATTCCGCTTCCGAAGAAGACGCATGAAGGTTTGCTTCTGCGGGATGGTGACGTCCTCATCATCCGCACCAGTGGCAGCCGTGATTTGGTTGGCACTTGCGCCGTGTTTCACGGAGAAGGCGACTTCGTCTTTGCCTCATACCTCATTCGACTTCGCTTTAATCCCTCAAAGGTGGTTCCCAAATACATTTCTTGGTTTCTCAACTCTGCTTTGGGTCGTCAGCAAGTCGACGCCGTGAGTCGACAAATCATGCAGAACAACATCAATAGCGAAGAATTACGCAGTCTCCAAATCCCTCTACCCCCGCTGGCGGTACAAAAGCAAATCATGGAGCGTGTGGCTAAAGGCCGTGCCGAAATCGCCCGCGAATGTGAAGCCGCCGAACAGCTCGCCCAGAAAATCCACGCCGAAGTTGAAGCACTTATTCTCGGCACCAAGACCTTGAAAGAAACCTAGTATGAAAAAACGCGTTCGCTACCTAACCTTTGATGGCCAATTTGAGAGCCGTGTCCTTGGGACGTTCAGAATCATCCGCGGCTTTGCTAATCTCAAAGACCTTGCAGAAATCTCCGTGCCCTACGAAATGGATGACGGAGGCGGTGGCAGCCAAGTCAAAGGTCAGCAACGACAGCTTGATCCGCAGCATGCCGAAAGAATCAAGAAATACTTGGAGAGAGGTGAACAGCGTTTTTTGCCTGAGGTGATCCTGTCAATTCGTACTACACTTACTGATGAGCTAGACAAGTCCCACAAGTTGATTGGTGTCGAAAACAAAAGTGGGACGGATGGGATCTTTATACAGCGAGCATGGAAAAGCAAAAATATACGTGTGCACCGCGTTCAGGTTGACCGCAAGAGGTTGGGCGAAATAAGAACCAGGAAACTTATTCGCCGCGTTGACGGAAATCATCGCTTGGCTTTGGCTGGGAAATTACTAGATGATCCGCACTTATCTACAAAATACCTGGCGCCATTTTGCATGGTTCTTCTCGGGCCGGCCGGGGAGGCGGCTGACGATTACTCCGAGTCGATGATTTTTCATACCATCAACAGCACGGCGCTGCCTCTCGAATCCGAACATGCATTGAAATTGATTCTTGGTCAGGATGCGGGTTACGACATGAAGCCTGAGACGGAATTCGCCTTCAGTCCTGATCTTCATTTCACGCGACTTCTGCGTGATGGCCTCTTGAAATTGCCGGACCCAGCGCAGTCACGACTCGGAAACCGCCCCTTGACGAGCTTGCGTGGCGCGGTGCGCGGAATTCTGGAACTCGATTCAACCGTAGTCAAAGATCTGGGCACGCTTCGGAAATATTCAAAGGAGCTGCTTGCCGCGTTGAACGACATCGTCACGCGCTTGGAGCCTAGTCAACCGTCACTCTGCAAGGCAGAGTATTTTATCGAGCTGGCGGCGCGTGTATGGAAGTCGACACCTGACGGTGAAAGTCACAAAGCGAAGGTAAACGTAGCCGTAGCCGATCTTGAGCGATTGGCCGAATGGCTGGGGAAAGACGGCTTGGTCGAGTTGAAGGAAACCAGTTCTCTCTGCAAGCAGGTACTCGATATTTATAATGCCATCCGCATACGGATTCCAAAGCGAGTGTTCCTCGCCCGTTGGTATCCGACTGCAAAGGACGGTGAGGAGTTCGAGACGGCCAAGCTACGCCTCAAGCAAATCCGGCAGGCGCTTAAAGAGATCGAGCAAGAAGAGGGTGTGCACCTTGAACTGGTGGATATGGGGACGCAAACCGGCTCCACTTTCCCAATTCATGCCAAGATGTATGAGGCGATTGCGTCAGCCGACGTAATCCTCGTTGACTTGACTGGAGTGCGCCCAAACGTTTGCGTAGAAGCAGGCTTCGCGCTGCGGAATCACGAGAAAAACCGCCTCATCTTCATTTTCCAGCCTACAGACGCTCATAAGTTCGTTCCCTTCGATTTGAGCACGTTTCGGTACGAGCCTTTCAAGGATACAGGGGAAATTCCTGGAAAGATTAAGCTGCACATTATTGCGATCATTCGCGGGGCAGCGGTCGGTTCATAGTCGAACGATAGAAAGGGGCTGGACATGGCGATCTGGCTATTCCGCGCAGGATCCCCCGGCGAGTACGAACAGAGATTCATTCTGGACGGAGGAAAAGGGGTCGGGAGTCTTTCCTTGGCGTGTAAACCGATCACAATCTGTGATCGGTCTGCGCATAGTGGTAAGAAAAGGGTATCAGGAACCATTCCCAGTAAATGGCTAAGAAGAAGCTGGCAAGGTTTGTAGGGCAATCGCTATTGGAGTAGCCCGGGGAACGTGGCGAAGTGTTAAGGCGACAGGCTTGAAAGCGGCCTGTCGCCTTTCTATTTTTCTTAGCTGGAGCTTACCGGTGGGGGTGGCATGCCCTGGAGCGCAATTCGCCGGAGAAGCGGGGAACCCGCCGAGGCTTTAGCGGGAAGGAAAGCGGAACTGACCAAGGCACCGCGGTCAACGACCGCGGCCGCGGGAATTCCAGAAGGTTTCCGCACGCGAAAGCCCGGAAGGGTCGCTTCGGGAGGCGCTGAAGCGAGAGGGCATGCCACCCCGCAGCTCATTCTTTCTTCGCCAGGATCATCTCCGCGCAGTTGGTACCGCTGACGATGGCGCTTTCCAGCGTTGCCGGCAGGCCTGTGTCAGTCCAATCGCCTCCAATCAACAGATTCTGGAATGGACTTTGCGGCAGGGGGCGGTGGACTCTCATGCCGGGGCTCATGGTGAGAAAGGCGCGGGGTTCCCGGACCACCTGACTATCGAGCAGTTTGATGGCCTCCGATCCGGGATAGGCATAGGCCAGTTTATCGAGCGCCAGCGCGATGAGATTAACCAAAGAGGCGAGCCAGCAAGTTTTCACGGCTGAGGTCAAAGCGTGTGGCAACATCGGCAAGGATGCCAGACAGTGTGCCGATGCGGAGGGCAGGGTGGCGTGGAATCGTGACGTGGTGCTCGCCGCGCTCCTGTGTGGTCAGGCGAAGGTGACTGCCGGTTTGGCGCGTAATGCGATAGCCCAATGTCCCAGCGTCTGAGCGAGATCCTCGCCAGACAGGTCACGGGGCAGTCTCATGCAGGGAGAACTTCTTCGCGTATGTGATGGAGCCGAATCAGTTTAGGGAGAGTGGATTCGTCGAAATGACAGCGCACAGCATCACGGACTTTGGCCGGCAGTTCATCAAGTGCATTGGCTTCCGTGAAGATGGAGGCGCCGAGTGCGCGGGCGGTATATCCGCCTTCAGGGGCTTCTTCAACAATGAAGATAATCTCCGTCATGGTTGCTTCATAGGGTGTGATGACTGAGTAAAGATAACCCGTTGCGCGGGAAATGTCCACGCGGGAAATGTCCAGATAAGGGCGATCTGATCAACAACGATCTCATGGTTGGTTGAGGGTTCGGCTGACTGTGGTAGGCGAATTGGGGTCAGAGAACAATTTCCGAACCCGTGAGGGTAGACGTTTGGGCGTGCAAGCCGGAGACACCGTCCGCATGACGATCATGGGGGACCGAACGGCCAGCGCGTGTTCGAGCAGCAGCGCATCGACAAAAAGCAGGAACTGGAGGGGCAGCGGCATCAACTCAAGCAGAACCGGTCGGCTCTGGCTGAGGCGGAGAAAAACTATCAGGCGTTGGTCTCGGAATTCAAAAAAACACGCCAGGGCGAGCTGTCGGACGCCGAGACCAAAGCCAACTCGCTCGCGCAGGAAGTGGTGAAGGCCAGCCAGCGGACCGGCCTGCAGCGGCTGGTGTCGCCGATCGACGGCGTGGTGCAACAGCTCGCCATCCATACCGTGGGCGGCGTGGTGACGCCGGCGCAACAGTTGATGGTGGTGGTCCCGCAGGATCATCCGGTCGAGGTCGAAGCGCAGGTGGAAAATACCGATGTGGGTTTCGTGCGGGAAGGCCAGGTGGTCGAAATTAAAGTCGAGACGTTTCCCTTCACCTTGTACGGAACGATTCCTGGCAGGGTGATCAGCGTGTCGGATGACGCCGCGCCGGTCGAGAAGGTCGGCCTCGTGTACCCCACGCGGGTCAGTATGGATCGCTCCACGATGCAGGTGGAAGGGAGAGAAGTACGGCTGTCACCGGGCATGGGCGTCACCGCTGAAATCAAGACCGGCCAGCGCCGCTTGATCG
>Ga0247727_10019817_pt1 | contig 10372 bp, 12 predicted proteins | sample WisWelCaveWW1625_FD_202498 | JGI IMG/M metagenome (GOLD analysis project Ga0247727, IMG submission 202498) | Biofilm microbial communities from Wishing Well Cave, Virginia, United States - WW16-25 | ecosystem: Environmental > Aquatic > Deep subsurface > Groundwater > Cave microbial mat | place... | reverse complement strand
CCTGGTCTTGCGCGAGCTTCTCCAGCACGGCACGGATCGCGGCGTCCTGGTAGTAGCGACGCGTGGCCTCGCCGCCCTGATAGCGCGCGAGCAACGGTCGTGCTTCGGGTGCGTCGAGCCGGAAGCCTTTCGCCTTCTCGTATCGCGCCCGCAGCGTGTCAGGCTGCGGGAACTCGCGCATCGGCCGCGGTGTCGAGGTCAGGCCGCTGGTGAAGTCGTACTCGACGAACTGATGCCCATTGCTTGAGAAAACGAACGACACGTTGAATCGCTTGCACGCCGCGTAGGCTTTCGCTTGCTCGAGCCCATGGCCCGGTGCGAGCTTCTCGGCTTTCGCTTCGATGAGCGCGATCGCGACGGGTTGGCTATCGGTGGTCACCTTGAGGCGCAGCACGTAGTCGACCCGACCTCGGCCTTTCCGCGGCTTGCCATCGACCACGCTCACGGCACCAGCGGTCTCTTCTCGACGGATGTGCTCTTCCGTCCAGCCCTGATCGTGCAGGGCCGGGTCGATGAGCTTGGCGCGGGTGTCAGCTTCTGAGAGGGCCATCGCGCCCAAGTCTAGTCGCTGGAAGCCCTTGACTGCTGCAGTGGTCAGTCCTCGACCAAGCCAAGTTCTTGGATGCGGATCGCCATGGCCATTGCGGGAAGGCTGAACTGAGTCGCCAGCGAGTCGAGATGCAGACCCGTGAAGTGCACCGCATCGCCTGCCAGCGCGCGGCTCCCCATCGGGGATCCCAGCCCGCGACCCTCAACGCCGCCGCTTCGCCCGCAGCTCCACCACCGCCTTGAACCCGCCGTAGTACATCCGCGACAGGTCGAACGGCATCGCGCCGGGCGCCATCATCGTGCGGATGCGCGGATCCTCCATCACCTTGCGGTTGACGGCATCGCGATGGCGGCGCGAGCGGTAGACGATGTACGAGAAGAACGGCAGCTCACCACTGCGGGTGCGCGCCGCCTTGATCATCGACGGGCAGCCTTTGACCTTCAGGTCGTCGCCCGCGCACTCCAGGTACTCGAGCGCGCCGTGCTCCAGCCACACCTTGCCGGCGAGCCGGGCGATGCGCCGGTAGACCGCGAGCTTGCGCTTGGGGATCGAGAGCAGGAAACCATCCACGTAGCTCATCGGGACCTCCTCAGGTCGTGGTCGAGGCGGCCTGCCAGACCAGGCCGCCGATGATGAAGAACGCGAGCCACGCCAGGTGCTGGCCGCGCGAGCCGACCAGCGCGATCAGGCCCGACGCTAGGGTGGTGGCGGCGATCACCTCGAGCATGCGCTGCTCGGTGAGCGCGCCCTGCGCGCTCAGCAGCAGCAGTGCGCCGACGCCCCACCACACCACGGTGGTGAGGTGCCAGGCGAAGCGCAGGGTGCGGGCGGTGAAGGCGCTGCTGCCGAACAGCGGCGGCAGGTCGGGACGGCGGAACAGGCGCATCAAGATCAAGCGCTCGCCGAGCACCGAATGCGCGAGCCCGACCACGAAGATCAGCACGGCAGCGGCGACCAATCCAGTGCGCATCGGGTCCTCCTAGAGCGGGCGGGGCGGGCCCGAGCGCGGCACCGGCTGGCCCCGCCACAAGTGCGCCACCAGCCGGCGGTGCACCCAGGCCGCCGCGAACTTGGGGATGCCGTTCTCGACGGCGATCAGGTCGACGAAGACCTGCTCCGCATCCTGGCTCGCCAGCACTTCGCGCGCGATGCCGGGGTGCGGGGCGCGCTCCAGCGCGCGCATCACCCGCCGGACCTTGAGCGCCAGCAGCAGCGGCCCGACCAGCACCCAGTAGCCGAACACCCAGGACAGGATGCCGACGATCAGCAGCGCGTACTGATCCTGCGGGGCATGGAACAGCAGGTGGTAGGTCGCGTAGGGGACCGCGGTCAGCAACCCGAGCACCCAGAGGACGATGGCGGGACGCATCGGAGTGCTAAGGCGATCGGCGCGTCGCGCCGAGGCCGTGGCGGGGTTCGAAGCGGGTCGACGCGCGCCACTTGGTGGTGGCGCGGTCCAGATGCAGGGTGATGGCACGCATCGCCGCGGCGCTCGCGAGATCGCGCGGGGCGCTGCGGGAAGGCGAGCGCTGGTCGCGGGCGGTGCAGCAGGCGTGCGGCGCGCCCATCCCGAGGTCGGGTAGGACGCCGGCTGCGAACGGCGCCGCCGCGAGGCGCATCGCTATTGGATCTTGTCGGGGACCACCGGCGGGGGCTCGCCGCGCGCCGCAGCCTTCTTGGCCGCCTTGGCTTCGCGCTTCTTCTGCTTGGCGAGCTCGCGCTGGCGCTTCTCGAAGTTGTAGTTCGGCTTGGCCATGTCACCGTCCGGGTCGTTGCATGCGGGCTCCTAGCCTACGCGAACCGCCGGGCCGCTGCCCGCGTCAGCCGCCGCACAGGCGCGGCGACGCCAGCTCGAGCCGGCGTCGTCACCAGGCGCGGGTTGCGTCGTGCGTGGGCGGCTGCGGGGAGCCGACCGCCGCGCCGGATCCCACCGCGTCGACCAGCCGCGCGACGAGGCCGGCGTCGCTGGCCGGCAGAGCGAGGGGTCGCAGGGGCTGCACCGTTCAGGCCTTGCCGTCGACCCACAGCCGCACGCACACCACGGCGCCCCCGAGCGCGCCGAGCGCGAGACAGGCCAGGTGCAGCGCACCGACCGGGAGCGCGCCGAACCAGGGCGCGGCGTCGGACAGCGGCCGCAGCGGGTGCATGTCGGGATGCATCAGGCCGTCGAGCAGCAGGTGCGAGAGCGTCCCGACGAACGCGCCGGCGAACGACGCGCGCCAGGTGAAGGGGTGGTGGGGGATGCGCAGCCGCTCGAGCACGAACGCGCTGATCGGCCGGCCGATGGCGCCGGCGAGCGCGCCGATGGCCAGCGCGCCGCCGAGCGTGTGGCTCGACCCGTGCAGCACGCTCGCGCCGCGCAACATCTGCACCATAGGTTCGAGGTCCATCAGCACCTGCGAGCCGCCGAACACCATGAAGCTGAAGCGCGCGCCGCCCAGCGCCTTGAACGCGGCGCCCGGCCCGAGGTGCAGGGGCGTGAACGGCATCCCGGTCGTCGGCGCCGCGCGGTCAGCGGGCCTCGAACTGCGTCCGCTCGAAGCCTTCGTCGGACTGGCTCTCGGCGAAGTCCTTGAAGCACTTCATGTAGGTCAGTGTCTGCTTGCGGAACATGCCCGGCAGCACCGCGCTCTGCAGCTTCATGAACAGCCCGTCGAACTGGAATTCGGTGGTCTGCTCCCAGCGGGTGCGGCCGGCGTCGATGACCGCGAAGCGGTGGACGGTGCCGTTGCGGTTGTCAGGTCCCTGGTAGACCGCCTCGACCAGCTCGGGAAGCTCGCGGCGCGCGATGGTCTCGACCAGCACCATCTCGCGGCGGCCGAACAGGAAGGTCAGCTTGTGCTTGCCGTCGGGCAGGCGCTCGATGCTGCGCAGCCCGGTCATCCAGCGTTTGTAGTTCTGGTGGTCGTCGAACAGCGCCACCACGCGCTCGCGCGGCAGGTCGATGTCGAGGCTGACGGTGTACTTCACTGCGACCCCCTCGCGCCGGGCGGCCGGCCGGGCGCGGGGAGATGATACGACGAGTCGCGGAGCGACGACGCAAGGAGGGAGAAAGCGGAGATCAGGAAGGGGAAGCGCATGGTGGCGCGGCAGAAGATGGGGCATGCCTCTCCCGTCCTTCTTATTCTCGCTTCATCTGCCTTTCGTGCGCCTCACTGTCCTCCGTACAACGCCCGCGGCAGCCAGGTCGCGATCGCGGGGAACGTCCACACGATCGCCAGCGCCAGCAGCTGCAGCGCGATGAACGGCACCACGCCGCGGTAGAGGTGGCTGGTCGTGACCTCGGGCGGCGCGACGCCGCGCAGGTAGAAGAGCGCGAAGCCGAACGGCGGGGTCAGGAACGAGGTCTGGAGGTTGATGCCCATCATCACCCCCAGCCAGATCGGGTCCACGCCCAGCGCCAGCAGCACCGGCCCGACGATCGGCACGACCACGAACGTGATCTCGATGAAGTCGATCACGAAGCCGAGCAGGAACATCACCAGCATCACGAACGCCAGCGCGCCGTGCTTGCCGCCCGGGAGCGAAGCCAGCAGCCCGTGCACCAGGTCGTCGCCCCCGAGGCCGCGGAACACCAGCGAGAACAGCGAGGCGGCGAGCAGGATCATGAACACCATGCTGGTGATGCGCAGCGTCGAGCGCATCACCTGCTCGAGCCGCGCCCGGTCGAGCTGGCGGTGGAGCAGCGCCAGCAGCAACGCGCCGACGCCGCCGACCGAAGCGGCCTCGCTCGGGGTCGCGACGCCGCCGACGATCGAGCCCAGCACCGCGACGATCAGGCCGAGCGGCGGCAACAGGGTGCGCAGCGCGCGGGCGATCAGCGGCCAGCCGCTGAGACCGGAGGGCACGCCGGCCGGCAGCGCCTCGGGCGTGCGGTAGGTGCGCCACACCAGGTACAGCACGTAGAGCAGCACCAGCAGCAGCCCGGGGAGCATGGCGCCGGCGAACAGGTCGCCGACCGAGACGGTCTTGGGGGTGTAGATGCCCTGCGTGAGCTGGGCCTGCTGGTAGGCGGAGGACAGCACGTCGCCGAGCAGCACCAGCACGATCGAGGGCGGGATGATCTGGCCGAGAGTGCCCGAGGCCATGATGGTGCCGGCCGAGAGCGCCGGGTCGTAGCCGCGCTTGAGCATCACCGGCAGCGACAGCAGACCCATCGTCACCACCGTGGCGCCGACGATGCCGGTCGAGGCGGCGAGCAGCGTGCCGACCGCCACCACCGAGAAGGCCAGCCCGCCGCGCAGCGTGCCGAACAGCGCCGCCATCGAGTCGAGCAGGTCCTCGGCGATCCGCGAGCGCTCCAGCGTCACGCCCATGAACACGAACAGCGGCACCGCGATCAGGGTCTCGTTGTTCATCACGCCGAACACGCGGCTCGGCAGCGAGCCCATGAACGCCCATTCGAAGCCGCCACCCAGCCAACCGATGCCCGCGCATGCCAGCGCGGTGCCGGCGAGCGTGAACGCCACCGGGTAGCCGAGCATCAGCACCGCGATCACCGCCAACAGCATCAGCAGCGCCAGCCACTCCATGGCTCAGGTCCTGTTGGCGTCGATGCGAGCCGCGGCGTCGTGGGCCGGCGCCTCGGAGGCGCCGTGCGCGCCCGGCGGCGGGGACAGCGAGCCGAGCTCGCCGCGCAGCACTGCCAGCGCCCGCGCGGCGCGGGCCAGGCCGGCGAGCAGCAGCAGGGCCGCGGCGAGCGGGATCAGGGTCTTCATCAGGAACACGCCGGGCAGGCCGCCGGTCTCGCGCGAGGACTCGAACACCCGCCACGAGGCGCCGACGTAGCCGAGCGAGCCGAACAGCAGCAGCAGGCTGAACGGCGCCAGCAGCAGCAGCGTGCCGCCGAGCTCGACCGCGGCCCGGCGCCGCACGCTCCAGTGGCGCGACAGCAGGTCGACGCGCACGTGCTCGTCGTGGACCAGCGTGTAGCCGAGGCCGAGCATCAAGGCCGCGGCGTGCATCCACACCACCGCGTCCCGCGCCAGCTGCGAACCGCTGTCGAACAGGTAGCGGGCCGCGACCGTGCCGGCCATCGTGAGCGTCACCAGCAGCGTCAGCCACGCCGCGGCGCGCCCGATGCGTTCGAGCAGCGTGTCGATCAGGTCGGCGAAGCGGACCAGCATGGGGGCGAGTCTAACTCGCGGACCTCGCCCATCCCCCGCGGTCGCGCTCACGCGCGACCGCCGCCCCCTTCCGAGGAAGGGGGCGGGATCGAATGCGATCGCGGTCGGTTTTCGACACCCCCTTCCGTGGGCGGGTGACGGGATCGAGCGCGAAGGCGGTCAACTTCCGACACCCCCTTCCGTGGGCGGGTGGCGGGATCGAGCGCGAACGCGGTCAACTTTCGACACCCCCTTCCCTGGAAGGTGGTCGTGGGCGCGAAACGCCCGCGGGGGATGGGGTAGTGCGTCGCCCGCGCCGCGTCGCTTCACAGCTCGAACATCAGCTCGCGTTCCGCCGCGCTGCGCACGAAGCCGCGGCCGTGGTAGTGCTGGTCGATCACCGCCACCACCTCGTCGGCGGTCTCGACGATCGTCATCAGGTCCGGGTCGTCGGCGTCGATCATCTTCTCCTCGACCAGCCTTGCCCGCAGCCAGTCGACCGCGCCCTGCCAGAACGCGCGCTTGACCAGCACGATCGGGATGCGCGGGATCTTGCTCGACTGGACCAGGGTCAGGATCTCCATCAGCTCGTCGAGCGTGCCGAAGCCGCCCGGCAGGCAGACGTAGGCGCTGGCGTACTTCACGAACATCACCTTGCGCGCGAAGAAGTGCCGGAACTCGAGCGACACGTCCTGGTAACGGTTCGCCTCCTGCTCGTGCGGCAGCAGGATGTTGAGGCCGACCGAAGGGCTGCGGCCGGCGACCGCGCCCTTGTTGACCGCTTCCATCAGCCCGGGCCCGCCGCCCGTGATCACCGAGAAGCCGGCGTCGCTGAGCTTGCGGCCGAGCTCCTCGCCGAGCGCGTAGTAGGGATGGCCGGGCGCGACCCGCGCCGAGCCGAACACCGACACCGCCGGCGGCACCGGCGCCATCTGCTCGAAGCCGGCGACGAACTCGGCCATGATCTTGAAGACCTTCCACGACTCGCGCGCCAGCTCGGTCTCGAGCTCGGGCGTCAGTTTCAGGCGTTGCGGGGGCAGGCGGGCGTTCATCGCGGTCTCCGACGGGTGGGCAGCGGGCCCATTCTAGGCGCGCGCCGTGACCCCGACCCGGCCGCCTTCGCACCGCCAAAGAAAGAACATCGGTTCTCGCCGAGCGAACGGCGTGCGCTCAACGCCGCCAGAAATCGGGGGTGAGCAATACGATGAGGGTGTAGATCTCGAGGCGCCCGAGGATCATGCCCAGCGTCAGGATCCACTGACCGGTGTCGCTGACCGCGCGCATGTCGTAGAACACCTTGCCGAGGCCGGGACCGACGTTGTTCATGCAGGTCGCGAGCCCGGTGAAGGCGCTGACGTAGTCGAGGTCGGTGGTCAACAGCGCCAGGTACAACACGACGAACACGCCGATGTAGACGCCGAAGTAGCCGACCACCGCCTGCACCACGCGGTCCGGCACGGCGTGCCCGCCCAGCACCAGCGGCACTTCGGCGCGCGGGTGCAGCAACCGGCGCAGTTCGACCATGGTCTGGCGGAACATGATCAGGAAGCGGATCACCTTGATGCCGCCGGTCGTCGAGCCGGCGCAGGCGCCCATGAAGCCGATCAGGATCAGCAGCATCGGCGCGAAGCCCGGCCACTGGTCGAACCGGGCGTTCATGAAGCCGGTGCTGGTCATCATCGAGACGAAGTTGAAGGCCGCGTAGCGCAGCGAGTCGTGCAGCTCGGCGTAGACGCCGCGCGACCACAGGAACAGCGTGACCAGCAGCACCAGCACCACGATCAGGCGCAGGTAGAAGGAGAACTCGACGTCGCGCAGGTAGGCGCCCGGGTCGAGCGCCCGCCAGGCGACGAAGTGCAGCGCGAAGCTCACGCCGCCCAGGAACATGAACAGCACTGCGATCCAGTCGATCAACGCGCTGTCCCAGTACTGGAACGACGCATCGTGGGTCGAGAAGCCGGCGGTCGCGATGGTGGTGTAGGCGTGGCCGACCGCGTCGAACAGCGACATCCCCGCCAGCCAATAGGCCAGCGCGCACAGCACCGTCAGACCGAGGTAGACGATCCACAGCGCCTTGGCGGTCTCGGCGATGCGCGGCGCGAGCTTGTCCTTGGACTGACCGGGCGACTCGGCCTTGTAGAGCTGCATGCCGCCGACCCCGAGCATCGGCAGCACCGCCACCGCCAGGATCACGATGCCGAGGCCGCCGACCCAGCAGATCTGCTGGCGGTAGTAGAGGAGCGAGGGCGGCAGTGCGTCCAGGCCGGTGAGCACGGTCGCGCCGGTGGTGGTCAGGCCCGAGACCGCTTCGAACACCGCGCCGGTGAAGCTCATCTGCGGTTCGGCCGCGACCAGGAACGGCGTCGCGGCGATCGGTCCGAGCACCAGCCAGAACGCCGCCACCACCAGGAAGCCTTCGCGCAGCGTCAGCTCGGCGTGGTGGTGGCGGTTGGGAAGGTAGAACAGCGCGCCGGCCGCGCCGATCAGCAACAAGGAGACGAAGTAGACCGGCAGCTGGCCGTCGGCGGTCGCCGCCGAGACCAACATCGGCGGGACCAGGGTCGCGCCGTACCACATGATCAGCAGCCCGAGGATGCGAGCGACCATCGCCTCAGCCGAAGCTGACGTCGGCCTGGAACAGGCGCTCGACGTCGGGGATGTGCGCGCGGTCGACCACGAACACGATCAGGTGGTCGTTGGAGTGGATCGCGGTGTCGTGGTGCGCCATCAGCACCTCGTCGCCGCGCACGATCGCGCCGATCGTCGCGCCGGGCGGCAGCGGGATCTCGTCGAGGCGTCGATCCACGACCTTCGAGGTGCTGGGGTCGCCGTGCGCCACCACCTCGATGGCCTCGGCCGCGCCACGCCGCAGCGAATGGACCGCGGCGACGTCGCCGCGCCGCACGTGCTGGAGCAGCCGGCTGATGGTGATCTGTTGCGGACTGATCGCGACGTCGATGTCGCTGCCCTGCATCAGTTCGGCGAAAGCCGGTCGGTTGATGATCGCCATCACCTTGGTGGCGCCGCTGCGCTTGGCGAGCAGCGCGGCGAGGATGTTGGTCTTCTCGTCGTTGGTGATCGCGCAGAACACGTCGGTCTCGGCGATGCCCTCGAGCTTGAGCAGGTCCTCGTCGGCGGCGTCGGCCGCCAGCACCACGGTCTTGGTGAGCGTCTGGGCGATCTCGGCGGCCCGCTTCGGGTCGCGCTCGATGAGCTTGACGTCGTAGGTCGACTCGAGGGCCTGGGCGAGGCGGATGCCGATGTGCCCACCGCCGGCGATGATCACCCGCCGCACCGGGCGCTCGAGCTTGCGCAGCTCCGAGATCACGGTACGGATGTCGCGCCGCGCGGCGATGAAGAACACCTCGTCACCGGCCTCGATGACCGTGTCGCCCTGCGGGATCATCGCCTGGCCGCGGCGGTAGACCGCCGCGACCCGGGTCTCGACGTCGGGCACGTGCTCGCGGATCACCTTGAGCTGGTTGCCGACCAGCGGGCCGCCGGCCTTGGCGCGCACCGCGACCATCCGTACCTTGCCGCCGGCGAAGTCGAGCACCTGGAGCGCGCCCGGGTACTGGATCAGGCGCCGGATGTGGTCGGTGACCAGCTGCTCGGGGCTGATCGCGAAGTCGACCGGGATGTTCTGCTGGGTGAACAGCCCGTCCGACGCGAGGTACTCGGCGCTGCGGACCCGGGCGATCTTGAACGGCGTCTTCCAGAGCGCGAACGCGACCTGGCAGGCGATCATGTTGACCTCGTCGCTGTCGGTCACCGCCATGATCATCTCGGCTTCGGCGGCGCCGGCGCGGCGCAGCACGTCGGGATGGGCGGCGTGGCCCTCGACGGTGCGCAGGTCGAGCCTCTCGGCGAGGTCCTTGAGGAGCTCGGGCTTGCGGTCGACGACGGTGACGTCGTTGCGTTCCTCGCGCGCCAGCTGGGCGGCGACCGTGGAACCGACCTGGCCCGCCCCCAGGATCAGTATCTTCATGGGGCAGGCACCTTACGCCGGCATCAGGCTAAAGGAAACCCGGTCTCGTCCGAGACCGGGTTTCTCAAGGCGTGGCTTCGGCGTTGTCGCGTGCCAGCTCGAGGGCGTGCGCCAGGCTGCGCGTGATGCGCAGCGCGCCGCGCGCGCCGCGCAAGCCGACCCGCTCCAGCACCTTGCGCGGCTGGCCGTTGGCGCCAGCGACGATGGTCAGCACGCCGTGGTTGCGGAGTCTGGTGACCGCCGACTCGAGCGCCACCGCGCCGGTCGCGTCCATCATCGGCACGCTCGAGACGTCGAGGATCACGCTGCGCACGCCGGGCTCGGCGAGGTCGATGACGCTGGCCGCCTTGTCAGCGGCGCCGAAGAACAGCGGGCCGCTGATGTGGAACAGCACCGTGTGCGGCGGCAGCGCCACGCTCGCGCCGGCGCTCTCGCCGGTCACGGCGCGGGTCTCGGTCAGGCTCGCCATCCGCCGCATGAACAGCAGCGCCGCCAGCACCACCCCGACCCCGACCGCGAACACCATGTCGACGAACACCGTGAGCAGGAAGCACACCACCAACACCGCGACGTCGCTCTTGGGCGAGAGCTGGATCAGGTGCCGGATGCGGTCGAACTCGCTCATGTTCCAGGCCACCATCAGCAGCAGCGCGGCGAGCGCGCCGCCGACCGCGGCGGTGTAGAGCCCGTGCTGGGGCGGCACGCCCGAGGCGATCGCGAGCGCCATCG